>Ga0247771_1000040_pt1 | contig 62569 bp, 62 predicted proteins | sample UWRJL197509C6_FD_179948 | JGI IMG/M metagenome (GOLD analysis project Ga0247771, IMG submission 179948) | Plant litter microbial communities from Arlington Agricultural Research Station in Wisconsin, United States - UWRJ-L197-509C-6 | ecosystem: Environmental > Terrestrial > Plant litter >... | reverse complement strand
CCTCAGCCAACACCCCCCGAATCCGCTCCTCCACGAAGTGATCGACGTGCTCGTGCGTGATGAGCACCGCCTCGGCCCCGTCCAACGCCGACGCGTCCGTGAACACCCCCGGATCGATCACCAGCCGACGACCGTCGCGCTCCAACACCACCGACGCGTGGCCGAACTTGGTCAGTTCCATGCTCCGGTCCCTCTCAAAAGACAGCGGCTGAAAAGACAGCGGCTCAGAAAACGGCGGCCACGATGGCCCGCAGCACCAACACCCCGACCAGCACAGCGGTGAACGCCAGATCGATGGACACCCCACCCACCCGCACCGGCCGCAGCACCCGGCGGACAGGGGCGATCACGGGTTCGGTGATCGACCAGCTGATGGACCGAACACGCCCGGTCCACGCAGGCGCGGGCGACGTCGACACGACACCCACCCAGTCGAACACCAACCGAACCAGCATGACCAACCAGAACAGCAGCAGCACCGTGCCGAGCAGCGATCCGACGAGGCTCATGGGGGCTCCTTTCCCGTCCCTCCAGTCTGCCTCGCCAAGGTGAGAGGAACCTGAGCACGACCGGGTGGACTCGCCCTCGGCAACCCGGACAACCCGGACACCGTTCGAGGCCCTATCGAGACGCCGAAAACCGGGAACGCAGGCACAAGAGAGCGCTCCCCGAAAAGCATTGACGCAGGCAGGGCGGCGCGGACAGGATCGATTCACCGCCGCCCTGAGTGGCTGCGCCCTGCCCGCCCACGAGAACGGACAGTCCATGATCACATCCCCTGCCTGGAGACGCGCACAGCGCAGTGCGCTCGGAGTGCTGACGACGTTGTCGCTCCTGACCGGTGCCACCGCCGGGTACTCCAGCGCCGCTCCCGACACCGAGAAGGGCGGTTCCCGGCAACCCACCGTCGGGCGACCGAACCTGGACCGGAACGGCTGCGCCCGGATCGAGGACAAGCTGCCGACGCTCAAGGACTGGCCGAAGGTCGACAGCAGGATCGACAAGAACGCCTTCGACGAGCGCAAGATCGCGAAGATGGTCGCGGACATGACCCTGGCCGAGAAGATCGGCCAGATGACGCAGCCGGAGATCACCGCGATCACGCCCGAGGACGTCAAGAACTACTTCATCGGCACGGTCCTCAACGGCGGCGGCGCGTGGCCGAACAAGGACAAGCACGCGACTCCGCAGGCGTGGCTGGCGCTGGCCGACTCGTACTGGCAGGCGTCGGTCGAGACCCGGACCAAGATCCCGGTCCTGTGGGGCATCGACGCGGTGCACGGCAACAACAACGTGTACGGCGCGACCCTCTTCCCGCACAACATCGGCCTCGGCGCGGCGCAGGACCCGTGCCTGGTGCGCGACATCGGCGAGGCGACCGCCGAGCAGATCCGCGCGACCGGCCAGGACTGGGCGTTCGCCCCGACGCTGGCCGTCGTGCGCGACGACCGCTGGGGTCGCACGTACGAGGGCTTCTCCGAGGACCCGCGCATCACCCGCGCGTACGGCTACGAGGTCGTGAAGGGCCTCCAGGAGTCGACCTCGCGCAGGCTCGGCGAGAACGGCGTGATCGCGACCGCGAAGCACTTCATCGGTGACGGCGGCACGATCAAGGGCGCCGACCAGGGCGTGAACCCGTCCTCCGAGGCCGAGATGATCAACCTGCACGGCCAGGGCTACTACGGCGCGCTCGCCGCTGGGGCCCAGTCCGTGATGGTGTCGTTCAACAGCTGGACGAACGCCGACCTCGGTATCAACGAGGGGAAGCTGCACGGCAGCAAGAAGGCCGTCGACGACATCCTGAAGAAGAAAATGGGCTTCGACGGTCTCGTCGTCTCCGACTGGAACGGCATCGGCCAGGTCGCGGGCTGCACCAACTCGAGCTGCCCGCAGGCGATCAACGCGGGCATCGACGTGATCATGGTGCCGAACGACTGGAAGGCGTTCATCGCCAACACGACCGCGCAGGTCCAGAGCGGCCAGATCCCGATGGCCCGCATCGACGACGCGGTGACCCGCATCCTGCGCGTGAAGCTGCGCAGCGGCCTGTTCTCCGCCCCGAAGCCGTCCGAGCGCGAGCTGGCCGGGTCGGCGAAGGCGCTGGACTCGAAGAGGATCGCCCGCGAGGCCGTGCGCGAGTCGCAGGTTCTGCTGAAGAACAACAACCGCGTCCTGCCGCTCGGGTCGCGGTCGAAGGTGCTGGTCGTCGGCAAGAGCGCCGACAGCATGCAGAACCAGACCGGCGGCTGGTCGCTGACCTGGCAGGGCACCGGCAACACCAACGCCGACTTCCCGAACGGCACCACGATCCTCGGCGGGCTGCGCGAGGCGCTCGGCACGGCGAACGTGACGTTCAGCGAGACCGCGGACGGCGTCGACCCGGCCGCGTTCGACGCGGTGATCGCCGTCATCGGCGAGACCCCGTACGCCGAGGGCAACGGCGACCTCCGCCGCACCATGGAGGCCGCGAAGCTCTACCCCGGCGACCTCGCCGTGCTGGACAAGGTCTCGGGCAAGGGCAAGCCGGTCGTCACGGTCTACGTGTCCGGCCGTCCGCTGCACGTCAACAAGGAGCTCAACCGCTCGGACGCCTTCGTGGCGGCCTGGCTGCCGGGCACCGAGGGCGGCGGCGTGGCCGACCTGCTGGTCCGCGGCCGCAACACCGGCGCGGGCTACACCGGCAAGCTCAGCTACTCGTGGCCGAAGAGCGCCTGCCAGTCCCCGCTCAACCCCGGTGACGAGGGCTACGACCCGCTGTTCAAGCTCGGCTACGGCCTGACCAACTCCAGCCGCACCACCGTTCCCGCGCAGAGCGAGGAGTCCCCCGCGACCTGCGGTGGCGGCGGTGGCGGCAACGCGACGGAGGACCTGGAGATCTTCAACCGCCAGGACGTCCCGCCGTACAAGTCCTACATCGGGTCCCCGGAGAACTGGGGCGGCACCGAGATCGGCGTCGACGGCACCGCCGCCCACGCCGAACTCAACGTCGTCCCCGCCGACGTGAACGTGCAGCAGGACGGCCTGAAGGTCACCTGGACCGGCACCGGACCGGGCCAGGTGTACATGCAGAGCCCCGGCACCGGCAACGACCTGCGCGGCTACCTGAACACCGACGCGGCACTGGTGTTCGACGTCATCGTGAACCAGCCGCCGACCAACAGGACCGTGGTGAGCACGCACTGCCAGTACCCGTGCTTCGCGGAGGTCCCCGTGACGAACCTGCTCACGAACCTGCCGCCGGGCAAGAACACGGTGAAGATCCCGGTCTCCTGCTTCGCCGCGGGCGGCCTGGACTTCGAACGCGTCAACACCCCCTTCCTCGTCTACACCGACGGCCCGCTCTCGGCCTCGTTCGCGAACGTCCGCTGGGTGCCCAAGGCGGGCACCGACCCGGACGCGAAAGCGTGCGATGACCTGAGTTAGCCAGGCGCTTCCGGTAGGGCGGCCCTCCGCCGCCCTACCGGAAGCCCTCACTCCACCGAAATCGACTGGCCTCGCCACGACAGCGCGTGGTTACCTCGACCGATGACCTGGGACGAGACGTTCGCGGTCGACTACGAGCGCTGGTCGGCCCACATGACCGACGACATCGCGTTCTACGCGTCCCTCGCCCGCGAGGCCGACGGCCCCGTGGTCGAACTGGCGGTGGGCACCGGCCGCGTGGCGATCCCCGTCGCCCGGTCGACCGGCCACCGGGTGATCGGCCTCGACTCCTCCCCCGCGATGCTCGCCCAGGCCCGCGCCAACGCGACCACCGCGGGCGTGGACCTCGACCTGCGCGAGGCGGACATGCGCGACCTCCACCTCGACGAGCCCGCCGCCCTGGTCTACTGCCCGTTCCGCTCCCTGCTGCACCTGCCCACCTGGGCGGACCGCCGCCGTACGTTCGAACGGGTAGCCGCCGCCCTGCGCCCCGGCGGCCGGTTCGCGTGGAACGCGTTCGCCTTCGACCACCACGTCGCCGCCCGCGTCGACGGCGCACACCAGGACGACCGGACCCCGCACACGCTCCGGTACTCGGTGGGCGACAACAGGATCGACATCGTCCGCGACGACGGCGCCACCAGCTCGCTGTGGTGGGCGACGAAGAACGAGTGGCTGGGCCTGCTCGACGTGGCCAACCTCGAACTGGAGACCTTGCACGGCGGCTTCACGGCCGAACCGTTCACCGACGCCAGCACGGAGTACGTGTTCGTGGCCCGCCGCCCACTCACCGGCTGAAGGTCGCCTTCAGCTCGGCGGCGCTCTGGTTGGTGTGCGTCGGGGTGACGGCAGGATGATCATGGTCGTCCTCCTTCGGGTCTGGGTGTTGGCGAACGCGGGATTGTCGGGGCAGCCATCAACCGGCCCGAGCAGATCCGCGCCGGCGACATAGCTGGACCACCCACCACACCGTCGAAAGCGACCACCCGACCGGCAGTGCCTACAAGGGATCTCATCCGTGCTCTAGGAACACCTGGTAGGTGCGGGACCAGAACAACGCAAGGGTCAGGCAAAGCCTGCACGAGGTGGTGCTCGCCGCCACAGACGACCAATCGGATCTGCTGGTCCCGCGCCGTGATCGACTCCTTCCCACGTCAGGGCGTTGAAAGTAGGGACCGCACCGGACCGAGCCCAGTCGACCGCACACCGTGTTCGGTGACCGTGCCCACGACAGCCGAGACCGCCGCGCAGCGTTGCGGCGTCTCGGAATCACCCTGGTCCCAGCCCGCAAAGGCAGAACCTACGGCACGGAACTGGGCACACTGGGCCGGGTCGTGGAACGCCGCAACTCCTGACCGCACCAATTCCGAGTCGGACTGAGCTGTTCCTCTCGGCCATTGCCGGTCCGCCACGTCACTGAGGCGGAAGTCGTGTTGTGGCTCCTCGCTCTCCGGATCGAGATACCCCCGTGGGCCAAGTGGCCCTTCACGACGGCCCAAGCGATGCAGCCACCACGACGGCCCATCTGGCAGTGGCAGGCGGCGGCTCCGGTCGGCCAGCTCTGGGCAGTCGCCGTGCTCAGCGAGGTGGAAGTCCCTCTGGCACCTGCCTTCCCTGGTCCCCGGACGAGGGTTCACTGCGGTACAAGGGAGTCGGCCTCCTCGGTTGCCCAGGCGACGTGGCCGTCCGGGCGGATCAGGGCGGACGTCACCCCCGCCCACTCGGCGGGTGGGTTCAGCAAAGGGCCCGCGGGGACCGCGTCGTCTGTCTCGCCGACGCCCACGTGGACGTGTCTGGCGGGGCGCAAGAGGTCGAACAGGCCTGTGCCGTTGGTGAAGCGGAGGTTGGGGGCACGGTGGCCGGTCAACGGGTGGGCGTTCGCTGGAGGCGGGTAGGTGACGTCCAGGGCTGAGAGTCGGTTGGCCAGTGTGCGGGAGAAGGCTGGGAGGTCGGCGATGAACTCGCTCAGCATCGATCGCAGGGCGAGGGTTTCCGGGGTGTAGGAGGTCATGAGGGCGGTTTGGGCTCTGGTGGCGCGGAGGAGGTCCTCGCCTACCGGGTGGCGTTCGGCGTGGTAGGTGTCCAGCAGGGAGTCCGGGGCACGGTCGGTCGCCACGGCCGCGAGTTTCCAGCCCAGGTTGGCCGCGTCCTGGACGCCCGCGTTGAGGCCGACGCCGCCGGTCGGGAAGTGGACGTGGGCCGCGTCGCCCGCCAGCAGCACCCGACCCTTGCGGTACTGGGCCGCTTGGCGCGTGGTGTTGCCGAAGCGGGACAGCCAGCGCGGGTCGCGCATCCCGAAGTCCCTGCCCGTCACGCGGACGACCGTGGCGCGCAGTTCCTCCAGGGTCAACTCTCCTGGCCACGTCGTGCGGTTGCCGGTCGGGTCGCTGCCCACGAAGCGGTGCACCCCGCCGGGCAGCGCCACGACCATGACCCCGCCCTCGGCCCCGGTCACCGACAGCACCGGCTGGGGCGGTGGGTCGTCCAGCACGACGTCGCCCAGCCACCCCCAGCTCGTGGCGTCGGTGCCGGGGAAGTCGATGCCCGCCGACGACCGCACGGTGCTGCGCGCCCCGTCGCACCCCACGACGTACGCCGCGTCGACAACCGACGACCCGCGCACGGTCACGTGGTCGTCGCGCGGGACCAGCCCCTCCACCCGCTCGCCCCGCAGCACCTTCACGCCCAGCGACAGGGCGTGCTCCTCCAGCAACTCCTCCGTCCGCGCCTGCGGCAGGGCGAGGGTGAACGGGTACGGCGTGTCGAGCACGCCGAAGTCCATCCGGTCGTCCAACCCGGCGAAGTGCCCGCTGGGGATCCGCACCCCCAAGGCGAGGAACCGGTCAACGATCCCCCGGCACGCCAGCACCTCCAGCGTGCGGGGGTGGATCGTCAACGCCTTCGAGTGCGGATCCCGCTCCTCCCTCGCCTCCAGCACCGTCACGGACGCCCCGCCCAGCCTCAGTTCCGCCGCGAGCCACAGCCCCACGGGACCGCCCCCGACCACCACTACCTGCTCCACCGCTGCCTCCTTGGTCACTGACCAAGAGGTATACTAGGTCAGTGACCAAGAGTCAAGCGAGCAGATCGGGTCTCGACGTCGACTCCGTGGTGTGGACCGCGTTGGACCTGATGGACGAGCAGGGCGCGGACGCGGTGTCGATCCGCTCGATCGCGACCCGTCTCGACGTGCGGATGAACACCGTCCTGTGGCACGCCAAGACCAAGGCCCGCCTGCGGGAACTCATGGCCGACGCGATCATCGCCAAGGCCTCCACGGACGACCTGCCGGACGACCCGCACGACCGCGTGCGCGAGCTGGCCCACCGCTACCGCCGAGCTCTCCTGAGCCACCGCGACGGCGCGTCGATCGTCGCCGGCACCTACGCCGCCGAACCCGCGACCCTCGGTTTCGCCGACGCGCTGGTCGGCGCGCTCCTCGCCGACGGCCACGGCGAAAAAGAAGCCGTGTGGCTGTGCTGGACGGTCGTCTACTTCACCCTGGGGCTGGCGCAGGAGGAGCAGGCGTTCCCCGATCCGGGCGACCACCGGCTCGCCAGCGCGGTCACGGCGGGCGCGTACCCGGCGCTGGCCCGCGTCCTGCCCCACTTCGACCGCGCCGGGTTCGACGAGCGGTTCGACTTCGGCCTGGACCTCGTCCTGCGCCGCGGCTGATCAGCGCACGGTCAGCCGCGAGTCAGCCCGTTTCGCCACCGTGGACCGTTGGTTTCCTTACCAGTCAAGGAGAATCATGCGGTTCAGCTACCCGGTGGTCGTCGCGTTGGCGCTCACCGCGATCGTCTCCCCCACCGCCTCGGCGGCGACGTGCACGTGGACGTCGACCAACCTGCCGCTGCCCTCGGGCCTCACCCAGGGCGTGGTGCGGGCCGCCGACAGCCTGAGCGGCTACGCGGGCGAGGCGCAGACGTCGGGAGGGACGGTGCACGCCGTCCGCTGGGTCGGCGGTCAGGCCGTCGACTACGGCACGGTTCCCGGTTACTCCCACGCCTTCGTGTCCGGCGTGAACAAGTCCGGCACCATCGTCGGGCACACCAGCGCGACGACCGGCAACCGCCAGCGCGCGTTCCGCTCGGTCGGCACCGCGTTGCAGGTGCTGCCCGAACCGGCGGGCGCGCAGCACTCCTGGGCCAACGGGGTCAACGACGCGGGTGACATCGTCGGCGAGGTCGGTTCGAACGTCACGTCCGGCGGCTCGACCTACCTCGTGCGCACCGCGGTCCTGTGGCCCGCGAGCGCGCCCGGCACCGTGGTGAAGCTGGGCGGTCTGCCGTCCACGGGCCAGACGCTCGGGCAGGCCGTCGACCAGGACGGGACCGTGCTGGTCGAGTACTACCCCACCATCACGAACTCGATCGACGCCACGGCGCTCTACCTGTGGAAGGCGGGATCGGCGCGGGTCCTGCCGACGCCGTCGGGCACCACGTCCGTCTACGGCGAGGCCATCTCCAACGGCCGGGTCGCCGGGGCGATCAACGCGGGCGGCATGGTCGGCGCGGTGTGGGAGCAGGACGGCTCGATCACCAAACCGGTCGCGTCCAACCTGATCACGTCGATCAACCGCACCGGCCAGACGACCGGCTGGAAGATCGTCACCGGCCTCACCGCCGCGCACTGGGTGTGGCAGGGCACGGCGAAGGTCGGCACGCTCAGCGGGCAGCGGACGTTCGAGGTCTCGGCCGACAACGGCACGGTCGCCGGTTACAGCTGGAACTCCACCACGTTCAGCCAGCCCGCTTTCTGGCGCTGCTCCTGACCGACGACCAGGCTCCCCCGGACGTGTCCGGGGGAGCCTGGTCCCGTCAGCCGCAGCCGCCCGCGTGGCTCTCCTCCGACGACCGCCCGACCGAGACGGACGACGCCGTGGCGGGCAGCGCGCCCGCGGGGGCCAGCTTGGACCGCAGGTGCGCGGCGAACTCGTCCAGCCGGTCCATCCCCCAGAACCGGGAGAACCGGTGCACGAAGAACGGCACGCCGAACACGCCGTCCTTGCATATCCTCAACAGGACCTCCACGCCCGCCAACCGCAGGTCGGGTGACGTGGCGGCGGTGGACACCTCGACCGGGTCCAGCCCGAGCGAGGTGGCGACGTCGGCGATCACCGCCGGGTCGCAGATGTTCAGCCCCAACTCCCACCGCGCGCGGTAGACCGCCGCGATGTACTCCGGGCCCTTCCCGTTCCGCTCCGCCACGAGGTACCCGAGGTGCGGCACCTCCCAGACCGGCGCGCGGTCGACCGGCCACGTCAACGGCAGCCCGCGCGCCTTCGTGAGCCTGCCGACGTCCTGGAGGATGTAGAAGTGCTTCGCGCGCGACATCGCCGAGTACGGGAACTCCTCCCCCCGTTCGGCCAGCATCCGCTCGCTCAGCTCGTCGGGTTCGAAGAACGGCACCCACTCCACGGCCTCGGCCACGTCGGGGTAGCGGTCCAGCAGGTCCCGGTACGCCATCCAGGAGTACGGGCTGCGCAGGGAGAAGTAGAACCTCGGCTTCACAGCACCAACCCGCCGTCGACGCCGAACACCTGGCCGGTCACGTAGGTCGCGCGGTCGGACGCCAGGAACGACACCAGGTCCGCGACCTCGTCGGCGGTGCCGAACCGGCCGAGCGGGATCTTCTCGGTCATCCGCGCCACGAAGTCGTCGGCCAGCCCGGCGACCATGTCGGTCTCGATGAAGCCGGGGGCCACGGCGTTGACCCGGATGCCGTACTTGCCGACCTCCTTGGACAGCGCCTTGCTGAACCCGATGATCCCGGCCTTGGACGCCGAGTAGTTCGTCTGCGCCGCGTTGCCGTACACGCCCGCGACGGACGACATCGTGATCACGCTGCCCGTCCGGCGCTTCATCATCGAGAACGCGGCGGCCTTGCACAGGTAGTACGTGCCGTCGAGGTTGACCCGCAGCACCGCCTGCCAGTCGTCGTCCTTGAGCAGCACCAGCGGGTTGTCCCGCACGATGCCCGCGCACGACACGACGGTGTGCAGCCCGCCGAGTTCCTTCTCGGCGGTCTTCACGAACACCTCGACCTCGCGCCGCTGCGACACGTCCACCTGCGCGGTGAACACGGTCGCCCCGGCGGCCTCGGCCTCCTTCGCCACGACCGCGGCCGCGTCCACGTTCGACTGGTAGCAGAACGCGACGTCGTAGCCGTCCTCGGCGAGCCGGGTCACCACCTTGTGCCCGATCCCGCGCGATCCTCCGGAAACCAGCGCGACGCGCCTCATGCCACCACTCCCCGTTCCGGCCGCAGGACCTCGACCCCGCGGCGGGCCATCGTGAACGTGTCGATCTCCAGCACCGTGCGACCGGCGACCACGCTGTGGCCTGCCAGGATCGCGGCGTCGTCGACCTCGCGGACGAGCCGCACGTGGTGGGTCAGCACGTCGCCGGGGTACACGGGGGCGAGCAGCGACACCCCGCGGATCCCGGTGATCAGCTCCACCTTGTCGGCCAGCACGTCCGGGTTCGGGCTCTCCCACCGCGTGAGCAGCACCGCGCACTGCGCCCACGACTCCAGCAGCGGGCCGATCGGGTACGCGTGGTCGGCGTCGTCGGCGAGCCCGTCGTAGCACGGCTCGCGGCCGCTGACCGCCTTGTGCGCGACCAGCGTGCGGCCGGGGTCCACTTCGGACACCCGGTCCACCAGCAGCACCGGGAAGCGGTGCGGGATGATCTTCTTGATGCCCGCGACGCCGGTCATGCCGAGTACCTCAGCTTGATCTCCGCGACGGGCCCGTCGTCCTTCGACACCACGGCCGACACCCGCACGCCGTCGCCGTCGTCCTCGAACTCCGCGGTGATGGACAGCGTGTCGCCGGGGAACACGGGCCGGAGGAACTTGGCCCGCTGCACCGCGCTGACCCGTTTGCCGGGCAGGCGGTCGCGGACGGCCGCGTGCACGTGCTCGACCACGAACAGGCCGGGCAGGATCGGGAATCCGGGGTAGTGCCCGGCGAACACCGGGTCGTCCGGGTCCACGAAGACCCGCGTCCCCTCCTCCACCGCGGTCATCCGGTCAGCCCCAGCACCGCGCAGCCGACCGTTCCGTCCCGGTCCACGCAGGTGACCAGCGCGATCCCGCCGCCGCCCGTGGCGAGCACGGCCGCCAACTGGAAGCTCGCACCGGCGGCGGACGTGTCGCCGAACAACCGTCCACACCGGACGAACTCGGGCGTCCCGCCGTCCAGCGCGTCGGCCAGCCCGCCGTCCTCGGCGGCCTCGAACTCGCCACCGGCGGGCGCGACCAGCCGCACGTCGGCGGCCGCGACGCCTGCCTGGGTCAACGCGGCCCGCACGCAGTCCGCCACGGCCTGGCGGGCGTCGGCTGCTTCGCCGAACGCGCGGAACCGGGTGGCCAGGACCGTCGCGAGCGGCGACCGACCGGCCGACTCGGCGTCGGACGCCCGCTCCAGCAGGAACACCGCGCCGCCCTCGCCGAGCGCGGGCGCGTCGCCGTCACCGGTGCGGCCGTGCCACTCCAGCCACGCGCGCTGCACCGAGTACTCCTCGGCCGCGCCGAGCAGGGCCCGGTCGCAGTGGCCGCCGCGGTAGAGCCGCACGGCGTAGCTCAACGCCAGCAGGCCGGTCAGGGCACCGCCCGCGATGGTCGTGTTGGGGCCCTTGATGCCGTGCCAGATGGCGCTCTGCCCGGCCGCGCGGTTCATCACCGTGTTCGGGAACAGCGCCGGGTCGACGTGGTAGGGCTTGATCCCGGTCAGCGAGTCCTTGGTGAAGTCCATGATGGACTGCACGGAACCGGACCCGGTGCCCAGCACCAGCCCGACCCGGTCCGGCTCGGCGAGCAGGTCGGGTCCGCAGTCGGAGATGACCTGCCCGACCGCGGACACGGCGATGGCCGTGACCCGGTCCATGGTCCTGGTCCCCTTGCGGCCCAACGCGCCCGCGGCGCTGAACTCGGGCACCAGCCCGGCCCGCGGGTACGGGCCGGGGTAGGTGTCCTGGTCCAGCTCGGTGGTCGCGTCTCGGCCCGCCACGACGCCCGCGGTGAAGGCGTCGCCGCCGATGCCGTAGGGCGACACGGCGGACCAGGCCGAGAAGACGAGTCGACCCGTGCGGTCGACGGGAGTCGTGGCGGTCACGGGGTCAGACCGCCCCGCGGCCGGAGATCACGCCCGCCTTGCCGGTGAGGGCGTCGGTGAGCCGGTCGTCGAAGTTGACCAGGCTCCAGTCCTTGCGGTTCTCGATCACGGCCCAGCCGTGGGTGATCTTGCCGGTGGCGGTGGGCACGAGCACGCCGTCGCGCAGCACGTAGCAGTCCATGCGGGCGGTGAACGTGTAGCGCTTGAAGATGTCCTCGACGGTGAAGACGGTGTAGAGCGTCTCCTCCATCTTCGCCTCGGCCAGGAACGTGATCCGCGAGTGCGGCACGACCGGGATCCAGTTCTGCTCGTCGAGCAGGGTCTTGATGGACACGCCGCGGTCCTCGACGAACAGGTCGAGGATCTCCTCCATCTGGCGCAGGTAGCCCGACATCTGCACGCGCTCGGTGAAGTGGCAGTAGAAGTACGGCATCCGCCACGCCCAGCCGAACGCGTTGCGGCCCGCGGTGAGCAGGTCCAGCGGGTCGGCGTCGCCGACGGTGATCGGGACGACCTTGTCGCTGGGCGCGGAGATCGCGTCCACGACGTGCGGCGCCAGCTCGGCGGGCGCGTCCTCGGCGTCGAAGCCGTGCGGGTCCAGGCGCAGCGACACGGACACCTTCGACTTCACCGCGCGCACGGGCTTGCCGCGGTCGACGGTGAACTCGACGGCCAGCCGCAGCTCGGGGCCGTCGTGCGCGACCTCCTTGACGGTGGCCGTGGCCAGGTCGTCGATGTGGAACGCCGTGAGGATCTTGGTGTCCAGGTCGGTGATGTCGGTGCACAGGCCGTAGCGCTCGTACAGGGCGCCCGCCGGGAACCCGCGCTGGCGCAGGTGGTCCAGCACGGCTTCCTCGACCATGTAGTTGACGTGCTTGAAGCCGATCCAGGTGCAGATGTTCGAGCCCTCGTAGCGGGGCCGGATCTGCGTGGTCGTGGTCTTGTCGGTAGCGGTGGGGCTCACGTCAACTCCAGGCGTCGTCGAGGAAATCGCGGATCAGCGCCGCGACCCTGGCGGGCTGTTCCAGCATCGGGAAGTGACCGCAGTCGTCGAGCAGCTCGAACCGGCCGCGCGGCAACGACTTCGTGAGAGCTCGCCCGTCCTCGGGGCGGGCGGCGACGTCGTGCACGCCGGACAGCACCAGCAGCGGGCTCCCGACTTCGGCGAAGTCGAGGAACGGCGACCGCAGGTAGGTCTCGAACCACCGCATCCAGCCGTAGGGGCCGACCTGGTCGCGCAGCGCGCGGGCGAGCCAGGCGCGGCGCTTCTCCGGGAAACGGGCGGTCTCGCCGACCCGCATGGCCTCTTCGAACGTGCGGTGGAAGTCGTTCAGGTAGTAGGAGATCGTCGACCAGTCGAACTCGGCGGTCGACGACCGGTGGAACGGGCACAGCAGCACCGTCGGCCGCGCGGGCACGCGTCCGGTGGCGTACGCCTCGGCCAGCAGGGTGGCGCCGAACGAGTGCGCCACCACCACGTCGTGCTCCGGGCGGACCGCGTCCACGACGAGCCTCACCGGGTCGGGGTGGTGGGCCCACGTGCCGTCGGACATCCCGTGCCACGGCTGCTCGGCGTTGACGACCTCCAGGTCGGAGGGGAGCAGCGCGACCAGCGGGTCCCACACGGCGGGCTTGCCCGCGAGCCCGTGCAGCAGCAGGACCCGGACCATCAGCCCGCGTCCCGGTACCGGCCGAGGATGAGCACGGCGTTGTTGCCCGCGAACGCCAGCGCGTTGTTCTGCACCACGTCGAGGTTCGCCTCGCGCGCCACGTTCGGCACGCAGTCGACGCCGCACTCGGGGTCGGTCACGTCGTGGTTGATCGTCGGGGGGATGAACCCCTCCTTGATCGCCAGCGCGCAGGCCGCCGAGGCGAGCGCGCTGGCCGCGCCCATGGTGTGGCCCAGCATGCCCTTGATCGAGATCGTGGGCGGTGGGGTCGGGAACACCTGCCGGATGGCGCCGGACTCGGTGACGTCGTTGGCCTTCGTGCCGGTGCCGTGCGCGGAGATGAAGTCGACGTCCTCCGGCTTGACCCCGGCGTTGCGGTGGGCCAGCTCGATGCACCGGGCCAGGCTGTCGCGGTCCGGCGCGACCGGGTGGTTCGCGTCGCAGTTGAGGCCGTAGCCGAGCACCTCGGCGTAGATCCGGGCGCCGCGCGCGAGCGCGGAGTCCAGGCTCTCCATGACGAGGATGCCCGCGCCCTCGCCGGTGAGGATGCCCTTGCGGTCGCGCTCGAACGGCTGGCACACCTCGGGGGCGATGGTGCCGAGCCGGTAGAACCCGGTGAACGTCTTGCGGCACACGGCGTCCGCGCCACCGCACAGCGACACGTCCACGTCTCCGTCGCGGATGGCGTCGAAGCCGTAGCCGATGGCGTAGTTGCCCGCCGCGCACGCCGTCGGGATCGTCACGGCCTCGACGTCGGTCAGGCCCAGCTCGCGGACGATGCTGGAGGAGAGCCTGCCCGCCGTCGAGCGCCGCGCCACGACCGGGTCGAGCCCCTCGGGCCCGTGCTCGAGCTGGACGCCGATCAGGTTGTCCAGGTCGCGGGACTCGGCGTCGGTGGTGCCGACCGACACCAGCGCCCGACGGCCGCGCACCTCCTCCAGCGACAGGCCCGCGTCGGCCACGGCCATCCGTGCGGCGGCGGCCGAGAACTGGCTCGCCCGGCCCAGTTCCGCCGCGTCCGCCCGCTCCAGCCAGTCCGCCGGGTCGAACTCGTCGATCTCGGCGCCGTTGGCGTGGGCGAACCCGGTGGTGTCGAACGACGTGATCGGCTTGACGCCGCTGCGACCGGCCCGCAGGCCCGCCAGGAACTCGGTGACGCCGATGCCGATGCTCGTGACCACACCCAGACCGGTGATCACCACTCGACGGGGCTCTTCGTGCATCGTCTGCTCCAACCGGGCCGAGGGGACTACTTGGCGGCCGCGGCTTCGGCCACGACGGCGATGACGCCCTCGAGGTTGACCATGCGGGTCAGCTCGGCCTGGTCGATCTCGACGCTGAAGGCGCGCTCCAGCGCGGAGAGGATCTCGATGGCGCCGAGGCTGTCGGCGTCGTGGTCCTCCTTGAACAGGCTGGTGTCGGTCATCTCCGCCGGGTCGATTTCCAGGATCTCGGAAACGATTTCCTTGATCTGCGCCTTCTGGGTTTCGTCGATCGTCACGGCGGACTGGGAAGTGGTCATTGTTTCCTCCACGGACGCAGCTTTTTCCTACCGTTCAAAGACTGCGACCGCGGCCTATATTTGTCCTATGTGCGAGGTCAGCCCACTCCGACGCGCAGCGCGTGCGGAACCTGGAGCACGGGGTCGGCGGTGAGGATCGCGAGGTGCACCTGGCGCAGCAGCGAACCGGGGTCGATGCCCAGCTCGTCGGCGAGCATGCGCCTGCCCTCCTCGTAGAGCACGAGGGCGTCGGCCTGCCTGTTGCAGCGGTAGAAAGTGGTCATGAGCTGGGCGCGGAACCGTTCCTGCAACGGGTGCAGGCGCACGAGCCGGGTCAACTCGGGCAGCAGCTGGGCGTGCCTGCCGAGCGCGAGGTCCGCCTCGATGCGGCTCTCCAGCACCGCGATGCGGGCCTCCTCCAGCCGCGGTCCCTCGGCGTCGGTCAGGTGCTCGGAGACGCCCGACAGCGCCGGTCCACGCCACGACGACAACGCCGAGCGCAGCAGTGCGGCGGATTCCTCGAATCGTCCGGCGGCCAAGGCGTTCTGGCCGAGCCGGGCCTGTTCCTCGAATTCCCACAGGTCGAACCGGCAATTCCCCAGCCGGATGTCGTACCCGCGGGAACGCCGTGTTATCCCCACTTCGTGGAGCAGTGTTTTCCGCAGCCTCGACACGTAGGTGTAGATCTGCGCGTTGAACGTGGCGGGCGGGTGGTGGCCCCACAGGAAGTCGCTCATCTCCGTGTCGGAGACCGTCCCGTTGTCGGCGAGCAGCAGCGCGGCGAGCACGGTGCGCGGCTTCGAGCCGTCCAGCGGCACCTCCTCCCCGTCGTTCAGCACCTCGACCGGCCCCAGCACCCGGAACTCCAGCAACGGACTCACACCCCTCTGAGCGGCGAACACCGACGTCGGACGACCGTTCGCGGTCACAGCAGGACCTGGTCGTGGACGAGGATCGCCTGGTACAGCTCGCGCAGCGCGTGACCCGGTTCGAGGCCGAGCTCCGCGGCGAGCCGCTTGCGGGTGTGGTGGAACACGTCGAGGGCCTCGGTCTGCCGCCCGTTGCGGTAGAGGGCGACCATGAGCTGCTCGCTGAAGCGCTCGCGCTCGGGGTACTCGGCGGCGAGCTGCTTCAGCTCGGAGACGACCCCGCGGTCCTCGCCGTTGGCGAGCTTGGCCGCGATGAGGTCCTCGCGGGCGCTGAGACGGCGCTCGTCGAGCCGGGCCGCCTCGATCCGGAAGCGGAGCCCGTCGCCGACGTCGAAGAGGGCCGGGCCGCGCCACAGCCGCAGCGCCCGCTCCAGCAGGTCGATGGCCTCGGCGGGCCTGCGGGTCACGCAGCTGGACCCGAGATCGGCGAGGTCGCGGAAGCGGTAGGCGTCGATGGAATCGGCGTCGACGTCGAGCACGTAACCACTGCCCAATGTGCGGACGAGTTCGTCACCTGGCCGGTCGACCGCTCCTTCCAACAATTTTCGCAACCGCACCACATTCGCCTGGAGTGCGTTCCGCGCGTTGCCCATGGTTTTTCCGGCCCACAACTCCTCCACCAACCGGTCGAACGGGACCGGGGTTCCGGGAGAGAGCGCGAGCAAGGCGAGAAGCGTACGTACCTGCCGGGCAGCGACTCCGATCCGTCGGTCTCCGTGTGCGAGCGCGACGGCACCCAGAATCTGAATCTGCATGGCCAGGACCCCCAAGTCCCTCGGCGGTGCGAAGGTGTACTTCGCCGTTCAACCTGTCTTTACCTCCAGCGGACCTCTGCTCGGCTCGCGGGCGGTGGTAGAGCACGGTAATCCAGGCCGTCGATCACCGAACGACAGCCTGGAATAGCTCTTGTTAAAGCGATCACATGTTGCCTAGATGGACACGATGGGGGGAAATATCATTTGGCTCGCACCGGGGGCACGTGCGCGGTATGCCGCCGAACGGAGCAACGCACTGGACCTTGCGCGAGAACTAACGTACTGCAACAGCAGTCAGGCAGATGTTCACCGTGAGCCCTGTACCAGCCACGATGGCCATCTGAGACGCATCCACGACTTATGTTACCGCTCAGTTCCACAATCTTCGGCGGTGCGCGCGCGGCCCCGCGAAAGCATTCGGGTGCGCCTCCCCATAGGCACTGAGCACCGCTTCGGACAGCCGCCCACGATCCGGGACGCTGAACCCCCGCCCGCGCGCCCACACCCGCACCGCCCGGAGTTCCTCCACGTCAAGGCTGCGCACGGCGGCCGCCCGCCGCTCCCGGACCACGGGTTCGGCTTCCCGCAGGACCAACCGCCCGCGAACCGCATACCTCCCGAGGAACTCCCGCAGCCGCGCGGCGTCGACGGGCGTCAGATCGACCTCGAACGACACACCGTCCAACCCGAACAGAACGGTCACCACGCCGTCTCCGCCGCTGCCGTCCAGGTAGCCGACGGTGCCCTCGTGCCCCACATCCCGCCCCGATCGTTCGTCGCCCCCGCCCGCGGAACGACTCCGGAACGCGGGGGCGGTCGCGGTTCCAGGTGCCGGGAACGGGTTTCGGGAAGGTGTTCGAACGCACCGTAGCGGGACAACGATCAATGCAGAACACGTCTTTCGGCGGACAGGCGGAGTATAGAAGTGCTATAGCGGGGATGCGGAGCATTCCGGGCCGTCGTCCACGTCCGGGTTCCTTCTCGGCGAGGTCGGCGCGGCAGCCGACAAGTCCGGGAGTCGATGGGTACTCGGAATAACCTTCGGGATACCCAAGGAGGGTATTCCCAATGTGATCGGGAACCTCCTCGCGAAAGCCGAGCGGATTCGGTCGTCGATGCCGCACCCTGTTTCGGGTGCTTCGTGACACCGAACCTCCGGGGCGGCCGCGGGGTCGACGGTGAAGGCGTCAACAGTCAATTAGTCACGACGTCGGTGAGTGTTAACCCCCGATTGGGCGTATCCACATCGCGGGGACATACCAGGGGTAGTCGTCACGAGAGGAAAACCGAGAGTTTTTCATGAGAGCGCGGGGTGGCCCGGTCGCGGGCGGGCCGCTCACCGGATCAGGTGAACCCGCCACACTTCCCCCATGTCCCTCTTCACCCTCGAGGAAGCCCGGTCCGAGCTCCGGATCCTGCTCCCCACGCTCCACCGCATCGTCGCGCTCAGGGCCGACGCGGCCGAGCTGGCCCACGCCGTCGAGCACGGTGAACCGTCCGGTCTGGGAGGCCTCCCGGAGTGGAAGGCCGCGCAGGCTGAGCTGGACGATCTGCTCACCCGAGTGCAGCAGACAGGGGCCGAACTCAAGGGGTTCGCACCTCTCCTCGTAGACTTCCCCTCGGACCTTGACGGCGCGCCGGTGCTGCTGTGCTGGTTGGAAGGCGACACCGAGCTGAGTTGGTACCACCGTCTCGACCTCGGTTTCGCAGGTAGGCGCCGGTTGGCCTGAACTCTCGCCGAGCAGAACTCGGCCGGTCCGCCACAGTTGATCGGACCTGGAACGAGGAGCTTGCGCATGACCCCCGAAGTGACCGACGTGGCCGACGACGCGACCGAGGACAGGACGACCTTCGCCGATCTGGCGCTGCGTCCCGAACTCCTCAAGGCGTTGACGACCCTCGGCTACGAAGAGCCGACCCCGATCCAGCGCGAGGCGATCCCGCCTCTGCTCGAAGGCAAGGACCTGCTGGGCCAGGCGGCGACGGGCACGGGCAAGACCGCCGCGTTCGCGCTGCCGGTCCTGCAGAAGCTGACCGAGACGCGGAGCCGGTCGACCGCTCCGCTCGCGCTGGTGCTCGTGCCCACCCGTGAACTCGCGGTGCAGGTGTGCGAGGCCATCCACAAGTACGGCCGCGACCTCGGCGCGCGGGTGCTGCCGATCTACGGCGGCCAGCCCATCGGCCGTCAGCTCCAGGCGCTGGAGCGGGGCATCGACGTCGTCGTCGCCACGCCCGGCCGCGCCATCGACCACATCGGTCGCGGCACGCTGAAGCTGGACAGCCTGCAGATCGTCGTCCTCGACGAGGCCGACGAGATGCTGGACATGGGCTTCGCGGAGGACATCGAGTCGATCCTCCAGGAGACCCCGTCCGAGCGGCAGACGGTGCTGTTCTCCGCGACGATGCCGCCGCGCATCGACAAGCTGGCCCGCCAGCACCTGAAGGACCCGGTGCGGATCACGATCGGGCGCGAGCAGACCGCGCCCGGCGAGGCCCCCCGCGTCCGGCAGAGCGCGTACATCGTGCCGCGCGCGCACAAGCCCGCCGCGCTCGGCCGCGTGCTGGACGTCGAGGCCCCCACGGCCGCGATCGTCTTCTGCCGCACCCGCGACGAGGTCGACCAGCTGACCGAGACCCTCAACGGCCGCGGCTACCGGGCGGAGTCGCTGCACGGCGGCATCAGCCAGGAGCAGCGCGACCGGGTCATGGGCCGCCTGCGCAACGGCACCGCCGACCTGCTCGTCGCCACGGACGTGGCCGCGCGCGGGTTGGACATCGAGCAGCTCACGCACGTCGTGAACTACAACGTGCCCTCCGCGCCGGAGTCGTACGTGCACCGCATCGGCCGGGTCGGCCGCGCGGGCCGCGAGGGCGTGGCGATCACGCTCGTCGAGCCGCGCGAGCACGGCATGCTGAAGACCATCGAGCGGGTCACCAAGCAGCGCATCCCGGTCGAGAAGGTCCCCACGGTCGCGGACCTGCGGGCCCGTCGCCTGGAGTTGACGCGGGCCGCGCTGCACGAGTCGCTGCTCGAGGACGACCTCGAGGGCTTCCGCGTGGTCGTGGAGACGCTGACCGACGACTTCGACCTCATGGAGATCGCGCTCGCCGCCGTGAAGCTGGCCCACGAGGCTTCCGGCGCGGCCGCGACCGAAGAGGAGGAGATCCCGGACGTGTCGGCGCGGATCGACCGCGACCGGCCGGGTCGCGGGTCGGCCGAGCCGGGCAACCGGCGCGAACGCCGTCCGCGCACGCCCACGGCGGGCATGACCCGGTTGTTCTTCGGCGCGGGCCGCAGCGCGGGCATCCGCCCGCAGGACCTCGTCGGCGCCATCGCCGGTGAGGCGAAGCTCAAGGGCCGCGACATCGGCGCGATCGAGATCGCGGACCGGTTCTCGCTGGTCGAGGTCCCCGAGTCGGTGGCGCAGTCGGTGATCGTGGCGCTGCGCGGCGCGACGGTCAAGGGCCGCAAGGTCTCCGTGCGCCTGGAGCGCGACCAGCTGGCCTGATCCCGTGCTCGACGGTGGGGGGTGTGGTTCGCCACACCCCCCACCGTCGTTTCGGGGTCGGTGGAATCCCCTCGCCGTCCACGGCGTTGCCCAGGCATGACCACGGATCTCGAGACGTCCTGGGCCGACTGGCACCGCCGCCGGGAGGCCGTGCTCCGGCAGCCCCACGGCTGGTTGAGCCTCACCGGCCTGCTGTGGCTGGACGAGACGCCCCGGAGGTTCCCCGGCGTGCCGGGCGAGTGGGTCGTCGACGGCGACGCGGCGGAGGTGACCGCGACCGCCGCCGAGGGCCTCGAGGTCGACGGCGGCGTGCTCGACGGGACGGCCTCGCTCACGGTGGCCGAGCAGGGCTCGAAGATCCTCGCGACCGCGGGCGGCGTGTACGTGGAGGTCGCCCTGCGGTCCGGCCGGTACGTGCTGCGGCCCCGCGACCCCCACTCCCCCACCCGCACGGCGTTCACCGGCGTGCCCGCGTTCGCCGTGCGACCGGACTTCGTGGTCGACGCCGAGTTCCACCCCTTCCCCGCGCCTCGCACCGAGGTGGTCGGCACCGCCCAGCCCGGCCTGAAGCAGGAGACCACTGTGGACGGTGAGCTGGTCTTCACGCTCGCGGGCGTGGAGCAGCGGGTGGCCGCGTCCCGCGACGGCGACAGCGTCGACTTCCGGTTCAGCGACGCCACCAGCGGCACGTCCACGGCCCCGTGGCGGTCGTTGTCCGCCCCGCTGCACGACGGTCGCGCGGTGCTGGACTTCAACCGCGCGACCAACATGCCGTTCGCCTTCTCCCCCTTCGGCACCTGCCCCCAGCCGCCCGAGGGCAACGAGCTGGCGGTCGCCGTCGAGGCCGGGGAGCTGAAGCCGCGCTAGCGCGTCACCAGAGGTCGCGGCTGGGCAGTTCGCGGCGCAGCACCGGGGCGATGTCGGTCTGGAACAGCTCCAGCGTCTCGCGGTGCTCGCGGTCGGTCAGCCCGTCGCGGTCGGCGGAGATGTGCAGGACCTCGTGGCCGAACCGCTCGTGGTAGCGGTGGACCTTGTCGACGATCTGCTCCGGGCTGCCGATCAACGCCGAGCTGCGCTCGACCAGGTCCTCGACGGTGGTGAACACCGGCTGGAGGCCCAGCTTGGTCTGCGTGGCGAGCCGCGACTCGAAGATCGGCCGGAACTTGTCGACCGCCTCCTGCGACGTCTTCGCCGCGTAGTAGCCCGCGCTGCCCGCGCCCACGATCGCGTCCGCCGGGTCGTGCCCGTGGAACGCCCACCGCTCGCGGTAGTGGGCGATCAGCTCGGCGTACGGCTCGATCGGGTTCGTCACGTTCGCCGAGAACAGCGGGTCGCCCCACTTCGCCGCCAGCTCCACGGAGTCGCGGCTCGTCGCGCTGCCGTGCCACGTCCTGATCGGCTGCTGCAACGGCCTCGGCCACGTCTCCGCGTCGGTCAGCGACGGCCGGAACTTCCCCTCCCACGTCACCTTGTCCTCGCGCCACAGCCGCCGGAACAGCTCGTAGCCCTCGCGGTTGCGCTCCCACTGGTCCTCGGTCGTGACGTGGAACAGCTCGGCCTGCGCGGCCCCGTTGCCCTTGCCGATCATCAGCTCCAGCCGCCCGCCGGAGAGGTGGTCGAGCGTCGCGTAGTCCTCGAACGCCCGCACCGGGTCGAGCAGGCTCAACGTCGTGACGGCGGTGAACAGCCGGATGGTCGACGTGCGGGCGGCGATGTGGCTCAGCACCACCGGTGGCGACGAGGAGATGAAGGGCCGCTCGTGCCGTTCCCCGACGCCGTACCCGTCGAACCCCAGTTCCTCGACGAGGACCGCGTTGTCCACCACTTCGCGCAACCGCTCCGTGGTCGGCTTGAGCACCCCGGTGAGGGGGTCGGGCGTGTGCGTGATGAGGGTGATGACGAGGAACTTCATGGGCCTCCCTTGGTCACCACGTCGAACGAACCGCGTCGGGGCCCGATTCCACCGTCCACGGGCTGGGACGCTGACTTCGGTCTACACTGAAGCTACTGTGCCAACGCGCACGGCGGCGGCCAGCGCGGCCACCGTCAGCACCCCCATCACGACCGCCGCGCCGGGGTATCCCGCGAGCCCCAGCCCGAGCCCGCCCAGCGCGGACCCGACGAACACCCCCAGGCTCATCCCCGCCGCGCTGATCCCGAGCGCCGCCCCGCGCAGTTCCCCGCACCGCCGCACCAGCAGCGTCGTCACGCACGCCGCCACGGTCGCGTGGCTCGCGGCCAGCACCACCGTCAACGCCAGCGCCACCGGCAGCACGGGCGCGAAGTAGAACCCGACCACCGCCCCCAGCGCGACCACCAGCCCTCCGACCAGCGCCCGTTCCGGCCGGATCCACGACCCGGAGGCGTTGGCGACCCGCCCCGCCAGCAGGTTGCCGACGAAGTACGAACCCCCGCTCAGCGTCCACACCAGCGCGAAAACGCCGGGGGACAACGAGAAGCGCTCGTCGTAGTACGCGGCGAGGTAGGACAGGTAGCCCATGAACGCCCCGGTCCGCAGCAGCGCCACCGCCAGCAGCGGCACGGCTCCCGCGACGGAACCCAAGGCGCGCAAGGTGTCCAGGTACCCGATCCGCGGCCGGGTCACGACCACCGGCCGCCGCCGGAGGAGGAACACGGCCGCGAGCGCGAACGAGATCACCGCCACCGCCAGCAGGTTCCCCTGCCAGCCCCACAGCAGCGCGGGCACGGCGATCAGCGGCGCGGCGAGCATGGCCGTCAACGACTGCGTGGCGGTCACCAGCGTGGCCGCCCGCCCGGCGGCGGGACCGTCGCCGAACCGGTCGGCCGCCATCGCCGCCATCGCCGGGGACAGCACGGACGTGCCCGCGCCGACGAGCACCGCGAACGCCACCAGCGCGAGGAAGTGGCCCGTGGCGCCGAGCACCGACGACACCCCGAGCAACGCCAGCCCGGCCGCGGCCAGGTGCTGCTTGGGCAGCCGGTCGAGCAGCGGCGCCATCGCCGCGCCCACGGCGAGCGCGGCCAACCCGCCCAGTCCGCGCAGGCTGCCCAGCGCCGCGACGCCGCTGCCCGCCTCCGCCGCGATCGGCACCAGGAAGGTGCTGAACACCGTGAACGGCAGCAGCCCCACGGCCGCGGCGAGCAGGACCGGCCCCAGCGCTCGGGCCATCCGCAGGTCGCCCGGCACGGGCGGGAGCGTCATCACTTCGGTCATATCGTCCTCGGAACGCTGGAGGGGAACCGGTCCCGAACGTACCTCCGGGGTCCGGCGATTCCGGCCGATGACGGTTGCCAGGGGTTTCCTGGTGCAGGAAACCGAAAAGCGCCGTCCGGGAGACCGGACGGCGCTTTTCGGACAGGGGGACTACGGGAAGCTCACCAGGTTGCCGGGCTGGGTGTTGTTGGGGCCGACGGTCGGCCCCGTGCTGTTCACGACGTTGCGGATCGTGCCCTGGCCACCGCCGAGCGAGAAGGTGACCATGTTGTGGAACCGGACGTTGGCGTTGACCGGCGTCTCGATGGCGTGGGCGTTCACCACGCTGGGGTTGACGTTGAAGAACACGTAGCTGCCGAAACCCCAGACCTCGTGGCTGGTGACCGAGTTCGCCACCTTGTACGCGGCCCAACCCTGCGTCGAACCGTTCATGTACGCCGCCTGGTTCGGCGGGTCGTACGGCATCTCGTTCTGGTAGAAGTACGTCTTGCCGCCCTGACCGTTCCAAATGGTCTGGTACTTCTGGTAGTGCTCGACGAAGAGGCCGTACATCGTCACGTTGTCGCCGTTGACGACCAGACCGGTGTCCGAGGTGTTGGAGTTCCACCCGACGCCGTCACCGTGGTCGGCGCGCCAGATCCACATGTGGTCGCCGATGACGTTGTCGCTGTTGATGACGAGGTTCGTCGTCGCCCGGCCGACACCCGCGCCGCCGACCCGGAAGAACACGTCGTTCATCGACGTCGGGTTGGCCGAGTGGTTCGCGCTGGAGTTCGCGGGGCCGACCTCCATGAGCACGCTGGAGTTCGTGGGGCCCGCGTCGATCAGGAGGCCCGCGATCTTCACGCCGTCGACGTCCGCGACGGTCATCGCGGTGATCCCGTTGTCCGGGATCAGCGTCGTCAGGCCGAGGCCGAGCACGACGGTGTTCGGGCGGGTGACCCGGATCGTCTCGTTCAGGTGGTAGACGCCCGGTCCGAAGATCAGGTCCTTGCCCGCGGCGAGAGCGGCGTTGATGGCCGTCGCCGTGGTGCCCGGCTTGGCGATGAAGAACTGGCTCAGCGGCAGGTTCTGGCCCGCCGGGGCGCCGTTCGTCCAGCTCGCGCCGGAGGAGTTGTTGCGCACCGCGGGGACGAAGACGTTGTAGTCGCCGGCCGCGGTGACGTTCAGGAACGGCTTCTCGCGGACCTGCGGGGTCTGCGCGACCTTCGTGTACGGCGGGTTCGGGAACGTGCCCGCGGGGGCGTTGGTCGCGCCGACGAACACCATGTTCCAGTTGGACCCGGTCCAGCTGCCCATGTCCGTGTTGCGGGTCAGCCACTGCTGCTGCGAGCCGGAGCGGACCTGGCCGTCGATCTTGCTGTCGGCCAGCAGGCCGCCGCTGGACCAGCCGCCGTCGTCGAGCGCGAGGTTGCCGCGCAGGTGCATGCGCCGGTACGGCGCGGCCTGCGACACGGCCCAGCGGTCGTTGCCGCCGGTCGGGGTGACGGACAGGTTCTCGGCCGACCGCCAGAAGTTCTGCGTCGCGTTGCCGTCGAACCAGTCGGCCTCGGCGTGCACGGAGCCGTTGATGTTCACGTCGTCCGGCGACAGGCCGAGCCCGAGCACCTGGGTGTAGAAGCCGACGTTCACGTTCGCGTTGTACGTGCCCGGCTTGAAGATGAGCGCGTAGCGCTGCTGGCCGAACTGGTTGCGCTCCTGCTGCGCGAAGACCTGGTTGACCCTGTTCTGGATCGTCGCCGCCGACATGGACGGGTCGAAGAAGATCGCGTTGGGGCCGAAGTCCGGCGTACCGGGCACGGGGGTGGTACCTCCTGCGGGAACGAGGTTGAACGACTGAGCGCTCGACCCGTTGCAGGTGTACTGCTGGAGCTGCACGCTGTCCGCGGTGGACGCGCTGGGCACGTCGAGGCACTTGCCGCTCAGCCTGCTGACGAAGCGGTACGAGCCACCAGCCTGCTCGACCGCCTGCCACTGCTGGTTGTTGCCCCCACCATAGGTCCACAGGTGGATGAGTCCACCGTCGGCCGTGGACACGTCGGCGACGTCCAGCACCTGTGCGGAGTTGTCGCGGGCGTTGATCCGGCTGAAGCCGCCGCTGGTGGCCTGGAACTGCCACTGCTGGGCGTTGCTGGAGTTGCAGGTGTACTGCTGGACGACGGTGCCGTTCGCGGTGGCGGCGGCGCGCGCGTCGACGCACTTGCCGCTGGCCTGGCTCTGGACCGTGTACCAGACCGCCGGGTCGACCGCCGCGCTCGCGGCGGGGGCGGCGGCGAGCGCCGTGGTGATGCCCGCGACGACCGCGAGCACCGCGGCCAGGGCTGTTCGTCGACCGCGTGGTACGCCGAACCTGGGGCGTGGAAGCACTGGGAAACCCTCCTCGGCCGCGCTGCGCGGCGTCGTCACCCAACGCGCGCGGACGCGATCGGGCCGCTCCGCGCAGAGGACGCAGGGGCCGATGGCAGGGGTGGCGCGCGCCGGAGTTCCGTCGAACAATGATGGCAGGGTGGAACAACGGGCGGATTGTTCGCTGGGGACGTCGGGGCGCTGTCCGGTGATAGCCGCGCGGCCCCGTGAAAGCGGAAACTAGTGAATCGCTCCGGCCACGGGTTTCCGCCGATGTCGATGTCGTGCATCGACGTCAGTTCTGCTCACCGGGGCTCCCTTCCGCGTGGTTCAGGACGTTATGGCTGTTACAGCCAGATGTCAATACATCACTTAAACTAAGTCATGAACGATGTTCCGGGACTCCACCGGGCGAGTGACCGGAAAACCGGTCCATAGGATGCCCCCGTGCCCACCCTCGCGTTCGAGACCGTGTTCCGCGGCGACCCTCCCCCGCGCGACGGCGCCTATCTGCTCGACCAGCCGATCGGTTTCGTGAAGGGCCACTGGCTCGGCCACCTGCCCGACCGGGCGTTCTGGCCGGAGGAGCTGGACGACCGCGCGACCGTGGACCGGCGGGTCCTGTTCGCCATCGGCGCCCGCGCGGACGACGAGCTGGGAGCGGTCCACACGCTGGTCGCGGCGCAGGTCTGGGCCGTGGGCACCAAGTGGCGCAACGCGGCCAGGCTCGGCTCGGTGTTCGACGCGAACCCCGGCCTGGTCGGCGCGAACCTGGCGCACGGCGTCCGCACGGCCCGCGCCGAAGGCGCCGTGGCCGGGTACTCGGCACTCGCCAAGCGGGGCGACCACGCCCTCGCCCGGCTCGGCGCGGCCGACGTGGGCCGAGTGCTGCACTTCGGCGCGTACGACCCGGCCACCGGCGGGCCGCTGATCCTGGACCAGCACGTCACGGTGGGCGTGAACGCCCTGCGCGGCAGCGACTGGAAGCCGGACGGGCCGTGGTCGAGCGAGCAGTACGGCGACTACCTCGGCTACGCCGCCGAGTGGGCGGAGCGCTGGGCTCCCGGCACGGCGACCGACCTCGTGGAACGCACGCTGGCCGCGGCGGGCCAGGCGCTCGGGCGCGCCTGACCGCGTTCCGGTCCACCGCGAAACGAGACGTCGACGGCCGGTCGTCCCGGACCGGATCGCGCTGGGAGCATTACGCGGCGGAACTCGGAACGGTTCATCGAGACGGATTGTTTCGCCCATTCGGAGCGAGGATTTCCGGTTTCCGTCGAATCGCGGGAACGCGACGGGAATTCAGGGGTTGCCCATTCGCGCGGCCCGCCGGGATAGTCGGGTCCGGAAAGCGCGTCGCGCTTTCCGGAATCACGACGACACCTGCGAGGCAATCGATGCCGATCACCTTCTCCCAGCGCGCCGCCTCCGTGGTCGCGGCACTGGCCGCCGCCACCGGCGCGCTCGTCCTGGCCGCTCCCGCCGCGAGCGCCGCACCGTCCTCGGACGCCTGCCACACCCAGCTCGCCCGCGCGGGGAACTTCGTCGCGTGGGCGGCGTACGCGGCGGAGTTCGGCGTGGAGCAGGGCCCCTTCCAGCAGCACGACTTCGTCTACGAGGACCTGGCCTCGGCCCGAGCACTGCTCCACGGCCCGGACTGCGCGGGCGTCGCGGTCGCGCAGGCGGATGTCGCGCTGGTGCTCGTGAAGCTCGACGAGGGCGAGTCGGCGCTGCGCGCGGACGACTGGGCCGGGTCGGCGGACGCGCTGGGCGTTGCCGACGACACCCTTCAGGCCGCGTCGTACAAGGTGTGGCGACTGGGCCACCCGTAACCGGTCTGGTAACCGCTTTCCCTTTGCGGAGCACCCCGCGCCCGCAAAGGGGAAGTGCCCCGAAATTGGACTAGACCTGAGCCCAAGCCTTGGCCAGCAATTCGTACGACCGCACGCGGGCGGCGTGGTCGTGGACAATCGTCGTGACCAGGACCTCGTCCGCTCCGGTGGCGGCCCTCAGGTCGTCCAACCGCCGCGCCACGTCTCCGGGAGCCCCGACGAACTGCGTCTCGGTGCGGTCCACGACCTTCGCGCGGGTCTCGTCGGTCCACTCGAACGCGGCCGCCTCCTCCGGCGAGGGGAACGGGACGGCCCCGTCACCCACCCGGATGCTCAGCACCCACTGGCCGTACGGCGCGGCCAGCTCCACGGCCGTCGCCTCGTCCTCGGCGACCACGACGTCCGCCGACACGACCACGTACGGCGCCGCCAGCCGCTCCGACGGCACGAACGCCGCCCGGTAGGCGTCCACGGCGGCCTGGGCCGTGCGCGGCGAGACGTGGTAGGCGGCGGCGAACGGCAGCCCCAGCTCACCGGCGGTCACGGCGCTCTCCCCCGCGCTCGACCCGAGCACCCACACCTCGAAGTCGGCGCCTTCCACGACGTTCGCGTGGTGCTCGCCCTCGACCAGCCCGAGGATCCGGCCGACCTGCTCGGCGTACGGCGGCTCGACCGCGCCCTCGCGCACCCCGAGCAGCCCCTGCTGGAGCCGGTAGCGGGCGATGAACTCGGGCGCGGAGAACACCGGGTGCTTGGCCAGGTCGCTCTCCTTGACGCCCGCGGTCCGGCCGAGCCCGAGGTCGATCCGGCCGGGGTGCAGGTTCGCCAGCAGGCCGAACTGCTCCGCCACGACCAGCGGCGGGTAGTAGCCGAGCAGCACCGCGCCCGAGCCGACCCGGATGTCACGGGTGGCCGCGGCGACGGCGGCGATGAGCACGGCGGGCGACGTCGAGGCGACACCGGGCGTGAGGTGGTGCTCGGCCAGCCAGTACCGGCGGTAGCCCAGCCGTTCGGCGTGCCGGGCGAGGTCGAGCGTGTTGCGCAGGGCGTCCGCGGCCCGCTGCCCCGACACGACGGGCGCGAGGTCCAGAACTGACAGCGTCATCGGCGGTGTGCCCCCACTTCCCCAGGTCCTCCTCGAAGCCTAGGGAGCGCCGGGACCCCCGTCCGGGATGTGGGACGGGGGCCGTGCTGATCAGGGCGAGAAGGTCGTGGACCCGCCGCGCTCGAGGGTGACGGCCCGGCGCCACCCGGCGGCCTTCACGACGGTCGACGTGCCGCCGACGCTGCGCACGGTCACCGACGTGACCTTCCCGGCCCGCCAGGCGAAGTCGACCTCGAAGCCGCCGCGCGCGCCGACGCCGGTGATCCGGCCGTCCGCCCACGCGGACGGCAGCGCGGGCAGCAGCTCGACCACGCCGGGGCGCGAGTGGAGCAGCATCTCGATCATCGCGGACGGCGTGCCGAAGTTGGCGTCGATCTGGAAGATCGTCCGGTCGCCGAAGCTGTACATGTCGAACAGGTTGGCCGCGCTGCCGTTGCCGAAGTCCACCGACGGCCGCAGCACGGTGAGGACCAGGCGGTAGGCGTTCTCCCCCTCCTTGAGCCGCGCCCAGCACAGCGCGCGCCACGCGCAGGCCCAGCCGAAGCTGTCGAAACCCCGTGCCACCAACAGGTTCCGCACGCCGGTGAGCAGCTCCGGGGTCACGGTGTCCGGGCGCACCCGGTCGCCGGGGAACAGGCCGATCAGCGGCGACAGGTGCCGGTGGGTGGTCTCGCCGAGGTTGTCGGGCGTCATCCACTCCTGCAACCAGCCCGTCTTCGGGCTGACCTCGGGCAGGTAGAGCTTGAGCTGGAGGTCCCCGACGGTCTTCCAGTACCCGCGGTCGACGTCGAGCAGCAGGCACGCCTGCCGGTAGTGCTCGAACAGGTCCCACACGAGTTCCTGCGCGTAGGTCGTGCCCAGCGCGTCGGTCGGCCCGTGCTCGGGCGACCAGTCGTGGTCGTTGATCAACACCCGGCGCTCGACCCCGGACGCGTCGGTGATCGTGGTCCACACCAGGCGCGCCTCCCAGAACTCGCAGGCGCCCTTGAGCAGCGGGTAGATCTTGCGCAGGTACGCGAGGTCCTTGGAGTACTCGTAGTGCTCCCACAACGAGTTGCACAGCCACGCGTTGCTCGCCGGGTGCCACCACCAGCCGCTGCCGCCGTAGAGGTTCGTGGAGTACGCGGTCGTCCAGCCCGCCACGTGGCCGGAGCGGTTGCGGAACCCGTTGCGCTCGTCGTTGAACAGCCGCCGGGTCTGCGTGGTCCACGACGAGAGCTGCGAGACGCAGTAGTCGGCGAACGCGTCGAAGCACGACGGCAGGCCCGCGCGGTCGGCGAGCCAGTAGTTCATCTGGACGTTGATGTCGGTGTGGTAGTCGCTGAACCAGTCCGGGGTGTTGTCGCTCAGCCACAGGCCCTGGAGGTTCAGCGGGGCGCTGCCGCGGGAGCCGCTGATCATCAGGTAGCGCCCGTACTGGAGGTAGGACGCCTCCAGCTCCGGGTCCGGCGCGGAGCCCTCGGCGGCGCGCGCGCCGAGCCGCGTCCAGGTGTCCATGGCCTTCTGCTCGGGCGTCGACGTGCCGAGGCTGACGGTCATCCGGTCGTAGAGCTCGCGGTAGTCGGCGACGTGCGCGGCGAGCAGCGCGTCGCCGGTCTCGCGGGCCGCGGCGCGCGCCTTGCCGCGGGAGATGGCCAGCGGGTCGGCCTTCGGGTTCTTGAACGCCGTGGCCGGGTCGCGGGTGTAGTTCGTGCCGCCGCTGACGACGATGACGACCTCGTTGCAGCCGGCGAAGACCACTTGGTCGCCGCTGACGGACACCGTGCCGGTGCGGCTGGCGGCGGTGACCGTCGCCGCGTACTTGAGGCCGTTGCCGAAGGAGGCGGCGAACGACGCGGCTTTTGTGGTCTCGCCGTGCGTTCCGGCGATCGAGACCGTCCCGGTGTGCGTGCCCGTGCCGCGGCGGCTGAGCCGGATGACCACGACGTCGTCGGGGTGGCTGGAGTAGACCTCACGCCGGTAGGTCGTGCCCTGGTGGTCGTAGGTCGTCGTGACGAGGCCGTTGCTCAGGTCGAGTTCACGTCGGTAGCCGGTCACGCTCGTGTGCGCGGGCAGCGCGAGGAACACCTTGGCCAGCAAGGAGAACGTCCCGAAGCGCGCCTCGTCGTACGGGAACTGGCCGTCGTCCTGGAGCGCGTCGTTGAGACCGCCGGTCCACAGGGTGGCGTCGGTCAGGTAGAGGAAGTCGCGGGTCGGGTCGCCGCCGACCAGCGCGCCAAGGCGGCCGTTGCCGATCGGCAGCCCCTGCTCGATGATCTTCGCCTCGACCGCCGGGGCCGGGTAGGTGAACTTGGTCGCCGAGCCGTCCGGGACGAGCGCCGGGCTCGCGGGCCGTCCAGCGGCGGTCGCGGTGGCGGTGAACACCGGCAGCGCGCCGAGCGCGGCCGCCGCGCTGAACCTCAGCACGTCGCGGCGGGTCGGTCCGGTGCTGCGTTCGTCTCGCGACATCGTCGGGTCCCCTTTGACCGGTAACGCACAGGTGACAGTCGGTAGTCGAAATCGGATATAAGATATGATTCGCCGACGACCGGTGTCAACGAAAACCCGGTGGCGGCCGCCGACGGCCCTTTGCTACCGTTCCGGCGGCCGTGCGAGAGATCGAGGAGGTGGTACCCGTGACCGTTGTAGCGACATGGGTGCTCCCCTCAGGGGTCATGGTCGGGCGATAGGTCGTCCGGGAGCACTTCTCACTCCCGAAAGGCACGACCAATGCACTTCACGTCCGAGCAGCTCCTCGACGACGGCGTCCTCGAACGCCGGTTCACCCTCGGCGAGATCCCCGGCGTCCTGTGGACGTCCGGCTCCGCACCCGCCCCGCTGATCCTGATGGGCCACCCCGGTGGCCTGGACCGGATGCACCCCAGGCTGGCGGCCCGCGCCCGGCAGACCGTCGCGGAGGGGTACGCCGCGGCCACCATCGAACTGCCCGGAGCGGGCGTCCGCCCCCGTGACGCCGCCGCCGACCAGGCCCGCGCCGATCTGCGCCAGGCGGTGGAAGCGGGTGAAAGGGTCGGTGACGACATCGTCGACCGGCTCGTCCTCCCGCTGGTCGACCAGGCGGTCCCGGAGTGGCGGGCCGCCCTGGACGCCCTCCAGGAGCTGCCCGAGATCGGCGGACCGGTCGGGTTCTCCGGCGGCGTGATCTCCATCGGCGTCCGGCTGGCGGTGGTCGAGCCGCGCATCGTGGCCGCCGCGCTGTTCGCGGGCAGCTACGTGCCCCGCGCCATCATCGAGGAGGCCCGGCAGGTCACCATCCCGCTGCACGTCCTGCTCCAGTGGGACGACGAGGGCAACGACCGGCAGATGGCACTGGACCTGTTCGACGCCTTCGGGTCCAAGGAGAAGACGCTGAACGCCAACATGGGCGGGCACACCGGTGTCCCGGCCTACGCCGGTGACGCGGCGAACCGGTTCTTCGCCCGGCACCTGGGGTGAGGCCCCGCCGCCACCGGGGCTGGTCCCCGGTGGCGGCGGCCGGACAGGGCACAATCCGCGTGTCGTCATCCGAGAGGACACCGCCATGACCACCGCGGGCGAGCGCAACGCGATCACCGACGTGCCCGGCGTCCGCGTCGGCAACACCACCCGGATCGGCGGCGGGGCGTTGACCGGCACGACCGCCGTGCTGCTCCCGCCGGACTCGCTGGTGACCGTGGACGTGCGCGGCGGAGCGCCCGCCACGCGGGAAACCGCCGCTCTCGACCCGAGGTACGGCGGCCGTGCGGTGCCGGTGATCGTACTGACCGGCGGGAGTTCCTACGGGTTGGCCGCCGCGGACGGTGTGGAGGCTGAGGTCGTGCCCGCCGCGGCCCTGTTCGACCTCGGCCGCGGCGGCGACTTCGGCCTCCGCCCCGCCGCCGCGTTCGGCGCGGAAGCGGTCGCGGCGGCTGACGTGCTGGTCGAGTGCGGCAACGTCGGGGCGGGAGCCGGGGCGGTGAACGCCGACCTCAAGGGCGGCCTCGGCACCGCCAGCGTCGTGCTGCCGGACGGGACCGTGGTCGCCGCGCTGGCCGCGTTGAACGCCGTCGGCCCGTCCGTCGACCACCGGACCGGCCTCCCGCACGGCCTCGCCCTCGGTGCCACGCACCGGATCCACGACGGTGAAACCGTTTCCTGGCAGGAGTTCCCGGCTGACGGCGGCGACGACCCGGTCCCGTCACCCGAACTCGACGGCAACCCCCTCAACACGGTCATCGGCGTCATCGCCACCACCGCCCGCCTCTCCCCCGCGGACCTGTACCGCCTGGCGAACGCGGGTCAGGACGGGATGGCACTGGCGATCCGCCCCGCCCACGGCCTGTTCGACGGCGACACGGTCTTCGCGGCGTCCACCGGCGGAACGGACGCCGACCCCGAAGCCGTGATCGCCGCGGGAGCCGAGGTGTTCGCACGTGCCCTGGTGCACGGCCTGCTGGCCGCCGAGTCCGTGACCACGGACACCGGCCACCTGGTGGCGTACCGCGAGCGGTACCCGAGGACGGCGTCCGGGTACCGGCGCTAGCCGAGCGGACGGATTCCCCCTCGGGTGGCACACTCGGCCGCATGAGCGAACCGGTGAAGGGGCCCGCGAGTTACTTCCCGTCGATCGAGGCCAAGTACGGCCGTCCGATCGCCGAGTGGCAGGAGCTGATCCGGGCATCCCCGCTCGTCAAGCACATGGAACTGGTGTCATGGCTCAAGTCCGAGCACGGGCTGGGCCACGGGCACGCCAACGCGCTCGTCGCGCACACGCTGGCCGAGGGCAGGTAGACCGCTCCGGCGCGGTCCGGTGGCGTGGCACCACCACCGGACCGCCCGACACTCAGCTGGCGGTGGAGACCGCCGCGTCGCCGTGGCGCGGGACGCCCACGCGGGCGAGTTCCTCGAACGTCCTGGCGTCCAGCACGACCATCCCGGCCCGGCCGTCGCGGCCGTCCAGCACCACGGACAGCAGCACGCCGTCGTCCTCGTGGCGGGCGGTCGGCGAGGGCACGAAGACGGGTTCGCCGGGGTGCTGGCCGGGCTCGTGCCACACGGCCGTGTCGCCCGACTGGACGTCGATCTTGACCAGCCGGTCGAACACGCTGTCGCCGCGCGGCCCTTGGACGCCGACGCCGTAGGCGTACCGGTAGTCGCCGCCGTTGTGCGCGCGGTAGGAGATGCGGGGCAGTTCGAACGCCTCGGCGGCCAACCGGCGGATGTGCAGGACGCCGCCGAGCAGGTCGATCTCGTAGCGGGTCGGCAGCGCGAGGGGCAGTTCGCCGCGCCAGCGGGCCGGGCGGGGCGCGTTGACCGGGTCGGCGTTGGGGTAGGAGCAGATGTCCAGCACCACGCGGTGACCCGCGTCGCGGGCGTTGATGTGGTGGAACGCGAAGAACGCCTCGGTGCGGTGGTCGGCGACGATCCGGCCGTCCGCCTGGTCGATCACGATGAACCGCGTCCCGAGGTCCGGCCGCCAGCGGTGGTTCGCGGTGAACGGCCTGCCGGGCGCGAGCGGGTGGCGCGGGTCGACGACGAACGGGTACTCGACCAGCACGACGAACCGGTCGGTGACCGCGAAGCTGTGCAGGTAACCGGGGTTCTCGGTCGGCACGGCCACCAGGAGTTCACGGGCGCGGCTGCCGGGGCGTCTGCGGTGGACGCGGTACTCGCTGTGCTCGCCGAACCAGAGGACGTAGTCGAGCACGTCGCCGGTGAGCGGCGCGTGGTGCGGGTGCGCGCTCGGCACGGCGGACGCGATGCCGCCGGAAATGCCGACGCCGTCGAGGATCCCCGGCTCGAAGTCGACCGCGATCGGGGTGTCGTGGCGGGCCCACTGGCGGTCGGCGAGCGACAGGACGTTGGCCGCCGCGTTCGGCGCGATGCGGTAGCGGGTGAGGAACCGGGAGAACAGCGAGCGGCACGGGTCGGCGGTGAACTCCGCGAAGTCGACGCGGCCGCGGCCGCGCGTGGGCGGTCCGGTGTCCGGCGAGAGCGACCGGTACGCCACGGCGCCGCCGCCGAAACCGAAGCGGTGCACGGAGGTCGGGCCGCCGAGCCAGTTGCGGAACGCGGTGGGCGAGGTCGCGGGACCGGTGCGCAGCAGGGTGCCGGAGAGCCAGTTCGGCACGGCTCCCTCCACCGGGAGGACGGGTGCGGGAACTTCCAGGGTCACCCCGTCTTGGTACCCGCGCATGACGACCTACTCCCGGATAGTGGAAACCTTGTTATGGAACACCGTGACGATTGGCTAGTCAAGCAATCCGGCACGTCAGGGTGCGGGATACCGCGCCGCGTAGCGGGTCGGTGACTCTCCGACCATCGCGGTGAAGTCCCGCGTCAGGTGGGCTTGGTCCGCATAGCCCAACTCCGCCGCCAGACCGGCCCAGTCGATCGCCGCGGACCGCGCCATCCGGTCCGTCACCTCGCGCAACCGGTAACGGCGGATCACCCACTTCGGGCCCACCCCAACGTACTCGGCGAACAGCCGTTGCACCGAACGCACGTGCGTATCGAGACGCTGGGCGAGGTCCGCGACCCTGGTGATGCCCGGCTCGGCCGCGACCATGGCGACGACCCCGGCGACGTGCTCGGCGGTCGGATCCGGTGGCGGACAGGCGGAACGCAGGAACTCCTCGGCGATCCGCGCCTGCTCCCGCTCGTCCACGGCGTCGGCCATCGCGCGGGCGGGCACGTCCGGGAACAGCTCCGCCGCGGGCACGACCTTCCCGGTGATCGTCGACACCGACCGCCCGAGCAGCGGCCGGAAGCAGCCGGGGCGGAACGCCACCCCGAACACGCGTCCCTTGCCCGCCAACACCTTGTACCCGGACCGGCGGCCAACGCCGTGGACCTCGGCGGCGCCGTTGGGAAAGGACAGCTGCACCGTCGGGTTCGGCACGACCAGCTGCCGGTAGGGCGGCTGGTCGCCCAGATCCCAGGCCACCGCCCAGAAGTGGTCGACGAACGGCGCGAGGTCGGCGGCGGGCTCGGGGAACGAGTGGGCCTGGAAGCTCGCCCACGCGCCGCCGATCTCCCGGACGTCCCGTTCCGCCACCCGGCCGACTCTACTGTCGCGTTCGTCCAAGACAGCGGTGGCACGCGCTCCTACCGTGCGACGCAACGGAAACGCGATCCGAGGAGCACGGCACATGGCACGGGGTTCGTTGATCACCAGCACCGCGACGACCACGATCGAGGTCGTGCGCGGCGTCGACCGGCTGGACGCGGCGACGCCGTGCGCCGAGTTCGACGTGCGCGCGCTGGCGGAGCACCTGCTCACGTGGGGGCCGTCGTTGGCGGGCGCGGGGCGCAAGGAGTCGGTGCCGCCGCGCGAGGGCGTGCGCGTCGGCGACGACTGGGCGGACGAGGTGGAGGCGCAGGTGCGGGAGGTGGCCGAGGCGTGGAGCGACGAGGCCGCGTGGTCGGGCACGACGCACATGGGCGGGCCGACGGAGATGCCCGCGGACCTGGTCGGCGGGATGGTGCTGGTGGAGCTGCTGGTGCACGGGTGGGACCTCGGCCGCGCGAGCGGGCAGCGGCCGGAGTGGGACGACGACGTCCTGGAGTTCGCCCTCGACGAGGTGGCGAAGACCGCGGACCAGGGCCGCGCCATGGGGGTGTACGGCGCGGAGGTCGTCGTGCCCGACGGGGCGTCCACGGTGGACCGGGTGCTCGGGTTGACCGGTCGCGATCCGGGGTGGAGGCCGTGACAGCGGGTCAGATCCGGCAGGCTTCCAATTTCGTCACGAGAATCGCCTCGGCGCCGATGTCGGTCAGCTCGTCCATGACGCGCTGAATTCCGCGGCGCTCGACCAGGGAACGCACGGCGACCCATCCTTCTTTCGCGAGTGGCGACAACGTCGGTGATTCGCGACCAGGGGTCAATTCACACGCGCGATCGACCACGTCCGCGCGGCACACGTAATCGATCAACACGAATTCACGGGCGTGCAGCACGCCTTGCAAGCGCTGCACCAGCACGTCGACGGCGGTCTCCAACTCGGGTGACAACTTTCGCCCCTCGGTGCGGACGAGGACCGCTTCCGAGGCCAGCACGGGCTCGCCGAACGCCACCAGTCCCGCGTTGCGCAGCGACGTCCCGGTCTCCACGACGTCGGCGACGGCGTCGGCGAGCCCGAGCGCGACCGCGTTCTCCACGGCACCCTCCAGCTTGACCAGATTCGCGCTCACACCCACGCCCACCAGGTACTTCTCCACCAGCATCGGGTAGCTGGTCGCCACCCTCCGCTCGTGCAGCCCGGCGATCTCGGCCACCCCGCCCGGCTTGGCGGCGAACCGGAACAGCGACTTGGCGAACCCGAGCGGCAGGATCTCCCGCGCGGCCGCGCCGGAGTCCAGCAGCAGATCCCGACCGGTGATGCCGACGTCGAGCGCGCCACTTCCGACGTAGACCGCGATGTCCCTCGGGCGCTGGAAGAAGAATTCCACACCGTGCGCGACGTCGAGCATCGAAAGTTCGCGATTGTTGCGGTGCAGTTGATAACCGGCATCGGTCAGCAACTGCATGGCAGCGGCACTCAAAGAACCCTTGTTCGGTACCGCGACACGAAGCAGAGTCATGATCGCAATGGTCGCACAACGCCTCCGCCATTCCACAATCAAGGCCACCACGTTCGTGCTGCCGGACCGCGACGGCAGTCTCACCCTCCGTGCATGGCGCCAGTGGAGCAGACCGGACGACAGGACCGAACACCGGGACTCGGCCGCCGCGGCCGTGACCTGGTCGTGGTCGCGATCGTGCTGGGGATGCTCCTGGCAGCACTCGATCAAACCATCGTGGCAACCGCACTCCCCACGATCGTGGGCGACGTCGGCGGCGGCGACCACCTCTCCTGGGTGGTCACGGCCTACCTGCTGGCCGAGACGATCATGACCGCCCTGATCGGCAAGTTCGGCGACCTCTTCGGCCGCAAACCGGCGTTCCTGATCAGCGTCGCCCTCTTCATGGTCGGCAGCTTCCTGTGCGGCTGGACCGACACCATGACGGGCCTGATCGCGTTCCGCGCCGTCCAGGGCTTGGGCGCGGGCGGCCTCATGGTCACCGCCACGGCGATCATCGCCGACGTCGTCCCGCTGCGCGAACGCGGCAAGTACCAGGGCGCGATGGGCGCCATGTTCGGCGTGGCCACCGTCGCCGGCCCACTGCTCGGCGGCCTCTTCGTCGACCACCTCAGCTGGCGCTGGGCGTTCTACATCAACGTCCCCTTGGGCCTGGTCGTCCTGGCGGTGGCCGTCTTCGCCCTCCCCACCACCCGCAGCGCCAGCAGGCCCGTCATCGACTACGCGGGCATCCTCCTCATCGCCCTGGCCGCAACCGGTCTCACCCTCGTCACCAGTTGGGGCGGCACCGAATACCCGTGGATCTCCCCCACCATCCTGTGGATGGCGGTGGGCTCGGTGATCGCCTTGGCGGCCTTCGTCTTCGTCGAACTGCGCGCGGCCGAACCCGTGCTCCCCATGCGCCTGTTCCGCGGCAGGGTCTTCACGGTCGCGGGCGTCCTCAGCTTCATCGTCGGCTTCGCCATGCTCGGCGGCATCACCTTCCTCCCCACGTACATGCAGTACGTGCAAGGCGCCACCGCAACCGAATCCGGCCTCCGCATGCTCCCGTTGGTCCTGGGCCTGCTGGCCGCCTCCATCGTCACCGGCAACGTCATCAGCAAAACGGGCCACTACCGCTACTTCCCCATCGGCGGCTCAGCAGGTCCCCGTCATCGTCGTGCAGAGCACCACCGACTACGCAGACCTGGGCGTGGCGACCTCGGGCGTCAGCTTCCTCCGCACCATGGGCAGCTCCTTCGGCGTAGCGGTCTTCGGCACCATCTACGCCAGCGAACTCCCGGACCGCCTCCCGGAAGTCCGCCTACGCGACACCGCGCGAGCCTCGGCGGACGGCAACAGCGGCGTAGGCGAAAGCTTCGCGGCCCCGGCCTCCACCACGTCACAACAGGAACTGAAAAAGCTGGTCGGCCAGATCTGGCGCAAACAACACATCAACCCCGGCCCGGAACTCCTGGCCCGAGCAGGCACCCCGCTCATCGAGGCCCAGGGGTGGCTGATCGACACGGGCCACACCCTCACCTCGGGCCGCCACGCCTCCCTGGCCCCCTGACCAGGACCAGCCATCCGACGGTCGGGCCCGGTGCGGGTCGGGGAAGGCGATTCCGCGGAACCGCCCTCCCGAGATCACCCTCAGACCCGCTCCACCAGCAAGGACACCCCTTGCCCCACGCCCACGCACAGCGTCGCCAACCCCCGCGACCCGCCTTCCCTCTCCAACCGCCCCATCAGCGCCACCACCAACCGCGCCCCGGACGCCCCCAACGGATGCCCCAAGGCAATAGCCCCACCGTCGGCGTTCACGATCGACGAATCCAGCTTCAACCGCCGCACCACCGCCAGGCTCTGCACGGCGAACGCCTCGTTCAGCTCCACGGCGTCCAAGGACTCGACGCCCCATCCGGCCCGCCCCAACACCTTCTCGGTGGCGGGCACCGGCCCCAGCCCCATCACGTGCGGCGACACCCCGGCGCTGGCCCCGGCCACCACCCGCGCCCGAGGCGTCAACCCGTACCGCCGCACGGCGTCCTCACTGGCCAGCACCACCGCCGCGGCCCCGTCCGACAGCGGCGACGAAGACCCGGCGGTAACCACGCCCCCATCCCGGAACACGGTCTTCAACGAGGCCAACTTCTCCAGCGACCCACCCCGCCGAGGCCCCTCGTCAACGGAGAACACCCCGTCCTTCACGGGCACAGGCACGATCTCCCCGTCGAACCGCCCCGCATCGACAGCCGCAACAGCCCGCGCGTGACTCCGCAACGCGAACTCGTCCGACTCCTCCCGCGTGATCCCGTCGAGAGCGGCGACCTCTTCAGCCGTCTCCCCCATGCTCAACGTCGTCTCCCCGGAGAACCGGGGGTTGGTGAACCTCCACCCCAACGACGAGTCCACCACCTCCCCCGGCTTCGCCCACGGCGTCCCCGGCTTCGCCATCACCCACGGAGCACGGGTCATCGACTCCACGCCACCGGCGACGACGACATCGGCCTCCCCGGACCGGATCGCCTGCGCGGCCGAAGACACCGCCGTCAGCCCGGACGCGCACAACCGGTTCACCGTGTACCCCGGCACCGAATCGGGCAGCCCGGCCAACAGCACGGCCATCCGCGCCACGTTCCGGTTGTCCTCCCCGGCCTGGTTCGCCGCCCCGAGGATCACCTCGTCCACGACCTCCCCGGCCAACCCGACGCGCCGCAGCACCTCCCCCACCACCAGCGCGGCGAGGTCGTCCGGCCGGACTCCGGCCAGCGCGCCGCCGTAGCGGCCTTGGGGGGTGCGGACTCCGTCGACCAGGTACACCTCGGGCATCAGGGCTTCCCTTCCTCGCGAATGCGGCCCATTATCCACCGTCCGTTCGGTCAGGAAACGAGACGTGGGCGACAATGCCGACCATGACCACGAAGCGCGGCCGCCCCGGCTACGACCTGGAGTCCCTGCTCCTGGTGGCCGTCAAGCTGTTCAACGAGCGCGGCTACGACGGCACCAGCATGGAGGACCTGGCCCGCAAGCTGGGCATCACCAAGTCCGCCATCTACTACCACGTGCCGAGCAAGGACGAACTGCTCCGGCTCGCCGTCGACCGCGCGCTGGACGGCCTCTTCCAGGTCGTCACCGAAGCCGACGACGTCCCCGGCAGGGCCATCGACCGCCTGGAGCACGTCCTCCGGGGCAGCGTCGCGGTCCTCGTGGCGCAGCTGCCTTTCGTCACGCTCCTGCTCCGCGTGCGCGGCAACACCAAGGTGGAACGAGCGGCGCTCGCCCGCAGGCGCGAGTTCGACCACCTCGTCACCGACCTGGTGAAGCAGGCGGAGGCCGAGGGCGACGTCCGTGAGGGCCTCGACCCCGCCACGGTGGCCCGGCTCCTCTTCGGCATGGTCAACTCGCTGACCGAGTGGTACCGCCCCCGACGGGGCTCCGACCCGACCGAACTGGCCGACACGGTGTGCCACATGGCCTTCGACGGAATCCGCCGGACCTAGACGACCGGACCTAGACCACCGGCCCGCCGGACCTCCAGTACAGCCCCGCGTCCCGGCTCAGCAGCCCGGCGTCGATCAGGTACCGCCGCAACGCCACGTGGTCCGCCTCGCCGCCCTCGCACCACGCCCGCAGCACCGCGTTCACGTCGACCTCGGGGTACCGCCGCCCCGGTTCGAACGACTGCGCCACGTGCTCCAGCACGGCCTGCCGCTTGGCCGCCTGCGTCGGGAACCGGACGAGCCTGCCGCCCCGCACGAACGCCCGCAGCACCTGGTCCTCGTGCTCCGCGGCGGGCGCGACCACCGAGCTCGCGACCTCCTTGAACACCTCGTCGTGCAGCACGATCCCGTCCGCGCCGGACGAGATGAGCCCGCCGCTCTCCAGGCGTTGCACGGCCTTCGCCACCACCCGGACGTCCAGCCCGGTGGCGGCGACGATCGCCGACGGCGTGCGCGCCCCGAGGACGACGGCGGCCGCGACGCGGAGGCGTTCCGGTTCGGCCAGCAGGCCGACGAGGTGTTCTGGGGTCACGCCTCCACCTAACCCGATCCATGACGAACCATACAGTCGAATATTTAGTTGGTGCACCAATCTTTGGTACGCTAACCACATGGAAGAGGACCCGCTGGCCCTGGAGAACCAGGTCTGCTTCGCGCTCTCGATCGCCGCGCGCGGCGTGGTGGCCGTCTACAAGCCGCTGCTGGAGCCGATGGGCCTCACGCACCCGCAGTACCTCGTGATGCTGGCGCTGTGGCAGCGCGATCCGTTGTCCGGCAAGGAACTCAGCTCACTGCTCCGGCTCGACCCCGGCACGCTCTCCCCGTTGCTCAAGCGCCTGGAGTCCACCGGGTACATCACCCGCGACCGCGACCGCACCGACGAACGCGCGCTGGCCGTCACGCTCACCGCCGAGGGCCGGGCGCTGCGCGAGCAGGCGCTCAAGATCCCGCCCGCCATCGTCGGCAAGCTCGACATGAGCCTCGACGAGCTGCGCGTGCTGCACGCCTCCCTCACCCGCGTCATCGCCGCAGCCCACCAGGAGTAGCCATGACCCCGACCATCGCCCTGCGCCTCTGGTACTTCGTCGGCGGCCGCCTGCCGCAGCGCTACCGCGAGTGGGTGTTCCAGGACGTGACCCGCCCGGACTGGCTGCTGCGCTTCACGGTCCGCGCCCTGCTCCAGGTCCTGCCGCTCAGCCTGGTGATCGGCACTGTCCTGGTGCTGGCGCTGGGTTCCCCGATCGGCCTCGCCGTGGCGTGCGGCGCGATCGGCCTCATCGTCGGCGTCTACTTCTCGCTGTCGTACGCGGCCGAGAGCGTGGAGAACCGGATCACCAAGTACGGCTTCCGCCACGGTTCCGCGGGCGAGACCCGCGCCAAGCGCACCGACGACGACCAGCAGGCCCGCTACAACGCGACCTGGCGCAGCTAGCCCGTCCGGTACTCCTGCGGGCTGACCCCGCGCTCGCGCTTGAACGCGGTGCTCAACGCGAACGAACTGCCGTAGCCGACCTGCCGGGCGACCGCACCGACCGTGGCGTCCGACTCGCGCAGCAGGTCGGCGGCCAGCGCCAGCCGCCACTCCGTCAGGAACGCCATCGGCGACTCCCCCACCAGGTCGGTGAACCGCCGCGCGAGCGCCGCCCGCGACACCCCGGCCTTCGCCGCCAACGACGCCACCGTCCACGGGTGCGCGGGGTTGTGCTGCAACAGCCGCACCGCCTGCCCCACCACGGGATCGGCCAGCGCGCGGTACCAGGCGGGCGCGTCGGCGCGGGAGAACCACGTCCGCAGCACCGCGATCAGCAGCAGGTCCAACAGCCGGTCGAGGACCGCCTCCTGGCCGGGGTCGTCCTTCACGATCTCGGCGGTCAGCAGCGGCACGATCGGGCAGTCCCACTCGTCCTCGCGCAGCACCAACAACCGCGGCAGCGCGTCCAGCAGCCGTCTGCTGATCTCGCCGCGCATCGGGTACGCGCCGGTCAACATCATCATCCGGCCGTCGGGGTTCGTGCCCCACGTGCGGACGCCGAGGTCCATGCTCGCCGCGAGGCTCTCCCCGTCGGTCGTCTCGCACCGCTGGCCGGGGTGGATGATCGCCTGGGGCGGGGTGTCCGGGTCGTCGGCGACGGTGTACGGGTCGGGTCCGAGGACCACGGCCACGTCACCCGCGACCAGGCGGACGGGGTCGCCGTCGTCGTGCGCGATCCACGCGTGACCGCGCACCAGCGACACCACGGTCAGCGGCGCCTCGTCCCGGATCCGGATCGACCACGGCGGGTCGAGCACCGTGCGCAGCAGGAACGCGCCGCGGGCGCGCGGACCGTCCAGCAACCCCACCAGCGCGTCCACCGGCCCAGCGTAGACGGAGGCGCACACCGGAGAGCGCCTGAACGATGGTCGCGGCGGGCCCGGTCCACTTGACTCGACGGCATGGACACGCTGCGCGGCGCCGCACTGACCGCGGCCACCCTCACCACCGGCCTGATCGCCGGTCTCTTCTTCGCCTACGCCTGTTCGGTCATGCCCGCCCTCAGGGGCGCGGACGACCGGACGCTCGTCGACACCATGCAGCGGATCAACATCGCGATCGTCAACGGCTGGTTCCTGCTCGCGTTCCTCGGCGCTGCGGCCTTCGGCGTGCCGGCCGCGGTGCTGCGCTTCGGCCGCCCCGGTTTCGGCTGGGTGGCGGCGGGCGCGGTGCTCCACCTCGCGACGATCGCGATCACCGCGGCCGTCAACATCCCGTTGAACAACGCGCTCGACGCCGCGGGCGACCCGGCGGGCATCACCGACCTCGCCGCCGTGCGGCAGGCGTTCGAGGCCACCTGGGTGCGGTGGAACCTCGCCCGCACCCTGACGTCGATCGCCGCGTTCGCCTGCCTGCTCCAGGCGTCGCGGACCTAGAGGTCGCCCAACGCGGTGATGGGCGACTCGACGCAGTCCGCGACGTACCGCAGGAACCCGCCCGCCACGCCGCCGTCGCACACCCGGTGATCGAAGGCCAGCGTCAGCTCGCACACCTTGCGCACGGCGAGCTGCCCGTCGACGACCCACGGCCGGTCGATGATCCGGCCCATGCCGAGGATCGCCGCCTCCGGGTGGTTGATGATCGCGGCCGAACCGTCCACGCCGAACACGCCGTAGTTGTTGACGGTGAAGGTGCCGCCGGTCAGGTCGGCAGGGGACAGCTTGCCCGCGCGCGCGGCGGCCGTGCGGTCGGCGAGCGCCGCCGACAGCTCGCTCGCGGTCAGGTCCTGGGCGTTCTTGACCACCGGCACCACGAGCCCGCGATCGGTCTGGGCGGCGAAGCCGAGGTTCACCTGGTCGAGCACGACGATCTCGTCGCCCTCGACGCGGGAGTTCAGCTCGGGGAACTTCTTGAGGCCCAGCACGGTGAACCGGGCCAGCAGCGCGAACAGCCCGACGTCCTTGAGGGCCGCTCGGGCGGCGAGGAACTCGGTGGCGTCGACGTCGACCCACACCGTCGCCTCGGGGATCTCGCGGCGGGACGCGGAGAGCTTGTCCGCCACGGTCTTCCGCAGGCCCTTCAACGGGATCCGGCGCTCGCCCGCGACGGCGGCGGGAACAACCCGGCGGGCCAACTCCTGCTCGACGTCGGTCCGGCGGATGATCCCGCTCGGCCCGGTGCCGGTGACCGTCGCGAGGTCGACGTCGTTCTCCCGCGCGAACCTCCGCACCAGCGGCGAGATCACACCGGGCTTGGCCACGGCGACCGGAGCAGCTGCGGCGACCGGAGCGGGCGCGGCTACTCGGGCTCCACGGCGCTTCCGGCGCGGGGCCTCGGACGTGCCGTAGCCGATCAGGACGTTGCCGCTGCCCTGTTCCGGCACGACCACACCCGGTTCCTGGAAGCCTTCTCCCCCCACGGTCAGCAGCACCGCGCCGACGGCGAGGGATTCACCGGCCTTGCCGTGCGTGGCCGTGACGACGCCCTCGAACGGGCACGGCACCTCGACGACGGCCTTGGCCGTCTCGACCTCGACGACGGGCTGGTCGATGGACACGGTGTCCCCGACCTTGACCAGCCAGGTGACGATCTCGCCCTCGGTCAGGCCCTCGCCGAGGTCCGGCAGCAGGAAGTCAGGCACGGGAGCCCACCACTTCGTCGTCCCACTGGAGGCGGCCGATCGTGTCCAGGATCCGGTCGACGCCCGGCAGGAAGTGCTCCTCCAGCTTCGGCGGCGGGTAGGGGATGTCGAACCCGGTCACCCGCAGGACGGGCGCGTGCAGGTGGTGGAAGCAGCGCTCGGTGACCCGCGCGACGACCTCCGCGCCGTACCCGCCGAACCCGGCCGCCTCGTGCACCACGACCGCGCGCCCGGTCTTGCGGACCGACGCGCACACCGTCTCGTCGTCGAACGGCGAGAGGCTGCGCAGGTCGACGACCTCGACGTCCCAGCCCTCCTCGACGGCGGCCTCGGCGGTCTCCAGCGCCGTCGCGACCATCGGCCCGTACGCGATCAGCGTGACGTCCTTGCCCGGCCGTCGGACCAGTGCTTTCTCGAACCCGACGCGGTGCGCGCCCAGCGCCACCTCGCCCTTGGACCAGTACCGGCGCTTGGGCTCCAGGAAGATCACCGGGTCCGGCGAGTCGATCGCGTCGCGCAGCAGGTCGTAGCCGTCCTGCGGGGTGCCGGGCGTGACGACCCGCAGCCCGGACGTGTGCGTGTAGTAGGCCTCGGAGGAGTCGCAGTGGTGCTCCACGCCGCCGATGCCACCGCCGTAGGGGATGCGGATGACGACCGGCACCTCCACCTTGCCGCGCGTGCGGTTGCGCATCTTGGCCAGGTGGCTGGTGATCTGCTCGAACGCCGGGTAGGCGAACGCGTCGAACTGCATCTCCACGACCGGGCGCATCCCGTTCATGGCCATGCCGATCGCCGTGCCGACGATGCCCGACTCGGCGAGCGGGGTGTCGAACACCCGGCGGTCGCCGAACTTCGCGGCCAGCCCGTCGGTGATCCGGAAGACGCCGCCCAGCGGGCCGACGTCCTCGCCGAACACCAGCACCCGCTCGTCGGCCTCCAGCGCGTCCGACAGCGCCAGGTTCAACGCCGCGGACATCGACAGCGTGCTCATGCGAGTTCCTCCGCGAGCTGGGCGGCCTGCTCCCGCAGGTGGCGGGTCGGCTCGGCGTAGACGTGCGCGAACAGCTCGGCCGGGTCGACCTCGACGTCGGCGTTCATCACCTCGCGCACGGAGGCCGCGTACGCCTCGGCCTCGGCGGCGACGGACGCGCGGCGGGCGTCGTCCAGCAGACCCCGCGCGGTCAGGTAGGCCTCGATCCGGTCCACGGGGTCGCGGTCCAGCCACGCGGCGACCTCGTCGGCGTCGCGGTAGCGGGTGGCGTCGTCGGCGTTGGTGTGCGCCTCGACGCGGTAGGTCAGCGCCTCGATCAGCGTCGGGCCACCGCCCTCGGCGGCCGTGCGGACGGCGTCGCGCACCACGGCGTACACGGCGGCCGGGTCGTTGCCGTCGACCAGGACCGAGGGGACGCCGTAGCCGACGCCCTTGTGCGCCAACGAGGGCGCGGCGTTCTGCTTGCTCATCGGCACGCTGATCGCGTAGCCGTTGTTCTGCACCAGGAACACCACCGGCGCCTGCCACACGCCGGCGAAGTTCAGCGCCTCGTGCGTGTCGCCCTCGCTGGTCGCGCCGTCGCCGAGCAGCACCAGCGCTACGGTGTCCTCGCCCTTGAGCCGGGCGGCGTGCCCGAGGCCGACGGCGTGCAGCGTGTTGGTGGCCAGCGGCGTGCACTGCGGCGCGACGCGGTGCTCGTGCGGGTCGTACCCGAGGTGCCAGCCGCCCTGGAGCAGGGTCAACGTGCCCTGCGCCGGGACGCCCCTGGTCACCAGCGCGACCGAGTCGCGGTAGGTCGGGAACAGCCAGTCCTGCTCGCGCAGCGCCAGCACGGACCCGACCTCGCAGGCCTCCTGGCCGCGGCTGGACGGGTAGACCGCGAGCCTGCCCTGGCGGGTCAACGCCGTGGCCTGGGTGTCGAAGCGGCGGCCGATGACCATGCGGCGGTGCAGTTCGAGCAGCACGTCGTCGTCCGGCATGACCAGCTCGGAGTCCACGACCGGCGCGCCGGTCCTCGTCAGCAGGGACAACGGCGCGTCGGTCGGGAGCAGGGATCGCTCCCTCGCGGGCAGGCTCGTGCGTGCCATGTGTCCTCCTCGGGCCAGGGTGAGGCTCATGGTGAACCGGGTCACAGCCAATGTTCTAGATCCAGGCCGTTTTCCTGGACGAACGGCCGTGACCGGCGGTTATCGTGAACCACATGCCTGCCAAGCCGCCCGTGAAGGCCGTGCCGACTGGACGTCTGGACCCGCTCGACGACACGGACCGCCGCATCGTGGAGGAGCTGCGCGCCGACGGCAGGCTGTCCATGCGCGCGCTGGCCGAACGGCTGCACATCTCGCGCGCGAGCGCGTACTCGCGCGTGGACCGGCTGCACCGCGACAAGGTGATCACCGGCTACAGCGCGGACGTGGACCCGGAGCGGTACGGGTTCGGCATCTCGGCGTACGTGTACCTGAAGATCAGCCAGCACTCGTGGAAGGCCGTGCGGCAGCGGATCCGGGAGATCCCGGAGGTCTGGCACGGCGCGCTGGTGTCCGGCGACTACGACCTCGTGCTGCTGGTGCGGGCCCCGGACGCGCACAGCCTGCGGGACCTGGTGCTGAACCGCCTGCAGACCATGCCGGACGTGACGTCCAGCCACACCGTGCTCGTGCTCGACGAGCTGCACAGCCCCGGGGAGTGACCGTGCGGATCACCTGGAACGAGTTGCCCGCGTCCGTGCGCCGTGGCGTGGAGGAGATCATCGGCGGGACCGTGGTGGAGGCGGTGTCGCAGCCGGGCGGGTTCTCGCCGGGGACGGCGGACCGCGTGGTGACCGCGTCCGGGTCGCGGGCGTTCGTGAAGGCGGTGAGCCCGGCGCAGAACGAGCGGAGCTGCGAGTTGCACCGCCGGGAAGCCGTCGTGACCGCCGCGCTGCCCCCGCAGGCGCGCGCGCCGAGGCCGCTGGGGACCTTCGACGACGGCGAGTGGATCGCGCTGGTGCTGGAGGACGTGGAGGGGCGTCATCCGGCGACGCCGTGGACCGGGCCCGAACTGGACCTGGTGCTCCGGGCACTGGCGGATCTCGCGGAGTCGACGACCCCCTCGCCGGTGGCCGGGTTGCGCACGGCCGCCGAGGGCTTGGCCCACGACTTCGCCGGGTGGCACCGGATCGCGGCCGACCCGCCACCGGACCTCGACCCGTGGGTGGCGGAGCACCTGGACGCGTTGTGCGCTTCGGCCGACCGGGGACTCGCGGCGCTGGTGGGCGAGACGCTGGTGCACCTGGACATCCGCGCCGACAACTTCCTGCTGGGCGGGGACGGCGAGGTGACCGTCGTGGACTGGCCGTGGGCCTGCCGGGGACCGTGGTGGCTGGACACGGTGCTGGTGCTGGTCAACGTCCGGCTGCACGGCGGGCACGACACGTCGGCGTTGCTGGCCCGGCACGTGCCCGACGTGGATCAGGGTGATCTGGTCGGGGTGTTGGCCGGGATGGCGGGGTTCTTCGCCGACGGCGCTCGGTCGCCCGCGCCGGAAGGGTTGCCGACGTTGCGGGCGTTCCAGCGGGAGCAGGCCGAGTCCACTGTGGCGTGGGTGCGGGAGTTGCTGGGCTGAGAAGTGGGTCAGGCACCCCGAGTGCAGGGCTCGGGGTGCCTGAGTCTGAGGGAAAAAGCTTCCGAACGCTGCGCGTCCGGGGGCTCGGGGTGCCTGAGTCTGAGGGAAAAGCTTCCGAACGCTGCGCGTCCGGGGGGGAAGTGACCTACCAGCCGAAGTTCTGGGTCCAGTAGATGCCGAACGAGCCGCCCTTGGCGACGCCGACGCCGAGGAACTTCAGGCCGCAGTTGAGGATGTTGGCGCGGTGGCCGGGGGACTCCATCCAGCCCTTCATGACGGCTTCGGGGGTCGGCTGGCCCGCGGCGATGTTCTCCGCGCCGGGGTTCGGGAAGCCGGCGGCCTTGATGCGGTCGACGAAGGTGCGGCCGTCCTTGGAGACGTGGTCGAAGTAGTTCTGGGTGGCCATGTCCTGGCTGTGACCGCGGGCCGAGGCCGCGAGGCGGTCGTCGGCGGTCAACGGCGCGCAGCCCGCGGTGGCGCGTTCCTGGTTGGTGATCTCCAGGACCTTGGCCTCCTGGGCCTGCGCCTCGGTCGGGGCCGGGGTGTTCGCGGGCGGCGGGTCCGCGGGCTTCTCCGTCGTCTTGGGCGGCGGGGCGGCGGCCGTGGAGGTCTCGGTGGTGGTCGTCGTGGTCGGCGCGGCCGACTCGGAACTGCTGGGAGCGGCACTGCTGCTCGACGCCGAGGCCGACGCGGAGCTGGACGCCGGGCCGCGCAGGTCGTCGTTCGACGGCGAGGTGGCCACCGCGCTCGGGGTCTCCGTCGCGGTCACGAAGCCGCCGCCCCCTCCACCGCCCGCGCCAACGGTCCCTCCGGGTTCGCATCCGGCGATCAGCACGACGGTGCCGAAGGCGAGCAGGAGCGAGCGGAGGGGTGTTGTGGTGCGAGGCACGGCGGGGTTCCTCTTCTGCGGCATAGGCGGAAACAATGACCTCGGAAAACCCTAGCCGCATTCAAAACAATGTCAAGGAACAATTATTTATGGTACATTTAAACCTGACGACAGGATAATTAAAGGCTTAGACCGATCAGTCCGGTAGCCTCGTGAGGCGCAGCTGGACCCTGGTGCCGCCCAGCGGTCCCCGGTCGATCCGCAATGACCCGCCGGTCGCCTCGGCGGCCCGTCGGACGATGTCCATGCCCAGTCCGGTCGACCCCGCGCCGCTCACGCCGCGCTTCATCGCGGCGGCCGTGTCGGGGATGCCGGGGCCCGCGTCCTCGATGACGATCACGACCCGTTCTGCCTGGTGGAACAGGGCGACGACGAAGTTCGTGCCCTCCGGCGTGTGCCGGAAGATGTTGCCGATCACGGCGTCCATCGCGGCTGCCAAGTCGGACCGGGCGAGGCCGACCATGGCCCGCTTCTCGGTGCCGCGGAGGTTCCACAGCCGCTGCTGGTCGTCGGCCAGCGCGGACCAGAACACCAGCCGGTCCTGCACCACGAGGGCCGCGTCGCACCGGTTGCTGTCCGGGTCGACCAGTTCCCGCCGGGCCGCGCGGATCAGTTCGTTGACCTCGCGCTCCAACGCGTGCACGGCCTGCCGGACGCGATTCGCGCTGCTGTCCGTGCCGAGCGTTTCGGAATCGAGCCGCAATGCCGTCAACGGTGTGCGGAGGCGATGGGACAAATCCGCCAGCACTTCCCGTTCGGAGGCGACCAGTTGGCCTATCCGTGCCGCCATCCGGTTGAACGCGCCGCCCGCCTCGACCAGTTCCGGCGGCCCGGTGGGCTCCACGCGTGCGGTCAGGTCGCCCTGCTCCATCTTGCGCGCGCCGTCCGCCAGCGCCGACGCGGCGCTCACGACCCGCGCGCCGAGGCGGTCGGCGACGAGCACGGACCCGAGCACCAGCACGATGGCCACGCCGGACAGCGCCAACCACGCCGACTCGACGCCGCGCGACAGGTCCGCCTCGGGGATGAACGCCTCCACGACGGCCACCCGGCCGCGGTCGAGGACGACGGGCTGGAGGTAGACGCGGCCGTCGGACACCGACGCGGTGAACGACTTGCCCTCCTCCTTCGCGGTGGCGAGCTGCTCGGGCGTCGACTTCACGAACCCGAGCACCTGCCCGCTGGGCAGGTGCACCGCGATCCGGCCCGCCCCGCCGTACTGCGTGCTGGCGAGGGCCTGCTCGATCGCCTTCGGCTCGTTCGTGATGACGAGCACCGGCGTCAGCGCGACGGCTTGGCGCTCGGCTTCGGCGAGTGCGCGGTCCTCGGCCAGTTGTCCCACCACGAGCGCCAGCGGGATGAGGAACGCCAACGCGATCATCGAGGTGACCGCGAGGGCGACGAGCGCGAGCGAGCGTCTCACCCAGCCGCCGTCAGCTTGAACCCGACACCGCGGACGGTGTGCAGGTAACGGGGTGCGGCGGCGCGTTCACCGAGCTTGCGCCGCAGCCACGACAGGTGGACGTCCAACGTCTGGTCGTCCTGGTTGCCCGGCATGTTCCACAGGTTCGACAGCAGCTCCCCCCGCGGCACGACCTTGCCCTCGCGGGCGGCCAGGTACGCCAGCAGGTCGAACTCCTTGCGCGTCAGCGCGAGGACCCGCCCGCTCAACGCGGCTTCCCGCCGTTCCAGGTCCACCACCAGCTCGCCGACCCGCAGCGGCTCGTGCGCGTCGTCGCGTCTGGCACGGCGCAGGACGGCCGCCAACCGCGCGGCCAGGTGGTCGCTGGAGAACGGCTTCACGAGGTAGTCGTCCGCGCCCGCGTTGAGCAGGCGCACGATCTCCGTCTCGTCGTCCCGCGCGGTCGCCACGATCACGGGGACGTCGCACACGCCGCGCATCATGCGCAGCGCGTCGCCGCCGTCCATGTCCGGCAGACCCAGATCCAGCACGACCACGTCGAACGAACCCGACGTGATCTCCCGCAACGCGTCCAGCGCGGTCCCGACCGGGGTCACCGCGTTGCCGAGTGCGGTGAGGGCTCTGGTCACAGCGGAACGCACGACCGGATCGTCCTCGACGAGCAGCACCGAAGGCATGGGAGGAAGGTACTGGCAGGATGCCACCCGTGGCACATGGCATCCGGTACATCGCGGCTTGGCTGGCATCGACGGCGGTAGCCGTGGCGCTGTCCTGGCTCGGCGTCCGCTCCGTGCTCGAAGCGGGAGTGCAGCAACGCCCCCAGGTGGTGACCGGCCAAACCCTCGTGACCAGCAGCGTCACCACGGCCACCACCACGACGACGACACCGAAGTCCACCACTCCCACCCCGCCTTCCTCCGCGGGCAGCAGTTCCTCGGTCACCACCACGACGACCTCGTCCTCCACCTCGGCCTCCCCACCGGCGCGCCTGGCGTCGACGGAGGGCAGCTGGACGGAGGAGAACGGCAAGCAGGTCTACATCCGCAGCTTCCAGCTCGACGGCGGCGAGGTGGCGGTCCGCTTCGGCGCGGACGCCGTGCAAACCATCTCCGCCACCCCACGGCAAGGATTCGCCGTCTCCGTCCAGCAACCGACGGCCACGACACTCGTCGTCGAGTTCCAAAGCCCCACGGAGAAGTCGAAACTCGAGGCCAACTGGCAGGACGGCCCCCGCTGGAAGATCACCGAATCCGGCTGAGCGGGCTGTGCCAAGGTTGATCGCATGAGTGCGAACGTCTACGACGGGATGGCCGAGGCGTACACGGCCGAGAACGAGAACAGCCTCATGAACGCCTACTACGAGCGCCCGGCGATGCTGGGGCTCGCGGGGGACGTGGCGGGGCGGCGGATTCTCGACGCCGGGTGCGGGGCCGGGCCGTTGGCGGCCGCGTTGCGTGACCGGGGTGCTGTCGTGTCCGGGTTCGACAGCAGTGCGGGCATGGTGGAGCAGGCGCGGTTGCGGCTCGGCGATGGGGTCGACCTGCGGGTTGCCGATCTGGCCGAGCCTCTGCCCTACGCGGACGGGGTGTTCGACGACGTCGTCGCGTCGCTGGTGCTGCACTACCTGCGGGACTGGGGGCCGACGCTGGCCGAGCTTCGGCGCGTGCTGAAGCCCGGTGGGCGGCTCATCGCGTCGGTCGACCACCCGTTCGCGGTCACGCTGATGCACCGCGCGACCGGGGCCGAGTTCGACTACTTCTCGACGTACAACTGGACCGAGGAGTGGACGTTGGGCGGGCGGACCACCCGGATGAGCTTCTGGAACCGGCCGTTGCACGCGATGACCGACGCGTTCGGCGCGGCCGGGTTCCGGATCAGCGTGATCAGCGAGCCGCTGCCCGCGCCGGAGGCCCGCGAGCTGTTCCCCGAGGAGTTCCACGGGAACACGAGCTTCCTCGGGTTCCTGTTCTTCGTGCTGGAGGCCTAGGCGTACCGGTCGCGCAGGCCCGCGAGGGTGGCGCTGATGCCCTTCGCGTTCAGGGCGGGCATCTTCAGCAGCTCCAGGACCTTCGGCGAGCGGGAGCCGTTGTAGTCGAACGTCTCCGTCACGGTCGTGCGCCCGTCGTGCTCGTCGAACGTCCACCGCCAGTGGTGGCCCGCCGGGTGCCGCCACTCGATCAGCCTGCCGTCCTCGAACCGCGTGACGTGGCTCTTGATCCGGTACGGGAGGCCGTACATCTTCATGGCGACCGAGAACTCCGCGCCCTGGCTGAGCCGCTCCGGCCCGCGCACACCCCGCTGAACGGTGCCGGACCCGTCGACCTCGCTGTGCCGGTGCGGGTTCGCGAGCATCGCGAACAGCTCCGCCGCCGGGGCGTCGACCACGACCTGCCGGGTCACCGTGCGCGCACCCGTGTCGACCTTGCGAACCTCGTCCACGCCGCTCCTCCGCCTAACCGACCGTGACGCCGAACAGGACGCCCGTGTAGTAGGTGACCACCATCGTCAAGGCCCCCACCACGACGTTCCGCAGAACCGCCCGCCGCGGTTCACCTCCACCGAGCCGCGCGCTGACGAGCCCCGTCACCACCAGGCCGGTCAGCACCGCCACCACGCACGTCCACACCCGCCACGCCGTCGGCGGAGCCGTGATCGCCACGACCGGCACCAGTGCCCCCAGCGCGAACGACACCAGCGACGCCCACGCCGCCTGCCACGGGCTCGTCAGGTTGTCCGGGTCGATCTGCAACTCGGCCTCGGCGTGCGCGCGGAAGGCGTCCTTGCTCGTCAGCTCCCGCGCGACCCGCGCGGCCAGCTCCGGCGACAGGCCCTTGCCCTGGTAGATGTCGGCGAGCTCCTGCTCCTCCTCGGCGGGCATGTCCCGCAGCTCGCGCCGCTCCAACGCCAACGCCGCCCGCTCGGTGTCCCGCTGCGTGCTGACCGACACGTACTCCCCGCCGGCCATCGACAACGCGCCCGCCACCAGCCCGGCGACACCGGCGGCGAGGATCGTCGTCCGATCCGTCGTCGCGCCCGCCACACCGACGACCAGACCTGCCGTCGACACGATGCCGTCGTTCGCCCCCAACACCCCGGCCCGCAACCAGTTCAGCCTGCCCGCGAGGTCGTCGTGATGGGGTTCACCGGGATGCGCCACGCGGTGATCAAAGCACGCGACCGGTCGTTTTGCCGAGCTACAACCCCACCACGAGCGACGCGGTGTAGCCGGAGACGTCGCCGGTCACGGTGGCGAGCTGGGTGTCGTGGCCGTCGCGGAAGACCATGTCCGTGTCGAGGGAGGTCCTGGCGAGGTTGCCGACGCTCGCGCTGTAGCCGTCGGTCGCGTAGACCTTCTCGCAGACGTCCTTCGGGAACGCGAGCTGGGTGGTCTTCACCGGGTCGCCCGCCCTGGTCGCCTCGGCGACGTCCGGGTAGACCTCGAAGTGGATGTGGGGCCACCTGCCGTCGTAGGCGGCCGGGAAGACGCTGGTGAAGGTGACCTTGCCCGCCGCGTCGGTCTCCTGGACGCCGCGCAGGTAGTTCTGGTCGGTGACGCCCCTGGAGTACATCGAGTAGTTGCCGTCGCGGTCGCAGTGCCACAGGTAGACCGCCGCGCCCGCCAACGCCTTCCCGCCGTCCTGGACGGACAGGGTGACGGTCAGCGGCACGCCCTGGGCGGTCCCCGAAGAGCTGCCGAAGCTGGAGCGGATGTCGCTGCGCACGATGCCGCTCTCGGTCAGGATGTTCGGCCCGTTCGAGCCGTCACCGGGGTACGGGCCCGCCGTCTCGTCCGGGATCTCGGCGACAGCGCCCGCGGCGGCCGTGGCGGAAGAAGCTGAAGAAGAGGAAGTGGCAGAGGAAGGAGAAGTGGCGGTCGAGGGGGCCGCGCAGCCGACGAGGGTGGCGAGGCCCGCGCCGCCGAACAGCGCCAGGACGCGGCGGCGGTTCAGGGTCGCCAGGTCGAACGCGAGGCCTCGGTCGTGGTCCGGTGTGTGTCCGCTCATGACGTCCAGCCTCGCTGACGAAACCCGCTCGATCCTGTGAGGTCGCTGTAGGTTTTCTGTGCACGTCGCCGGGGCATCCGGGCGACATGCCCGATTCTGCCGCCGACGCGGCGAAAGCCCACCACGACCTGGTGGCGCAGCCCCACGACCAGGAGGACGAGGGGCCCATCGCCGACGCGGAGGCGAAGGCCGAGGCGATGCGCAGCGACGAGCGCCCGCTGGGCCGTCCCGGCCGTCCCCTCAACCTCCGCTCCCCCTTCTTCGTCGGCATGGTCGGCGCGGCCGGTGTCGCGGTCACCTACGCCCTCACCCAACTCGTCCTCGGCACGCGGGACGTGCTGGTGCTGATCGGGTTGGCGTTCTTCCTCGCGGTCGGGCTCGAACCGGCGGTGTCGTGGCTGGCGCAGCGCCGCTTCCCCCGCGCCGCCGCCGTGTCCACGGTGCTGCTCACACTGGTCGCCGTGTTCGTCGGCTTCCTGGTCATGGCGATCACCCCGCTGGTCGACCAGGCCACGCAGTTCGCCTCGCGCGCACCGGACTACCTGCGCGACCTCACGTCCAAGGGCTCGTGGACGGCCGAGTTGAACACCCGCTTCGGCATCCAGGACCGGGTGCAGAAGCTGCTGAGCACGAACCAGGAAACCCTGGTCAACGGGGTGCTGGGCGCGGGGAAGATGGTGTTCGGGGTGCTGACCAACACGATCATCGTGCTGATCCTGACCGCGTACTTCCTGGGCTACCTGCCCGCGATCCGCCGCACGATGTACCGGTTCGTCCCCAGCTCACGCCGCCCGCGCGCGATCCTGATCGGCGACCAGATGTTCGCCAGGATCGGCGGCTACGTCCTCGGCAACGTGCTGATCTCGCTCGTCGCGGGCGCGGTCACGTTCGTCTGGCTGATCGTGTTCGGCGTCCCCTACGCCCTGCTGCTCGCCCTCGCGGTGATGATCCTGGACCTCATCCCGGCCGTCGGGGCGACGATCGCGGCGGTCGTCGTCAGTCTCATCGCACTCACGGTGTCACTCCCCGTAGGCATCGCGACGGCCGTGTTCTTCATCGTTTACCAGGCGTTCGAGAACTACCTCCTCGCGCCGAAGGTCATGGGACGGGTGGTCCAGGTGCCCGACGTCGTCACCGTCGCGGCCGTCCTCATTGGAGGAACGCTCCTCGGGGTAATTGGAGCCATTGTTGCGATTCCCCTGGCAGCGGCGGTGCTACTGCTACTCAGAGAGGTTTTGTTCCCCAGATTGGACCGCGCATGACCGTCCGTCTCACCAAACCAACCGTTCGTCGGACGGAGGAGTGAATCGACGCGGAAGTGGGTAACCCGCCTCGGCGTGCCGCCGATATGGGCGTCACAAGGGCTTGGAGGTGCACCGTGATCGACCATTCCGCGAGATACCAGGTTACCCAGGGTTACCACCGCGCGTGGTTGGTACCCGCTGTGCTGTTCGCCCTGACGGGCGTGACGAACATCGGCATCGCGATCGCCTCGGCGACCGTGTGGCCCGCCGTGCTCGCCGCCACGCTGCTGATCGCCGCCGCCGGGTGTGTGCGCGGCGCCATCGGCGACCAGGGGTAGCCGAGGGGACCGGAGCCGGCAGACTCCGGGCCGTGAAGCAGATCCTCCTCATCGGCATCGGCGCGGGCGACCCGGACTACGTCACGATCCAGGCGGTCAAGGCGCTCAACCGGGTCGACGTGTTCTTCGTCCTCGACAAGGGCGAGGTCAAGCAGGACCTGGTGGACGTGCGGCAGGAGATCCTGGACCGGCACGTCGAGAGGTCCTACCGGGTCGTCGAGGCGCGCGACCCGGAGCGCGACCGGAGCACGCCCGCGTACGCCGAGGCCGTGCACGACTGGCGCCGCCGCCGCGCGGACGTGTGCGAGGAGCTGATCCGCACCGAACTGGCCGACGGCGAGACCGGCGCGTTCCTGGTGTGGGGCGACCCTTCCCTCTACGACAGCACGCTGGCCATCGTCGAGGACATCCTCGCGCGCGGCGACGTGGAGTTCGACTACGAGGTCGTTCCCGGCATCACCAGTGTCCAAGCCCTGGTCGCCAAGCACCGCACCAGCCTGAACCGGGTCGGACGGCCCGTGCAGATCACCACCGGTCGACGGCTCGCCGAGGGCTTCCCGGACGACGTGGACGACGTCGTGGTGATGCTGGACGCGCACAACTCCTTCACCGGCGTGGGCGACGACGTGGACATCTACTGGGGCGCGTACGTCGGCACCCCGGACGAGCTGCTCGTCTCGGGCCCCGTCCACGAGGTGGGCGAGCGGATCGTCGCGACCCGCGCCGAGGCGCGCGAGCGCAAGGGCTGGATCATGGACACCTACCTGCTGCGCCGCCGGACCTGACCCCTGCTTTCGGCGGTCCACCTGCTCGAACCCGCCGTTGTCGGCCGTTCGGCGTACCGTGGGCGTCGTTCCATACACCGGGAGAATGTCAACAGGGGGTGGGATTTCCCACGAGCCCTGGACGGACTAGAGCCATAACGACGAATTCACACTATCGTCACAAGACCGGGTCACCCCCGGCGCAGCACCACGGCGCACCACGATCCGCCATCCGGCCGCGTGCGCACGCACCACGCAGTGCCTCCCGCACAACGGCGTGCGGTCACCACCTGTAGTTAGCCGACGTTTCGCTGTACCCGCACAGGCCGTGCCCACGACACCTCGTCGTGCTGGGCTCCGGCCACCTCAGTGTGCCCGAACGACGTGTGCCCCAATTCAGCGACTAGCCATGGGAGGGCCGCAGGCTGTGACCCACCACAAGCAGCAACCGAGCTCGACACCCGGTCTGTACGACCCGCAGTTCGAGCACGACGCGTGCGGTGTCGCGTTCGTCGCCGATCTGGCCGGACGCCGCAACCACGACATCGTGTCCAAGGCGCTGGTCGCGCTGCGTAACCTCGAGCACCGGGGTGCTCGGGGCGCGGAGCCGGAGACCGGTGACGGCGCGGGGATCCTGATCCAGGTCCCGCACGACTTCTACCGCGAGGTCGTCGACTTCGCGCTGCCGGAGGCGGGTGGTTACGCCGTGGGGACGGCGTTCCTGCCCGTGGACCCCGGTGAGCGCGCCGAGGTCGTCGCCACCATCGGCCGGATCGCCGCCGAGGAGGACGCCGAAGTCCTCGGCTGGCGCGACCTCCCGGTCGACACCGAGCACGTCGGGCCCACCGCGGCCACGACGATGCCGCACTTCTCCCAGGTGTTCGTCGCACCGCGCAACCCGGCCGTCGAGGGGCTGGCGTTGGAGCGGTTGGCGTTCGTCGTGCGCAAGCGCGCCGAGCACGCGGCGGACGTGTACTTCCCTTCCCTGTCCTCGCGGACGATCGTCTACAAGGGCATGCTGACCGAGCCGCAGGTCGAGAGGTTCTTCCCGGACCTCGTCGACGAGCGGGTCACCAGCTCCATCGGCCTGGTGCACTCCCGGTTCTCCACCAACACGTTCCCGTCGTGGCCGCTCGCGCACCCGTACCGGTACGTGGCGCACAACGGCGAGATCAACACCCTGCGCGGCAACCGGAACTGGATGGACGCCCGCGAGTCGACCCTGGCGTCCGACGTCATCGACGGCGACCTGTCCCGGATCTTCCCGGTGATCACCCGCGGCGCCAGCGACTCCGCCTCGTTCGACGAGGTGCTGGAGATGCTGCACCTCGGCGGCCGGTCGCTGCCGCACGCCGTGCTGATGATGATCCCGGAGGCGTGGGAGAACCACACCGAGATGGACGCCGCGCGGCGCGCGTTCTACGAGTTCCACGCGACCCTCATGGAGCCGTGGGACGGGCCCGCGCTGGTCTCGTTCACCGACGGCACGGTCATCGGCGCGGTGCTGGACCGCAACGGCCTGCGCCCGGCCCGCTACTGGGTGACCGAGGACGGGCTCGTGGTGCTCGGCAGCGAAGCCGGTGTGCTGGAGTTCGACCCGGCGACCATCGTCCGCAAGGGACGGTTGGAACCGGGCCGCATGTTCCTCGTGGACACCGCGGCCGGTCGGATCATCGACGACGACGAGATCAAGGGCGAACTGGCCGCCGCGCACCCGTACGCCGACTGGATCGCCGAGGGCCTCGTGGCCCTGGACGACCTGCCGGTGCGGGAGCGCGAGGTGCCGTCGCACGCGTCGCTCGTGGTGCGGCAGCAGGCCTTCGGGTACACCGAGGAGGAGCTGAACGTCCTGCTGCGGCCGATGGCGGCCTCCGGCGCGGAGCCGATCGGCTCGATGGGCAACGACGCCCCGTTCGCGCCGCTGTCGAACAAGCCGCGGCAGCTGTTCGACTACTTCACCCAGCTGTTCGCCCAGGTGACGAACCCGCCCCTGGACTCGATCCGCGAAGAGCTCATCACGTCGTTGCAGACCACGGTCGGCTCCGAGCCGAACCTGCTGCACTCCGACGCGGACTCGTGCAGGCGCATCACCCTGCCGTTCCCGGTGCTGGACAACGACGAGCTGGCCAAGATCACGCACGTCAACGACGACGGCGAGTTCCCGGAGTTCCAGGCTGTCACGGTCCGCGGCACGTACGACGTGCGCGGCGGCGGCGCGGCGCTGGTGGCCCGGCTGGACCAGATCCGCTCCGAGGTGTCGGAGGCCATCGAGGACGGCGCGCGCGTGATCGTGCTGTCCGACCGCGGCGTGACCGCGACGAAGGCCCCGATCCCGTCGCTGCTGCTGACCGGCGCGGTGCACCACCACCTGGTGCGCGAGAAGACCCGGACGCAGGTGGGGCTGATCGTCGAGTCCGGCGACGCCCGCGAGGTGCACCACGTGGCCCTGCTGGTCGGGTACGGCGCGAAGGCCGTGAACCCGTACCTGGCGATGAGCACCGTGGAGGACCTGGCCCGGCGCGGTCTGCTCGGCGACACCGACCCGCACCACGCCGCCCGCAACCTGATCAAGGCGCTCGGCAAGGGCGTCCGCAAGACCATGTCGAAGATGGGCGTCTCCACGGTCGCGTCCTACACGGGCGCGCAGATCTTCGAGGCGATCGGCATCGGCTCGGCGGTCGTCGACGACTGCTTCACCGGCACCACGTCCCGGCTCGGCGGCGTCGACTTCGACGTGCTCGCCGAGGAGGTGGCGAAGCGGCACCGCAAGGCGTTCCCGGCCGACGGGATGCACGCGAGCCACCGCGAGCTGGAGGTCGGCGGCGAGTACCAGTGGCGGCGCGAGGGCGAGGCGCACCTGTTCAACCCCACCACCGTCTTCAAGCTCCAGCACTCCACCCGCTCCGGGCGCTACGACGTCTTCAAGGAGTACACGCGCGCGGTCGACGAGCAGTCCGAGCGGCTGCTGACCCTGCGCGGGTTGTTCGCGTTCAAGGAGGGCCTGCGCCCGCCGGTGCCGATCGAGGAGGTCGAACCGGTCTCCGAGATCGTCAAGCGGTTCGCCACCGGCGCCATCTCCTACGGCTCGATCTCCAAGGAGATGCACGAGGTACTGGCGATCGCGATGAACCGGCTGGGAGCGAAGTCCAACACCGGCGAGGGCGGCGAGGACAACGACCGCTACACCCGCGACGCCAACGGCGACCTGCGCCGGTCGGCCATCAAGCAGGTGGCGTCCGGCCGGTTCGGCGTGACCAGCGAGTACCTGGTGAACGCGGACGACATCCAGATCAAGATGGCGCAGGGCGCGAAGCCCGGCGAGGGCGGGCAGCTGCCCGGCACCAAGGTGTACCCGTGGATCGCGAAGACCCGGCACTCCACGCCGGGCGTCGGGCTCATCTCCCCGCCACCGCACCACGACATCTACTCCATCGAGGACCTCGCCCAGCTCATCCACGACCTGAAGAACGCCAACCCGGCCGCGCGCATCCACGTGAAGCTGGTGTCCGAGGTCGGCGTCGGCACGGTCGCGGCCGGCGTGTCCAAGGCGCACGCCGACGTGGTGCTCATCTCCGGGCACGACGGCGGCACCGGTGCCTCTCCCCTGTCCTCCCTCAAGCACGCGGGCGGACCGTGGGAGCTGGGGCTGGCCGAGACGCAGCAGACGTTGCTGGCCAACAGGTTGCGCGACCGGATCGTGGTGCAGACCGACGGTCAGCTCAAGACCGGCCGCGACGTCGTCATCGCCGCGCTGCTCGGCGCGGAGGAGTTCGGCTTCGCGACCGCGCCGCTCGTGGTGTCGGGCTGCGTCATGATGCGCGTGTGCCACCTGGACACCTGCCCGGTCGGCGTCGCGACGCAGAACCCGGTGCTGCGCGCCAAGTTCACCGGCCAGGCCGAGCACGTGGTCAACTTCTTCGAGTTCATCGCGCAGGAGGTCCGGGAACTGCTGGCGCAGCTCGGTTTCCGCTCGCTCGTGGAGGCCGTCGGCCACGCCGAGGTGCTGGACAAGCGCAAGGCGATCGACCACTGGAAGGCCGCCGGGCTCGACCTGTCGCCGATCTTCCACGTGCCGGAGCTGCCGCCGCGCGCGTCGCGCAGCCACACCACCGAGCAGGAGCACGGCCTGGAGAAGGCGTTGGACAACACGCTGATCCAGCTCGCCGAGGGCGCGCTGTCCTCCGGCGACCGCGTCCGGCTGGAACTGCCCGTGCGCAACGTGAACCGCACGGTCGGCACCATGCTCGGCTCGGAGCTGACCAAGCGCTGGGGCGGTGAGGGGCTGCCGGACGACACGATCGACATCACCTTCACCGGCACGGCGGGCCAGTCGTTCGGCGCGTTCCTGCCCAAGGGCATCACGCTCCGGCTGGTCGGCGACGCCAACGACTACGTCGCCAAGGGCCTGTCCGGCGGGCGGGTCGTGGTCCGGCCGGTGGCCGACGCGCAGTTCGCGGCGGAGCAGAACATCATCGCGGGCAACGTGATCGGCTACGGCGCGACCAGCGGCGAGGTCTTCCTCCGCGGCCGGGTCGGCGAGCGCTTCTGCGTCCGCAACTCCGGCGCGCTGGCCGTCGTCGAGGGCGTCGGCGACCACGGCTGCGAGTACATGACCGGTGGCCGGGTCGTGGTGCTCGGGCAGACCGGCCGCAACTTCGCGGCGGGCATGTCCGGCGGCATCGCCTACGTGCTGGACCTGCTGCCGCAGCGGGTCAATCGTGAGATGGTCGACCTCGACCGGCTCACCGACGGCGAGCGCGAGTTCCTGCGCGAGGTCGTGGCGCGCCACCACGCGGAGACCGACTCCGCCGTGGCGCGGGGATTGCTGGCGGACTGGGACGTGGCCGCGGAGCGGTTCACGAAGGTCATGCCGAAGGACTTCAAGCGGGTGCTGGCGGCGCAGGAGCAGGCCGAGCGCGAGGGCCGCGACGTCAACGAGGCGATCATGGAGGCCGCTCATGGCTGACCCGAGGGGTTTTCTCACCACCGAGCGCGAGGTGCCGACCACCCGGCCGGTGTTCCTGCGCCTCAAGGACTGGCGCGAGGTCTACGACGAGTTCGAGGGCAGGCGGCTGGAGAAGCAGGCCGGGCGCTGCATGGACTGCGGCATCCCGTTCTGCCACCAGGGTTGCCCGCTGGGCAACCTCATCCCGGAGTGGAACACGCTGGTGTGGCGGCAGGACTGGCGCGACGCCAGTGAGCGCCTGCACGCCACGAACAACTTCCCGGAGTTCACCGGCACGCTCTGCCCCGCTCCCTGCGAGACCGCGTGCGTGCTCGGCATCAACGACGACCCGGTCACCATCAAGCGCGTCGAGATCTCGATCATCGACCGGGCGTGGGACGAGGGCTGGGTGACCCCGCAGGTGCCGGAGGTCCGCACCGGCAAGAAGGTCGCCGTCGTGGGCTCGGGGCCTGCGGGGCTGGCCGCGGCGCAGCAGTTGACCCGCGCGGGCCACGACGTCGTGGTGCTGGAGCGGGCCGACGCGATCGGCGGGCTGCTGCGGTACGGCATCCCCGAGTTCAAGATGGAGAAGTGGCGGCTGGACCGGCGGCTCGACCAGATGCGGGCCGAGGGCACCGAGTTCCGCGTGTCGGTCAACGTCGGCGTGGACGTCACCGTCGAGGAGCTGCGTTCGGAGTACGACGCCGTCGTGCTGGCGGGCGGCGCCACGGCGTGGCGCGACCTGCCGATCCCCGGCCGCGAGCTGTCCGGCGTGCACCAGGCGATGGAGTACCTGCCGCCCGCGAACAAGGTGGCGCGCGGCGACCTGGAGCGGTCGCCGATCCACGCG
>Ga0247771_1000039_pt1 | contig 65326 bp, 32 predicted proteins | sample UWRJL197509C6_FD_179948 | JGI IMG/M metagenome (GOLD analysis project Ga0247771, IMG submission 179948) | Plant litter microbial communities from Arlington Agricultural Research Station in Wisconsin, United States - UWRJ-L197-509C-6 | ecosystem: Environmental > Terrestrial > Plant litter >... | reverse complement strand
GGACAGGACCGACAGGCGGCGGCTCTCGTCCTCCAGCAGCTCCACCATGCGGGCGATCGGCCACGCCGGTCGCGTCGCCAGGCGGTTGCCCGCGATCCGCAGCGCGAGCGGCATCCCCCCGCACAGCTCGACCACCCGGCGGACGGCTTCCGGCTCCGCGTCCGCGCGCGTGCGGCCGATGATCGCGCACAGCATCTCCACGGAGGGGTCCGCGGTCAGCGGCTCGACCTGCACGCGGGCGGTCGCGTCGAGGCCGACCAGCGCGTTGCGACTGGACAATAGGACCATCGAGCCAGGACTCGGAGCCAACAGGGGCCGGATGTGGGCCTCGTTCGAGGGGTTGTCCACAACCAGCAGGACGGTGTGGTGGGCCAGCACCGACCGGTAGAGGGTGAGGCACTGCTCGGGATCGCCGGGGATGTCGCGCTGCTCCATGCCGAACGCGAGCAGGAGTCTGGTCATGGCTTGGTGCGGATCGAGCGGCTTGCTTTGCGCCCCCAGCAGGTCCAAGAACAGGGCGCCGTCGGGGAAGAAGCGCTTGAGCTGATCGGTGGCGTGCAGCACCAACGTCGTCTTGCCCACGCCCGGCGGGCCGTGAACCACCACGACGTCGAGGGTGTCGCTGACCTCGGCGTGACGCGCACGATCGACCAGCGCCTTGGACTCCCGCTCGCGGCCGGTCACGACGGGGGGCGGAGGTGGTGGGACGCAACGGTTGCGGGGCTGTGCGACGCGGGCGGGCGTGGGCACCACCGCAGCCGAGACGAGCATCGCCTTCCTGTCGCTCTCGGAGAGCCCCAGTCCGTCGGCGAGCAGTTCCACGGTCTGCTGTCGCGGGTTCTGCGCCCTGCCGCGCTCGATGTCGCGCAGTGCCCGGACGCTGATCCCGGCCTTGACCGCCAACTGCTCCTGGGTCAGCTTCGCCCGCAGGCGGTGGTAACGGACGTAGCCTCCCACGCCGATCCTTGACACCGACGACTCCTTCACACGTCACCTCGGCAGATGGAAGCGGTCATCTGCCGCTTGTGGCCGGTCGTTCCACAACGCCGGCTCGGCACTCCCCAGTGGATCAACAGGAAAACCGCAGCACGCCTTGAGCATTCTCGACGGATACCGGCACCCATGACCTTTGCCATCTCAACCTTTTGGGCGATGGCGAATTCCACGTGACAGTAGCACCATAACCGGAACGCTCCCAGATCCGCACAAGATCCTCAAATCTTCCACAATGGACACATCACCTGAAGCTCTCGACGGGAGAAGCGATGACGCAGCAATTGTTTCACGACCGAAGGGGGTCGTTCGGGCAGAGTTCGCCAACGATGGGGCGCACAACGCCCACCAGGTGACCGACAGCCTGGTGAGCGGGGTTGACTGACCATCAAAGGCCGCCACGCGAGCAGCGGCCAATGCCGCCTTCGATTTATCGTGACGTCGTGGTCGAATTTCAACGATTACGAAAACGGATGCGCGAGACTGACGGGTCGCATCGTCTTGCAGGCTTTCACGAGGGTGATCTGCGCGCAGTTCACGATCTCGGTCCATCGCAGCCGCAGGTCACCAGTGATCCGGTCTGAAGCGTTCTGACGCTCTTGCGACTGCCGTCCGCCATGTCTCGCGCGGCTGCCGGAGCGCAGGGTCCAACCCGGATCGTCCGTTCGCGAGGCCGACTCCGCCCGCATCGAGTGGAATCGGACCTGATCGACCACGTCGGCCGTCGTCTCCTCGTCACCCTTGCGTCATCACGACCAGCAGGATCAGGAGGCTCTTCGGTTCGCACTCACTTGTGATCACCGCGTGGCGAGCACAGACACGAGAGCAGTCGCCTGCGGGAACGGGGAGCACGAGCGGAAGTCGGGAGCGTCTGGCCCGCAGTGGCCCCAGCAGGACCGGTGGCCCCCTAGGTGCGCCCGAACGGTCGTCAGCCGATCACGCGCACCGTGCTCCTATCGGTGGTCGTCGGGCTGCCGTTCGCGCTCGATCGCGGCCCAAGCAGCCTCAGCCCGTTCCTGGATGTCGGCGAACTGCCTGACGACGCCGGTTGGCCGCCTTGACTCCGAGGCCGAGGTAGTCCTTCGAACTGTCGGCGTCGCTCACCATCTTGAGGTACGGGTACACGGCAGGGTGGTTCACCTTCACCCATTCCTCGACGAACTTGGCCTTGCGCTGAGCGGGGCCGAAACCGTTGCCTTCCAGCCATGCCTGGTGCCGGTTGAGCATCGGGACTTCGAACCGCTTCGTCGAGGCGGGGCGCGCCGAGGTTACAGCGGTACCGGGGTTCGGCCTCGGATCCACCAACGGGTCGTGGGGCGTGGCCGTGCCGCCATGTGGCGTGGTCGTGGATGCGGCGGCCGTGGGAGGTCGGCCGGTGAGCACCTCGTCGGCCTCCAACAATCGCGGTACACCTCGTCCCCCAGGTCGTTATCGTGGAAGCCCGTCGCCCGACGCATCGGCTCAGGAGTCGCGGGAGTGAGCACGACGGCTGAGCACTACGGCTCGCCGGTGCCAAGAGTGTCCCCATGCCGTGCACCAGCTCGTCGATCCGCCCTGACGAGCGGCGCGTCAGACCTATCACCAGCGAGATCCTCGACAGCATGCTCGTCACCCACGCGACGGCTGCCGCGACGCTCTTGGCGGGGCCCATCACCCGCGACGCGCCGTAGGTGAACATGGCGGTCGCCACGGCGGTGAGCATCGTCGCGATGATGTCGCCGAGGACAGAGGTGACCATGTCTCGGATCGGCGCCCGCAGGGCGGCGATCACAGCCGAGTTCGAAGCGACCACGTAGCCGACGGTGTCGATGATCCCGCCTGCCGCGTCGAGCCGTGCCCGGTGCCGAGCCGTCGCTGATCGGAATTCCTCCGACGCTGGCCCATGCCATTGGGCAAGGACGTCCGGAGCCAGGCCGCGCCCCGTGTTGCGTAGGGTCTGGGCGGAGGCGTGCAAACGCTCGGCGACGCGTTCCACGGCGATCGGGTCGCTTGCCAGTAGGTCCAGGGGTTTGCGGAGGAACCTGACGTGCTCGACTAGCCAGCCGGGGCCGACGGCGACCAGCTTGCTCAGCGGGTCCAGGCCCACGGCGACGACGTCCAATCCCGCGACGACCACGCCGAGCCCGATGCTTGCCGCGACGGCGGCGGTGTCTCGATCGTTCGCGCTGCGAATGTCGGCGGCAAGTCCGGCGAAGCTTTCGACGATGCCCGAACCGGTCGCCTGGTTGGCGGATGTCACGTCGAACTGTCCCATCACCTGCTCCTGGCAACGCCGTGTGCGATGAGCCGGTTGCCCTGCTCGGTCTGCTCGTGCCGGTCGGCGACGCGAACCAGGTCCACCGCGAAGTCCGCGAGACCTTCCGACAGCTTTTCCAAGTTGCGCGCCGCGACGCCCAGGGCGATCTGGCTGGGTATGCCGAGAACCTGCGCGAGGCAAACACCGAAAGCGTTGACGTCACCACTTCCCAGGCGTCGCACGGAGCTCGCGATGCTCTGGGTGTCGTTCGCGGTCGTGGAGATCTGCCTCGTCGCATAGGAGTGGATCGCACCCGCATCGACTTGGACGGACGCAGAGGCGGCGAGCGGGAAACCTTGCAGTGGCGTGGACATGACGACCGATCGAACTGGTTCCGTCCCAACGGCCTGCGACGCGGACACGAACGCGCTGTGATCATGAGATGTCACGTACCGGCTCCCTCCGCAAGCGGCGTACGACTTGGTCCGCCAGGGCAGAATTCGTGTTCCGTCGAGCATCAAGGCTCGCTGTTCGGCGTGTCCACACTGGAACATCGGTATCCTCCAGCCTTACCTCCAAGGGAAAGCCTTTTCCTGATCAGCGGTCTCGAGTCGACAGGGGAACTGAAGGGTCGTCGACGTTGTCCCTTTGGGCAATCGCGCACGGATTTTCAAGTGATGGCCATATAGTTGAGTTCCCACCTGTACCCGAGGCGAAAATCGCGAACTTCCTACCGCACTAACGCAAGCACGCTAGCCAAGATCTCGTCCGCGTATCGACCTTCGACCAGTCGGGTGAAAATAGTTCGAGTCAACTCATGGAGCGTCGACCGTGATCTGCTGGGACCGTCTTGAGAGTGACGTCGTGCACGGCTACTTCGACATCAGCGAGGTAGCCCGACTTCGCAGACATGCGACCGGACTCCGGACTTTGCTGACAGCCGACACGTTCGATAACGCCATGAACGACGACCCTCCCCCAAGAACAAGAGCTACCTCTAGGGATGGCCTGGTGGTAGCCGAACCTTCGCGTTGGACCAACGATCACACTGACGACACCATCCAACAGCGCCGACCGATCACCTCACAGGTCCTGCTGCACAAGGTCGGAGTGATGCTGGGAACATTGCCCGCGCAAGGTGGGATTGTGGAGTTGCCGTCGTTCGATCATGTCTTTGCCTGGCTTTGGGTCCTCACCGACCTGCAGACCCTCGTGATCGAATTCGGCGGGCTCGAACCAGAGAGGTCGAGGAACATCGCCGTCTGGCTCGAGGAGGTCGCAAACGCACTGTACGAAGTCGCCACCAAGGAAGTCTTTCCTGTCGAGACGCACTTGGTCGACATCATCAACGACGCTTGTGGTCCTGCGGCCCCGTGAACGGCCATTACCCACCCGGTGAAACGTGCAGTCCCCGTTCATCCGTCTGGCCGCGGGAGGGTTTCGCGCCGACTCCGCTCGCTTGACACGACAGGCAGCACGCCGCCACCTCTCCTTCACAGCAACACGAACGACTCCGGCGCGCAGGACATCAGTGAGCAGTTCGACCACCAACCGAACCATTAAGTGACACAGGTCACAGCCACTGAGTGCGAGCGATCGGGCAGCATAAGACAACGACAAGGAAGCACTAAGAAAATCTCAAGGACAGCGGTGCTGCGAACCGCGCCAGCACGGAAGACAGGGTCATGCTGAGTGCTCGACCAGTTTGAGATCGCAAGAACCATCGTCGGAGCACGACTACCACCACACCCAGCCGAGGAGACACAACGAGGAAAGCGCCGAGGATCGACTCCCCTGCCGCAGTAACCGAACCGGCGAACCGGCAGTTCCGGCAACTTTGAATTTTGCGAAAGTTGCCGTCTCCTGGGCTTTGCGACCGGCAGTGCGACCAGGTCTTCTATTGGCATGACTCCGCACACCGCCTGGCCGAGCGAATCGCGCCGCTACGCCGCTCCCGGACAAGCACAGCGAACGAGTGTCCGCGTATCGGTACGAGCGACCGATCCGCTCGTCGCCGCAGGCTTGGAAGCGACACTCCGACCCGCAGTGGGGCTCACGCTCGTCGACAGCACCAATGAGGCCGACGTCATCGTCGCCGTACCCGACACCGATCTCCACCACCTGCTCACCGGGACCACCTCCCGACTTGTGCTGGTTGCCGATGACTTGCGCCAGGCGGAACTGTGGTCCGCGATCGAACACGGTCTCATCGTGCTGGTTCCTCGAGCCGAGGTGACCACAGGATCGCGACTGCTGCGCGCCATCGCCGACGCCCGCGAAGGCCGCGGCGATCTTCCTGCCGAGCAGCTCGGACTGGTGCTTCAGGGGCTCAAGCGCCTCCACGAGGACGTTCTCGCATCGCGCGATCTCACCCTGAACGGGCTGTCATCACGCGAAACCAAGATCATCAGAATGTTGGCGGAGGGGATGGACACGGCTGAAATCGCCGATCGTCTCGTCTACTCGGAACGCACCGTCAAGTACATCCTGCACAACTTGCTGAGCAGGCTCAACCTGCACAACCGAGCTCACGCCGTGGCTTACGCATTGCGTCACGGTCTGATCTGAACGTCAATCCCGATGATCGGGCCACTTGACGTGGCGAGCGCGCGGCAGCACGACCGACGGCCAACCCAGCCACACCTACCGAACGACACACTCGACCCGTGAGGTCGACCGGCGCGAGAACTAGCTCTCCCCCTTCTCGAATTCAAGACATCCTCGAGGACTTGGAAATAAAGGGCAGTTTCACAACACCAAGAGGGCAAGACATCCGCCGACCACGTTTCGGTGTGCTTTTCTTCGAGTGCGCAGCCCGGCGCGAGGACGCAGCCGGTCCGCCTGGGGAAAGGGAACGCGAGTGACTGCTGTGGCCGAGGCTCCAAAGAGCGCCGGACATCGTGAAGGGCGACAACTTCCGCTTGACCTCCTTCGAGCGCTGAGTGAAATCGCGCGCACACCGCACTTGCTGGTTTCCTGCGACTTCGACGGCACGTTGGCACCGTTTTCGCAGATGCCCGAGGACGCGCGCCCGGACGATCACGCAGTGGTTGCCGTGCGCGCCCTGGCAGGTCTTCGGGACACGACGACGGCAGTGATCTCCGGTCGCGCGCTGCGCGACCTGGCGACGTTGACGCGATTTCCAGGCGAGGTGCACCTGATCGGTTCCCACGGCTCCGAGTTCGACATGGGCTTCGTCTACACCTTGCCGCCGTCGTCTGTGGTTCGACTGAGCGCGCTGCAAGAGGAGCTCGCGTCTCTCATCGCTTACGCCCCCGGTGCGCTGTTGGAGGTGAAGCCCGCAAGTATCGCCGTTCACCACCGCCGGTGCGAGAGGGAGACGGCGCACATGCTGGTCGACCGGATCCGGTCGGGCCCGGCGACTTGGGGAGGGGTGGAGGTCACCGAGGGCAAGGCCGTGGTCGAACTCGCGGTGGTCGTGAGCGACAAGGGCAACGCCCTTGACGCCCTTCGCCATCGCGTGTCCGCCACCGCAGCGGTGTTCATCGGCGACGACGCGGCCGACGAGAAGGCGTTCGCCCGGCTGACCGGACCTGACCTCGGAGTCAAAGTCGGCGAGGGCCCCACTCTTGCCCGATACCGCGTCGAAAGCACCGATGACGTCGCCTCCGTACTCGCGTTCCTCCTCGAAGAACGCCGCGCCTGGCTGCACGGCGGCCAGCCTGTGCCTATCGAACGCCTCACGATGTTGGCCAATGAACGCTCCGTGGCGCTTGTGGCACCCGACGCACGAGTCAACTGGTTGTGCCACCCCGAACCCGACTCCGCCGCGGTGTTCGCGGACCTGCTGGGTGGTCCGGCCGCAGGGCACTTCTCGATCAGACCCGAGCACGGTTCCCTTCCGTTGGGGCAGCGCTATCTCCCTGGCACCATGACTGTGGAGACCCGCTGGTCGCGGCTGCTGGTCACCGACTACCTCGACCACAATCCGACCGCTCATCGCACGGACCTGGTACGCCGGATCTCCGGCTCTACGAGGGCCGTGGTCACGTTTGCCCCACGCCCGGAGTTCGGACAGGTCCCTGTTCGGCTGGTGCGCGAGCACGAAGGCCTTCGAGTTGTGGGCACGTCCGATCCGATGGTGCTGCGTTCTCCGGGTGTCGAGTGGGAGGTCACCTCTGACGGCACTCAGGAGACCGCGACCGCCGTCGTCAGCCCACAGGCGGACGCGCCGATCCTGCTGGAATTCCGCTGCGGCACCGACGACCTGTCCGAAGCCGTGATCGGAGAACCTGAGCGGCGCTCCTACGTCGAGTCCTACTGGTCGGGTTGGGCCTCCACTCTGGAGTTGCCCATCGTGGAGCGGGAACTGGCACTGCGTTCGGCCCTGACCCTCAAGGGTCTCGTCCACCACGGCACCGGTGCCATCATGGCCGCTGCCACCACTTCCCTACCGGAGGAACTGGGCGGCATCCGCAACTGGGACTACCGCTACTGCTGGCTACGCGACGCGGCACTGACCGCGCAAGCACTGGTCTCCCTCGGTTCGCTCGGCGAGGCCGAGGCGTTCCTGAGCTGGACCCGCGGCGTGCTGGCGACCTTGTCCGGCCCCGAGCGCCTGCACCCCCTCTACACTTTGCAGGGCACCACGTTGGGCACGGAGGCGGTGATCGACACCCTCCCCGGTTACGCCGGGTCGCGACCGGTGCGCGTCGGCAACCTGGCCAACCAGCAGGTCCAACTCGACGTCTTCGGCCCCGTAGTAGACCTGGTCACTCAGGTGGCCGCCGCCCGCGGAGGGCTGACCGATCAGGACTGGGCCATGGTCCGGGACATGGCCGAAGCCGTCACACGGCGGTGGCACGAGCCGGACAACGGCATCTGGGAGGAGCGGCACGAGCCGCGCCACCACGTGTACTCCAAGGTCATGTGCTGGGTGACGCTCGACCGGGCCGTCACGATCGCCGAGACCTACACTCGCGAGCCAGATCCCTCGTGGCACGTGCTGCGCGACACCATCGCCGCTGATGTGCTCGAGCACGGGTGGAACGAGCAGGCCAAGTCGTTCACCACCGCCTACGACGGAGAAGACCTCGACGCAGCCTCGCTGCACGTCGGCCTGTCAGGGCTCATCGCCCCCACTGATGATCGGTTTCAGGCGACTGTGATGGCGATCGAAGCGGAGCTGCGCTCGGGATCGACCGTCTACCGCTATCGGCGTGACGACGGTCTGCCCGGCAACGAGGGTGGGTTCCACCTGTGCGCGGCCTGGATGATCGAGGCCTACTTGCTCACCGGCCGCAGAAGCGAAGCCGAGGAACTGTTCGCTCAGATGGTCGACGCGGCGGGTCCCACGGGCCTGCTGCCCGAGGAGTACGACCCCGTCGCAGAGCGCTCGCTGGGCAACCACCCGCAGGCGTACAGCCACCTGGGTCTCATCCGCTGCGCTCAGTTGCTCAGCCGGTAGACACGGATGTGGAGGCGCACTCGGCCGTCCGGGTGCGCTTTCGGTCCATTGCGGACTGTCGGTGGTTCTATTACCACAGAACCGAGTACACGAGCGCTTTCGGATCCATGCCTCTAGGGGCAGTGTTACCTGTCCGGAGGTTCTGATCGTCCACCGGCCTCTCGGGGACCTCCCTAGGCTCTGTCCATGCCGAGAGCACTGGTGGTCGAGGACGACCCGGCGATCCAAGCCGCGCTGGTGCACGCCCTGCGAACGCTTGGGCACGTCACGCAAGCCGTCGATACGGCGGCGGCCGCTCTGCGAGAAACGGCCTCGGGTAAGCTCGACATCGTCTTGCTCGACCTCGGGCTGCCCGATCTCGACGGTGTCGCGGCGTTGACGATGATGCGCCGCATCAGCAATGTGCCCATCCTCGTCGCCACTGCTCGCGGTGACGAGGATTCACTCGTGAGGTCTCTCAACGCGGGGGCTGACGACTACATCGTCAAACCGTTTTCCAGCAAGCACTTGGCTGCCCGGATCAATGCGCTGCTTCGCCGGAGCGCGTCCGTCCCCTATGAGAAGCTCGTCGAGCACGATGACGTCATCCGCATCGGGGGCTTGCACATCGATCCGCGGAGTCGGCGGGCAACGCTCGACGGCGAAGTGCTGAGCCTGCGAAAGAGGGAGTTCGACCTGCTCGCCTACCTTGCCGAGCATCCCAGCCAAGTGGTCGGCAGGCGAGAACTCTTCCGAATGGTGTGGGGTCACGCGAACCTGATCGACGACCGCACGATCGACGTGCACGCCTCATGGCTGCGTCGAAAACTCGGCGAGACCGCGGCAGCGCCGCGTTACCTGCACACGGTTCGCGGAGTTGGTTACCGCCTCTCGGCTCCCGCATGATCGACCTCGCCACCCCGATTCTGGTCCGCCCCCTACTGCGCGGTCACCAGGCGGCCGATCGACGCGCTCGCAGCGCTTCAGCGACGCGATCTCTTCCCGAAACGAGACTGCCAGGACGTGGATGTGTCGTGGCGGCGCCGACCACCAGGTCATGCGCTTCCTCAGCAAATGGCGAACGGAGCAGTTCGTTCGGTCAGAACTCGTTGCCGAACGGTCAACAAGCGCGATCCCGCGCTCGTGCACGCCGAGCCACGGATACCTTCTGGCCTCTCACGGTTCGGTCCGAGCAAGCGGGAGATTCCCTTGAAGTTTCTCAAGAACAACGTCAGGGGTATCGTGGCGTGCCTCGTGGTGGCAGCCTCCGTGCTCGTCGGCACGACCATCCCGGCGTCCGCGGCCAACACGGGCGAACTCTTCCTGTGCTCATACGGCGACTACGACTCCTACGTCGAGTTCCCGTCCCGCGGCTACTCCTCGAAGATCGTCGGCCGTGGACAGTGCTCGTCGATCTACGTCGGCAACGGCAACAAGGTCGAGACGATCGTCATCATCGGGATCACTTACTACGGCTACTACTTCTGGGTGGCCAACGGGAGTCTGAACCTGGCCGAAGGCGGCAACGCCGCCACCTACGGTTCGCTCAATTCTCACTGGGCGACGACCCCTCAGACCTGATCGGCGCGGTGCGTTTCCTCTGTGACAGGTGAACACACCACGATGAATCGGCTTGCCCGGCATGGTGTTTGGGCAGGGGCGGCGATCGCTGTCCCTGCCCAAACACCACGTTCGGCTTGCTGAAACCGAGGGGTCGTCGGTCACCACTCCTTCTGCGGGGAAGTAGAAGTACCTGGCTCGTGCTGCAGCAGCGGTCAGGCCTCGGCTCGGTGCACCTCCAGTTCCTCCCAAGTCACGTGGCCTGCCAGGAAGTCGAACACCGTCACCGGGGGCCTGGAGACGACCTCGGTGAAGGCGGAGTTCCGGACCTGGTCCCGCATGGCGTCCACTCTGGCGCAAGTGAGGTCTTGCATGACATCTCCCAAAGCTGGTTGCTGAGAAGAACATGGGCGAGACGTGCGGAACAGACGTCCAGGTCCCCACATCTCGAGGCGATCATCCGAAGTGCCTCAACCAGCGTGGGCGATCACGGCCAATAGCCGCCGGCGGTGTATCCAGGCGAGCACACGTGCCAGTCGTCCGTCGACCAGGCGGGGATGCTGCACCTGAACCACGTGATCTGACTGCCGTCGGCGCGGCGAAGGTCGAGGTACACGTCACCCTTCCACCAGTGTTCCGACGAGTAGGTGCAGCCTCGCCAGTCCACACCGCGGAAGACGTTGTCGACCCACTGGCCACTTTGGTTGAAGCCGCTCCACTTCGCGTAGGAGGTCTCGTCGTCGGCTTTGAGCGGGGAAGTGGACATGCAGAAGTAGGCGTGCTGTCCGTTGGTGCCAGCGGAGGCCGGTCCGGCTCCGACGATCACAGCCGTGATCAGCATTGCGAAAGCGAACAACGTTTGTGCGGTCCTGCTCAGAAATTTCAAGATCGACTCCTCAATTCGGTGAGACGTGCCGGAAGGGGAGGAAACTGCCCGAATTCTTTGGGCACTTCGACTTTAACGATGGATCTGACCGCGGAAAGCCCTGACAGTGATCTGGGCACGTTTGGTCGTCATCGGATGGCCGCCCGGTCTCGCGGTGGCATGTCGGACCAGTCCCGCAGTGCCGTCATTGCCCTTGAGCAGCTTCGTCATCCGCTCGCGGAGTTCGTCGATCGGCTCGGACTGGCCAAATCCCCTGGAACACGTCAAGCGGGCCGCTCAGCGCGGTCCAAGACCAAGCCAAGTCGACATCATGGTTCAGCAACCCAGTGTGCGTACTGGGTATCGGTGCCGACTGGATTCGTTGATATTGCAGGAGATCTTCGCGCCCTATGAGTCGATTCCTTGTCGATCGTCGGCTGGTTCGACACCGGCCTTCAGGGTGGCCGCGCAGTTGCCCCGACCGAACCTCTCAGTTTGCTGCTCCGTTGATCACGAGCTCGCGCAGCGTCGCCTCGTAGCCGGCAACGATCCCCTCGACCTCGACCACATCGAACAAGCCGTCATCGAACTCGATCACAACCACGAGGCCATCGTTCGTCTCGTCCACAGCAATGGTCAGATCGACTTTGACGTGCTCAATCGCTTGGGGCACATCGATCACAGTGCATCCGCTCAGATCCAGCACGCCCAGTCGGTCAATCAGACGGTGAGCGAAGTTGACCGGTACCAAGTCGTCGGAACTCGCCGTGGCACCAGGAATCAGGTCGGCCGTCAGCGCCCGGTGCTCGTACGCCTCGAAAACGGATCTGCCTACCCGTGAGGCGAGCTCCGCTGGCGTCGGTTCACCGGAGAGGTCTACGCACAACGGAACGAGGTCGACGAAGAACCCGAGTGCGTTGTCGATCCTGGAGTCGTCGCGGTCGGCGATGGGGATCGACAGCATGACGCGGTCATGTGCCGCGTGATGTCCGAGAAGAACTCCGCAGGCTGCGGCGAGCACGGCGAAGGGCGTTGTCCGAGCGCGAATCGCCAGTCCTCCGACGGCATCGACGACTTCACGAGGTAGTGGTGCGCCACGAACCTGGCGCCCTGAACCGGATCGTCGAGGGCGGTTGGGTCGAGGCAGTCCCCAGCACGCACCGCGGACCGCCGCCTCCCACCACGAGAGCATCTCGAGCTCACGGTCAGCGGTGAGTCGTTCACGTCTCCACACGATCCAATCGGCGTGCTGGACGTCCAACTCCGGCAGCTCCACCGACCTGGCGTCGATCTCGGCGTCGTAGAGCAGCGCCAGCTCGCGGAAGAACACCCCAAGGGAAGCCGCGTCCGCAATGAGCAGGTGCAGCGTGAAGACGAGCAGGTGCTCCTGCTCTCCCAGGAGTAGAACCGTGACCGATGCCAAAGGGTCGAGCGCGAGATCAACGGGGCGTGTGGCGATCTCCCGGATCAGGGCCAACGCCGTCGCCTCCGGATCGGCGCACGCGGACAGGTCGACCGGCACCACCGGGAGTGTTCCGGCCGCACGCACCTGTTGCCGGAAGACGCCCTCCTCGTCGAGGACGAAGGACGTTCGCAGTGGCTCGTGCCGATCGACCAGTGCGTTGGCGGCCTCCTGCAGAGCGGAGGACGCCATTGGACCAGCCACCCGGAACACTCGTGTGGTGAGGAGGGCAGTCGCCACGCCCGGCACCGCGGCACGGTGCAGCCAGTAACGCTGGCTCGGTGATACGGGAAACGGAGTGTACGAAGTCACCCTGTGGTACCCCGTCGGGGCTGCTTTACCAGGCCGCGGAGGCTGGGGACCGTCGGCAACCGGGGCAGCAGTTCCGCAAGCCCCGCGACTGTGGGGCGGGCGAAGAACGTGTCCAACCCGATGTCCTTCCCCATTTCCGCGCGAATACGCGCGAGGAACTTCGTCGCCAGCAGGGAGTGCCCTCCCAAGGCGAAGAAGTCGTCTTCCACTCCGAGATCCGCCACCCTCAGCAGTTCGGCGGCGAGTCGGACCAGCGTGCGTTCGACCTCGGTGCGAGGGGCGACAGGAGCCGAAGACCGCCCGGCGCGCGGAGCGGGGAGCCGCGCCCTGTCCACCTTCCCACCCGCTGTCAACGGCCAAGCCCGCACGACCACCACCACGCTCGGCACGAGTTGCTCGGGAACCGTCGCGCGCAGCGCCGAACGCACGTCCTCACCGGTGAAGACCTGGCCGTGTGCGGGCACCACGTAGGCGACCAACCGGTGGTCCCCGTCCTCGGGCACGGTCATGGCGAGGGCGTCCTGCACCAAGGGGAGTGAGGTCAACGCGGCACCCACCTCACCCAGTTCGACCCGGTATCCGCGGATCTTGACCTGCGAGTCGCGTCGACCGAAGAACTCCAGTGTCCCGTCCTCGCTCCACCGCGCCATGTCACCCGTTCGGTAGGCGTACCCCTCCCCGGAGCGCACGAACGAGTGCGCCGTCTGCTCCGGCCGGTCGAGGTAGCCCCTGGCGACGCCCGCACCGCTGATGAGGATCTCCCCCACGACTCCCCTGGGCACGGGTTCGCCGATGTCGTCGACCACGGAGATCGTCACCTCGGGAACAGGAGTGCCGATCGACACCTTGCCACCGGCGACGTCACCGGCCGGGGTCGCGTGGAAGGCCGAACTGAACATGGTGGCCTCGGTGGGGCCGTAGCCGTTCACCACCTCCCGGACACCGCGTTCCAGCAGTCGGCGGACCACGACGGGCGAGACGACGTCGGCGCCGGTCAGCACCTGCTCCGTCCGGTCGAGGGCCTCGGGCACCTCTGTGGCCAACTGGTGCAGCAGCGGTGCGATGAGCCACACGTGCGTGATGCGGTGGTCGAGCAAGTAGTCGGCGAGTTCACGCAGGTTCCACCCGGCCGCGGGCACGTGGATGGTCGCCCCGTGGGCCAGTGCTCCCAAGGTCTCCATGACCGCGACGTCGAGCGCCGGAGGTGCGAGGTGGAGAACGGACTTCCCCGGCGCCAGGTCGAAGTAGCGCATGTTCGTCAGCTTCGCGACCACCGAGTGGTGCTCCACCTGCACGCCCTTCGGCACGCCCGTGGATCCGGAGGTGTAGCACAGGTAGGCGAGACCGTGCGGGTCTTCGTGGCCGGTGGCCGGGCGGGGGAGGTCTTCGCGGTCGACGTCGTCGACGAGCACGATGGGAAGCGGGACGGCTTCGGGGACCACGTGCGCGAGCGCGGCGGTGGTCACGACCACGGCCGCTCCGCTATCGGTCAGCAGCCATGACGACCTCGCGGTGGGGTGGTCGGGGTCCAGGGCCACGAACCCCGCACCGGTCCTCAGCACGGCGAGGAAGGCGACCACGAGTTCGGGGGATCGGGGAAGGCACAGCGCGACCACGTCATCACGACCGATGCCGTTGCCGACCAGTCGTCCGGCGAGTCCGTCCGCTCGGCGGGAGACCTCGGCGTAGGACAGCGTGGTGTCGCCGAACACGACGGCTGCGGCTTCCGGTGCCCGGATCACCTGTCGTGCGATCAGGGTCGACAGGTTGGCGGATTCCACGACCCCGGTCGGGCCGCTTCCCAGAGCCAGCAGTTCGTCCCGGCCTCGAGGTGTCAGCAGTGGCAGGCGCGAGACCGGGCACCGGGGATCGGCGACCACGGCGTGGAGGATCCCGAGGTAGGCCTCCAGCATCCCGGTGATGAACGACTCGTCGAATCGGTCCGTGTCGTACTCCCACGACAGGGTGATGCCGTCCAGTGCCGATCTCGGGCTCGGCAGCAGCGGGCCCGACGAGGCGGGCAGCGTCACCACGTTGCCGGGTTGCCTCGAGATGTGTCCCGGCAGGTTGTGGTGAGGGATCACGATGATGTTGAGGTCGAATTTGGCCGAGCCGTTGCTCAGGGCTTCGATGCCGACCACGTCAAGCGGCAGCGAGTCGAGTTCGCGGTGGGGCGAGTCGTGAAAGCTGAACATCGTCTGCACCAGGGGGTTCACCCCCGCGACGCGGGTGGTTCGAGCTTCTTCCAGCACCATCTCGAACGGCAGTTCCTGGTTGTCGTAGACGCCGAGCGCGGTTTGGCGGACCTGGGCCAGCAGGTCGCTGAATGTGAAGTCGTCGTCGGGGACTTTGCCCCGGAACACCACTGTGTTGACGAACATCCCCAGCAGGTCCTCGGTGCCCTGCCACCGGCGGTTCGCGATCCCTGAGCAGGTCAACAGGTCACGGGATCCGCTGTAGCGGTGCAGGAGGGCGAAGAACGACGCGAGCAGCGTCATGAACAAGGTGCCGCCGGTCCGCCCGCTCAACGCCTCCAGCCCGCGAGCAAGTTCCGCGTCGATCTCCAACCGGGGAGCCGCACCGCGAAACCTGCGGGTTTCCGTTCGCGGGCGTCCGGGCAGTTCGAGCACGCCGGTCGCGCCTGCCAGTTCTCGACGCCAGAACTCCCGTTGGCGATCGGCTGCCGGGCTGGCGCACCACCGGTGCTGCCAGTCGGCGTAGTCGTAGTACTGGAGCGTCAACGGTGGCCTGCGGACCTCACCGAACCTCTGGTGGTCGACGTACCCGGCGAGCAGGTCGTTCACGAAGACGTTGGTGGACCACCCGTCGTGGACGGTGTGGTGTTCGACGTAGACCAGCGTGTGGTCGTCCTCGGCCGTTCTGATCAGCAACCACCGGACGAGCCGGTCGCGGTCAATGGCGAACGGAGCCTGCACGAAGTCGGTGACCGCCGCGCCGAAACGGCGGTCCTGCTCCTCGGAGCGAGAACCGGACAGGTCCAGGACGGGGAGGTCGACCTCCCAGGGATCGACGACCTCGCACCGGGGTTCGCCGTTCACCTCGAAGAACCTCGACCTGATGGCCTCGTGCCGCTCGACCATGGCGGTGAGGCTCGCGCACAGGGAGGCGCGGTCCAACGGACCGCTGAGCCGCAGGACCAACTGGGCGTTGTAGGCCAGCGACTCCGGAAGCACCTCCTGCATGAGCCAGATGCGCTGCTGGGCGTGGGAAGGCGTGCGGGGGCCGGTTCCCCGAGCACCGGGTAGTGGCGTCGTGTCGTGGTCCTCGGTGGCCTGCAGCAGGTCGCTGATCTCCGCGACCGTCGCCCCGTTCAGCACGGCGCTGAGACTCGGCTCCTTGCCGAGGGCGTCGTAAGTGCGGGCGATGAACTGCGTTGCCAGCAGCGAATGTCCACCCATCTCGAAGAAGTTGTCGTGGATCCCGATGCGGTCGAGCTTCAAGAGCCCGGCCGCGATGCCCGCCAGAATCTCCTCGACCGGAGTTCGCGGCGCTTCGAACGGAGCAGACGACAGCGGTGCGGGTTTCGGCAGCCGCGCGCGATCGATCTTCCCGCTGCTGGTCAGGGGCCACTCGTCCACGATGACGAGCACGCTCGGGACCAGGTGCTTCGCCACTCGTTCGCCCACCTCGGCGAGCACGGCCCTGCTGTCGGTCCGTACGCCGTCGGCGAGACGGACGTGACCGAGCAGGCGCAGGTCGCCATCCGGGTTCTGCTCGACGGTGGCGACCGCGTCGCTGACCGTCGGCAGTTCGACGAGCGCTCGCTCCACTTCGGACAGTTCAACCCGAACACCCCGCACCTTGACCTGGTGATCGCGCCTGCCCAGGAACTCCACCGTGCCGTCCGGCCGCATCCGCCCCCGGTCGCCGGAGCGGTACAGCCGGGCACCGGGAACGGAGGAGAACGGATCCGGGACGAACCGCAGTGCGGTCTCGTCGTCCTGGTCGAGGTATCCCAGTCCTACTCCGACGCCACCGATGCAGATCTCGCCCTCCCCACCGTCGGGAACGGGCGTGAGCGCGTCGTCTGCGATCACGACGTGACAGTTCCGGAGCGCTTGACCGATCGGCACGGTGTCCTCGACCAACGCGGTCGGATCGACCTGGTGGATCGTGGTGCACACACTGGCTTCCGCTGGGCCGTAGGCGTTGAAGAACCGGACGTGGGGTGCCCAGGCCTTGGCCGTCTCCGGTTTGCACGCTTCCCCGGCGGAGACCAGCACCCGGAGATCGGGAAAGGCGGTTGGTTCCAGTGTGCGCACGACGACGGCAGGCAGGATGACGTGCGTGATGCGCCGTCGCTTGAGGACATCGGGCAGGTCGAGCACCTCGGTCGTGGCGTCGAGGACCTCCAACTGTCCCCCCTGCCAGAGGGAGAGGACGAGGTCGAGGACGATGGCGTCGAAGGTCGGTGCCGAGAACTGGAGCGTCCTGGTCTCCGCACCGAGTCCCGGCAGGGCCTCTCGGAAGGCGCGAGCCAGATTCTCGACACCACCGTGGTGCACCATCACCAGCTTGGGCACGCCGGTCGAACCCGACGTCTGGATGACGTAGGCGAGCTCGTCGGGTTCGGGCCGAACCAGGTCGATCACGGGCGCACCTGTCGGAAAGGACTCAGGCGTGAGGTGCACCAGGCCGGGAACGACGGACGCGGAGACTGCGACCACGACACGCGCGCCCGCGCGTCGAGCGGTGCCCTCGCGCCACGAGGCCGGTGCGGCCGGGTCGACGCACAGAAACGCGGCTCCTGCCTTCCACACACCGATCATCGCTTCCACCAACTCGACGCTTCGCGCCAAGGCGACCACGACCACGTCGCCCCGACACACCCCGCGCTCGTGGAGCAACGCGGCCACTCGGTCGGTGCGGTCGTCCAGTTGCGCGTAGGTCACCGTCCGAACGCTGTCCGCCAGCGCTACCCGATCCGGATCGACGTCAGCGGTGTTCCGAATGGAGTCGCGGAGCGCGGCGGCGGGCTGCTCCGCGGAGTGGTTGGCGCGAATCCTCTCGCGGACGCGTGCGGCCAGTTCCTCCGATCGCCCAGTCGGACCCTGCTCGTGGTCGGCCGGGATCGGATCGACGCCGGGGACGCTCGCGAGGGGAGCGGAGGCCGCTTGGAGGTTCACGGTTGCCCAGGGCTCTCGCAGGCGGAGGCTGTCCGGCAGGCGCTCGTACTCGGTTCCACGGGGCAGGAAGACGTGGTCCATCGTCGATTGTCCGTTCCCGAGAGGGTCACCGCTCCGCACAGGATGGCGGGGCTTTGAAGGGCGATTTCCGAAACTGCGATCCGGTATCGCTCCGAGCGATGACCCATCGCCGCAGAGCCCATCACCGAGTTGGCACACCTGCTGCGGGAATTCCGTTGCGGCGTCGATGGAAAAGATGCGGCTCTGCCTGAGCGACACCCGATGCACACCGACCAGAAAGAAAACGGAATTGACCACTTCACACTGGCCAGGAATTCGATCCCACGTTTTCGTGGACGAAATTTTCGCCCGACCGGCTTAGAAGCTTCGACGGATGGCCACTAACAGGAACGTGAGCGTTAAACGGAACGTGAACGCGTCCACCAGCACCACCGCCCTGCCTGTGCCGCGATTCGCGGAGTACGACATGCCGACTGGGACGAGTATCCATGCAGCCGGGTGAACTATCAAGGGCGACAGCGAAGGGCCGAACCGGGCGACGACCGGAACCCAACCACACGACCGCGAGGCACCCACGCCTCCCATCACGGTCACCATCTGGTCGCCACAGGTCGACGGCGCAGGTCCCGATGCGTCGACAAGCTGGTGACACCGATCTCGAAGTCGTGCCGTCGTCCAGCCCAACCCCGCACCGACGGAGCGGGTCGCCGTGACCCCGGCAAATCGCTTCCGATGACGACAGGACCCGGTCACGTGGATCCGAGGTGTCACGCCAGTGGTGTAGACCCTCGGATCCACATTCCCGTCAATGGCAGAACAAGGTGTCCTGGACAGCGCTGCTGAACGTGTAGCAGTACCTGGTGTTGATGTAGCTGTAGTTCCAGTCGTAGAAGTGGACCGTCACCGTCCCCTTCCACCACCAGCCGTCGATGCGGTTGTTGTAGTCACAACCCCCTGTGACGGGCTTCCACCAGTACTCCGACCACTGTCCGTTCTGATTGGTTCCCATGGCTACCGCGTACCCGTTCGAAGGCGGGTTGCAGAGGAGGATCTGCTGCCCGTTCTGCCCCGCTGCCGAAGCGCTTCCCGCGAACATCCCAGCTGCGACGAACATCATCGCAACGATCATGGAAATGATTCTTCCACCAACTCTGACCATGACTGAACTCGATTCAAACTCGAATTTCTCCAGCGGCTCAAGGTCTCGAAACGCGGCGTTCGACAGGTGCCTGTTCTTGATTGGCAGTTGCCCTTGGCGACAACCGGGACCGTACCCTCGCCAGGCGTCTCGGTGCGCCAGCTCACCAGCCGTGGTTCCCTTCGAGCCATCACGCTTGCCCGTTGGGGCACAGGACGAGCGGCAACGTCACACCGGGCGTGACCAACGTTCACACAGTTAGCGTCGAGACGAGTCGTAGGTCTGCTCGTCCAGGTACACGCCGTGCTTGTCGTGAGTCGTCTTGACTCCGGTGTGCACGTGCGGCGAGACACCGATGTCGGCGAGTCGCGTACAGAAGGACAGGTCCTCGGACAGGGTGCCCGTCGCGGTGGTCGCGACCTCGAACCACACCGGACCGTGTCGCTCCTGGATGGCGAGCAGGACGTCACGGTGGATCAGCAGGCAAGCCGCCCCGGTCGCGGCCACCTCTACCACTCGCCCCCTGGGGTAGTCCGGCACCACGCGGTATCCCCTGACGACGTCCCCGGTGTACAGGGCGGGCCGGATTTCGTAGCGCAGGGAGTGGAACGGACCCTGCCCGCTGTGCCCGAGCCCGAAGCACAGTGCCCCCATCACCGGACGCCTCACCGGATCGGCCGCCGCGACCAGCTTGTCGACCGTGTCGGCCGCGAAGCCCATGTCGGAATCGACCATCCACAGCCATTCCGCGTCGGTGGCGAGGAACTGGCGACAGATCAGGTTGCGGCCTGCCGGGATGTCGCCCGAGCCCACGACCACCCGCAGTTCCGCACCTGTGACGCGGCGGGCACCGGACAGGTCGGCCAGTAGGAGGTCGCGGTAGCTGAGCCCGAAGCAGGCGGACCACGTGCCGGAATCGAGGTAGCCCACCGCCACGGAACCAGGAACGACCCGAACTCGGGGAGGTGGTGGAAAAACCGCGAACCGGCCAGTGGGCGCACTCGGGCCGTGCAGCAGGCCGGGCATCGAGAACCTCTCAGGGACAACGACTTCGGCAGACGGGGGAAGCGACGTCGTTGACGCTGGTGGACTCGAACTCCAGGGAATCCCTGCGAACTGTAGCCCCGACAGGGGTTCGCCGACTACGGCCAGAGCCTTAAGAGACCCTCAAACTCGACCACGGTCCACGTGCCGATCACGACGCCGAAGCGCGACAGCGTCCGCCGAACGTGTTGAACGAGCCGCCGGTGAGTGTCCGTTCCCCGGATCCCCGGTTCCGCGGCCTGGAGGCCGATGACGCTCGACGGGGCGCGAACTCCTCCTCGCCCGGAGGACGTGCCGCGCTTGGCCGGTCCTCCGAACGGCACCTCGCACGGGCCTGGCCGACCGCGGCGCGCGGCGCGAGGCCGCGAACCGGTGCCTGACGACGATCGGCCGAGTGCACACTCTTCCTCAACCGTCGAAACCTGCCACGTGAAACACCCGCGGTCCCAGCGAGCTTCAGATGAGACCACCATTCCGCGTAGGGATATCCCTACTATTCATCGGGGTTGTCCCCACCTCTTGGACTGCACCCCTAAAACGTGGCGTCACCGAGGTGCGCCCAGTGCGAACGCCGGCGATTCACCCCCCGTTCCACCCAAGTCCTGCGCGCTTTGGGAACTAACTTTCCGATTTCATGCGGGTGGAGCCGCGGCGCTAACGGATGACACCCGCCCGCAGCGCGTACGCGACGGCGTGCACTCGGCCCCGCAGTCCCAGACGAGTGGTCATGGTGTGGATGACCTGCTTCACGGTCCGCTCGGCGTAGTTGAGCCGCTGGGCTATCTCCGGCGAGTCGAGACCATCTGCCAGGAGCCTCAGCACGGCGACCTCACGAGTGCTCAGCCCCGAGTCGCCGAGGCCCTTGGGCGCGAGAACCTCGCGATGCACCCGCTCGAACTCCCTCATCAGGTCTCCTAGCAGGTCACTGGGCATGATGGCTCCACCTGCGGCAACGGCGGCGACCGTCAAACCCAGCCGCTCCGCGGACGCCATGTTGCGCGGGATCACGGCCATGACCCTCCGAGCGACCAGCCCCATGAGGTCGACCTCGCTCAGGCGCTTGGCCACCAGCACGACGGGGACATCCGCCGTCGAGGCCCACCCCTGCATCACGGCCAGCGCGTCGGCGTCCACCCGATCGGTCGCCAGTACGGCCACGTCGCAGCGCTCGGGCACCACCTCCGTCACCACCGCCAGGTCGGCTCGCGCCTCCAGCGATCCGACCACACCGGCGAGGAGCATCCGGTCCGAAGCGTGCACTCCGACTCTGATGAGATTCATCACCCCCACTACACGATCGCGGAACAGGTTGCGTTCCCTAACTCTGACCTAAATTTTTGGAAGGTTCTCGAAAGAGGGAACCGGATCGGTTCTCGGTCCGTGTGTAATGGCGAACGGAGCCCGACCCGCGGACAAGCGGCCTTCAGGACGGGCAAAGCGTGAACAAAGTTCTGCGGAGGTCGACTCATGGATCGCATCGTGATCGCAGTGTGCTCAGCGGACACCCTGTTGCTGACCGGGGTCTCCACGTTGTTGCGCGGTCGCTCGGAACTCGCGGTGGTGCCTGGTGAACTGATGAACACGGCCGACGTCGTGGTGGCGGTGGTGGACGACGACGATCAGGTCCCGCTCGACCTGCTGCGCCACATCGCGCGCACCTCCAACGCCCGCACAGTGCTCGTCACCGACCAGTTGGGCGCCGCGGACCCGGCCCTCCTCGCGTCGTGCCGCGTGGTGTCGGTGATCAGCCGCCGGACGATGTCGGCCGAACTGCTGGTCGAGGCGGTCGAGGAAGGCATGCGGGTACCACTCCACCCTCAAGCCACGCAGGGCGACCTGGTCCTCCGACTGCGCCGAGCGGCTTCCCGACTGGACGACGTGCGCACGACCGCCACTTCGATCACCGCACGCGAACGGGCTCTTCTCGAACTTCTCGCCGCGGGTCACGACACCGCGGAGATCGCGCTGCACCTGTCGTACTCGGAGAGGACCGTGAAGAAGATCGTGCACCAACTGCTGAGCAGGTTCGAACTGCGGAACCGGGCGCACGCCGTGGCGTTCGCACACAGGTCGGGCGCGCTGCAGGTCTGCGGCCCGAGCGGTTCGGCCGCTTCCTCGCGGTGAACTGCCGGGCGGGCCACAGGCCGCGAGCCGAGTGCGTCGTGCGGGAACACGCTGACACCGGCCGGACGAGAAAGCAGGTCCGATCCGCGAGATCTCGGCCGTGAACGGTCGCCGAAGAGCCTGAGATCACCGCGCACGGCGTTCTGTCCGGATCCACGACCTGGGAAGACTTCGACGAACGGATCACCACGTGCGGCTCATCGTCCGTATGCCGCATCAGTTCGCAGAAGAGTGTTCCGACCTCACCGGCGAAGGTGGACCGAGGTCGCACCGCGGACCACGCGCTGAGCGCGATGGAGTCCGAGCCGCGACGAAGACGCTGGTCCCGACGTCGTGCGGTAATCCGCCCCTCACCACGAGTACCGAGATCGGCCTTAAAGCGGTGCCGGAGTCCTCACGAGGCACCTCCTGGATTTACCGTCCGATGTGGACGGTCAAGCGGCGGTCACCGTCGCGCGCAAAGCGCAGAGCGCCCGGTTCATCCGGCTCTTCACCGTGCCGACCGGAATGCTCAACCTCTCGGCGGCATCGGCCGTGGTCTCGTCGCGGAGGTAGAGGGACGTGACGATCTCGCGCTGCGATCGCGGTAGCAGGTCGAGAACTTCACCGATGACCATCCGGTTGAGCACCTCGTCCGTCGGCTCGTACGCGTCGTCGTGGTGGTGGTAGGTCTCGTTCAAGCCGACCTCGTTCGGGCGAGCCTGCCGCGCACGGTGCTGATCGACGACGATGTTGCGGGTGACGCGGAGCAGCCAGCCGCGGACCGAGCCGAGCGACTCGACCAACCGATCGCTGTTCCGCCACGCTCTGATCCACACCTCTTGGACGACGTCCTCCGCTTGGTGCCGGTCGCCGGTCAACCTGACGGCGTAGACGATCAGCGCGGAGTGGTGGTCGCGGACCACACCCTCGAACGGGGACATCCGTACTCCCTCGATCTCACCACACGCGTTTGGCGTTGTGTCACCGAAAGGATGTCCGCAACCGGAACCGGTGTCTCTGGGGCTGTCCCTCCTCCACCGGCGGGGAACCCCTACTCCTTCCCCCGCCACACCCGCTCGTCGTCGAGGACCGCGATGAACCACCGGCTCGCCACACGGGCACGGTGGACCGCGGAGACCTCTCGGAGCCGCGATGCCACGAGTCCGAGGCCGCTACACCAAGTCCGCGCACCTTGTGACGTCGGCGTCCTCCGCGGCACCCGGTACCCAGCGGATCTTCGCGAACGTGGCGTCGAGCACGCCGTCCGTGTAGACCAAAAACGGGGTGTTCACCTTCGACAGGTCGAGACCCGCCGCCACGAAACAATCCAGCGGGATCTTGACCGTGATCTTCTGCCCGGCCGGGGCCTTCGCGAAGACCGACGTCCCCTCCACGCCCCCCGAACAGGGGAACACGCAGTGAGCTGCCAGGATGACCCGGTTGCTCGGCGGGGTGTGCACCACCACGTCGAACTCCACGGCCGTCCTCGCAGGCATGTACCCGGTGAGGTTGCGCCCTCCCGCCGTGTTCTGCACGTAGAACTGACCTGGTGCCGTGCCCAGCCAACGAGCTCGCAGCCCGTCCGGCACGTCGTCCGGTCCGCTGGCGGCCGTGGCGATGTCCGTCAACTGCGCCGAGCCGCTGTCGGCCACCTCGACACCGCCCCAGTTGTCGGGGGATGCGACGAACGCGCGGTAGGGCGGTGTGGCCCGCCCGTTGAAGTACTCCAACGTCGTCAACCCGGTCGGGGTCGTGGGGCCGCTCCCGGCCGTGGTGCCGCCGCCATCGCCGTTCAGGGTCTTGACGAGCACCACCGACGCGAGCGCGAGCACCGCCACGATCACCACCGAAACGAGCACCCGGCCCCGACGGGGAACGCCGCGCCGCGAGACACCGGTCGACACCGGGACCGCCGCGCCGGGCACCGGACCCCGTGCGGCGATCGTGGCGGCTCCCAGCGCCACGCTGAACTTCGGATCCATGCCCTCCCACACCGGCACGCCCAGGGATTCTGCGACCGCCCTGGCCACCAGAGGAATCCTGGACGACCCCCCTGCCAGCAGGACGGCGGTCAAGTCCTCCGGCTTCAGCGCGGCGGCCGCGACCATCCGCTCGACAGCCTCGATCGTGAGCCGCACGGAGGGCTGGATCATCGATTCGAACCGGGGACGGGTGACCAACACCTCGCGATCACCGCCCGGCAGTGGAACCGAGATGGTCGCCTCGGTGTCGAACGACAGCCGCTCCTTGGCTTGGACGCAGGACGCGCGCACGGCGGCGAGCATCGTGACGCAGGTGGGATCGGCCGGGTCGAGCCGGGACAGGGCACCGTGCAACTCGGAGTCCACGTGCGCCAGCAGCGTCTCGTCGAAGTCGATGCCCCCCAAGCGCTCGATGCCTTCCGGGGTACCGACGATCTCCAGGCCGTCCCGGTGCGCGCGCAGGATGGTGGTGTCGAACGTGCCGCCGCCGAGGTCGTAGACGGCCACCAGGTCCCCGTCACCCAACCTGCGCTCTTCGGCGTAGTGGGTGGCGGCGGCCTCGGGTTCGGTGACGATCTTGGCGCTTCGGAGGTCCGCGAGCCTCGTCACCTCGTCGAAGAGCTCCCGCCGGTACGGTCCCCACACCGCCGGACAGGTGAGCGCGACCGAGTCCGGGGCCATCCCCTCCTGCTCCGTTGCGTACGCCACCACGTCTTTGAGCTGCGCCGCGAGCAGCGCGGACGCCGAGTAGCCTGCTCCCCCGACGACGATCGGCGTGGGGTCGCCCAGCCTGCGCTTGTGCCCGCGAACGCTGCGCAGCGGATCCGTGCCAGCGGCCTCCTGCGCGGCGATGCCCGTACTCAGCCCACCGTCCGGCGACACGTGCACAAGAGACGGCACGACCACTGCGGGGCTCAGAGCCACCATGCGGGTGCCGCGCTCATCGCACACCGCGGCAGCGGTGAAGGTGGTCCCGAGGTCGACTCCCAGTCCGTATGCCATCGTGCCAGACTCCCAAGCAGCCGGTTCCTTCGAAACCACAGTGCGCGTGGATGGTAGTCCTCCCTCTTTGTCTTGTAGGGATATCCCTACAAGACAAAGAGGGAGAGCCTCCTTGCCGTACGCCCGCGCATCGGTCACATTGACCGGGTGCATAGAATTCTCCGACGGGCTCGCGGGCTCATGCCGCAGTTGCCTGCGGTCATGCTCGCGCGTGGTTCCGACACAGCACGACTGCGATGCGAGCTCGAAAAGGAACTGCACGACGGTCCCGCTCTGCGCGCCTCCGCGCTCGCTGTCGAACTGGGCCTGCTCCTCGATGACGCCGAACCGGACGTGCGGCACAAGCTGGCCGGTGTGCAGGAGTCGATGAAGGAGATCATCAACGACCTCCGCGAACTCGGCCAGGTGCTGTACCCGGCCGTGCTCGCCGGACAGGGCGTGCGCGCGGCGTTGCGCGCCGTTGCCGAACACCGGGGTGTCCTGCTCGGACTTGACGTCGACGACGGTAGAATGAGCTCCGACAGCCGTTCGCACGCCTGCTTGTTCGTTGCCGATCACCTCCGCGCCGTCCCCAGGGGAACTGCCGTGCTGGTACGCATACGGGGTTCCCGCCGGTTGACACGCATCCAGATCGACCACACCGAGAACCGCCAGGAAGCCCCCACCAGCACGAGGGCGGTGCTGCTTTGCGCGTAGCCATCGCTGAGGACGGTGCCCTGTTCCGCGAAGGGTTGAGCTTGCTGCTCGAAGCAGCAGGGCACGAGGTGGTCGGTGTCGTGGGCGGCGGCGATGAACTGGTCGACCTCGTCGAACGCGTGTCAGTCGACGTCGCGGTCCTGGACATCCGTATGCCACCCGAGCCCGAGGGCGGGCTCATCACCGCGGAACGCCTGCGGCGCAAGCACCCCCAGATCGGCTTGTTGTTGCTCTCCCACTACGCCGAAACCCAGTACCTGCTGCGGGTCCTGAGGATTGGCACCGAACGCATCGGCTACCGGCTCAAGGAGCGGGTAGCTGGTGTGAAGGTGCTGGGCGACACCCTGACGCGCATCAACGCGGGCGAGATCGTGATCGAGGAGACCCTGGCCCAGCGGCTCGTGGACGCTCCGGCGGGCTCATCGGAGGACCACCTCCGGACGTTGTCCGACCGGGAACGTGCTGTGCTGCGGCTCATGGCCGAGGGACGCAGCAACGGCGCGATCGGCGCGGACCTCCACGTCTCGGTGAAGGCCGTGGAAAAGCACGTCGCGGCGATCTTCACCAAGCTGCGCCTCCCCGGCGACCAGACCGTGCACCACCGGCGCGTGCTCGCCGTGCTCGCGTACCTGCAAGCACGGCGCGCGCAGGACTAGCTCCGGCGCAGCGCGTGAAGCTCCCAGGTCTTTTCGGCGGTCGAGGCGAACCGGTGCACGAGGTCGTGGCACGGGTACCAGCGCATGTGCTGGTACCCGCTCTGGTGCGCAACGTCGCGGAGTCGGTGGACGGCACCGCGTTGTGCTGTGTGGAGGCCGACTCGGGTGTCGTGGTGCTGTCCGGATGGCCTGTCGCCGCGGCGCGATCCGTGTCGGCCGCGACGATCGAGGACCTGGTTCGGGAATCACCCCATCCCATCGATGTACCTATTCCGGGCGAGGGGGTGCTGCTCGTGGCACCACGACGCCGGGTCACGTCAGCGCACCGCGCGATCACTGGGGACACCGCTGCGTGGCTGGGAGTCGTGCTTCGAGCGCAACGACTGCGCGGCGATCAGATTCGCACGGCCGCTCGTGCGCGTGCACTCCTGGACGAGTGGTCGGCGGTCGGTGACCGGCTGGTGTCGGTTCGAGAACTGGAACGCCGTCGGCTGGTGAGCGCGGTGGTGACGACGACGGGGCGGGAGTTCGCCGACGTGAGGCGTCGGATCGCGGAACTCGCCAACCTGACGGACACCGCCGCCGCGCTGGACGAGGTGGAGGCCTTGCGCGGTTCGGTCGACGACCTGTTGAACACGTTCCGCACAGTGGCTCGGGGAGTGCACCCGTCGATGCTCCCCGAACAGGGACCGCGCGCGACCATCGCGGAACTGGCAGCGGGCCTGCCGAGGCCGGTGCGGATGCGCGGAGACCTGGGCAGACGAGTGGGGTGGGAGGTGGAGTCCGGCTTCTACCACGCTGCCGCGGCCGTCTTGGGAGTGCTGGCGGCTCCAGCGACGCGGGCTCCTCTGGAGATCGAGTACGAGCGGGTCGGTGGCGAACTGCGGGTGCACTTCCGCGCGCCGGGGTGGAAAACGGACACCGCTTCGCTTCACGCCGCGCTGGCCGACGACGCGGAACGGCTCGCGGTGCTCGGCGGCAGGTTGGGGTGCGTCGTGAACGAGGACGACGCGGTCGTCACGGTGGCGCTGACCCGCCGCTGGGAGCCGGCCGCCGCCAGTGTGACGCCGACGGGCCCCGACTCGGTGCCTTCGCGCGTGCGGGCGCTGGTCGAGCACGGCTGGCTCGTGTCATCGCATCACGAGCGGTGGGAAGCGCTTGCGCGGAGCCTGCACGGGTTGCCGCGGCTCGCGGTGGTCGGCCCGGAGGCCTCTGCGGTCGCTGGGGCGCTGGTAGGGGTCGAGCTGCCGGTGTCCGGGCCGACGTGGTTCGTGCACGGCGACAAGCCCGCCTTCGAGCCTTCCGTCGTCCGATGGCCGTCTCGGCTGTTGGCCGAGCTTTCCCTGCTGGTGATGCCCGAGGTGTCGAGCGGTACCAACTTGCAGACCGGCGACCTGGGGGTCGACGCGGTGATCCGCGCGGGCGACGTATCCGAACAGGCGCTGAGAACGGCCTGTCACGCCCGTCGCCGAGCGCTCACCTTGACACCCGTGGAGCACCCGTGGTTGGCACTGGTGGCCGCGACGATGGGAGAGGACGAGTTCCGGGCGCTGCGCTCTCCGGTACCCGCTGCCCCGCGATGGCTGCCCGAGCGTGATCTGCGCGCCGCCGTGGCCGCTGCCCGAGGCAGCGTCGACTTGGAAAGCGCGACAGCCCTCATGTCCGACGTGAGCGGGCTGACCGGGTTGCGGGCGGCGATCGCCTCGCGAGTGCTGGCGAACACGGAGGTGCTGGTGGCACGGCGGGTACTGGCGGATGTGAGCGCGTTGATCGCGAGTTCGACGGATCGGGATCTGCAGACTCGAGTCGAACGAGTTGTCGCCGGAGCACACGAGTTGGCAGAACTCGACCTGGTCGACGAAATCTCACAAGAGGACGTGGTGAAGTCCCCCCAACTGCGTGCTGAGGCGTTGAGGCTCCTCGGCGCCCACGGGGTCGACGCGGGGCGACGGCTCGATCTCCCCGCCGACGCGCAAGCGGGGGAACTGGCGGCCGCGGCGGAGGTCGCACTGGCGCGCTGGCAGCGTCTGCTGAACCAGCCCGTGGTCGGTGGTCCCCCGCAACGGGTATGCCACGCGGTCGTCCGATCGTGCGAAGAACTGGTTTCGGCGCACCGCGGTGAAACATTCCTCAGTGCACAGGTATGAACCCGCGCACCACGGTTCCTTTGCCCGCACTCGACCTGATCACCGCTCTGCCTCCCGCCGTTTGAGCACGGGTGAGCAAGTTCTGCAGGCCGGACGTGCGGGAGGGCGTGTCGAAACCGGGCCCGGCATCGGCGACCTCGAAGTGAACGGCCCCGGCCTGCTCACGGACGACCACGCGAACAGGCGCACCGGGTGCGTGCTTGACCGAATTGTTCACGCACTCCATGCAGATGAAGTAGACGGCGGCTTCGACGTCAGCCGGGTACCGGCCGACCCCGACCGCCACGTCCAGCGTCACCGCGTCCTGCGACGCCAACTCCGCTGTCAGGGCGGTTCGCAATCCCCCTGAGACCAGTGCGGCGGGGAGCATTCCCGCCGCGGTCAGCGCCGTGCGCTCCTGGGCCGCGTCCAACTTGGCAGCCAGGTCCGCCGCCCGCGTCGCCACGCCGTCGATTCCCGACGTGAGCAGAGCGTGCTCCAGCAGTCCGACCGTCATCTGCAGGCTCACCAAGTGGTGCTGGGCACCGTCGTGCAAGTCCCGCTCGAGGGTACGGCGTTCGTTGTCCATCTCGACGGCCGCACGCCACCGCCCGTCCGCCAGCGCACGGGCGGCTCGGTCTCCTGAGGACCGCAGTTCGTCGGTCTCATCCCGGTGGCGAGCCACCATGCACAGCGGACCAAGCAGCGCGGCCAGTTTCGGCAGTGCGCCGATCCGGGCCGGACTCACCGCGAGCACGCCGTGGACGGCACCGCCGAAATCGATCAACGGCGTGTCGGACCACGTGCCGTCGTCCGAGCCCCAACTTCCCTTGAGCGTTCCGGACGTCACCTCGCACGCACGTGCCCCGACAGCGCGGGCCACGATCTCCGCGAGACGAGCCGGATCGGCCGGCGCCCCTGCCAGCTCGCGCACGTAAGAAGTCATCGCAGCGGTTCCCCTGGAACTCCGCAGGCTCACCTGGATCACCTTAGCTCGAACGGTCTCGGACCTGGGCGACAGGCCATCTCGTGTCGTGCCGGCACTCCGAGCAGGACGAAATCCGTTTGCGCGGCACCCCTCACCAGCTGAGCCGATTGATGCTGCGGACGAGGTTCGGCGAGACGGGCTGGCTACCCGCCCCCGCTGCATCACGCAGATCGTTCCCGACTCTCGACATCCACCGCAGCGTGCGCCGGGGCTCGTCGGCGTCGAATGCCGACAGCGCCATCGCGATCCGCACGTCGGTGAGCGCACGAAGCCACGAACGCACCTCCACCTCGGTCAATTCGACCAAACCGCCCTGATGCGGCAACGTGCTCAGGACGTGCTTGACCGCCGCGTACAACGACATGAGCACCGCGCCCTCGACATCGTTCCCCCACTCATCGGCGTGGTAGAGCAGCACTGCCTGTAGTGACGGATCGATGTACCCGCCCGCGCGCTCGTAGCCGGACTCGGTCGGCGTCGTCCACTCCGACCAGTCGTTGCGGAGCCAACCGGCCAGCGATGTGCGCAGGTCGTCCAGACAACGACGCAGCAACACGACCTCGGTTTCCTCGAAAACACCGATCACCCGGTCGGCCACCTTGTCCCAGCAGATCATCTCGCCTCCCGACGCTCACCACAGCAGTACGCGTAAGCGGGACGACAACGACACCCTTCGACCACATCTGTTCCCCGGTCGACAGCTATTCCTGCACTGTCGTGCCCTCCGAGGACGACGACCGAGGTCCGTCGAACCGAGACACCCTCGGCGACAGAGTGCGGCGTCACCTGCTCGCCGAGCATGTGCGCGCTCGCCTCACCGAGCGCCGGGTTCCCGCCGTGGAGGGGCTGTCCTGCTCCGAACGTCCCGCTCACCGGTCCAGCACGATCGACTCCCGCTTGGGCTCGTGCTGCCGGGCCTCTGCCTTCGCGCGGTCCCGGTCCCGCTTCGCCACTTCCTCTCGAACGATCGGGATGACGTGCTTTCCGAAGGAGACCGCGTCGTCCAAGGTGTCGTAACCTCGCGACGAGAAGACCTCGATTCCGAGGTCGTAGTAGTCGAGCAGCGTCGCCGCGATCGTTTCCGGGGTGCCGACGAGCGCCGTGCTGTTGCCCACTCCGCCAGTCAACTTCGTGGTCGACGTCCACAGTGCCCGGTCGTAGCGCTCGCTCTTCTCGGCCTGCTCGAGCAGGCGCTTCGATCCGGTGTTCTCCGGAGTTCCCACGGTGTGCAGGGAAGTCCACGCGGCCACGTTCCCCGTGGTGCGGGTGGTGAGCTTGTCCGCCATTCGGTGAGCACGATCCCAGGCCATCTCCTCGGTCGGTCCGAGGATCGTGCGGAAACCGGTCTGGAAGCGCGGCAGGTCGACGCGGCCCGCTTCGCGCGCTGCCCGCTTGATGGACTCGATCTGCTCGGCGGTGTGGACGAGCGGCTCGCCCCACAGGCAGTACATGTCCGCCTCGGCTCCACCGACCGAGTAGGCGGCCGGTGAGGATCCTCCGAACGACACGCCGGGTCTCGGCGACTGGACCGGAACCACGTCGCTGACGAAATCGGTGAACGTGTAGTGCTCGCCGTGGTGGTCGAACCGCTCCCGCGACGTCCACGCCCGCTTGACGACCTGGATGTACTCCAGGGTTCGGGCGTACCTCTCGTCCTTGGGCAGGAAGTCGCCTTCGCGCTGCTGTTCGAGGTCGGACCCGCCCGTGATGAAGTGGACCATGACCCGCCCGTCGCTGATCTGGTCCAGCGCGGCGAACATCCGAGCGGCGAACGTCGGGTGGGCGGCATTGGGGCGGTAGGCCACGAGCAGTTTGAGCCTGCTCACGTGCGCCGCGACCAGTGCCGCCACCTGGCTGGTTTCCGGCATGGCCGTGCTGTACACGAAGAGGACGCCGTCGAACCCGTTGTCCTCGTGCGCGTGGGCGAGGCGCACCGTGTAGTCCTTGTCGAGCACGGCACCGGTCCTCGGGTGCAGTTCCGATCCATCGTTAGTAGCGGCGATACCCAGGAATTCGACGGGCACGACGTCCTCCCCACAAGGTCCGGGAGCGAACCGACCGGCTCGCTCCAGCAGGCAACGGGTCGCCGTTCACCGGCCGATCAGCGACATGTCCGGGTAGCGGTCGCCCTTCACGCGACCTCCGATGTGCTCCAGTTCGGCGAGTTCGTCCTCGGTCAGCACGATGTCGTTGGCCGCCGAGTTCTGCTCCAGGTAGGCGACCCGTCGAGTGCCCGGAATCGGCACCACGTCCTCGCCTTGGGCGAGCAACCACGCCAGGGCGAGTTGGGCGGGCTCCACACCGCGTCGCCGTGCCACCGCCACCACCGTGTCGATCAGGTGGCGGTTGTTCTCCATGGCGTCGCCCACGAACCGGGGTGCACGCCTGCGGAAGTCGATCGGCGACAGGTCCTCCTGGACGAGCTTGCCGGTGAGGAAGCCTCGCCCCAGCGGTGAGTACGCGACCAGGCCGATACCGAGTTCCCGGCACGCCGCGACCGATCCGGTGGCCTCGATGTCGCGGGTCCAGATGGACCACTCGCTCTCCAGCGCGGCGATCGGGTGCACGGCGTGCGCCCGGCGAATGGTGTCCGGGCCCGCTTCCGACAGCCCGAGGTGGCGGACCTTCCCCTCCGCCACCAGTTCCGCCATCGCCCCGACCGTGTCCTCGATCGGCACCTCGGGGTCGACGCGGTGCTGGTAGTAGAGGTCGATGTGGTCGACCCCCAAGCGCGCCAGGGAGTAGTGGCAAGCGGCCTTCACGTAGTCCGGGCGTCCGCACACCGTGTGCACGGGCATGGCGTCCGGTCCCCGCACGATGCCGAACTTGGTGGCCAGCGTGATCTCGTCGCGGCGGTTCCTGGTGACGAACCACCGCGACAGCAACGCCTCGTTGGACCCCCGTCCGTACATGTCCGACGAGTCCCAGAAAGTCGTGCCGAGGTCGACGGCTCGGTCGAGCACCGCCATCGACTCCGCTTCGTCGGAGTGGCCGTAGAAGTCGCTCATGCCCATGCAGCCCAGTCCCGGCGAGGAGACCACCAGCCCGTCGCCCAGTGCGCGAGTGGCCGAGTGCGCGGTCATCGATCGGCCTCCGTCCGGCTGAGGGACTCGGCCAGCACCGCGACGGCGCTCATGTCATCGGGGTTGTCCACGGGCAGGCGGGCAGCGTTGGCCAGCGACGCCAACAGGCGGTAGTAGCCGACCACGCAGGCGATCTCCACCACGGAGGCCTCACCGAGCACCTCGTGCAGCGCGGCGGACGTCTCCTCGGTGAGCGTGTCGGTGGTCAGCAGTTCCGTGCCTGCCCGCAGCACCAGTGCTTCGGTCGGGTCGGCGCTGGCCGCCCGCCCGGCCATCTCCTCGTCCGACAACCCGAAAGGGCGGGAGAAGGTCACGTGCAGCTCGTACAGGTACTCACTCCTGGTGTGGGAGGCCACCAGCATGATGACGAGCTCCCGGTGCCGCGCCGACAGCGAGAGTCCTTTGAGGACTGCCATGGCGTAGTCGACCATAGGTGCCACCAGTGCGGGCGAGTGGGCGCTCACGACCCCGACGTTGACGGGGGCGGCGAGTTTGGCGATGGATGCGCGGTTGTCCTCAGACAGCGCGTCGAGCGCCGGGATCGAGACCGGGGGCATACGAGTCCTTTCTGCGGAACGGGTGGATCAGCGGGCGACGGGAGCGGGGCCGGAGCGCAGGGGTGCGGTGTGCAGCCCGGCCAGGTGGACGACCACCGTCCCGTCAGGGGTGAGAGCGGATGCGACGACCCGACCGTCGTCGTGGTGGGCGCGCAGGACCAGCGGTTCCCCGTTCCGGTGCGGGGAGGGCACGGCGAGCAGGTCGACTCCGACCGGCACCAGCGGACCCGCGCGCTGGGCGCGAGCCGCCAGGAGCGCGGCCTGGAACACCGCGTCCACCACACGGGCGAGATCATCGGCGGCGTCCTCTGCACCGGGGAGGAACCGGGCTTCCACCTGGTGTGGTCCTCGGACCACGTCGACCAGCGACCGGAAGGCGCCGTCGAGGTGCAGCACGTCGTGCCCGGTGTAGAAGTCGACTTCGCACGGCACCAGGTCGACCGCACCGCGCGGGCAGGGCACAGGTGCGACGTCGGCCCCACCGAGCAGCATGCTGGCGTGCACCCGCCCCTCGGCGGTGATCACCGTGTAACCGGAGGCAGGATCGGTGCGCACCTCGTACTCCCCCGCCACGACGGGCAGCAGGAGCCTGCAGTCGCGCAGAACGGGAGGATGGGCACCAGGGGCCCACAGACCGGTCGCCCGCGCAGCGGTGAGGTAGGCGACGGACGCGGGCAGGGCCGGCACCCCGTTGAGCCGGTGTCCGGCGAGGGGGGAAGCGGGGTCCACGAGGTCAGGGGTCCAGGTCCGGTTCCGCACGCCGTCGTGCTCCAGCGGCACGAGCCCGGAGACGTGGGTGACCGTCGGTGTGCCGTCATCCCGGCTCAGCACCTCGCTCACGAACAGGGCCGTTCCCGCCTCGGCGTCGAGGCGTTCCATCCCGCCGCGCAGGGCGAGCACGGCGCCGTTCAGCGGGTCGGCGAAGTTGCCCGCGTCGCTCCACAGCGGCCACGCGATCGTGGTCTCGCGGTGGCCGTGGCCGCGGTGCCACTCGGCGGCGGCCGCGAGCATGTCGTTGGCCGCGCAGTAGTCCGGTTCGTCGGGCCAGCCGTCGATGCCGAGCCAGGATCCGAAGTTGACCCAGTGGGCGGGCTGCCTGCCCGCGAACGCTGCGCGGAGGTTCACGTAGGCGTGGACCTTGGTGTCCCGCACGGTGCGGAAGTCGGCGACGGTCTTCGCTTCGAGCGTGGCGGGTCGGTACAGGGCGGCGCTGTTGACCAGGAGGTCGACCCGGCCGTGCCGGTCGAGAACGCGACCGATGACGTCGGCAACGGACTGGGCGACCGTCAGGTCGCACACGTGGTGCACCACCTCTACCCGCGGGCCACGAGCCTCGATCCGCCGCACGGTGTCGGCCACGGCGGCACTCGCCGCCATCCGGTCGTACTCCTCGTTGAGGGTCCGCACGCCGACACCGGGTCGGGCCGTGCTCTGCTCGGCCAGGTAGTCGTGCCTGCTGGTGACCGGGCCGTCGGCCGGGGCGCCGCGCCCGAGCAGGTGCACCACCACCACGACCGCGCCCGCGAGCTCGACCAGGCATTCGGCGGTGATGCCACGAGCACCGCCCGCCGCGACCACGACGAGTTCGCGCGGCGGGGTGGGCGTCGGGGAGGCTGGAGGAGCGGCGGTGACCGCGCGCACCAGGCGCGCACCCCCGTCGTGGGCGACGACGACCGGGCCCAGGTCCTGTTCCGCTTCGGCGACCAGCAACCGCACGGCGTCGGGCAGCGGACGCCGGTCGGAGTGCACGACGTGCCACGCGGTGGCCGTCGTGCTCTGCGCCAGGCTCTTGACCAGTCCCTCGAACAGGCCGGCCACCGGGTGTCGTGCGCCCGCGTGGATACCGCCGCGCACCAGGACGGACAGTGCCGAGGCCCGTTTGGACCTCCCGATCTCGAAGACGAGGTCGTGCAGCGCGAGGAACGAGGGCAGGTCGACCGCGTCCACGTCCACGGCGTCCACCAGCACCCAGACCGGGCACGGGGAGTCGGGCAGCAGTTCGGCGACAGCGGGTTCGGGCCCGAGTTCGGCCACCGCGAGCACCGTGGTTCCGTCGGCGAGCGGCACGTCGGCGAGCACGTCGCGCGAGTCGACCACGACGACACCGGACAGCGGTGTCGTCGATCCCGCCAGCCCCCAGGTCGGTCGGAATCCGACGTGGGCGCGGCACATGCCGGTGTCGTCGGCGGGGTCGGGCCCCTGGGGCTCGCAGGTGACTCGGACCGCCACTCCACCGGGATAGGCGGGCGCGACGACACCGGATCTGCGGTGCAGGACGTGGCGCAGCAGTTCCACCGCCCCACCGGCTCCCAGGTAGTCCGGGGCACCGATCGTGCTCCTGGTGTGCGAGGTCCTGCTCGTCGAGACCGTGGCGAGCGGGAGTAGGCCGTGCAACCGGGCGGTCTGCTCGGTGCACAGGACGACGAGGAACGCGCCTTCGGCCGCACTCCCGCGCTCGGCCACGATGTCGGCGAACTCCGGGGCCGAGTTGCCGTTGAGGGAGGCCACCACGGCGAAGTCCAGATCACCGTGGCGCAGGTACCGCTCGGCGGTGCGCAGTGCGACGGCACCGGAATCGCGGCCGTCGTCGACGGTGAGGTTGAGGCCGCGGTAGTTGGCCAGCGCGGCGAGTCGGGCCGCGATGACGTTGGCCATCATCCCGGGGAACGAGTCGTCATCGGCCACCGGTATGGCATCGGTGACCTTCTCCACCAGCCGGTCCAAGGAGGGGTCGCCGCTCGTGCCGGTGTCGTCGAGCACGCGGCGCAGCTCGTCCAGGTAGCAACGAGCCGCGTACCGCGCCGCCGCTGTCGTGGGTCCCATGTGGCCGACAACGACGCCGGTCCGGGTGTTGTCGGCCGCGCACGCCGCGAGCACGTCGTCGGGGAGTCGGCGGTGGGCGCGCACCACCATCACCTGGCATCGGTCCATCAGCCTCAGCACCGACGCGGGCAGGACTATGCCCTGCGTCGACGGACCGCCGCCGAACGAGCGAGTCGGCGCCGCCCCGTCGCCGGTCAGCCACCGCCGCACGACACCGTCCGAGTCCTCGTCCGGCACGTCCGTCGACCAGCCGACCACCACCACGTTCGCCGGAGTGGAGCGCGCTGGTTGCGCGGCCACGGTGGGTGCGCGACCGGGTTTGCGCAGCACGACGTGGGCGTTGGTGCCGCCGAACCCGAACGCCGAAACGCCGAGGCGCAGCGCGTCACGCTCCTCGTCCAGCCGCACGGACTCGGTCGGTGGAAACATCCTGGCCCCGTCGAGCTGGGTGATGGGGCCGTCGAAGAAGTGCTGTGCGGGCAGTTCCCGGCGCCGGAACGCCTCCAGCGCGCTGACGACGGCCACCGCGCCCGCGGCCCAGCCGGTGTGTCCTGTTTGGACCTTGTTGGCGACGAGGGGGATGGGCTGTCCGGGACCGAACGCCTGCCCCAGCGCGACGACCTCGGTCGAATCACCCGCTCGGGTGCCGGTGAGGTGCCCGATCACGCCCTGCACCGGCGGGTGCTCCCACGCCTCGTACGCCCGGCGGAGCGCGAGGACCTGGCCGACCTCGTTCGGCGCGTAGATCGCTTTGCCCTTGCCGTCGCACGAGAGCCCGATGGCGTCGACGACGCCCAGCACCTCGTCGCCGTCGGACATCGCGCGGCGCGCGGTCTTGAGCACCAGCACACCCGCGCCGTCGGCGAACACCACCCCGTCGGCCGACCGGTCGAGACTGCGGACCTTCCCCTTCCGGGACAAGCCCGTGAGCTTGGAGAACAGCACGAGGTTGCGCGGACCGTAGGCGAACGCGCCACCCGCGAACGCGATGTCGCAGTCGCCGTCAAGCAGGGCTTTCACCGCCAGGTCCAGCGCGTAGAGCGAGGAGGAGCACGCGCCGTCGGTCACGACGTACTCGGTGGCGTCCGGCAGCAGGCCTTCGGCGGCGGCGCGCAGTACCCGGTGAGGAAGCACTCCTTGGCCACGGTCCAACGCGACGCCGAACCGGGCGCGCACGGCGGCACGCGCGTCGTCTGTGCTCAGCAGGTTCAGGAAGGTGTGCGCGGCAAGGGCTTCCTCGACCTCCTGGTTGGCGTCCGCGCCGTAGCCGACCGCGAACAGCGCGCGATCCCGCGGCGAGGTGCGAACCGGATCGAGTGCTTGGAGCAGGCAGTGGCGCAGCCACGACGTGGTGATCTCGTGGCCCTCTCCGACGGCCGGGTGCAGCACCGGGGCAACGACGTAGCCGGACCGGCGCGCGTAGGACCGGTCGGCCACGTCCTGGTCGGCCGTGGCCGTGCAGAAGGAGTCCACGGGAAAGCGATCGGGCCTCGGCTCGGTGAAGTTGTCCTCACGGCTGGCGAACGCCGCCCACAGCTCGTTCGGCGTCGACACCCCTGGTGCCACGACACCGCTGCCGACGATCACGATGTCGTCGTCGGCCAAGCCGAGGTCACGTCGGGTCGTGGGCACCTGGCGGGGCGGTTCGAGCGGGTGGAACATCGCCGAGCCCAGCGACAGCCCGCCGTCCGCGAGCAGCACCTGCCCGGTGACCCAGGAGGCCGCGTCGGAGGCGAGGAAGAGGACCAGTTCCGCCAGTTCCTCCGCGGTGCCGAGTCGGCCGAGGGGGGTGGAACGGGCGACCGCGCGGCGCAGACCGTCCGCGTCGGGGAACCGGTCCGTCTCCGGGGTGTCCAGCAGGGCGGCGGAAGCGGCGTTAACCCGGATGCTCCGCGGGGCCAGTTCCAGGGCGAGGTAGCGGGTGAGCGACTCCAAGGCCGCCTTCGTCACGCCGATGGACGCGTAGTGGGCGAAGGGGATGGTGCTGCCGACCGACGACACGTTGACGATGGCCGATCCGGGCGGCATCGTCCGCGCCGCCCGCAAGGAGCACGACAGCGCGCCCCCGACGTTGGTGTCGAACCCGCGCTGCCAGTGCGAGTCGTCCAACTCCTCCAGCGGCAGCAGCTTCCCGGACGCCGCGCTGTTCACCAGCACGTCCGGTAGCAGTCCGCGATCTGCCAGTTCGTCGAACATCGCGTCGACGGCGGCCGGCCTGGCCACCGACGCCCGCACCGCGTCCACCCGGTGTCCCGAGGCGCGCAGCCGGTCCCGTAGCGACGCGGTTTCGTCCGCCGAGTGGAAGTGGTTGAGCACCACGTGCGCACCCTCCTCGGCGAACAGGCGCGCGATGACCGCGCCCGTGCCGCGGCCGCCGCCGGTCACCAGAACTGTGCGATCGGCGAAGCGCTTGCGTCCTCCGGCGCTCATCCGGTCGACCGCCTGTCGACGACGTAGTCGGCGATGTGGCCGACCGTGCCGTACTGCCAGATGGGCACGCCGCGCGGATCGATCCGCACTCCGTTGTCCTCCAAGGCCCGGTTGAGCAGCGCCGTCTGCTTCAGCGAGTCCACGCCGAGGTCGCCCTCCAGTTGGGCCTCCTCGGTCACCAGGTCGACCGGGTAGCCCAGAGCCGCCGCGTAGAGGGTGCGCAGCTTGAGCACCACGTCCTGCCGTCCGGAGGGCTCGACGGTGGGCTCTCGCGGGGGCTCAGGGGCCGGACGCGCCTCAAGGCCGCGTGGCGCCTCCGGCTCCAGGAGCGGCTCGACGACCGGTTGCGGTGCGGGCCGGGGTGGGCCTGCCGCGGGCTGGACGGCGGGTCGCCCACCCGGTGCGGCCGCGCGGGTCCCGCCGAGAGCGGCGATCACCGCGCGCAGGGCGTCGACCTCGGTGTCCGGGTTGGCCAGTGGGGCGTGGAGCTCGACACCCGGTACGGTCTCCCCCACTGAGCGCACGAGCGCGCGTGACACCGCGGTCTCCACGAACTTCCGCGCGCCCTGGGCGTGCAGCAGCCGCACGGCGTCCACGAATCCGACCGGTAGCCGGACGCCTTCGGCGAACCTGGCGACCGGATCCTCCTCCAAGCCGTAGAAGCGGCCGTGCATGGGTGAGTAGACGGTTCGCCCGAACGGTCTGCGCACCACGTCCGACGCGAGGTCGAGGAACACGTCGATGACAGGTGTCATCATCGGGTGGTGCGACGGGAATGGTGGCGCGAGCGACGACACCGGGAGCCCGAGCGCCGTCGCGATCGACTCCACGGCGGCCAACTCGTCGTTCGGCCCGCTGAGGACGGTCTGCTGTGGAGCGTTGCGGCACGCCACCACCAGCTTCCGCGCACGGGCGAGGCCCACCAGGTGGCCGATGGCCTCCAGGTCGGCTCCGATCGCCAGCATCCCGCCCGCGCCAGCCCAGTCCCGCAGGGCGGTCACCCGGTGGCGCACCACCTTCGCCCCGTCGCCGATCGACACCGCGCCCGCGATGGCCATCGCCGCCATCTCGCCGAAGCTGTGCCCCACCAGCACGTCCGGCTCGACGCCGCACTCCAGCAGCACTTTGGCGGTCGCCACCGAGCACGCGTAGTTGGCCGCCTGGAGCAACTCCTGGGTCTCGGTGACATCGCCGTCGAACACGAATCGCGACAGGGACTCCGCGCTCGGCAGGGCCAACGCGTCGTCGATCTCGGCGAGCACCTGCCCTACCACGGCGAACTCCTGCGAGGCTTGGTGCAGAGCACCATGCCGGTAGGACCCCAGTCCGGGAAAGAGGAACACCACTTCGGGAGCCATCACGGCACCTCCTGACCTCGTCGAAGCGCGGCAGCCCGCCTGGTCAGGACGTACCGAGCAGGTCGCCGGAATCCATCACTCCCCGCACGAGACCGAGTTTCCTCACCGACGTGGCGGCGAACGAGGTGTCGAACGCGGTGGTGGCGTCGACGAGCTTCACCGACTTCCCGCCGTCGGGTGCGGTGTACTTGAGCCAGAGGCCGTAACTGCTCTTGAGCACCGCCGAGTCCATGCCCCCGTTCACCGCCAGGGCCGGGCGCAGCCGCTGGTACTGCTCGTGCGCCTCACCATCGGAATACACGTTCGGCAAGACCTTCCGCACGAGTTCTACATAGCCGTTCTCGTCCTCGTAGAGCTTGCGACTGCCACCAACGACCATGTCGACCACCTTCTGCACGAGGTCGCGATGGGTGTTCGCGAACTCCTCCGTCACCACGACCACGGTGCCCGCCGACGGGGCGAACCGGGCGAACTCCTCCGGTGTGACGAGCACGTGCAGGTCGGGGTTCTTCAGCACCGTCGGCAGGTTGGCCACCAACACCCACGCGGCGTCCGCCTTGCCGCCGGTGAGGTAGGCCATGGCGTTGGCGTAGTTGCCCGCTCCCGAATACTTCACCGAAGCCGGGTCGACCAGTCCGGATCCGCTCAGGTACGCGTTGGTGTAGATCTGCGGCACGTCGCCGAGGCTCGACACCGCGACCGTCTTACCAGCCAACTGTCCCACCGCGGTGATGTCCTTGCGGGTCACGATAGCGGTGGGGAAGGTCATCCCGTACCCGGCGATGATCTTGAACTTGGCCCCGGAGTTGACGGCGCTGAAGACCGTGGCCTGGTTGGTCAGGACGAAGTCGTTTTGACCCGACTGCAACGCGGCAAGCGCCTGGGGGCCTGGCGCGGTCTGCAGAGTGGCCTTCAAACCGTGCTCAGCAGCGTAGCCCCCCTCCACGAACAGGTTGCTCTGCAGGTTCAGGGTCGAGGGGGTCGCGGCGGCCGGACCGACGAAGACCACCGGGGTCACTCCGTCCTCACCCGGCGTCGTGCGGTCGGGCGATCCGCCGCAGGCAGCGAGGACCGCCGCGGCGCAGAGCGTTCCCAGCAGGCGCGTCGCTGTTCCTATGGCCACGAGTTCTCCTCCGTTGAGCCGCTGGTCAGTCCGGGTCGACTCCACCGCGCACCTGAGGCCGGGTCCATCGGCGCGTCGCGGCGGAACTGAACACCGACGCGAGCATGGCGATGGCGACGAACGACACGAGGGCGGCGAAATAACGGTCGGTCTGGAAGTACGTGCTGTAGTACTGCATCCGCGCGCCGAGGCCCGTGGCGGCGGTGAACAACTCGGCCACGAACACACCGATGATCGCTCGTCCGACACCGATCCGGATGCCCGCAGCGATCGACGGGATGGCCGCGGGGAACACGATGCCGGTGAACTGGTGCAGTCGGTCGCGGGCGAACACGACGCCGACCGCGCGCAACGTCCGGTCCAGGGTGTGCACGCCTGTCTGGGTGTTGACCACGATGGGGAAGAAAGTCGACAGGAACACCACGATGAGCTGGGTGGTGGTTGTGAGGCCCTGCCACACCACCACGAGCGGGATCAGCGCCACGACGGGGATTGCGATGAACACGTCGAGAACGACGTCGAACACGGCGCCCAGCGTCCGGAAGTACCCGGTGATCAGGCCGGTGAGCACTCCCGCGGACACGGCGAGCAGGAAGCCGATCGCGAAGATCCATGCGGTTTCCCAGACGGCGGTGAGCAGGTCGTCCTCGGTGTAGGTGTGCACCAGCGCGAGCACGGTGTCGTACGGCGTCGGCAGCGCCAGCGGTCCGGCGAGGACAGCGGCGACGTGCCAACCGACGACCAGCACCACGACCGACGCGATCTTGAGCAGGCGGGGTTCGCGGATCAGTGGAACGCGCGGCGCTGTGGTGTCAACCACGGCCGGCGTCCGAGGATGGGTGCAGCAGGGTCCAGATCTCGTGCCGCAGCGCGACGAACTCCGGAGCCTCGCGGGTCGCCAGCAGACTGCGGTCCCGTCCCAGAGGGACGGTCGCGGTCCGCAGCACTGTGCCAGGCCCCTGTCCCATCACAACCACCCGGTCGGCTAGGTAGATCGCCTCGTCGATGTCGTGGGTGACGAAGACGACCGTTCCCCGCCACTCCTTCCACAGGCGCAGGAGTTCGTCCTGCATCAGGGCACGGGTCTGGGCGTCCAGGGCACCGAAGGGCTCATCCATCAACAGCAGTCCGGGTTTTCCGACCAGCGCGCGAGCGATGGCGACGCGCTGCCGCATACCGCCCGACAGGTGCGAGGGCAGGACATCCCGTGCGTCGGCCAAGCCGACCAGTTCCAGTGCCGCGTCCACCCGTTCCCAGTCCTCGGCGGCCAACCTGCCCCATCGGCCCGAACCGCGGCGCTGGAGGGCGAACGCGACGTTTTCCCTTGCCGAACGCCACGGAAGGAGTCCGACGTCCTGGAAGACGAAGGAAGCCGGGTTCCGCCGGGAACCGACCGGGATGTCGCCGGTGAACACCACATCTCCCGCCGTGGCCTTCACCAGGCCGCCGATGATCCACAACAGGGTGCTCTTGCCGCAACCGCTGGGACCGACCACGGCCACGAACTCACCGGGTTCCACGTCCAGCGAGAACGGACCGAGGGCGTGGAAAGAATGAACGGGACGCGACCGCAGAAAACCCTGTTCGTACTTCCAGAAGACTTTCTCCATCGACCGGACTCGCAACCCGACGCCGGTCGAGCGAAAATTGCCGAATCCGTCCTGTGAAGTGCGGTGATCAGCTTCCAAAGGCGATGGAGGAGCACCGGTGGGCGAACTTCGGTAACGCGTCCACACGACTCACCTCTCATGCTCGACGTGCATCGAATACCAGTGCTGAACGGACGCTAACAGCCGGATTGCGCGCCCACAAGACCACTCGGCAACAGTTCGACCGCCACCATTGCCCATCCGAACCGACAAGTTGAACACAGTCGAGCGGATGCGGCACGGCAAGGTGGACCACTGGCGACAAGTCCGCGGGCCTGTGCGAACAATCGATGAGGGTTTCGTCCCGAGACAGGCTCTGGAGGGCGATCCGAAGGTCGGTCTTCGTCTCGGCAGGTCGTGGGATCCTGACGCTCACCGTGATTCCTGTCGCGCGCACGACCGCCGCGCGAGGTCCCCCACATGTCGGGTGTGACGAGACCTCGGCGGTGGCGGCGCGCCAGGAAACCACTGGTCGTCGGCGAAAGCGGCAGGATCACGGTGAGCACACCGACCGGTTCCTGCCACCGGCGCCGCCAGGCCGAGGACTCCTCGACCTGTCCGAGGTGGACCTACTGCGCGATCTTGCGGGCGAACACGTCACCGATCAAGCGCATCGACGAGGGTGCTCCGGGGTTCAGCAGCAGGTCCACTCCGCGTTCGACCAGCATCGCCGCGAGCCCGTCGGCGTCCACCTCGGCCCACTTCTCCGTTCGCACCCGGTTCTGGTGCAGGGGCGCCGTGGCGACGAGCAGCGACGGGACCTCGTCCGGTGACGGCGCCACGATGGGGGTCTCCTGCTCGTCCAGGGCGACGGAGAAGTTCGACTCCTTGATGACCGAGAACAACGACTCGCTGGTCATCTCTCCCCTTGCCACGAGCTGCAACGTCGCGTCCACCGGATCGGTCGGCGATCCGGGCGTGGTCGGCTCGTAGTCCGGATTCGGGTGGAACTTGCTCAAGCCGCCGTCCACCGGGGCGAGCCAGCCGCCCACGATCACGTTGAGCGGGACGCCGTCGTCGGGGTTCTCCGGTTGCCACCCGGGATCGATCAGGAACGCCCACTGGTCCTGGGTCTGCGGCTCGGAGGTGAACCCCTGCTCGGTGAGCTGGTCGACGATCCGCTGGACGTCCTCGTTCCTCGTGTTGTCGCCTGGAGTGGTCATCTGTTGCCCTTCTCGGTTCGAGTCGTCCGCGGCGAACGCGGCTCCGTGATCATCGGAACCGACGGGATTGTCCCATCGGTCGGGTGGTGCGGCCCGCTGTTCCCGTCGGCGGTGCCGGTTCGGTGTCACACCCCGCCTCCGCCAAGTTCTCTCGCCAACCGCTGGGCCTCCAGCGGGCCGGAAGCGAGGTACGCGGTTCCCAGGATTCCGATGGCACGGTTCAGCGCGACCTGCCGGGCGCCGCCGTCCACATCGGCCTGTTCGGCGGCGTGGAGGCCCGCGTCGAGCAACCCGGCCCACTGCTCGCCACCCCGACCGCTGGACACGTCGGCTACCAGCATTCCCAGAACCCGGTACCACCGGGCATGAACAGCTGGGTCGACGTCGTAGTCCGCCAGGATCGCGCCCGTGATCGCGCGACCGGCCAGCAGCCTGATCGCACGGGACATCCGGGCCGCGAAGTTCACGGCCTTCTGCACGTCGCCCGTGGAGATGAGCGCGACAACCTCGACCAGGTCAGCGAGGACCGCGCCCCGGACGTGGGTTTCGACGCCGTCGAAGCCTGCGATGACGTCCGTGAGCCCGAGCAGTTCGAAGACCTCCACCACGCGGGGTGCGGCGTCGAGGACGTCGAGTGCTGCGACACGGCCGCTCTTCTCCCGGCGCCGGTCCAGCAGGTCCAAGAGGCGGGCGTGCGCGGCCGCCGTGACCGGTTCGCGGCTGGAGCCGTTCCGCAGCCACTCGTCGAGGCCTCGACGAGTGGCTGCCGCAGCGACGTCGAACGAGCTGTCCCGATCGGCGATCACCTCGTCGGGCGCGGGAACCGTGACCCATTCGCCGGATGTCGGGAGGACGATCATGCTCAGGATCGTCGGCGACGTGGCGGGGGCCGCGTACTGCGTGATGTTCGTGTTCGTCGTGGTGGTGGCGTGCACCACCGACGGGCCTCCCAGTGCGGACATGGCGGCCTGGAAGTCCGAGGCCGTGGTGCTGCCGGTCAGCGGGTGCGGAGCCGCCGAGGAGCAGACGATCAGGGTCACGGATGCGAGTGCCGCTCCTCCCGCGGCGGCGAAGGGCAGTGACCGCGCCACCAGTCTGGCCAGTGTCCCGCCGGTCACCTGCACTACGGAGCCATCGCGGCGCGCCAGCTCCACCAAGCCGGGCGTCCCGTGTGCGGTGACGAAGTAGGTGCCGCCCCGCGCGCGCTCGCCGACCCAGGGGGACCACGAGGCGCGATAGGCCCCGGCGCCGAGGAGTCGGGTTTGGGCGTCCGCACGGTCCGTGTCCGTCGGTTCGGGCATCGTCAGCGAGACGGTCACGCTGTGCGGGTGCGTGCTCCAGTCGCGGCGGATATCGGTGTCGGACCTGGACATCAAGATCGCTCCCACGGCGTCGCCTCTCTAGTCCTCGACCTGCTGCCAGACGACGTCCGCTTCGTCGAACCACACCAGGTTGTCCTCCTTGTCGACGCCCAGCTCCCGCGATGGCTCCGACTGGGACGGAGCGGGCAGTGCTCCCGCTGCGGGCGCACTCAGCTTGGCGGCCCCGTTGAGCGCGGGCAGGGCCGAGCTGACGAGCGTCCGCACTCGTCGCCGAGCCGCGGGTGCCCCTCCTTGATCGAACGCTTTCCGGACGTCCAGCAGGCGTGCGTTCAGCACGGCGTTGGGCTCGTCCTGCTCGCCGTTCGCGAGCACGTCCCGGAAAAGGCCTTCGTCGACGGCGAACTTCAGCACGGCCGCCCACTTGCCGGTGTGTTGGTTAGGCGCCATGTCGTCGACCAGCGTGCGCATCACCTCGCGCCACCTCGCCACAGCCATTCCGCTCGTCTGGTACCTGTCCAGCAGCGGGCCTTCGAGTCCTTTCCGGCCGAGGGCGCGGAGTGCTCGCCAGGTGCGCACCGCCATGATCAACGCCGCCTGGGGGTCAACGGACATCGCCTTGTCGACGACACCGCGAAGCAGGTCCGCGAGAACGGCCCCGCGCACCTCGGGACTGACGAACCCGTACATCGCGACGATGTCCACGATGCCGAACGACTCGAACACCTCGAACACCTGCACGGTCGTCCGCGCGATCCAGACCGCCTCCGCCTCACCGCCCTCGCGGTACCGCGCCTCGATAACGCCGAACAACAGGTCTCGCGTCGCTCGCGTGACCGATCGGTGCTGAGAACCCTCCACCAGCAGACGGTCCAGCCCCACCCCTCTCATGACACCCGCGACCGTGAACGGCTCTCCCGGAGCGAGCAGACCCACCACAGGACCGATGGTGACCCAAACCTTACCGACCGGCAGGGCCACCACGCTGAACACGACCTCGTCCCGATCCGGCGAGACGTTGTCGGTGCCCGCGTAGATGATGTCATCTGCGGCGTGGACGCGGGCGGGTCCGCCGAGCGCGACCATCGCGGCCTGGAAGTCCTCGGCGAGAGAAGCCGCCGCCTTGGAGGACCGCTCGGCCCCCCAGCAAATGAGCAGGGAAACGGACGCCCGGTCGAACCCGTTGGCCTGGACGAACATCGGCAGCCCGGCGATGAGCTGCGCCAGCACGGTACCGGAAACGTGAGCCTTGGAGCCATCCCGGAGGACGAGGATCACAGCACCGGGCAGGCCGTGCGCGCTCACGAAGAACGTCCCGCCTTCCGCGGCCTCACCCGTCCAAGGCGACCACGCCGACGTGTACATGCGGTTCTTCACGATGTCGGCTTCAGTGAGCCTGCCAGGTTCAACGGCCCTTATGCCATGGGTGTGGTTGTAGGTCACCACATGCGGATGCCTGCTCCAGGTTTCGTTCTCCGGCACCTCCTCCGGCGACATGGAGAAGACGCCGACGACCTCTCCGTCCGCGTCGATGAGCGGAGACCAGACGACCTCGGACGCGGGGAACCATTCGTGCCCGCCCGATTCGTCGAGACCCCAGACGATATCGTCGTCGACCAGCGGTCGAACGGTGGAGCCGGACCCGGTGGGAACGTCCTCGTTGCCGTTGACGAACTGGACGAGACCGCCATCGGAGTCGTCGGACACGGACTGGTCGTCGTCCTCCTCGACGTCGGGCGCCCAGTCGCCGAGGAACATTCGGCCGCGGCCCTCATCCATGACCTGGGTGACGGTGACGTCGAGCAGGGAGAGCGCTCCCGGCAGGCGGTCCACGACCCAGGTGGCGTCGTCGATCCGGTCGCTCGCGCCCATCAGCAGCGGCCGGTCCGGTCTGCGCGCCAGGTGAGCCAGCGCGCCGAGGAGGACGGCTGGTGCCTCGGGTCCGGTCGTCGCGCGGTCCCAGAGTGCTCCGAAGTCGAGTACAGCCGTCGTCTCGATCTGCTCGCGCGCCACGTTCACGAGCTCGTGGGCTCGCGCGACCAACCGGAAGTGGGGGTAGGCGGCCGCGTAGGAGTTCCGGGTTTCGGTGGTGTTGAGCGCCCAGTCCGTCAAGCTCACCCTGATGTCCTCGACCTTGTCCTCGAGGGTCTTCGCCTGCTGACCGTAGGTCTTCCACGTGCCACCGTCCTCGACGGCGATGAAGGGCCGGTGGTAGCCGATGTCGTCGTTGGTCCGGGTGCCCACGGTGATCTTCCCCGTGCTCCCGTGCACCACCAGGTGCGGAAACGCGCGCCGGACCTCCTGCCAGAACAGGGCCGCGACGTTGGCGTTCTCCATCTCGAAACCGTCGTCGACCACGACACCGGCGGAGCCGCAGGCCACCAGCACGACCTGCGAGTAGCGGCCCAGGTCCACGATGCCCGTCACGAGCCGGGCGAAGGAGGTTCCGTCCAACCGCAACCGCTGGTCCGCTTCGACAGCGGCGGTCGTGCTGAGCGCATGGAAGTAGACGAAGAAGGTGTTGCCGGCCCGGTAGGACCTGACCCACGGGTTGCGCAGCGCCACCGATTCTCGGCGCAGGTCCTCGACGGGCCACGAACCGAGCAACCTCCCGGTGTGCAGTGGACCGTCCTGTCGGATCCACTTGGTGATGACCCGGACCTCGTTGGGCGCCACGGCGAACGAGATGCCCACCTGCTCACCCGCCGCGTCAGTGATCGAGGCGAACCGGACGTCGGCAGGCCGGACGTAGCGCTGCTCCCCGTTCACGGTCATGGCGGGCAAGAGGTCCAGCTCGGACACCACGGGCGCGGTGACGAAATCGAAGTCCGCGTCGACCTCCGACCCGACCCCGTCCTCCTCGTCCGTCTCGGGGAAGGACGCGGTCTCGAACCGCTCGGGCGCCCCGTCCGCCCGGTGATCTCCGCTGGTCGGAGGGTCGGCGGGCGTCGGTGCCGGAACGACCGGAGGCGAGTAGACCACGGGCTCGGTGTCGTCGGCCCAGCGAGCAGGCGTGACCACCATGTCCTCGACCAGTTCCGGGGGGCCCGTGAGAACGTAGAGGTCACGCACCACGTCGGGTACCGGAATCAGGACGCTTCGTCCCTCGTTGTCCGCAGTCTCTTCGACGACCGAGGTCAAGTCGGGCCGACCGTCCGCCATGGCCCACAGTTCGGCGACGACGGCGGTGAGGACGACATCGCCGTCGTCCCACGTGTCGACAGCCGTGCGCAGCACGCCGAAGTCCAGCATGCCGTCCTCGGCCAGCATGTCGATCGCGGCTTCCTTCACGCGATGGGCGAAGTCGACCTTCTCGAACTCCTGGTACCTGCGCGTGTAGTGCTCACGCGCGGCCGGAGTCTTGGTACCCCAGTCCGACATGGTCGTCCGAAGGGCCGCCACGCGACGCGACGGCGAGTCGTCAACCGGTCCGAAGGACTTCCACACCCCGCCGTTCTCGATGCTGAGGAAGGGGTCGGCGCTGAAGTCGTCACCATCCGGGTGCGAGGTGATCGTCCCGCTTCCGCCGTGCACGACGAGGCCGGGGTGGTCTCCGCGGACAGCGCGGTAGAACTGCGAGACGACGGAGCCGTCCTCGCGCAGTGGTGCTGCCTCGCACGCGCCGAACACCACGTCCGAGTAGTTGTCGAGGTCCACGATCGTGGACAGCAATATCGCCAACATCGCACCGTCGACGAGGAACTCCGTCCCCTGGAACGTGACGGTCGCGCGGGTCGCCCGCGCGTGCACGAACACGAACAACACCTCGCCACCTGCCCACGGTGGACGCACCGACACAGCGCCTTCCGGCTTGGCGTCGTCGTACCTCCCCGGTGAGAGCCTGGTGGGAGCCTCCAGGTCTGCGGACGCCAGCCAGTCGCAAGTCACTCGCACCTGCTCCGGCTCGGTGACCAAGACCACGGCGCCGGTCATCCCCGACCCGGTCGGCACCAAGGTCCTGGCGATGTCAGCCGTCGACACACTGACCAGTTCACCGGTGTCGAGCACCCGGCCGACGACGGTTGGCACCTGCGGTTCGTCCTGTGTGCCGTCCTCCTCGTCATCGGACAGGTTGGCCTCCTCCATGAGCCGAGCGAGTTGATCATCGTCCATCGTCGACGTCCAGATTCGGGTCGTGCCTTGTCCGCCGGCCCCCGCATCGGACGGGAGCGTCTCGGGACGAGTCGCCTCGGCAACGGCTGCGGCCAACGCCAAGTCCGCTCCGATCCCCGAACCCGCTGGCGTGCGCGCCGCCTCGAGGTCCACACCACCGCTGGCCGCCACCTGCTCTCGCAACGACAACACCAGCTCATGCGCCTTCGCGGCGACTGCGAACAGGTCGTCGACACTCGCGAAGTGCGCACGGGCGACAGGGTCGGCGTCGGTCCACTGGCCCAGCGCGACCCGGACGTCTTCGACGGCCCTCGACCGCAAGCCGCCGAAGGTCCGCCAGACGCCGCCGTCGAGCACGCCGATCAGCGGCCCCACGTGTCCTGGCACGACCTCGTCGTCGGCGCTGGTCATCAGGCGCGCGGTGGGCGCGTGCACCAGCAGCGACGGGAAGCGTTCGCGGACACCCGCCCAGAATTCGGCCACCCCTCCGTCGGTGTCGATCCCCGTCCCGCACGCGACGAAGACGACCGACGTGTAGTCACCTAGGTCGACAAGGCGCGACACCAACTCGGCAAGGACCCCGCCCCCCACCACGACCACCCCGCGGCCGGTGCTGACCTCGACCACGCGGCCGTTCCCGTGGACGTTCAGGTAGAGCTGCCTGCCGGTCCCGGACTCCGCCGCCCACGGGGACCGCGTGACGGTCGAAGGACCACGCCAGTCGTCACCCCCTCCGGCGAGCAACCGCGTCCGGGAGTCCGAAAGGCCCAGTTCGACCCACCGCCGGAACGCGGCCCGATCGCTCGGCGGGACGAAGGACAAGCCGACCACGTCACCGTTCGAATCGCGAACCTCGGCCGACCGCACCGCGGGAGGCAAGTCGTAGGGTGATGCCGGGTCGGAGCCGAGGCCGGTCACGTCGCTCGTCGACGCCGAAGTGCCGGGAACCACACCAGGCACCCAGCGGACGGGCACCCGCTCGCGGCCCTCGGTTGTCGTCTCCACGGCACCCGTGCGCTCGAACAGGCCCGACAGGACTTCACCAGGCAGCGACACCGAGTCGTCGAGCGGACCTCCGACGGGCGGGTCGACGATCTCGTACCGGTCCAGCAGCGCGGCGGGCGGCGGTCGGTCGTCGAGGTCGTCCGTGTCCTGCAGCCACTGCCCGACGGTAGCGCCGTACCGATCGCCCCCGTCCGAGCCCAGGTCGTCCGACCCGCCGTCCTCGGTGCCCATTCCCAGGGGACCGACCACGTACGCCAGGACCAGGGCGACCTGGTGGGCTTCCCGTTGCGGGTCAGGTGCGGACCGGTTGAGGTGCAACTGGTGCGCGACGGCGAGGACGACGTTGTCGAACGCGTCCTGGTGCGCCGCGAACAAGTCCAGTTTCTCCCCCGTCATCCCGTCGTGCACGTCGGGCGGGTCGAGGTAGAGGTCCACGATCTCCCGTGCCAGGTCGAGCAGCTCCACTTCGTCCGGGTGACGGCCCAGCACGGCACGTGCCAGCGCGAACCGGGAGTCCCACGACGACGGAGCGGCGCCAACGACGGGCTGGCTGCCGCTCCACCTGGCGGGGAGCACGTTCTCGTCCTCGAAGTCGCGCAACAGGACCGTCACGGTGGTCTCCCGCGGTCCTGTGGTGACGTCGATCGAGTCGAACTCGACGAGCAGGTCCTCGGCCGTGGGCAGCGGGTAGTCGGGTTCGCCGTGCAGGCGGTAGAAGCTGTGCTCGTGGGACAGGTTGCGCAGGATGATGCGGTACACCCACTCGGCGATGGCGGGCCCCATATCGTCGGACGCGCCGCCGATGCGGATGGCGACCGGCTTGAACGGAGACCGCGCCCCCGCCTCCACGACCATGTGCCGGTAAAGGCTGCGCGCGTAGGTCCGGAGCGGCTTGTTGACCACGGCGCGGAGCCGGACTTGGTCCACGGGCAGCGTGATCTCGAAGTGGGTCGGCACCGGCTCGGTCGGCGTCCGCGCGCCCATCCGCTCGGCCAGGTCGATCAGGGCGATCAGCCGGTCCTCCGGAGCGCTGTCCCGGTTCGCCTCCGCTTCGGCGATCCGTCGCGCCACGTCTTCGTGCGGTGCGGGGGCAACGACCGCCGCAGGTGGCGCAGTCTGGGCACTGTCCTCGCCGGTCATCGCGGACCAGTTGACGGCCTCGACCGCGTGCTCGTCGGGGAACTTGCCGTCCACGGCGACGTGCTCGCGGAGTTCGGTCTCGGTCAACGGCGGCAGGTCGCGGTACCGCGCCCAGTTGCGGATGGCGTACCTCGTGTTCGGCTCGGCGAACTCGAACCCGGTGGCGATCTCGGCGTAGGTGTGGGCGCCCGCCAGGATCAGGCCGCCGACGAGCGCGAGCCGGAACAGTTCCACGTCCACCCTGATCCCGGTTTGCTGGGACAACCGCCGCACGAAGGTGGCTGCGAGGTGAGCGCTGCCGGAAGGACCTGTCCACACCAGTCCGCCGGACGCCTCACTCTCGTGGTGGTAGTCGCCCCAGACCACGAGCGGCTTCATCCGGCGGGCGAACATCCAGGTGAGCCTGCCGTTCTCGTCAACTCCTCCTGACCTCTCCGCCTCGCTGAGCGGCGGCCGGACCTCGTCGGCGGGAAGCCCGCTGTACAGGGCGGGTCGCAGCTTGTCGCGCAGCCGGGCGTACTCCTCATCGAGGTTCCGGTCCGCACGCAAGGCCTCCCACTGCCGCAGGGCCGGAACTGGTCTCCGTTCCGAGCGGTGGGCGACGATCTCGGGTACTCGGGGGATGGGCGGGTCGTCGAAGCCGGTGGCCGTGGTTCGCTGGTCGAGCAGCAGCATCCTCTCCCGCAGATTGCCGTTCTCCACGACCGCGAGGGCGTGTTCGTAGGTTCTGGGCACGTTGCCCACCGACAAGGGGTCGCCTGCGGCCAGCTTGTGCCGCAGGTCCACCGGGGTGGTGTCCCACACGAGGCGGACGATCTTGGCGAGCTCGGCGTTCACGTCCGGCCGCGAGGCGATGTGCTCGGCGAGGCGCCGCTCGTACTGCTCCGCCGCGTCCGCGTAGGCGATCCGGGCCTTCAGCCAGGACTCGGCGACGGGTGACAGGTCCCTGAAGGGCGGCCTGCTGCCGAAGCGGTTCGCCGCGGCCTCGGCGTAGCGCACCGCGGACGACGCCCACTCGGCGGTCGGGGCGGTCTTGCCGACTTTCAGCTTCACCGCGACGACGATCGTCAGCCACTGGAGCACTTGACCGTAGCCGACGTCGCGGGGATCGGTGCTGTCCGTCACCGCGGGCAGGTGCGCCGCGAGGACGATCGTCCGCGCACGCGTCAGGAGTTCCTTGCGGTCGGTGGTGTCGATCCCGAAGAACACCGGACGGGCCGCGATGAAGTCGTTCCAGAGTTCGCGCACGGCCACGATGTCGACCACGGTGCCCGCGGGCGTTCGCACAGCGGGCAACCCCGAATCGGCTGCCGAGTCGAAGGGACTCGGCCGCGTGGCACGCGTTTCGACGCCGCGGACCTCGGCTCCGGCGACAGCGGTCGGCATGAGGGGCGGTGCGAGGTGCCGCGAGACACGGCCGGCGGCGACGGCCTCTAGGAGAATCGCCTTCGAGTCGGCGGACAACTCCCCCGACTCCGCCGCGGCGACGAGCCGGCCGAGGTCGACCTCCGCCGCCAAGTGCGCGAGCGCGGCTTCCCACACCAGGTCCTCGCGCGGCCCATCGGCGATCGACCACGCGGCGGAGAAGTCGACCGCCTCGCCGTCGACGAACTGCCGCCGCAGGACGGCGTGCAGCCGGGACGCGCGGTCCACCAGCCCCAGCAGCGGTACGGACGGTGCGTAGTGGGCCCGCAGCGCCGCGGTCCTGGTGTGCCATCCCCGCCGGAGCTGGTCAAGGACCTCCGCGACCGTGGCGGTCTCCACACCCGTGGACCTGCCGTAGGTGACCCACACTCCCCCGTTCTCGATCACCATCGACGGCGTCAGCTCGGTGTCAAGCCCGAACTTCCCGGACGGGGCGTGCACCACCAGGCCCGGCCGCGACGCGCGCACCTCGTCCCAGAAGTCGTGTGCGGTGCCACCGGGTCCGTCGAGCGCCGCCGCCCAGCACGTGAGCATCGTCAGGGAGTCCCGGTCCCCAGCGAGTCGAAGCGCGGAGGACCGCAGCACGAGCCGGGCCAGCGTTCGCGGGGCGATCGCCACCTCGCGGGGGACACCGCTGATCACGACGTGCGCGACCACGCTGTCCGCACGGCCGTGCACGTCGACGTAGAACGTCCGCTCGCCGCGGGTCGGCGCGGGCACGACCAGCGACTCGCCCGCCACCGGGTAGGGGTTGGGCAGATCCCGGTCCAGTGCCGTCCTGGCGAGCAGGGTCTCCTCGGCGAAGCCCCGTGCGGCCCAGGCGTTGACCAGAGCGGCATCCGCTCCGGTCGTGTAGGACACGCCGACGACCTCATCGGACGAGTCCACGACGGTGTTCGCGAGCACCGCGGCAGGCGTGAAGTAGACGAGTTGCGTCACCGGGCCGATCGTCACGGCGCTGAAGAGGGGCGACGGCGTGGCGGGCCCCGGCAGGTCGTAGCCCGTGAGGTCTCCGAACGCCTCGCTCAGCTCCTGCGCCAGGTCCTGTGCTCCTCGCAGCGACTCGGTCGTGCCGAGGTCGTGGTGCAGCCGTTGGGCGACCAGAGTCACAACGTCGTCGAAGATCGCCCGGTGTCGTGGCCCCGCAACGGCCGGGTCCGGCTCGGCGTGCCACATGGCCGCGATGTCTCTCGCGCGGGCGAGCACCTCCGTTACGTCGTCGCGAGACTCCAGAAACGCGCGGGCGTCTCTGACCCGAGGTCCCCACGACTGCGGTGTCGAGGACTCTTCCTCCGGGGCGGCGTGGTCCACCCGCACCACGATCCGGGGCCGTCCGGTGGCCGGCGCGGGGAGTACGCCCGACTCGACCACGAGCGACCCCGAACCAGGCAGCTCCACGTCTTCCTCGGCGAACCTGCGGTAGTGCTCCCGTTCGGCGTCGACGGCGGCCACCAGTGCGGCGTGCACCTGGTCGACACCACCGAGTCCGCGCACAGTAGGCGGGCCGACGATCCACACGGTGGGCAGCGCGTCCACGGCGTCGCGTCGGTATGCCGCGACCATCTCCCGGAAGAGCCGCCGCGCGAGCAGACCGATCGGACCGTCAGGCGCGTCGGCGACGCCGGTGGCCCCACCGACGAGGTGGACGTCGTAGCGGTCGAGGAGGTCCCCGGCGGGTGGTCGACCGTGCTGTCGGTCGACAGCGGTCATCCACGCCACCGCCGACCGGTGCGTGACCTGTCCTGCCCCGGTACTGCTCACCGGTTGACGGGCACCGCGCTTGTCCACCTCCAGCTCGACCCAGTCCCCCGGCAGGGTGTCGTCGACCAGTTCGAAGGCGTCCTCAGGGGAAACCGGGCCCATCACGTGCCGCAGGGTCAGGGAGAGCTGACGGGCGTCGCGCTCCGGGTCGACGGCCTCGGCGTCCAGGTGGATCTGGTGCGCGATGAGGAAGACGAGACCCTCGAACACGTCTTCGAGGTCCACGCGATCGGTGTGGTGTTCGAGCGCGATCACCCGTGCGCGCTCGAGGAGGTCGTCGAAGGCGTCGAGGCCCTCCAGCACGTCCTGGGCAAGGGTGAACCGAGCGCGCCACGACTCGGGTGAAGCGCCTGCGGGGGGCTGGGCGGCCGGCCACACGGCGGTGGGCATCGCCCGCTCGGGGTCCCGCACCTCCACGGTCACGGTGAGCACCCACTCGGTGAGGTCGGTACGGCTGCCCGCGGGAAGCCTGTCCCGCTCGGCCGCGTCGAACTCGACCAGGAGGTCCTGAGCTCGCGGGAGCCACTGCCCCGGCGCCGCGTGGGTGCGGTAGAGGCGGTGCTCGTCCGAGAGGAACAACCGGAGCGTGGACTCGACCATCTCGGCCATCGCCTGACCGGCTTGGTCGGACCGAGCGCCAACGCGGATCGCCGTCGGCGCGTGGGGCGTGTGGTCCCCGCCGGTGAGCACCATGTGCCGGTACAGGGCTCGGGCGAGCGAGCGGATCGCCGCGGTCAGGTCCGACGTGGACTGGTCGCGGCTCGCGGGGAACACGAGGTGGCGCTTGTTCCGCAACGGCTCGACCGGAGGACGTGCGCCCGCGCGGTCGGCCGCGTCCACCGCGGCGACGACGAACGCGGCCCGCTGTGACATGTGATCGCCCGAGACCTCGAACTCGGTCTCGGCCAGCAGTGCCGCGACATCGGCAAGGCCTCCTGCGTCCGCGGTGAGGACGCCCAGATTCGACGAGTGCCGATCCACCAGGTCGAACGCGTGCTCATCGGGGAACTTCCCGTCGACGGCGACGTGCTCGCGCAGTTCGTCTTCGCCCACCGGCCCGAGATCGCGGTAGCGCCCCCAGTCGTCGTTGTAGGTGAGCTGCGGGGCGACCATGCGCGCTCCGCGCATCACTTCGTCCCAGGTGTGCACGCCAAGCGCCAGCATTCCCCCGAGCAGGGCGAGCCGGAAGACCTCCAGGTCGACCTGGACGCCCGTGCGCTTGGCCAAGCGGTCGACGAACCGCACCAGCAGGTGGGCGCTGCCCGACGTGCCCGTCAGGATCAGCCCGCCGGTCCGCTCCGCGTCCCTGGCCCTGTCGCCGCCCGCGACGAGGCCCTGCTTGTTCTGGAAGGGAATCCACCACAGCCTGCCATCGGACCTGCGGACCAGCTCCCGCTCCCCCTCGCTGAGCGGCGGGAACACCGAGTGCTCCCGCGCCGTCATGAGGACCCGGTTGACGTGGTCGAACACGAGCCGTTCCCGCGTCGCGGGGTCCGTGGACTCGTCTTGGGCGAGGCGCAGGTAGGTCGCGTACTCGGGGAGGTTGACCCGCTGCGACCTCTCCGCCGTCAGTTCGGCGTAGATCGGCAGGTCGTGCGCGTCCTCATAGTGGGGGTCCTGCGAGCGCACCAGGAGCAGCATCAACCGCTCGCGTACGTTGCCGTGCTCGACCACAGCCCTGACGGCTTTCTCGGTCGCGGCTACGGAGCCGGGGATCGTGACGTCGTGCGCGGTCAGTGCGATCCGTCTGGTCCAATGGACCTCGTCCCAGACTAGGCGCATGATCTTGCCCAGCTCAGCGGTCACCAGCGGGTGCACGGCGAGGTACTTGCCGAGGCGTGCCTCGTACTCCAGCGCACGCGACGCGTACTCGATCCGGACAGCGGTCCACGAGTCACGGGCCGTTGTCCACGGGTCCAACTGATCCGGGCGGAAGTCGGCGGCCAACCGCTCCCGGTACCAGGCCTCGTCTTGCACGACGGCCGACGTCGACGGACCGGCTGCCGACCCGTCCAGGGGTGCGATCCCGGTCGTCTGCGGCTTGCCCGCTCCGGGCGGTGCGCCGCCGCGCGTGCGCTGGGTTCCCACGGACCGGGCGAGTTCGTGCGAACGTGCGCGTGCCCCCTCGAGGTGATCGTCGTCCCGGTCTTGGTCGTCGAGTACCGCTGCGGCCACCGCGCGCAGGATCCAGCCGTGCAGCGTCGCGTAGTCGGCGTCTCTCTGGTCGTCCCGGTCGATCCTCGGAGGCTGGTGCTGCTCGGCGACGATCGAACTCGCGGCGCGCAGCACGTCCTCCAGTTCGGTCTGGGACAGCAAGTCGAGCGCACCGGCGGCTTGGCCGTAGGCGGCACGCGCCTGTGCAACGGCCTCCGCGGTCAACTCCGCTCCCTCAGGGGTCCGAACCACGCCGAGTTCGGGGGCGGCCTCGATCGCACCGTGGTCCGTCGCGGGAATCGACGACCGGACGCGCAGATCGCCGGTCACCCGACGCAGCACCAGAGCGATCTGCCTGGCGGCGGAGTGCCGACCTGGGAGGTGCCGGTCGAGGTGCAACTGGTGTGCGACAACGTGGACGACGTCCTGCCAGAGCACCGAGTTGCGGGTGTGCAGAGCCTCCTCGGTGGGGGACATGTCTTCGAACCGCTCCGGGCGGACGAAGAACTCTTCCACCAGCGCGACCGCTCGTTCGAGAAGTTCCCCTCTGTCGTCGAGCTCGTCGAGAACGCGGGCGGCGACCGCCACCCGCCGCGCCCACGACTCCCACGACGCGCCGATGACCGGCTGGGGATGCGGCCAGTGCGCAGGAACGCTCGCGGGGTCGTCGACATCACGCAGTTCGACGGTCACCGTGGCCGCCGAGGCCTCCTGATCCTCCCGCGTCTCCGCTGTCCGGGGATCATGCGTGGCCGAGTCGTACTCGACGAGGAGGTCTTCCGACCGTGGCAGGTTGATGCCCGTCCCGGTGGTCGCCCGGTGGAACCGGTGCTCCTCGTCCAGGTAGCGGCGCAGGTGCTGCAGGACGAACTCGGCCTGCCCCCGGCCCGTCGGGTCGCTGCCGGCGCGGATGCGGATGGCGACGGGTTCGCGCGGCGTCTGTGATCCGCCGACCAGGACCATGTGTCGGTAGAGGCTTTGGGCGTAGTCGCGGAGAGTCTCCCGGACCGCGGAGTCGGGCAAGCCTCGTCCGATCGCGAAGGTGAACGACGCGACGGCGTCGAGTGGCTTCGTCGTCTGTCGCGCGCCCATTCTCTCCGCGAGGTCGACCTCCGCGACGACCACTTCGTGTGGCCGCGCGAGTCGGTTGGCTCGAGTCGCCGATTCGGCGTCGGCGATCAGCAGGGCGGTGCGGTCCACCAGATCAGCGCGGACTTGGACGCGGGGCACGGGCCCGGAGGTGTCCAGCTCCACCCAGTCGATGCTGTCCAGCGCGTGCTCGTCGGGGAACTTCCCGAGGGCGACGTCCACGCGCAGCTCGTCCTCGGTGAACGGTTCGATGGCGCGGTAGCAACCGAGGTCGTCCGAGTAGCCGAGCGACGGCCTGGCGATTCGCACGCCCTCCAGCACCTCGCGCAGTCGGTGAGCTCTGATGGGCAGTAGCACGTGGATCAACGCCGCCCGCAGCAGGGGGAAGTCCACCCGAACGCCGTTGCGATCCGCGAGGCGTTGGACGAACGCCACCACCAGAGCGGCGGTTCCCGAGGTGCCTGTTGTGATCAGCGCGCCGGTGCTGTCAGCGGAGCGTTGCGCGCTGCCGGTAAGCCTCATCTCGGTCAGGTGATCGTCCCTGCGCCATCTGAGTCCGCCGCCGGGGGCGAGCGCGAGCGGCCGCTCGCGCTCGCTGAGGGGCGGGTTGAGGTCGTCGATCGGCCCGAGGTGGCGAAGTTCGTCCCACTGCCGTTGGAGCATCGCCTCTCGCACGTCGTCGGCGAGCGACGGGTCGTTCTCGATTTCGACGTATCGCCGGTAGACCTCGGTGTCGCGCTGTTGTTCGTGCTCGTCAACGATCTCGGTGAAGGTCCCGATCTCGGCCTTGTCCTCGTAGGAATCGTCCGATGCGCGGGTGATCAGCAGGTGCAGCCGCTCGCGCATGTTGCCGTTCTCCACGACCTGCCGCACTGCGTCGAGGTCCCGTTCGACGGCTCCCGCGCGACCGCTGAACGGCGCGGCCAAGTCAATCCGCCGATCCTCAGGGGTCTCGTCCCACACCATCCGGACGATCTTGCCCAGTTCCGCGTCGACGGCGGGGTCCTTACCCGCGTAGTCCGCGAGGCGACGCTCGAACTCCGCCGCCGCCTCCGAGTAGGCGATGCGGGCGGTCGTCCACGCCGAGCGCCACGGCGTCAACCGTTCGAACCGCCCGCTGCCCAATTGGTCGGCGATCTGCAGCGAGTAGCGGCGGGCCGTCGACCCGCTGTCCTCTCCGAACGGCACCTCCTCCGCGAAGAGGCTCGCCGCCATCGCGACCTCGAGCCAGTGCAGCAGTGACGCGTAGGCGAGGTCCTCGGGCGTGTCGCTGTCGACCAGCGGTGGCTGGTGGTCGCGCTGGACGATGGTCCAGGCTCGGTCGAGGTAGTCCTGCCGCTCGTCATCCTCCAAGTCCTCGAGCACCTCGCGCGTGCGCTCGTAGGTGTCCCATGCCTTCCATGCCGCCTCCGGATCGACCACCGCTCCCCTGGGGGTCCGGATCGACGGGATCAGGACTCGTCCGCTGAGCCTGTCGTCGATGGAGAGTTCTTCGACGGCGGCCGATGGCACGTGCTCGGGGTAATCCGACCCGCGGTAATCGGCCCCGGAGACAACTGACTCAGAGACAACTGACTCGGAGACAATCGACTCGGCGCCGTCCTGCTCGTCCGCTTGCAGACGCAGTGCCCCGAAAACCGATCGCAACGTCGAAGCAAGCCGTTTGGCCCCACCGGTCGAATCGGTGGGGTCCAGCAGCAGGCGGTGTGCGACAGCGTGCAGGATCCCGTCGAACAACTCGTACTCGGGGGTACCGTCGACGGGAACCTCCTGGTAGACCTCCGTCACGACGAGGTAGGCCTCGAACAACACGACGTCCGACTCGGCGGACTCCTCCACGGCCGCGCGGGCGAGCGCGAAGCCCGGCAGCCACGAGGACGGGTCGGGTCCGTCGGGTAGCTGCGCACCGCGCCACCGCGGCGCGGGTGTTCCATCGTCGAGCCCGCGGATCAAGAGCTTGACCACGTCATCCTCACGGCTCGTGGCGTCGAACTCGACCAGCACCTCCGCCACGCTCGGCAACGTCGTGCCCGGTTCGGCGTACAGCGCGAGCAGGTCTCGCTCGGCGGCGAGGCCGTCCAGCAGTTCGTGGTGGACGGTCGCGGCGGCCTCCTGCCCTTCGGCGTCGTCGCGGGAGCTGATGCGGATCGCGACACCCGGATCGGTGACCATTCGCCGGTAGAGGCTTCTGGCGGCATCCACGACCAGGTCCGTCAGGCCGGGCGCGGAGCGGTCGATCACGTACTCGTCGGCGAGCGGGAGCGCGGGAGCGACCTCGCCGAGGCGTTCGACGACGGCGATCCGGTCGAGTAGGCCGTCACCGTCATCGACCCATCGCGAGAGGACCGCCAGCCGCGCGGTGGCCGTGTCGTCGACGGGGTGCTCGCCCTCGGGCAGCGCTTTGCGCAGTTCGAGCCAGTCGTTGGTGTCCAAGGCGTGCTCGTCCGGCAACTTGCCATCGACGGCGACGTGCACCCGCAGCACGGCTGTCGGAATGGGCAGGTCGTGGTACCGGCCCCATCCCGAGTCGCCGCCGGTCACCTCGGCTAGCGAGTGCATCCCAGTTGCCAGCATCGCCGCGATCACGGCGAGCTCGACGAGGTCGGTGTCGATCGCGACACCCGTTCGTCGGGAGAGGTTCGCCACGAACTCGCGCACAACACGCGAAAGGTCCGATCGGCCGGTGCCCGGCAGCGCACCAGACTCGCGGATCGCTCGGGCGGCCTCGACCGTCATCGAGGCCACCGCTCGCAGATACGCGGGTGCCCAGGCCTGCCTACCGCCGGACGTGGTCACCACGACGCGGTCCTCGGTCCTCGGCGGCAGTGCCACGCCACCTTCGCCGATTCGCGCGTGGAGCACTTCCAGCTCGCGCTGCGCGGTCGGTCCTGCTTCCGGGTCGTTGTCGAACGCGTGGTTCGCCAGCAGCACCATCCGCTCCAGCAGTGTTCCGGTCTCGACCACGGCGTTGACGTCCACGCCTCCGGAGGAGAACGCGGGAGTCTCGTCCAAGACCAAGCGAAGCACGGTGGCGAGCACAGCTCCCACATCCGCACGACCCGTGAGGTAGGAGGTGAGCCGCCGCTCGAACTCAGCGGCCCGCGCGGCGTACCGGATCCTCACGTCAGCCCAAGCACGTCGCGCGTCGAGTCCACCGCCATCGACGACTCCCGCAGTGGTGATCGCGTGCTCGACGACGGTGCGCGATGGACTCGGGTATCTCCCCGAGGAAACCTCGGGGATGCCCGCGGAGCCGATGACAATCCAGTGGCCGCCCGTCAGGACACGGGTGCTGCGGCGACGGTGGACACCGATTCTGTCAACGGCCGTCGTCATATTCGTCGTGGCGCCGTGCACACGAAGGGGCATTCCGGCGTCTCGCATGGCCATCCAGAATCCCTGCGCGACGGAGGGCGATCCCGGATGCGGATGGGGGGTAGCCGCGTGGCAGATCATGAGCACCACAGCGCGAGGGCGAGGGCGAGGAGCCAAGCGCATCGCCCTGGAGGCGAGAACGATCTTGGCCAGGCTCCTACCGGATACATAGACCTCCCGGCCGTCCTCCATGAGGACTCCGACTTCACCCTGCCGGCCGTGGGCCGCGACGTAGAGCGTGCGACCCCACCCGGTGTCCCTGGTCCACGGGGCGGCTTCCGCCTCCCAGTCCGCGTCGTGGGACTGAGAGACGGAAAGCACCTCGGACCCGTACAGGCGGGTGATCCCCCCGTCGACCGACGCACCCCAGTCGATCATGTGCGCGATGTTTTCGGGCTTGTGGTCGAGGAATACGCCAATGGGCGTGCCGTGCGCGTCCAACAGTTCCCGTGAGACGACCGTGGACAGGTCGACGTCGATCCACTCGCCGCCCTTGAGGTGACCGCGCGCGATGCCCGGCCCGGCCACCGCCGAGGAGTCCACGCGGTGGTCGGCGGGCACGTCGAACTCCACCGGTTCAGGCGCCGAGTCGAGCGGTTGCTCGGCCTCGACGACACTGGTCCGTCGGGCATCGAGCCGACCCGCCGCGTAGGCGGCGAACGAACGGGCGTTGATCCAGGGGCCCGACTCCTGCGCGTCGTCGTGGACGAGGAGCGCGGCGATGATCCCGAGCACCTGGCCATGGATGTCCCGATAGGCCCAGTCCTCGGCGGTGTACGCGGACTCGTCGGGCTTGGGGGGCTGGATCACCTTGTCGACGATGGTGATGGCGTCGAACATGACCGCTCGGAATTCGTCGACCGCGAGTTCGTCCAGCACGGTCCGCTCCCGCTGGTACATCTCCCGGATTTCGTGCACGACATCCAGAGGCACCGCAGCGCCGTCCGGTGTGCGCGCCTGAGTCGGCAGCGGAAACTCTGCCGACCTGATCATCGTTTTCCCGGTCCCGAGCACCTTGGCCAGGTCGAGCGACAGCAAGACCGCTCTCGCCGTCGGGTCGGCGAGAGCCCGGTCCTCGTGCAGGGTCTGTGCCACCATCGAGACAGCGCCGTCACGATGGTCGAACACCTGCTCCACGGCGAGCGGTACGCGGTGTGACGGCTCCGGCAGCGCGAAGTGGTGCTCGGCGACGATCTTCAGCGCGGTTTCCAGCAGTGCGGGGCGATCCGGCAGTTCGCCCAGGGAGTCGGCGACGGCGATGACCCTCTGTCGCCACGCGATTTCGTCCACGCCACGCTGTTCACCATGGACGTCCACCAGTCTGGTGATCGGCTGGGACTGTCCCCACGCCAGCGCGGCGGCGATCTGGTCCAGGGTGAAGCCCCCGGAGAACAACCTGGCCATGTCGGGGAGCACGACGGGCAGGAAACCGTGTTCCAGCAGCAGCTTGGGCAGGAGCAGGCGGACGTTGAGCCTGGTGTTGCCGTCGGTGAACGGGCGCATCACGTGCAGCGCGCGGACAACCCTCGCGATTGCCCGGAACCGGTCGTGGTCACTGCCTGCCTCGCCGATCCGGACGTGGAAGGTCCTGAAAACGTCGTCGACGAGAGCGTGTCCTTCGGTGTCGTAGTCGTAGGCGACCTCGACGTCTTCGCCGGTGAATACCGTGAGGGCTTCGTCGACGCCGCCCGCGTGCGATCGCTCGTCGACCAGCAGCGGGCGCCCCAGCACCAGGTCGTCGGCGATGTCGGGTGCGATGACGTCGGAGTACAGCGGGAAGCTGGTCACCGTGCCGGGTTTCGCCGAGGTACCGAAACCACCCGGCGTTCCGCTGGTCGTGACGCCGTGCATCTCCTCGTAGAGCGTACTGTCCAGCATCCCTCGTCCAACGCCGTCCACGAGGTGGCGCCGGTAGGCCGCGACCATCGCGGCCTGGAAGCCAGGCGACCGCTGGGTGTCGTAGAGCCCGCCGGGGTCAATGGTCGACAGCGCGAGAGCGTCCTCGTGGTGTCGCTCGTCCAGGTAGAGGTGCCACCAGTCGCGCTCGTCGCTGAGCACGTCGTCCAGTTTGAGGCCGGTACGAGGCTCGGAGGTAGAACGATCCGTGTACCAGTCGACGAGGTGATCGAGCCAGGTCTCCAGCCGCGTGGGAACGCGTGGATCGGACCGTGGCGAAAGGACGAGGTCACTCTCGGCCGTCACGGGGAGCGCGGTGACCGAGGCGGCCGGAACCGTGCTGCCCAGGATCTGTTCCCACACGTCGGTGAGGTCGGTGTCGGGCAACTGCGCGGCGGTTGCGCGCTCGCCGAACGTACTGGAGGAGGACGGTCCCGCGACCGGCCCGTCGTGTTCCTCGTCCCCGTCCGAGGAAAGGGGTGCGCCGCCCCAGCCGCCTCGGGTCGCTCGGGTGCCGAACAGCGCTCGCAGGTCCTCGGACACCTCGCGCGCCAACGCGAGACGGTCGACGTCTCCTCTCTCCTGGGACAGCCGCAACTGGTTCGCGATGAGGTACGCGATGTTCGTGTGCAGTTCCAGGTAGTCCTGGTCCATCTGCGAGATGCCGTTTCGGTCGAGAGGCGGTGCCTGGTGCCTGCCCGCCATGATCCGACCCACGTCGGCGAACAGGCGGTCACGGTCGGGCATCGCGTCCACGGCGAGTCTGGCCAGGGTGAACGCCCGCGACCACTTGGCCGCAAGAGCACCGTCGACCAGGGGAGCCTGGCTCGGCCCGATCTTCGGGGCGTGCGGGGGCATGATGTCGAACCGCGTCGTGATGGCCACCTTGGCCAGGATGGAACGGCGCGGTTCGTGCGCGCCGGAGACCGCGTCGACGGGGACCAGGCTTTCCGCGGTGATCCGCGGTTGACCGAGTCGAGTAGGTGGCTCGTACTCGCGCAGGTCTGCCGTGATGCGGTCCACGAGTTCCTGGCGGACCGCGTTGGCCCGCCGCAGACCGCTTGTCCTCCCGGATTTCTCCGCCCCCAGGTATCGGCTGCCGTGACCGGTCCCCCTGATGTCGAGGACGGGTGCGGACAAGCCGTCGTCAGCGAGTTCGATCGCGGCTTCGGCCAGCCACGTCGCCAATTTGTTGAGCTGCCATTTCGCCTGGTCGGGTACCACCGACCGCCTGTTCGCGAACGGGGTGTCGAATGTGGGTGCCGTGAACCCCGATTCGTCGACCAGGCGAGACGCCACCTGCCCGACGGGCACGATCCGCGCCGGCCTGCGGACGAACCCAACGTCCCTACCGACGTGGCGCCACTTGGCCTTGCCCGTGACAACGAACCGGGCGCGTGCGGCGGCGGGCAACCGAACCGGGACCCACCCCTGCGAGGTGTGCGACCGGTCGATGACGAACCTGATTGCGGCAACCGCCGACGGCAGCGACGAGATGTGCGTCAAGACCGCCGTCCACACCAGGTCCGAGTCGTCCATTCTGCCGATGTCGTCGCTCACCAGGGTGAGGTCGAGGACGGGGTTCGAGCGGCTTACTTTCCTCAGCAGCAAGCCAGCGATGTCCGCCGCGTTGACCGCGACCACATCCTGACTTGATCCGAGACCCGAGAACACGCGGATCCGGGCGTCGACCAACTTGACCGGGTCCGCCACCACCGCCAGCACAGCTGCCTGACCGGGGACGTCGGGCGTCTCCCGTTCGACGCCGGGGTAAACCGGAGCGGCCGGTGCCGGGGGTGGGTCGACTCGAGGCTCTTGGGGCACGGCCTGCCGATGGGACCCGGCGATCGTGCGCTCGTGGGACGGCCGGATCTCGGAGCGCCTGCCAGGAATCCACTTGACCGGTTGCGCGGGCCCGCCAGCGATAGTCGTGATCACGCCGTCGGTCAGGAGGGTGTGTCCGATCAGGCTCATCACGTCCCGGCGCAACCGGAGACCTCGAAGCCGGTGCGCGTTGACTCCGCCCTCCAGCATCGTCATGGCCGATTCCCAGACCAGGTCGGGTCGGGGGCCGGTCTGCGCGATGGACATCACCGCGTCAAGGTCGAGAACCCCCGTCGCG
>Ga0247771_1000038_pt1 | contig 65760 bp, 64 predicted proteins | sample UWRJL197509C6_FD_179948 | JGI IMG/M metagenome (GOLD analysis project Ga0247771, IMG submission 179948) | Plant litter microbial communities from Arlington Agricultural Research Station in Wisconsin, United States - UWRJ-L197-509C-6 | ecosystem: Environmental > Terrestrial > Plant litter >... | reverse complement strand
TCGGCCTTAAAATTGTGGTCGGGCGGGACTCTCTTTGGACCGCCTTTTGAGCCCGACAAAGGCCGAAATGAGGGGTCCCCATGTCAAATCGGCCACAGCACGCTGGAACGAGCGCCGCCTGCTGACTGAGCTGGAAATCACAGCCGCCGAGAGACCCACACCGAAACCGGCAGCCGCTAGCCGCCCACGCCGGAACCGGCAGCCACCGACCAACCCCTCAACCACCGAGAGCCAAGGTCAAACCCTCCCCACCACCCACTCGGCCAGGTGCGCCAGCACCTCCGGCGCCAGTTCATGCCCCACCAGATCCCGCCGCGACACCGTGAACGCCCCCGAATCACCGTGCAGGTACTTCCACGTCCGATCCAGCAACTCACCGGGGATCACGTGGTCCAGCACCCCCTGCGCAACGAAAACAGCCGCTCCCGCCAACCGTCCAGGCTCGACGGACAACCCAGCGTCGAACGGCAACGTCCCGCACAACACCGCCACCCCGGCAAACCGCGACGGATCGTCCAACAACAACCCACCCGCGAACGCCGCCCCACCGCTGAACCCGACCAGCACCACCGGCCGACCACCGGGAGCAACCGAGTCCAGCCAGGCCCGGAACCACCTCATCGTCTCGGCCAGCGACGAGGCGATCGGCCTCCCGATCCCCCGGTTCTCGAACCACGCGTACCCACCTCCGAGATCGACCGGCCCGCGCACCGCCGCGTACGCGAACCCCTCCGGAAGGTGGTCGGCCAGGTCCACGAAGTCCGCCTCGTTCGAGCCTCGCCCGTGCAGCAGCACCACGAGCGGCGCCGAGGGATCGCCGGAGCCCCGCCACAGCACCACCGGATCACCGAACGCGCCCATGCCCACCTCATTGCTTGACCAGTCAGATAGTGACTACACGAGAAGCATACGCGGGCAGTACCCTCCGTCCATGGAGCTCAGGCACCTCCGGTACTTCGTCGCGGTGGCGGAAGAATGCCACTTCGGACGGGCCGCCGACGCCTGCACATCGCCCAGCCGCCGCTGTCCCAGCAGATCCGGCAACTCGAAGCCGAACTGGGCGTCCGGCTCCTCACCCGCACCACCCGCAAGGTCGAGCTGACCCCCGCGGGCGAGCGCTACCTGGAACGGGCCCGCGCCGTGCTCGCCACGGTCGACGCCGCCGGCGAGGAGGCCGCGCGGATCGCCGCCGGGGAGATCGGCAGGCTCGCGATCGGCTTCACCGGCTCGGCCACGTACGAACTGCTGCCCACGCTCGTCCGCGTGCTGCGCGACGACTTCCCCGGTCTCGACCTCGACCTCAAGTGCGAGATGCTCACCCGCGAGCAGGTGTCCGCGCTGCTCGACCACACGCTGGACCTGGGCTTCCTCCGCCCGCCCGTGCACGCGCTCGGCCTGGACGTCCGGGTGCTGCGCCACGAGCCGCTGATCGCCGTCCTCCCCGAACGCCACCCGCTGTCCACCCTGGACACCGTGCGGCTCGCGGACCTCCGCGACGAGCCGTTCATCTGCTACCCGTCGCACCACCGGTCGGTGGTCCACGACGCCGTCCTCGACGCCTGCCAGCGCGCCGGGTTCGACCCGGCGGTCGTGCAGGAGGTGGCCGAGACGTCGACGCTGGTGTCCTTCGTGGCCGCGGGGATGGGGGTCGCGCTCGTGCCCGCGTCGGTCAGCCACCTGAGGATCACCGGCGCGGTGTTCCGCCCGTTGACCGGCACGGACGCCGAGGTGTCGCTGGCCGTGGCGACCAGGGTGGACGATCCGTCACCGCAGGTGGCCCGCGTGCGCGAGCGGGCGCAGCGGCTCGTGAACTAGGACGCCGGAGGTCTCAATCGCGATCATCTGTGTCCTTCACACGGATGAAATGCGGGGCAACACTCTGGTGACCAGCTCGAGGAGGCACCGGGTGAAGATCAGCCGGATCGAGGCGATCCCCTTCGCGATCCCCTACCGCAAGCCGCTCCGGTTCGCGAGCGGCGAGGTCCACGCGGCCGAGCACGTGCTCGTCCGCGTCCACACCGACGAAGGACTGGTCGGCACGGCGGAAGCGCCGCCGCGGCCGTTCACCTACGGCGAGACGCAGACGTCGATCACCGCCGTGATCGACGACCTGTTCGCCCCGCAGGTGATCGGCCTGTCGCCGCTGGAGCGCGAGATCGTCCACAGCAGACTGAACCGCACGGTCGGCAACCCCACGGCCAAGTCCGCGCTGGACATGGCGCTGTGGGACCTCATCGGACAGTCGCTCGGCGTCTCGGTCACCGAACTGCTCGGCGGCTTCACCGACCGGATGCGCGTGTCGCACATGGTGGGCTTCGCCCCCGCCGAGGAGATGGTCGCCGAGGCCGAGCGCGTCCGCGACACCCACGGCGTCACGACGTTCAAGGTGAAGGTCGGCCGTCGGCCGATCGACCTGGACGTGGCCGCCTGCAAGGCGTTGCGCGCCGCGCTGGGCCCGGACGTCGAGCTGTACGTCGACGGCAACCGCGGCTGGACGGCGGCGGAGTCGCTGCGGGCGTTGCGGGCCTTGGAAGACGTGGACCTGACCTTCGCCGAGGAGCTGTGCCCCGCCGACGACGTGCTCGGCAGGCGGTGGCTGGTGGCGCGCAGCGGCATCCCGATCTTCGCCGACGAGAGCACCGCCCGACCCGGCGAGGTCACCCGCGAACTGCTCGGCGGCTCCGCCAACGGGATCAGCGTCAAGACCGCCCGCACCGGGTTCACCTACTCGCAGCGGGTGCTGTTCCTGTGCGAGGGGCTCGGCGCGGAAGTCGTGATGGGCAACCAGATCGACGGCCAGATCGGCACGCTGTGCTCCGCCGCGTTCGGGGCCGCGTTCGAGGCCACCTCGCGCAGGCCGGGTGAGCTCTCGAACTTCCTCGACATGACCGACGACCTGCTCGCCGAACCGCTGGAGATCGTCGACGGCGCGCTGCGCGTCCGCGAGGGCGCGGGACTGGGCATCGCGGTCGACGAGGACAAGCTCGCGCACTACCGCCAGGACTGAGACCCCACCACCACGAGGACTGATCATGACCCAGACGACCGAGTACCAGGCCACCGCGGCGGCGTCCGGCGGCGCCGCGACCGAGAAGTTCGTCGAGAAGGCCAAGGCGGGCCCGGACACCAGCCCCGAACGGGTGTCCGCCCTCGCCTCCGAGGTGCTGTCCGCCGTGCACGACGTGATCCGGCGCCACCACGTCACCTACGAGGAGTACGACGCGCTGAAGGCGTGGCTGATCCAGGTCGGCGCGGACGGCGAGTGGCCGCTGTTCCTGGACGTGTTCGTGGAGTCGGTCGTGGAGGAGGTGGCGAGCGAGCACCGCGAGGGCAGCAAGGGCACGATCGAGGGCCCGTACTACGTGCCCGGCGCTCCCGCCCTCGCCGCCGACGCGACGCTGCCGATGCGCGCCGAGGAGGCCGGCACGCCGCTGCTGTTCCACGGCCGGGTGCGGGACGTGGCCGGGAACCCGGTGGCGGGCGCGACCCTGGAGGTGTGGCACGCCGACGACGCCGGGTTCTACAGCCAGTTCGCGCCCGGCCTGCCGGAGTGGAACCTGCGCGGGACCGTCACGGCCGACGCCGACGGGACCTTCCGGATCCGCACGATCCGCCCCGCGCCGTACCAGATCCCGACCGACGGCTCGACCGGCGCGCTGATCCGGTCGGCGGGCTGGCACGCCTGGCGTCCCGCCCATTTGCACCTCAAGGTGTCCGCCGCGGGGTGCCAACCGATCACCACGCAGCTCTACTTCGAGGGCGACGAGCACGTGGCCAACGACATCGCGTCCGCGGTGAAGCCGGAGTTGGTGCTGCGCCCCGACGTGGCGCCGAACGGCGAAGAGGCCCGCTACGACTTCGTGCTCGACCCCGCCTGATGCTGTTCGCGGTGCGGATGGACGTCGACCTCCCGCCCGGCCTCGACCCCGAGGTGCTGGCGCGGGAGAAGGCGTACAGCCAGGAGCTCCAGCGCGCGGGCAAGTGGCTCCACCTGTGGCGCGTGGTCGGGAAGTACTCGAACCTCAGCGTCTTCGACGTCGCCGACAACGACGAGCTGCACCGGATCCTGTGGGGCCTCCCGCTGTTCCCGCACATGAGGATCGACGTCACCCCGCTGGCGGACCACCCGTCGGCCATCTCCCTGAGTTGACCCCGATCGGCACGGAGAAAGGACTTCGGGGAATGCCAACGACGAACATCTCCCGACGCACGCTGGGGCTCGTGGTGGGGCTGTGCGGCCTCGCCATCGCCTTCGACGGCTACGACCTGGTCGTGTACGGCACGACCATCCCCTCGCTGCTCAAGGAGTGGCAGATCGGTCCCGCCGAGGCGGGCCGCATCGGCGGCTACGCGCTGATCGGGATGCTGGTGGGCGCGCTGCTGGTCGGCACCATCACCGACCTGCACGGCAGGCGCAAGACGCTCATCGGCTCCGTCACGTGGTTCTCGGTGTTCACCGCGCTGTGCGCCGCCGCGCCCTCCCCCGAGGTGTTCGGCGTGCTGCGGTTCCTCGGCGGCATCGGGCTGGGCGGCCTGATGCCCATCGCGTGCGCGCTGATCATCGAGTACGCGCCCGCCGAGCACCGCAACCTGACGTACGTGGTGATGCAGTCCGGGTACGCGGTGGGCGGCATCCTGGCCGCGTCGCTGGCGATCCCGCTGATCCCGGCGCTGGGCTGGCACGTCATGTACCTGATCGGCGCGGCTCCCGTGGTGCTGATCGTGCCGCTGGCGCTGAAGTACCTGCCGGAGTCGTTGGAGTACCTGGTGTCCCGCGGCCGGACCGACGAGGCCGCGGCGCTGGCGAAGCGGCTCGGGATCGCCGTCCCACCCGCGCCGCCGTCGGGCGCCCGCTGGTACGACGGGGTGCGGACGCTGTTCTCCGGCGAGTACCGGCGGGGCACGGTGCTGCTGTGGATCGCCACGTTCTGCGCGCTGCTGATGGTCTACGGCATGAACACCTGGCTGCCGCAGATCATGCGGGCGCAGGACTACGCGCTCGGGTCGGCGTTGAGCTTCCTGCTGGTGTTCAACCTCGGCTCGATCGTCGGCTCCGTGCTCGGCGGCCGGGCGGCCGACCGGATCGGCTCGAAGCCGGTGATCGCGACCGCGTTCCTGCTGGCCGCGGTGAGCATCGGCCTGCTCAGCCTGAAGGCCCCGACGATCGGGCTGTACGCGCTGTTCGCCGTCGCCGGGTACGGCACGATCGGCACCCAGAACCTGATCAACGTCCACGTCGGCCGCTACTACCCGGCGTCCGCGCGGGCCACCGGCGTGGGCTGGTCGCTCGGTTTCGGCAGGCTGGGCGCCATCCTCGGCCCGATCGCCGGTGGGCTGATCCTCGGTTCTGGCCTGTCGGCGACGTGGAACTTCTACCTGTTCGCCGCCGTCGCGGTCGTCGGGTTGGCCGCCACCGCGCTGATCCCCGTGCACGCCGCCAAGCGGGACAGCGTCGCGCTCGCCGCGTGACACCAACGCTTTCAGGGCCCCAGCGAGTCGCTGGGGCCCTGAAAGCGTTGGTGCTACTTGAGCTTCAGCAGCCGACGCGCGTTCTCGTGGGAGATCTTCGCCCGGTCCGCGTCGTTGATCTCCAGGCCGTCGAACCACTCGGTGGCGTCGCGCATCGCCTCGAACGGGTAGTCCGTGGCGAACATCAGCCGGTCCGCGCCCACCTCCAGGAGCGCGTTGAGCAGTGCCGGGGTCCGGTAGTTGCCGCTCGTGGTGAGGTGGAAGTTGGTCCGCAGGTAGTGCGCCATCGGCTTGAGAGCCGGAATGCCGCGTGGCGCCACCTCCAGCCGGTGGTCGGTGCGCCAGATGTTGACCGGCAGCAGCTCGCCGAAGTGGCCGAGGATCACCTGCACGCGCGGGAACTCGTCGAACAGGCCGCTGCCCATGAGCCGCAACGCGTGCGTGCCCGTCTCCACCGAGAAGCCCCACGCGGACCCGAGCAGCCACGGGTGGCCCTCGTAGATCTCGCCGCGGCTGGGCAGCGAGTCGCGCGGGTGCAGGTACAGCGGCACGTCGAGGTCCTGCACCGCCGACCAGAACGGCCGGTAGCGCGGGTCGTCCAGGTACACGGCCGTGTCCTCCGCACCGACCTGCGAGAACCCGTTGACCAGCGCGCCCTTGAACCCCAGGTCCAGCACGCAGCGGCGCAGTTCGGCGATGGCGGCGTCCGGGTCCTGCAGCGGCAGGGCGGCGAACGCGGCGAACCGGTCCGGCCTGCGCGCCACCTGGTCGGCCGCGTGGTCGTTGAGCCGATGGGCCCAGTCGACGGCGACCGCCGGGTCCCACAGCGCCTGGATTCCGGGCGAGAGCAGGGAGAGCACGGACAGCTCGATGCCGCCCTCGTCCATCATCCGCAGGCGCTGGTCGTGGATGTCGAGCAGGCGGGCCCGTTGCGCGGGCCAGGCGTCGGCGGTGAAGTGCGTCGCCGACTGCTCGACGATGTCGGGGTCGGTCGACCCGAAGTGCTCCTCGATCGCGATCTTTCCGGTCATCTGAACTCCAGTGTTCGGGGAGTTTCAGAATAGCGCGCTATGACATAGCAAGCTATATGCTTTACTGGCCCCATGCCCGACACCGCTCATCTCACCGACGAGGAAGTCGACGAGTTCACCAGGGCCTGCAACCGGCTCTACTCGCTGATGCACCGCAACCGCAGCAGCCTCGCCGCCGCCGCGACGGGCGCGGACCAGTTGTCGGAGTCGCAGCTCGTCCTGCTCACCCCGTTGGCCGAAGAGGGCTCCATGGGGGTCGGCAAGCTCGCGACCCGCGCGCGGGTCGCGCAGCCGACCGCGACCCGCGCGCTCAAGCAGTTGGAGGGCAAGGGATTCGTGTCCCGCGAGCGGGTCAGCGGCGACGACCGCACGGTGCTCGTCACGCTGACCCACCGCGGCCTCACGGCGTGGCACGCGGCCGACGACCGGATGCGGACGTTGCAGCGCTCGGCGCTGGACCAGATCCCGCCCGAGCGCCGCGCGACCGTGATCGACGCGCTCACCGAGCTGGCGCGCGCGATCGACCGGACCAGCTAGTTCACGCCAGCAGGTCCGCCACGAGAGCCGCGACCAGCGCGGTCCGGCTCGGCAGCTCGTCCACCAGCACGTGCTCGTGCTCGGCGTGGGCTCCCCCGCCGACGGCTCCCAGCCCGTCGAGCGTCGGGGTGCCGATGCCCGCGGTGAAGTTGCCGTCCGAGCCACCGCCGACGGCGACCCCGGCCAACGGCGGCAGGCCGAGCGAGGCGGCCACGGCGACCGCGCGCTCGAACAGCGCCGCGGAGGCCTCCGCCATGAGCGGCGGGCGGTTGGGCTGCCCCTCCACCTCGATCCGCGCGCCGGACACGACGGGCGTCAACGCGTGGAGGGCCGCGTCGACCCGGAGCTGCTCGGCGACCGTGCGGGCGCGCACGTCGACGGAGAACTCCCCCGCGGCGGGCACGGTGTTGCCGGTGGTGCCGGACGACAGCACGGTCGGCGTGACGGTCGTGCCGAGCGCCGTATCGCCCAACCCGTTGACGGCCAGCACCTGGTGCGCGAGTTCGACGGTGGCGTTGATCCCGCGCTCCGGCTCCAACCCGGCGTGCGCGGCCTTCCCGACGACCCGAACCCGGTACATCGACACGCCTTTGCGCTCGACCTTGAGCGCACCCCCGTCAGCCGACGCCTCGAACACCAACGCCGCGCGTGCTCCGCGCGCCTCCTCCTCGATCAGCGCACGGGAGTTCAGCGACCCGATCTCCTCGTCCCCGGTGACCAACAACGTCACCCCGGCCCGGTCCTCCAGCCCCGCCACCGCGTGCAGGGCCATCACCAGCCCGGCCTTCATGTCGAAACACCCCGGCCCGCGCAACACGCCGTCCTCGACCGAGAACGGCTTCCGCGCCAACGTCCCCAGCGGCCACACCGTGTCGTGGTGGCACAACAACAACACCTTGGTGGGCCCGTCCCCGAACTTCCACCGCAGATCGACAGGCCCGACCCGCTCCGGCTCCACCCCGAGCCGCTTCTCCCCGACCCGCGCGACGACATCGGCCGAAGCGGCCACCGCCTCGAGATCCTCGGACGGCGACTCGCAGGTCACCAGTGCTTCGACGTCATCCAGCAACTCCGCCAGCAAGTAGTCCACTCAGGCCACTCTACGGCCGGGCCGTCAGCCGGGCTTGGCTGTTTCCAGGGGTACGGCGGTGGAGCGGATCAGGCCGAGTTGGACGGATTGGCGGCCCAGGACCGCGTCGAACGCCCAGTCGGCCGCGGTGCGGAGGCGGTTGCCCGGCATGGCCACGAGGTGGTAGCCGCGGGTGACGATCTTGGCCACGAAGCCGGACAGGGGGATGTGGAGGGGGTTCGCCGCGGCGTCGAAGCCGCCCAGGTCGACGACGAAGCCTAGGTCGTGGTGCTTGTAGTCGCGGAGCATCGCGCCGTAGCCGAGGGAGGCCGCGACGTTCTTGCCCGCGAGCGTGCCCTGGCGGGCCGCGTGTTGGGCGGTCATGGCGGTGACCTCGCCTGGACGGGTGAGGTCGGGGACCGCAGCGGCGTCGCCGCAGGCGAACACCTCGGGGTGGCCCGCGACGGTGAGGTTGGGTTCCACGACGAGCCTGCCCTTCTGGGTGGGGAGGCCGGTGAGGTCGGTCAGCGGGTCGGGGCGGACGCCGACGCACCACGCGAGGGTGCGGGTGGCAACGAAGTCGCCGTTCGTCAGGTGAACGCCCTCGCTGGTGGCCTCGCGGACGGAGTTGCCCATCTCGACCTCGACGCCCCGTTTGCGGAGCACCTTGTCGGCGGCGCGGGACAGGCGCGGGTCGAGTTCGGGGAGGACCTTCTTCGCCACGTCGAGGAGGATCCAGCGCATGCGCTGGCCGTCGAGTTCCCTGTGCCGCTTGGCGATGGCCCTGGTGAACAGCGGACCCTGCGCGGCGACCTCGGTGCCCGTGTAGCCGGCACCGACGACCACGAACGTGCAGCGCGCGTCGCGCTCCTTCGGGTCGTCGGTGCCGGCGGCCAACTCGACCTGGCGGATCACGTGGTCGCGCAGGTAGAGGGCCTCGGCCACGCCGCGGAAGCCGTGGGCGTGCTCGGCGACACCGGGGATCGGCAGCAGCTTGGTCACGCTGCCCGCGGCGAGGACCAGGCGGTCGTAGGTCAGCGAGTGGGCCGCGCCCTCGGGGTCGGTGTAGGTGACCGTGCGGTCGTCCAGCGAGACGCCGTCGACCTCGCCGAGCGCGAGCCGCACGCGCGGGAGCGCGGCGGGCAGGGAGACGGTGACGCGACGCGGGTCCACGACGGCCGCCGCGACCTCGGGGAGGAGGGGGAGGTAGAGGAAGTAGTCCGTGCGGTTGACCAGGACGATCTCCACCGGGGCGTCCTTGGGCAGGGTGCGGGACAGCGAGCGGGCCGCCTGGAATCCGGCGAACCCACCGCCGACGATCACGACGCGGGTCTTCTCAGCCATGCACCCCACCTTGGTGCACCGGAGGAGGTTCCGCGAGACGCCAGACACATTGTGCACGTTTAACTTGTGCACAAGTTTTCCGCTCGCTAGTGTCGATCGCGTCGGGTTCGCACCACCGAGAACCGAGGAGCCGGTCATGACCGTCGTTCTGGAACAGGCAGCGCGGGACTTCGCGGACGCCACCGCCAAGCCGCCGTACCTCTTCGACCTGACGCCCGAGCAGGGGCGCGCGGCCGTGGACGAGGTGCAGGCGGGCGAGGTCGCCAAGCCCGCCGTCGACATCGAGGACCTGACCGTCGAGGGCGGCCCGTCCGGCGAGGTTAGGGTGCGGATCTTCCGCCCCGAGGGCGTCACCGGCACGCTGCCGGTGATCCTCTACATCCACGGCGCGGGCTGGGTGTTCGGCAACTCCCACACCCACGACCGGCTGGTCCGCGAACTCGCCGTGGGCGCGAACGCCGCCGTGGTGTTCCCGGAGTACAGCCTCTCCCCCGAGGCCCGCTACCCGGTCGCCGTCGAGGAGAACTACGCCGTCGCCCAGTGGATCGGCACGCACGGCGCGAGCAAGGACCTCGACGGCACGCGGATCGCCATCGCGGGCGACTCGGTCGGCGGCAACATGACCGCCGCCCTCACGCTGCTCGCCAAGGAGCGCGGTGACGTGACCTTCACCGGCCAGGTGCTGTTCTACCCGGTCACCGACGCCGCCTTCGACACCCCGTCCTACCACGAGTTCGCCGAGGGCTACTTCCTGCGCCGCGACGCCATGCAGTGGTTCTGGGACCAGTACACGACCGACCCGGCGCAGCGCGCCGAGATCACCGCGTCCCCGCTGCGCGCCACCACCGAGCAGCTCAAGGGCCTGCCGCGGGCGCTCGTGATCACCGGTGAGGCCGACGTGCTGCGCGACGAGGGCGAGGCCTACGCGAACAAGCTGCGCGAAGCGGGCGTCCCGGTCACCGCGGCCCGCTACCAGGGGATCATCCACGACTTCGTCATGCTGAACGCGTTGAGCGAGACCCACGCCGCGCGGGCCGCCATCGCCCAGGCGATCGCGTTCCTCAAGGCCGCGCTCTAACCCGCGGGACGACCGCCCGGCCCTCGGCCGGGCGGTCCCACCGGTCGCCTACCCTGGACGTTCCGCCGAACCGTCATCGGGAGACCAGCACCGTTGTCCGCGAACACCCCTTCCGACCTGCGCGCCGACTGCTCGAACTGCTTCGGCCTCTGCTGCGTGGCGCTGGCGTTCGCGAAGTCGGCCGACTTCGCGGTCGACAAGGACGCGGGCGAACCGTGCCGCAACCTGCTGGCCGACCACCGCTGCGGCATCCACCCGACGTTGCGCGCCAAGGGGTTCACCGGCTGCACGGTGTTCGACTGCTTCGGCGCGGGCCAGAAGACGTCGCAGGTCACGTTCGGCGGCGAGAGCTGGCGCGACTCCACCGACACCGCGAAGCGGATGTTCGCCGTGTTCCCGGTGATGCGGCAGCTGCACGAACTCCTCTTCTACCTCACCGAGGCCGTGGCGCTGCGGGCGTCGAAGCCGATCCGCGCCGACCTGCTCGCGGCGGTGGAGGAGACCGAGCGGATGACCCGCACCGGCCCCGACGCCTTCGGGGCGCTGGACGTTCCGGGCCACCGCGAGGACGTGAACGCGCTGCTGCTGCGCGCCAGCGAACTGGCCCGCGCGGGCGCGCCGAAGCAGAAGAACAAGCGGTTCCGCCGAGGTGCGGACCTCATCGGCGCGAAGCTCGCGGGCGTCGACCTGCGCGGGGCGAACCTGCGCGGCGCCTACCTGATCGGCGCGGACCTCCGCGGCGCGGACCTGCGGCTGGCGGACCTGATCGGCGCCGACTTCCGCGACGCCGACCTGCGCGGAGCGGACCTCACCGAGAGCCTCTTCCTCACCCAGGCCCAGCTCAACGCCGCCAAGGGCGACGCCCGCACGAAGCTGCCCGCCGCGCTGAGCAGGCCCTCGCACTGGTGATCAGGCGGACCGAAGCGGATCCGCCTCGCCGAACACCTTGCGCGAGGCGTGCCGCTGGGCGATGCGGCGCAGCGCGATGAACATCGCGTCGCCGAGCACCGTGCCGACGACGGCGCTTTCCACCACGAGTTCCGGGGTCGGCAGGTCGCCGATGGCCGCGAGATCGACCTTGGCGATGGCGTCGGCTATTTCGGCGTAGTGGGGGAAAATTTCGAGGAGTCCGCCGTGACCGAGATCCCGGAACGTGCAGAGCAGGCTCACGAGTGATTTCGCGTACACGTCGTCCGGGCCGAGGTCCCACTGGCGTTTTTCCGCCACGTCGTCGATGAGCGCCATGGCCCACGCCCGGCTCTCGTCGTCGACCTCGTTCTTCCGCACGACCAGGCCGTGCTGGGCGACGCGCAGGAGGTCGTGCGTCGAAGCGCGGTCGTCGATGGCGTTGACGACGTCGCGGACGTCGACGATGGAGAGCCCGCCGACGTCGAGCAGCGCGCGCACGAGCTTGAGCCGCTGGAGGTGTCGCGCCTGGTACTGGGCCTGGTTGGGGCTGGTGAGCTCACCGGCGGGCACGAGGCCCTCGCGCAGGTAGTACTTGATGGTCGCGACTGGAACGCCCGACTCGGCGCTCAGTTCGGCCATGCGCATCCGGGGCCCTCCTTCGTCGTTCCACACCCGTGGCCAGTGTATCGCCGACCCCGAATAGGCCTCCTCACCCGTTCCCCCGAACTGATCGATAGGCGATGACGCATTCGGGGCGGAATGCGCGGTACACCTCGCGACTGACCATCGAGTGACCGGCGACAGCATTGTTCCCCGAATAACGGAACGATTAAGTAGGACTCCCGTTCAGGTTGCCAACACGTCGTCTCATTCGGGAACACGGCGGCGGAACGACGAGTTGGCACGCACATGGCCTTGAAAATCGCGTCCGGGCACACCGGGCCTTCCACACCGCCCGTTCCGCCTTTCCGCGGACTGTCGGTGACCGTTCTGCCGTCCCCGCCCGCACACGCGGGCGTCGTCGAGGTGCGCGGAGAGGTGGACTCGGCGTCGGCCCGGCTGCTGGCCGACCGGATCGCGCACGCGCGGCTGTGGTTCGACAGCGTGGTGGTCGACCTGAGCGGGGTCACGTTCTTCTCGGCGGCCGGGATCGACGCCCTGCCGACCGACGTGCCGCTGCGGCTGGTGTGCTCCCCCGCCGTGCTGAAGGTGCTCGCGACGTGCGGGATGGTCGACCACTGGGAGCTGCACCGGTCGGTGTTCCTGGCGCTGGCGGCCGAGGTGGCGATGGACTTCACGGCGACCTCGGCGATCCCCGAGCGCACCCTGCGCGCGGCCGGGGACCACCGGGGCGCGAGCTAGACCGAGATCAGCTGACCCCGCTCGTCGCGGACCAGCTCGGTCTCGTGGTCGTCGAACCACACGCCGTCACTGGCGAGGTAGCGGAAGCACAACGTCGCTCCCGAGTCGACCCGGACCGCGGTGGACCACGTGCCGTTGGAGCGCTTGACCAGCCGGTGCCTGCCGGGAGTCCAGTCGTTGAAGCACCCCACGACGCTGGTGTGCCCCGGAGGCGGATCGGACAGCACGAACGTGACGTTGACCTGGCCGCCCGCCGAGGGCTTGACGCGGATCATGCAGCGGTTTCCTCCCGTTTCGAAGTCACCGACCACCCTGCCCCGGCCCACCGGACCCCGCCACACGGCTCACCCGGACGTGGGACCGGCCCCTCACGCCCGGCTCCGCGATCATCACCCGACCGGTCACCCGCCCCCGCGGCGCGCGGAACTCCCCGCCGCGGCGGACCGCGACGGGGAGTTCGAGCGGAGGACTAGTCCACGACCAGCGCGTAGTCCGCGTCGGTGGCGGCCGTCTCGACGTGGCCGTCGACGTTGACCTGCGTCGCGATCACCTCGACCGTCCACGTGCCCGCGGCGGCCTTGTCCACGAACACGTTCTCCACGTTGTCGACGGTGTTCGCGACCCCGCCGGGCGTCGACCACACGCCGGTGGACAGGCCGTTGTTGCCGAAGTACACCGTGCCGTCGGGGGCGGTGAGCTTCAGCGTGAGGTCGTTGACCCCGGCCTTCGCGGCGCCCGGCGTGCCCGCCGGGTCGGTGTAGGCGAGCGTGGCGCGCAACGGCTTCGTGCCGTCGGCCGTCACCGCGTACCGCTTGGTCGCGCCGGTGGTCAGCAGGTCGGTCTCGTCGACCAGCACCGGCAGCTTCCACCCCGCGGCCTTCGCCCGGTCGTACAGGTTGCCCACGCTCGCCGAGCCCCAGCCCTGGTGGGTGCGGGTCATGTCGTGCGCGGTGCCGCTGAACGCGTACTGGTTGGCGGTGTTGACCAGCAGCGCCTTGGCCGTGGCCGCGTGCGGGCGGGACGCGAACACGTCACCGGCCTTGCCCGGCCCGCCGGAGAACACGCCGTCGGCCCACATCTGGAACAGCAGTCCCGCGTTGCCGCAGGTGATCGGCGTCGCGCCGCTCGTGCCGCCGAACGACGTGGTGTACGAGGTGTTGCTGGTCGACGAGGTCGTGTCGATGCGGTCGTAGTAGTTGGAGATGTCCGGCTTGATCCGGCCGTCGGCGGCGGGTCCGATGCTGGCCCCGCCGTTCCACTTGTCGTCGGAGCGGTCGGCGGTGTTGAAGTGGTACTGGCCGCCCACCGACAGCACGTTCTTCGCCCACGCCTGCGGCCGGGAACTGCGGGTGCCCGCGTTGCTCTGGGACTGGCAGATCAGCAGGTCGTGGTCGAACACGATCTTGTCCATCTGCGCGGAGATCGACGTGTACGACGTGGTGAGCGCGTCGCCCCAGCTGTTGCTCTGGAACACCGCCCGGTACGGCCCCGCCGGGTCGACGAGTTCCTTGGTGTGCGCGTAGCGGTCCTTGCCGGTGTACGTGGCGAAGATGCCCTGCGCGTCGGGCAGCATCCCGCGGTGCGCGGAGCTGACGCCGGAAGCGAAGATCTCGCCGTACGTCGAGGTTCCGTGGCTGGTGTCCGTGGAGTTGGAGCCGTGCGCGACCGGCGGACGGGCGGCGAACTCCTGGTGCGTCGCGCGCAGCCCGCCGTCCATCACCTCGCCCCGCACGCCGCGGCCGGTGTACCCGCCCGCGGCCTGGATCGCGTTGGCGCCACTGGTTTCCCGCGCGATCGCCATGTCGGTCTCGGGTGCGGACTCCGCCCCGACCGCGATCACCTCGGGCAGGTTCGCGACCGCGGCGACCTGGTCCGCGCCGAGCACCGCCGTGAGGTGCTGGCCGCTGACCGAGACGTCCTCGACGGCGCCGCCGAGCGCGGTGATCCGCTCCGCGACCGCGCGCTGGTCCTTGGCGTCCTGCTCGGTCAGCGTGACGAGGTAGCGCCCGACGGCGGCCGTCGTCACGTCCACCTTGTCGCTCGCCCGGAAGTCCGCCAACGCCCGCACGAACGACAGCCGCTCGACCTGCTTGCGCGTGGCGGCGTTCATCCGCACCACGTAGGCGAGATCGGGCACGTACGTGCCGACCCGCGCGCCCAACGCGCGCAACTGCCTGCGCTGCCCGTCGGTGAGACTTCCCTTGAACTGCACCAGGTACGCGCCGTTGCCGACGACCGCGACCTTGCTCCGCTCGGCGAGCGGGTCGAACGTGCGACTGGCCAACCGGATGAACTGGGGACCGCCGTCGGCGGCGGCCGGAGCGGACTGGGCCCCGGTCACCCCACCGGCGGCCACGAGCAGCACCGCGAAGAACGCACCCGCGAGCAGGCCGCGTTTTTTGCGCAGCATGAACAACCTCCAGTACGGCAGGGGTTGCCCTGACCGGAGGGTGGGCCAGGGCACGTGAACCGAACGTATCGGACGAAGTTCAGGGCGGTCATCCGCCGATCGACGGGTGCCTACTCCGGCCAGTCGGAGTCCAGGATCGTGTCCACGAAGTCGCCACGGGTGAAGCCGGGCACGAAGTGCGCGAGCACGTCGGCCTTGACGTTGCCGAACGTCGTGCCGGGCCGGTCCTTGATCCCGTCGGTGAACGCGGCCAGGATGCGCCGCTTGAAGTCCGGACGCGGGTGCGCCGCAACGACTTCGTCGACCAGCGCGCGGTCCAGCAGGCCGTGGCCGATGCCGAGGACGTCCGTCTCCACGCCCGCCGTCACCAGCGCGACCTCGGGGGCCATGTGCCACGGGATCTCCGGCGTGGTGTGCAGCGCGACCGCCTCCCACGCCAGGTGCGCCTTGTCGGCCGGAACACCATGTGAGACAAGGAAACGGCGGGCCTCATCCGCGCCGTCGACCTCGAACCGCTGGTCGGTCCGCCGGTACTTCCCGGTGAGCCCGAGGTCGTGGAAGAGCGCTCCGACGTAGAGCAGTTCCGGGTCGGCGGTGAGCCCGAGTCGTTGCCCCTGAAGGGAACCGAAGAGGAACACGCGCCGCGAGTGGTGGTAGATCAGCGGGCTCGCGGCGTCGTGGACGAGGTCGGTCGCCTCGGCGACGAGCCGCGTGTCCGGGATGGCGATGCCTGCGATGCGGTCCATGGTGCTCCTGCCGTCGTGGTGTGTGCGTCCACGGTGCTCCGACGTACGCTGGGGCGACCATGTCCCGAACAGCCATCCGAACCACAGATCAGGACATCCGCGTCGCGCTGCTCGTCTTCGACGGCGTGAAGCTGCTCGACGTCGCGGGCCCGGCCGAGGTGTTCGGCGACTCCGGCCGGTACGCCGTCGTGCTGTGCTCCCCCGACGGCGCGGGCGTGCGCACGTCGACCGGCGTCCGGCTGGCGGTGGACGCCCGCGCGGACGAGGTCGGGCCGGTGGACACGCTGCTCGTGCCGGGGTCGGACGACTTCCCCGCCACGCCCACGCCTCCGGACGTCCTGGCCGCCGTGGCGGTCCTCGCCCCGTCCGCCCGCCGCGTCGCCTCCGTGTGCACCGGCGCGTTCGTGCTCGCCGAGGCCGGGCTGCTCGACGGCAGGCGGGCGGTGACGCACTGGCGGCACACCACGACGCTGGCCCACCGGTACCCGCGGATCGCGGTCGAACCGGACGCGCTCCACGTCCGCGACGGCGACGTGTTCAGCTCGGCCGGGGTGAGCGCGGGCATCGACCTGTCGCTCGCCCTGGTGGAGCAGGACCACGGCGCCGAGCACGCCCGCGACGTGGCCCGCTCCCTGGTGGTGTTCATGCAACGGCCCGGCGGCCAGTCGCAGTTCTCCGTGCCGTCGCGCACGACCCGCCCCCACGGCCACCCGCTGCGCGCGGTGCTGGACCGGGTCGCGGCCGATCCGGCGGCCGACCACTCCGTAGCCGCGCTCGCCGCCGTCGCCGGCACCAGCACCCGCCACCTGACCAGGCTGTTCCGCGACGAACTCGACACCACGCCCGCACGGCACGTGGAACTGGTCCGCTTGGAGGCGGCGCAGGCGTTCATCGTCGCGGGCCACACGGTCGCCTCCGCGGCGGCCCGCAGCGGACTGGGCAGCGACGAGACGCTGCGCCGGGTGTTCCTGCGCCACCTCGGCGTCTCCCCGACGGCGTACCGGCATCGCTTCGCGGGCTCGGATGCGGTTTCCTGAACGCATGACGGTTCCGCTGGTGGATCTGACCCCGTGGTTCGAGGGCACGCCGGAAGGCCGCGCCGACGTGGCGGCCAGGATCGACGCCGCCCTACGCGACTCGGGGTTCCTGCTGGTCACCGGGCACGGCGTGCCGGACGAGCTGCGCGACCGCACCCGCGCGCTGTCCCGCCGGTTCTTCGCGCTGCCCCAGGACGTGAAGGAGCGCTACGCCGTGACGGTCGGCGGCCGGGGCTGGCTGCCACCGGGCGTCGAGGCGAACGGCTACGCCGAGGGCACCGAGACGCCGCCGGACCTCAAGGAGTCGTACTCGGTCGGCGCGGACACCCCCGTCGGCGACCCCGAGGTGGACGGCTTCTGGTTCCAGCCCAACACGTGGCCCGCCGAGGTGCCGGAGTTCGCCGCCGCGGCCACCGAGTACATGGCCCGGATGCGGCAGCTGTCCGACGAGCTGCTGACGATCTTCGCCATGGCGCTGGACCTGCCGGAGGGCTTCTTCACCGACCACACGGGACACCCGACCTACACCTTCAACATCAACTGGTACCCGCCGATCACCGTGGTGGGCGAGCCGGAGGACGGCCAGTTCCGCATCGGACCGCACACCGACTTCGGCACGGTCACGGTGCTGGACCGGCAGGCGGGCGTGGGTGGCTTGCAGGTGTTCACCCGCGACGGCGAGTGGGAGGACGCGCCGTTCGACCCGGCCGCGTTCACCATCAACATCGGCGACCTGATGGCCCGCTGGACGGGTGACCGCTGGCGCTCGACCCGCCACCGCGTGCTGCCGCCGGACGCCACGGCCCCGGACGAGGACCTGGTGTCGCTGATCTTCTTCTACGAGACGGACCACGACGCCCGGATCGCGTCGCTGGACGGCAGCTACCCGGAGGTCCTCGCGTCGGAGTACCTGAAGGAGAAGCTGGACGCCATCACGGTGACGTGAGGACTTCGCGCTTGCGGTCGAGGAAGCGCATGACCGGGGTGGCCGTGATGCCGTGCAGGACGATCGACCCGACCACGGCCAGTCCGACGACCCGCCACACCGCGCCCGCCTCCAGGAAGTGGCCTGCCTCCAGCGCGTACGCCACGTAGAACACCGAGCCGACGCCGCGCACGCCGAAGAACGACACCACCACCCGTTCACGCGGTCCGGTCCGGCCTCGGGCCAGGCCGATGAGGCCGGCGAACGGGCGCACGACGAGCAGGACCAGCAGCGCCACCACGACCTCCCGCCACTGCACGCCCGCGAACAGGCCGGTCGCGACCGCGCCGCCGAGCAGGAAGATGATCAACACCGTCAGCAGCCGCTCGACCTGCTCCACGTACTGGTGCAGCACGCGGTGGTAGCCGCTCGCGCGCTCGCCCGCGCGGATCGTGCAGGCGCAGACGAACACCGCGACGAACCCGTACCCGTGCGCCAGTTCTGCGACGCCGTAGGCGAGGAACGTGGCGGCCAGCGCGACGAACCCCTCGGCGTGGTGTGCCAACCGGAACTTCTTCGACGGGGCGTTGAAGAACAGCTTGCGCAACAGCCACCCCGCGCCGAGCCCGATCAGCAGGCCCGCGGCCAGGCGCCACACGACGTCCACCGCGAGCCAGTGCGGCAGCCAGTCACCGGGGGTGGTGGCCAGCGCGATGGCCAGGTAGGTGAACGGGAACGCCAAGCCGTCGTTGAGCCCGGCCTCCGACGTCAGCGCGAACCGGGCCTCGTCGTCGCTGTCGTCCTCCGGGTCCTCCACGGGTTCCGCGACCTGCACCTCGGTCGCGAGCACGGGGTCGGTGGGCGCGAGGGCGGCGGCCAGCAGCACCGCGCCCGCCGCGCCGAACCCGAGGACCGTCCACCCGAGCAGCGCGACGGCGAGCATCGACAACGGCATCGTGATGCCGAGCAGCCGCCACGTGGTCGACCAGCGCTTCAGCCCGACAGGCCGGTTGAGCGCGAGTCCCGCGCCCATCAACGAGATGATCACGCACAGCTCGGTGAGCCGGAGCACGATCGAGCTGTGGGTGACGGGGTTCGGGTCGGGCAGCGGGTCGATGACGGTGAACGTGAGCGCGCCGGCGGCGAGGAACACCATCGGCATGGAGATCGGTGCTCTGCTGAGCACTCGCGGCAACAGGGCGGCGGCCAGCGTCGCCACTCCGGCCGCGGCGAAGACAACGGGACCCGCGCCTGCCACTAGGCCCCTTCCGGTTGGTCAAGTCCTGCTGTGGTTAACCCGAACGGATGACTGTCAAACGTCCTACGTGGACAGGTTCGTCGCAACTGGCCGTTTCGGTTGACACGGCTCGGCGCACGCCCGGAAGGTGAGTGATCCGCGCGTTCGGTTCTGTCGAGGGGACTCCGATGACGGCGCAGATCATCTCCATCGTCGTGCTGGCGCTCATCTTCGTGCTGGCGACAACCCGGTCGACCAACATGGGCGCGCTGGCGTTCGCGGGCGCGTTCCTCGTCGGCACCCTGGCCGGTGGCCTGGACGCCAAGGCCATCTTCACCAAGTTCCCCGGCGACATCTTCGTCGTCCTGGTCGGCGTCACGTACCTGTTCGCGCTGGCCAGGGCCAACGGCACGACGGACTGGCTGGTGTCGGCGGCGGTCCGCGCGGTCGGCGGCCGGATCGCACTGATCCCGTGGGTGATGTTCGTGGTCACGGGCGTGCTGACGTCGATCGGCGCGGTCAGCCCGGCGGCGGTGGCCATCGTCGCCCCGATCGCCCTCGGGTTCGCCGCCCGCTACGGCATCAACCCGCTGCTCATGGGCGCGCTGGTCGTCCACGGCGCGCAGGCGGGCGGGTTCTCGCCGATCAGCGTCTACGGCTCGATCGTCAACGGCCTGGTCGAGCGCAACGACCTCCCCGGCAGCCCGCTGTTCCTGTTCCTGGCCAGCCTCGGCGTGAACCTGGCCATCGCGGTGGTGCTGTTCCTGGTGCTCGGCGGGCGGAAGCTCGCGCGGAACGCCGAGGTCGCTCCCGAGGAGGACGACGAGGAGTCGCCGAAGCTCGACGCGCCCAAGATCGCGACGCTGGTCGGACTGGTGGCGCTGGTCGTCGGCACGCTGGTGTTCGACCTGGACGTCGGCCTGACCGCGTTGACGCTGGCGGCCGTGCTGAGCCTGGTGTGGCCCGCGAGCAGCCGCCAGGCCGTGGGCGAGATCACCTGGCCCACCGTGCTGCTGATCTGCGGCGTGCTGACCTACGTGGCCGTGCTCCAGGCGATGGGCACGATCGACTTCGTCGGCAACGCGGTCACGAACGTCGGTGTGCCGGTCCTGGCGGCGCTGCTGCTCTGCTACATCGGCGGGATCGTGTCCGCGTTCGCCTCGTCGGTCGGCCTGATGGGCGCGCTCATCCCGCTGGCCGTGCCGTTCCTCGCGCTGGGCACGGTCGGGCCGATCGGGATGATCGCCGCGGTGGCGATCTCCGCGACGGTCGTGGACGTGAGCCCGTTCTCCACCAACGGCGCGCTGGTGCTCGCCAACGCGAAGGACGTGGACCGCGACCGGTTCTTCACCCAACTCCTCGTCTACGGCGGCATCGTCGTCGCGGTCGCCCCGCTGGTGGTGTGGCTGCTGTTCGTCGTACCGAACTTCGGCTGACCTGTCAGGTGGTCCGGGCGCGGCGGGCGCACGATGGGGGTATGGCGATCCCGACCGTGTCCGCGCTGCGCACCAGACTGGCCTCGACCCTGTTCGCGAAGGTGGCGGGCCCGAACGGGGCGGAGGCCCGAGCGAGGGTGCACGACACCCCCGGCCCTCGGTGGTTCGCCGAGGACCGGCCGATCCGGCGGGTCCACGGCGACGCCTCCATGTTCGTCGGCGGCCTGCGCGCGCTGCTGCTCCAGTCGTTGCACCCGCTCGCCATGGCCGGGGTCGCGGGCCACTCCGACTACCGCGGCGACCCGTGGGGACGGCTCCAGCGCACCAGCACGTTCCTCGCCATGACGACGTTCGGGGCCGAGGTCGACGCGCAGCGCGCCGTGGACCGGGTCCGCGGCATCCACCGCCGCGTCCACGGCACCGCGCCGGACGGCCGCCCGTACCGCGCGGACGACCCCCGCCTGCTCACGTGGGTGCACATCGCCGAGGTGGACAGCTTCCTGCTGGCCCACCAGACGTACGGGGCGAGGCCGCTGGACCAGGAGGGGTGCGACGGCTACGTCGCCGACACCGCCCGCGTCGCCGAGGCGCTGGGCGTGCCGAACCCGCCCCGGACCACGGCCGAACTGGCGGCGCGGCTCGCCGAGTACCGCCCGGAACTCCGCGGCACCGCCGAAGCCCGTGAAGCGGCCAAGTTCCTCGTCCTCAAGGCCCCGCTTCCCTGGGCCGCCCGCCCGCCGTACGCCGTGCTGGCGGCGAGCGCCGTCGCCATGCTGCCGCCGTGGGCCCGGCTGCCCCTCCGGCTGCCGTACCTGCCGCTGGCCGAGGCGACCGCGATCCGGGCCGCGGGCCACGGCCTGGTCCGCGGCATCCGGTGGACGCTGGCCGCCTGACGTCAGCTCAGGCGGACGTTCTGGAACTGGGCCGTGGCCGCGTACACGTTGAGGCCGAACCGGCCGCTCGGGTACTGGCCGTCGGTCGCGTCGATCACCGGCGCGGCCCGGTTGTCCAGGTACACCTTGATGTTCGCGCCCTTGGTCACGACCTTCAAGTGGTACGTCGTCCCCCGCGCGACGGGCAGCGCGAAGGTCGCGATGTCCCTCCCCGGCCGCCAGAGCTTCACCACGCCCGCGCCCGCGTCGACGTTCGCGGTGTACCCGGCGCCCTGCTGGTCCGCGCGGAACGTGATGCCCGCGGCGGTGCCGCTCACCAGCCGGACGTCGCCCTCGTAGGTGAAGTCCGCGCCGGTGTGGTCGCTGACGTAGAACGCGTCGCCCTTCGCCGTGCCCTGCTTGCCCTCGGTGACGTCGGTCCACAGGCCGCTCGCGGCCCGCCACTGGCCCGGCAGGTTGTGCTGGAGGACCGACTCGCCCAGCCCCCACGACGGCGCGAGCTCGTGCAGGTCCAGCGACACCAGCTTCACGTCGCCGTCGCTGAACAGCGAGAGGCCGCGGCTGTCGGACCGCTGGTCGAACTGGACGTTGTCGCTGCGGGAGAACAGGCCGTCGTTGCCGAAGACCTCCAGTTGCGCGCGGTCGACCAGCAGCCGCACCTTCACCCGGTTCCCCACCGGTGGCAGGGGAACGCCCATGAGGGTCCCGGCGCGCACGTCGTAGACGACCTCGGCCCCGGCCGTCCCGTCCGGCCGGGTGTCGAGCCGGAACCCGACCCGGCCGGTGGCCGCCGTGACCTCGAACTCGGCCTGGACCTCGTAGGTCTCGACCGACTGGTCCCGCAGGAGTTGCGCGGCGGACGCCGGGGTCAGGGCGCGGTCGCGGAAGGACGTGGTGCGGTAGCGCAGCTTCTCGATCGCCTGGACCGGGGTGCGGGTGACGCGCGGACCGGCGGGCGTGCCCCGAAGTCCCAGCGCCACGGGGAAAGTGGCGTTGCCGGTCCACGTCGCACCGCGGTTGCCCGGCATCCACGCCATCTGGACGACCTGCGGGGTGTTGGAGAACACCTGCGCCGCGTAGTACGAGCCGTTCGGGTCGTTGCGGCCGTGGTCCATCCGCTGCGGGCCCGTCCAGTCGGTGCGGAACGCCGAGCCGTCGAAGTCGCCGACGACGTACTCCCCGCTCGCGTCGCTGAGCACCCACTTCACCCGGTTCGCGTCGCCGTCCACCGGCAGCGGCACGAAGTCCGGGCACTCGAACAGCCAGCCCGCGGCGAACCGGCTGCGGAACGTCCAGTCGCGCAGGTTCGGCGAGCTGTAGACGTTGACGCCGTTGCCGCCCTCGTCGGACCAGACGACCATGGTCCACCGGCCGCGCGCCGCGTCCCAGAGGACCTTCGCGTCCCGGCTCGTGCCCGGCATCCGCACGACCGGTGTGCCGCCGTTGTACGTCTGGAAGGTCCGGCCGGCGTCGGTGCTGTAGAACATCGTCACGCCGTTGGTGCCGGAGAACACGACCAGCGGGTCCTCCGAGCCGGAGCGCAGGCCCGAGGTGTTCGCGGTGTCCACGACGCCCGCGCCGGACCACAGGTCGCCGGGGTGGACGCCCGGTTCCAGCGCGATCGGCTTCTGCGTCCAGTGCACCAGGTCGGTGCTCGTCGCGTGGCCCCAGTGCATGGTGTCCCATTCCAGGCCGTGCGGGTTGTGCTGGTAGAAGAAGTGGTAGACGCCCTTGTAGTAGAGCAGCCCGTTGGGGTCGTTCATCCACCCGGACTGCGAACTGAAGTGGAATTGCCCGCGATAGGGTTCGCTGTAGGTCGTCGGCGGGTACGGGAATTCCGATTGAACCGGGGCGGCGGCAGCGGACCCGGCGGAAACGGCGACGAGCACCAGCACCGCGGCGGCCGCCAAGATACGCTGAACAGCGAACATGTGCCGACCTCCTGCGCCGTTGCGGGACGTCCTGCCTTGCTACCGCTCCCCGGCGAAGCCGGGCAAGGCATTGGCCGGATCCTGTCCGCAATTGACGCGCGAATACCTTCCGTACCGCCGAACAGCCGAATTGACTCTGTTAAAAAGCGGCGCTTGTCACGAAGTCTCGGATGCGCGAAACATCGAGGTCGACTCGAATACGCCTGGTTAGCCCATTCATCGACGGTGCGGTCGACAACGATCGGGAGGCGAACATGACCAAGAGCGTGCGGGCGTCCGCGGCAGTGGTGGCCCTGCTCCTGCTGGCGGGGTGCGGAGGGGGTTCCTCGACCGGCGGCGGCGAGGTGCTGGTGGGGCTGGTCACCAAGACCGACACCAACCCGTTCTTCGTCAAGATGAAGGAAGGCGCCCAGCAGGCCGCGGGGACGACGGGCGCCAAGCTCCAGTCGTTCGCGGGCAAGCAGGACGGCGACAACCAGACCCAGGTCGACGCGATCGAGAACCTGATCGGCGCGGGCGCCAAGGGCATCCTCATCACCCCCAACGACTCCAAGGGGATCGTGCCGTCGGTCGACAAGGCCCGGCAGGCCGGTCTGCTGGTCATCGCGCTGGACACCCAGCTGGAGCCCGCGGACGCGGCCGACGCCACGTTCGCCACCGACAACTACCAGGCTGGCCTGCTGATCGGGAAGTGGGCGAAGGCGACGTTCGAGAAGTCGGGCAAGCAGGCCAAGATCGCGCTGCTCGACCTGAGCCCGAACCAGGTCTCCGTCGACGTGCAGCGGGACCAGGGCTTCCTGGAGGGCTTCGGCGTCGACGTGAAGGACAAGAGCCGCATCGGCGACGAGTCCGACCCGCGGATCGTCGGCCACGACGTGACCGACGGCGCGCCGGAGGGCGGCCGGACCGCGATGGAGAACCTGCTCCAGAAGGACTCCGGCATCACCCTCGTCTACACGATCAACGAGCCCGCGGCGGCGGGCGCGTACGAGGCGTTGAAGGCCGCGGGCAAGGAGAAGGACGTCGTGATCGTGTCCGTCGACGGCGGCTGCCCCGGCGTCGGCAACGTCAAGGACGGGATCATCGGCGCCACCTCCCAGCAGTACCCGTTGAAGATGGCGCAGATGGGCGTGGAGGCGGTCGCGAAGTTCGCCAAGGACGGCACCAAGCCGTCCAACACCGCGGGCAAGGCCTTCGTCGACACCGGCGTCACGCTGATCACCGACAAGCCCGCGTCCGGCGTGGAGTCCAAGGACTCCGCGTGGGGCCTGCAGAACTGCTGGGGCTGAGCGCCGTGACCGCCCTCGACGAGCACCAGTCCCGTTCCCCGCTGTCGCGGTTGCAGCACCTGCTGCACTCGCAGGCCACCATCGGCCCCGCGGTCGTCCTGCTGATCGCGGTCGTCGTGTTCGCCCTGCTGTCCGAGCGGTTCCTGCAACCGGCGAACATCTCCCTCGTCCTGCAACAGGTCGCGGTCGTCGGCACCCTCGCCGTCGGCCAGACGATCGTCATCCTCACCGCGGGCATCGACCTGTCCTGCGGCGCGATCATGGTCCTCACCTCGATCGTGATGGCGAAGGTCGCCGCCGAGACCGGCCTGCCCGGACTTCCCGCGCTGCTGCTGGGTTTCCTCGTCGGCACGGTGTGCGGGCTGCTCAACGGCGTGCTCGTCACCCGGCTCAAGCTGCCGCCGTTCATCGTCACCCTGGGCACGCTCAACGTGTTCTTCGCCCTCAACCTCTGGTACTCCGGCAGCGCGACGATCCGCGGCGGCGACATGCCGAAACTGCTGCTGTGGACCGGCGAGACCTTCACCATCGCAGGCACCCGCGTGACCTACGGGTCGATCATGATGGTGCTGCTGGTGGCGGCCGCGGCGTTCGTGCTGAAGAACACCTCGTGGGGCAGGCACGTCTACGCCACCGGCGACGACCCGGAGGCGTCCCGCCTGTCCGGCATCCGCACAGCCCGCGTGCTGCTCAGCGTGTACGCCACCGCGGGCGCGGTCTACGCGCTGGCGGCGTGGATCCTGATCGGCCGCATCGCCTCGGCCAGCCCGCAGGCGGGCCAGTTCGAGAACCTCGACTCCATCACCGCGGTCGTCATCGGCGGCACCAGCCTCTTCGGCGGCCGCGGCGCGATCGTCGGCTCGCTGATCGGCGCGCTCATCGTCGGCGTCTTCCGCAACGGCCTCGCGCTGGCGGGCGTGGACGTCCTGTGGCAGACGTTCGCCGTAGGCGTCCTGATCATCGCCGCCGTCTCGATCGACCAGTGGATCCGGAAGGTGAAGCCATGACCGAGCCGATCCTGGAGGCCAAGGGGCTGGTCAAGCGGTACGGGCGGGTGACCGCGCTGGCGGGTGCGGACCTGGACCTGCTGCCCGGTGAGATCCTCGCCGTCATCGGCGACAACGGCGCGGGCAAGTCCAGCCTCATCAAGGCGTTGTGCGGCGCGGTCGTGCCGGACGAGGGCGAGATCCGGTTGGACGGCAGGCCGATGTCGTTCGCCACGCCGGTCGACGCGCGGGAGGCGGGCATCGAGACCGTCCACCAGAGCCTCGCCGTGGCCCCGTCGCTCGACATCGCCGCGAACCTCTACCTGGGCCGGGAACTGCGCCGCAAGGGCGTCCTCGGCTCGGTGTTCCGGATGCTCGACCGCACCGGCATGCGCGAGGAGGCCAAGCGCCAACTGGACGCGCTCGGCATCATGACCATCCAGAACCCCGGCCAGGCCGTGGAAACCCTGTCCGGCGGCCAGCGCCAAGCCGTGGCCGTCGCCCGCGCGGCGGCGTTCGGCAGCCGGGTCGTGATCATGGACGAACCGACCGCCGCGCTGGGCGTCCGCGAGTCCAGGGCGGTGCTGGACCTGATCCTCCAGGTCCGCGACCGCGGCCTGCCGGTCATCCTGATCAGCCACAACATGCCGCACGTCTTCGAGGTCGCCGACCGCGTCCACATCCAACGCCTCGGCCGCCGCCGAGCCGTCGTGGACCCGAAGTCGATCTCCATGTCCGACGCCGTGGCGATCATGACCGGCGCGATGGAACCACCGGAGTAGCCCTCGGCGCGGCGGCGGCCGTCGGACCGCCGCCGCGCACCGGGTCACGGCGAGAACAATGATGGAAGCTGGACGTCGACCGTCGTCGACGGTCGAACATCAAGCCCCACATGTGCCGCGTGCTCGAGTACAGCGGCCCAGGTCCCAACGAATATGGTGTCCGCCGCACAACTCCCGCACTCGCCTTCCTCCACGCACGTGATCACGCCCGCAGCCCGATTGCGAACGTGCCCGAGCGCGTCTTGCGGATGATCTGCCTTCACGAGGACCCAGGTTCCGGCTCGCTCATCCTCAACGAGACCTGCGGCGACGACAACACGCCTCGGCGGATCCACTCCGTCGTCCCGGTGTCGAAGGACGAAGTACTGATCGAGGGTATCGACCTCATCCCCGTCGGGCATGTTCGACTCGAACCAGGCTCGCGCTTCCTCCGCAGGACCTGGCCCCCACAGCAGGTCGACGGGATACCGGGTGCACTCGAACCGAGCATCGAACTGGCTTAGGTCCTCGGAACGGTCGGCCACTGCACGAACCAGAATGCATTTCGAGTCCGGACCCGTGTACCCAGTCGGCACTTCCTGGGCGCTACCAGTCTCGACACGGCCTGCCGAATCCCAAGCGATCATCAACACCTCCCGCCGCTTCGGCGCCGGATGCAAGCGCCCACCGGGCGTACGGGACCCCCACAAGCAATTGATGATCTCAGCCAGGTCCCGGAGGACCATAGCCGCAGCTCCAGGGGTGCCTAGTTGGTAGCCGGATGGGTGAGCAACCGAGTTCCTGAGTCTCTTTTGTAGCCGCTGAACGATCCTTGCTCTCTGCCCAGGCAGGAGCCCTTCCTCTCGTGCCCAGTTCCAGAGATCGGTCAGCATTCCGTCGAACCGCAGAGGTGTGTCCGTCCTGGCCAGCCGGATCTGCCACGAGCCTCCGCGCTTGCGAAGGGCGGCATGTACGTCGTCGAACGACGTTGCCTGCAAGATGAATTCGTCTCCGGATTTCTTGTGCACGAGGACGATGCCCTGCGGATAAAACGACAGGAATCGATCCCGGAGCGCCAGCTCGATTACGAGATGGGCGAACTGCCAGGCGGTGGTGAACAACTCGTACTGGAGAACGCCGTAGACGAACATGGTACGCAGACCTTCGAAAGTCAGCCGCGTGCCTGCCGGGGCTTCGTCCACCAAATCAGTCCCGGACAACAGGTCGTGGTGGAATGCGACTGCAGCCTCGGGCGAGAGTTGGTGGGAGAGTCCAAGTCCCAACGGCGTGAACAGCAACGTGCGTTCGTCGGGTGACCGCAGATCCTCCAGCGTCCGGTTGATCACAGATCCGCTCCTCATGTCGATCACCGACCACAATCGGGCCGACCTGGAGGCCAGCCGGAGATCATCCCATGACAGCCACGCCTGTGCGAGCGGAAATCAGCCCGCGCGGCGGCGGCCGTCGGACCGCCGCCGCGCACCGGGTCACGGCGTGAGGTCCGTGGCCGCCCGTAACGAGCCGTCCATGTGGAACGGCGTGGACGTGTGCTCGTGCGTGATGAGCCACGTGCCGTTCTCCTTGCGCAGCCCCGCCGTCATCCGGAACCACATCGTGAACCCCTCCGGCGACCCGGTCGGCGTCGACGACATCCGGTTGAGCCCGTGGCAGAACGCCACGTCCTCGCCCGCGGTGATCTCCAGGTCGGTCACCTTGTAGTACACCGGGCCGTCGAACCCCGCGAACCACCGCGCGAGCCCTTCCGGGTCGTTCCCGGTGTGGCGCAGCGGCGGGGCCAGGTCGTACTTGACGGCGTCCGCCGTGTAGCGGGCCAGCAGGCGGGTGACGTCCTTCGTCTCCATCGCCGCCTCCACGTCGGTCACCACGGCGTGGATCTGCTCGATGTCGCTGGTCATGATGTGCTCCTCAACGTTCTCCGGATGCTTTTCACCGGGGACGTCGAAGCCGCCCGCCCGGCTTCGACATGTCGGGTGAAGGGATTTTCCGAACCACGCGGAGGCAGTCGTGAAGTACCTGATCCTCATCCAGAGCAACCCCAAGTCCCTGGCCGTCTGGGAGACGCTGTCCGACGAGCAGCGCTACGCGTTCGGCAAGGGCCACCTGGAGCTGTCCGCGGAACTGGCCGAGTCCGGCGAGCTGATCGTGTCCGAGGGGCTGGTCGACCCGGCGCTCGGCAAGATGGTGTCGGTGCGCGACGGCAAGGTCCTGACCAGCGACGGACCGTTCGCCGAGGTCAAGGAGCACCTCGCGGGCTTCTACCTGGTCGACGTCGACAGCTACGAGCGTGCCGTCGAGATCGCCGCCAAGGCGCCGGACGCCGCCTACGGCGCGGTCGAGGTGCGGCCGGTGCTCGACATGACCGCCTGGGACCTGTGAGGACGCCGTTCGAGGACCTGCTGCGCGACCTCGCGCCGCAGGTCCTCGGGGCCTTGGTCCGCCGCTACGGCGGGTTCGACACCTGCGAGGACGCCGTCCAGGAGGCCCTGCTGGCGGCGGCACTCCAGTGGCCGTCCGAGGGCGTTCCGGACAACCCGCGGGCGTGGCTGATCACCGTGGCGTCCCGGCGGCGGACCGAGCTGTGGCGCTCCGACTCCGCCCGCCGCAAGCGCGAGGAGACCGTCGCCGCCCTGGCCCCGCCGGAGCCCGACCCGACGCCCGCGGTGGACGACACGCTCACGCTCCTGCTGCTGTGCTGCCACCCGTCGTTGACGCGGGTGTCGCAGGTGGCGCTGACGCTGCGCGCGGTGGGCGGCCTGGCGACCGCGGAGATCGCCCGCGCGCTCCTCGTGCCGGAGTCGACCGTGGGCCAGCGCATCAGCCGCGCCAAGCAGCGCGTCAAGGCGGACGGGGCCGAGTTCCGCCTGCCGCCGCCCGAGGAGTTCCCCGACCGGGTGGCGGCGGTGCTCCAGGTCCTCTACCTGATCTTCAACGAGGGGTACACGGCCAGTTCCGGCACGTCCCTCAACCGCGTCGACCTCACGTCCGAGGCGATCCGGCTGACCAGGCAGCTCCACGAGCGACTGCCCGCCGACGGCGAGGTGACGGGTCTGCTGGCGTTGATGCTGCTCACCGACGCCCGCAGGCCCGCGCGGACGCTCGCCGACGGCAGCCTGGTCCCGCTCGCGGAGCAGGACCGCGGCACGTGGGACGCCGCCGCCATCGCGGAGGGCGTGGAGCTCGTGACCGACGCGCTGGCGACCACGGCCATCGGCCCGTACCAGCTGCAAGCGGCGATCGCGGCCGTGCACGACGAGGCGGCGCGGGCGGAGGACACCGACTGGACGCAGATCCTCGGCCTGTACGAGCTGCTCAACGCCACCGCGCCCGGCCCGATGGTGACCCTCAACCGGATCGTCGCCCACGCCATGGTCCACGGCCCGCTGCCCGCGTTGGCGCACCTGGCGGCGGCCGAGGCGGACCCCGCCCTGGCGGGCCACCACCGCGTGCACGCCGTCCGCGCCCACCTGCTGGACCTGGCGGGCGACCACGAGGCCGCAAGGGAGCACTACCTCACGGCCGCCAGGACCACCCTCAGCCTGCCGGAGCGGCGGTACCTGGAGGCAAAAGCCCGCGGTTGACCTCTGCCAGGTCCTGCGCGTACGCCGCCAGCGACCGGTTGTACCTGCTCAGGTGCGGGGCCAACGCGGTCAACGCGAGCACGACCGCCTCCCGCTCGCGCCCGACGCTCGTGAGCGCCAGCGCGAGGAACGCCCGCAGCTCGTCCCCCAGTTCGTCGAAGTCCTCGTCCAGCTCGGCCGTCAGCAGTTCGACGCTCACCTCGGCCTGCCCCAGGTTCCGCAGCGAGCTGGCCAGCTGGATCACCGCGCGCCGACGCCGCAGCCCGGTCAGGCCGCCGTCGAGCGCCGCCCGGTAGTGCTCGACCGCCTGCTCGGGGTGGCCGGTCGAGTCGAAGGCGGCCCCCTGCTCGAACAGCCCGACCGGGTCGTCCGCGGGCCGCTCCGAGACCAGCTCGGCCATCGCGGCCAGGAAGTCGTCCTCGGACCGCTCGTCCAGCGAGTCCCACAGCAGCAGGAGCCGCCGTCCCCAGTCCTCTTCGTCCATGCGGGTGATCGTAAGCTGGCCCCATAGCCACCATCAGCCAGTCCTTCACCGTCGAAGCCCCGCCCGAGCACGTCTGGGCAGGCCTTCGCGACGTCGGCGCCGTGCACGAGCGCCTCATCCCTGGTTACGTCACGGCGACCCGCCTCGACGGCCACCACCGCTACCTGACCATGGCCGACGGCTGGGTCGTCCACGAGCTGATCGTCGGCGTCGACGACGAGGCTCGCCGGCTCGCGTACGCCGTCGTGGAAGGCGGCAGGCCGGCGCTGGAGCACCACCACGCGGCGTTCCAGGTGTTCGCCGACGGCCCGGACCGCAGCCGGGTCGTGTGGACCACGGACCTGCTCCCGGACACCGCCGCGCCCGAGGTCCGCCTGCGCGTGGCGCGCGGCTCCGAGGTCATGGCAGCGGCTCTAGCACGAAAAGCCTGACCAGGCCAGGCCGTTCACCCGACCGTCCCGCATCCCGGACGCTGCGGCGCGACCCCCGTTCGCGCTGCAACTCTGGTGGGGACAGGGAGTTCGGGTGAGAAGAGGGTCGGCATGGCTGGCACGTCACCACTGCACCTCGCGGTCGCGTTGGACGGCGCGGGCTGGCACCCCGCCGCGTGGCGCGAGGCCGACGCGAGGCCGCGTGAGCTGTTCTCCGGCCGCTACTGGGTGGACCTGGTCCAGGAGGCGGAACGCGGTCTGCTCGACTTCGTGACGATCGAGGACTCGCTCGGCCCGCAGTCGACGCTGCTCGACGGCCACGACGACCGGGTCGACCAGGTCAGGGGCAGGCTCGACGCGGTGCTGATCGCCGCCCGAGTCGCACCCGTGACCAGCCGGATCGGCCTGGTGCCGACCGCGATCGTGACCCACACCGAGCCGTTCCACCTGTCCAAGGCGATCGCGACCGTCGACCACGCGAGCCTCGGCCGCGCGGGCTTCCGCCCGGTCATCACGGCGAGGGCCTCCGACGCGAAGCACTTCGGCCGCCGCGACGTGCCGGTGCTGAAGGGGTACGACCCCGCGGACCCTCGGTTGGCCGACCTGTTCGACGAGGCCGCCGACTACGTCGAGGTCGTCCGGCGGTTGTGGGACAGCTGGGAGGACGACGCCGAGATCCGCGACGCCGCGACCGGCCGCTTCGTCGACCGGGACAAGCTGCACCGGATCGACTTCGAGGGCCGCTGGTTCTCGGTGCGCGGCCCGTCCATCACGCAGCGCCCGCCGCAGGGGCAGCCGATCGTCAGCGCGTTGGCGCACAACGACCTCGCGTACCGGTTCGCGGTGCGCGCCGCGGACGTGGTGCACGTGACCCCGTTCGACACCGGCGACGTGCACCGGATCGTCGGCGAGGTGTCCGGTGTGCCGCACGTCTTCGGCGAGCTGGTGGTGTTCCTGGACGACGTGCCGGGCGCGGCCGCGTCCCGCAAGGAACGGCTGGACTCCTTGGACGGGCAGGAGTTCACGTCCGACGCGCTGGTGTTCACCGGCACCGCGGGCGAACTGGCCGACCTGCTCCTCGCGTGGCGCGAAGCGGGCCTGTCCGGGTTCCGGCTGCGCCCCGGAGCCGTGCCGCACGACCTGGAAGCGATCACCAGGGCGCTGGTGCCGGAACTCCAGCGCCGCGGCGCGTTCCGCACGGAGTACGAGGCCGACACCCTGCGCGGGCTGCTCGGCCTGGCCCGCCCCGCCAACCGCTACGCCCCGGCCTGAGATCGAGGATGACGATGACCAAGCCGCGCAAGCAGGTCCACCTCGCCGTGCACTTCCCCGGCGTGAACAACACGACCGTGTGGAGCGACCCGAGGTCGGGCAGCCACATCGACTTCAGCTCGTTCGAGCACCTCGCGAAGACCGCCGAGCGGGCCAAGTTCGACTTCCTGTTCCTCGCCGAAGGCCTGCGGCTGCGGGAGTACGCGGGCCAGATCCACGACCTGGACGTGGTCGGCAGGCCCGACACGTTCACCGTGCTGGCAGCCTTGGCGGCCGTCACCGACCGCCTCGGCCTGGCGGGCACGATCAACTCCACGTTCAACGAGCCGTACGAGGTGGCCCGCCAGTTCGCCACGCTGGACCACCTGTCCGACGGGCGCGCGGCGTGGAACGTCGTCACGTCGTGGGACGCGTTCACCGGCGAGAACTTCCGCCGCGGCGGCTTCCTCCCGGCCGACCAGCGCTACGACCGCGCGGACCGGTTCATGCGGACGGCGTGGGAGCTGTTCGACTCGTGGCGCGGCCACGAGGTCGTGGCGGACAAGGAATCCGGCCGCTTCCTCAGCGACCCGACCGCGGGCACGTTCGCCCACCACGACGACCACTTCGACATCGCGGGCCGCTTCGGCGTGCCCCGCAGCCCGCAGGGCCGTCCGGTGATCTTCCAGGCGGGCGACTCCGACGGCGGCCGCGAGTTCGCCGCCGCCACGGCCGACGCGATCTTCAGCAGGCACAGCGAGATCGAGGCGGGCAAGGCGTTCTACGCCGACGTCAAGGACCGCCTGGCCAAGTACGGCCGCAAGCACGAGGACCTGCTCGTGCTGCCCGCGGCGACGTTCGTGCTCGGCGACACCGACGCCGAGGCGCAGGACATCGCCGCGGAGGTGCGCCGCCAGCAGACCAGCGGCCCCACCGCCATCAGGCAGCTGGAGGAGGTCTGGAACCGCGACCTCACCTCCTACGACCCCGACGGCCCACTCCCGGACGTGGACCCGATCGCGGGCGAGAACACCGTCGTGAAGGGCAGGGCCAGCGTCCGCATGCACCGCGACCCGTTGGCCGTGGCCAAGCAGTGGCGTGAGCTGGCGGAGGCCAAGGGACTGTCCATTCGAGACCTGGCCATCCACGTGTCGGGCAAGCAAACCTTCATCGGCTCCCCGGAAACCGTCGCCAACGCGATCAACCAGGCCGTCCAGGAAGACGCCAGCGACGGCGTCATCCTGGTCCCCCACATCACACCGGGCGGCTTGGACGAGTTCGCCGACAAGGTAGTGCCACTCCTCCAGGAACGCGGTGTCTTCCGCACCGACTACGAGGGCACCACTCTGCGTTCCCACCTGGGCTTGGCGGACCTCCCGTGACCGACAGACCCCCACCGGACCCCGTACTGGCCTCCCTCCTGGGAGCCCACGCCCACCTGTCGGAAGCCAAGGGCAGAGCCATCCGCTACCACCCCGAGGTAGCCGGTTTCACCACCGTGCAAGGAGAACGCGACGCCGAGGCCTGGCGCGACCTGGCAGCCTTGGTGGGCCCAGGCCAACAGGTCTCCCTCTCCGACCCACCCCCAGACTGGGAAGTCGAATGGGTCGGCGAGGGCGTACAACTGGTAGCCGTCTCCCTGGACACCACCCCCGACCCCCAGGCACGCGTACTCGGCCCAGCCGACGTCCCGGAAATGCTGGACCTGGTAGCCCGCACCGAACCGGGCCCGTTCCGCAACCGCACCATCGAAATGGGCACCTACCTGGGCATCCACGACAACGGCACCTTGATCGCCATGGCAGGCGAACGCGTACGCCCACCGGGCTGGACCGAAATCAGCGCGGTCTGCACAGACCCGAACCACAGGGGCAAAGGCCTGGCCACCCGCCTGGTCCGCGCAGTGGCCCACGGCATCGTAACCAGAGGCGACCGCCCCTTCCTCCACGCCACAGCCACGAACAGCAACGCCATCAGACTCTACGAATCCCTGGGCTTCGAGCTGGTGGGCCACAGAAAGTTCACCATCGCCCGCACCCCGACCTGACCCACTCCCGCCCTGGCTGGAACCGGAGCTGCGCACCCCGTCTGAACTTTGCTCTTCGACTTCAGCCCTGTTCTTTGGCTCTGGCTTTGGCTTTGGCTTTGGCTCGAATACTCAACCCCGCACGCAACTGGACCAGACGGCCTGAGCACTCCCCTCCCTGCACCCCGATCCGAAGCGCCTTCGCATCCGTTTTGTCTTGTCAAGGCATCTTTCCCGCCTTGACAAGACAAAACGGATGTTGAAATAATTGCGCGAGCGGGGTGAAGGGACCCCCCAAGTGCCCCAACGAAGACCGACACCCTCCAACACCCCCAATCCACGTTTGATAAACCTCACCCATGCGCGTCCTCCTCCCCCTCCCAGACCGCGACTTCGACGTCACCGAGGTAGCCGTCCCCTGGCGCCTCCTCCGAGACGCGGGCCACGAGGTCGTCTTCACCACCGAGAACGGCACCACTCCAGCCGCCGACCCTCTCCTCCTCACCGGCGTCCTCTTCGGCCGTCTAGGCGCGGAACCGGAACCTCAACGCTTCTACCGCGACCTCCAAACCGACCCGGCCTACCAACACCCCCTCCCCTGGGCAGACCTCACCCCGTCCACCTACGACGGCCTGATCCTCCCCGGCGGCCACGCCCCCGGCATGCGCCAATACCTAGGCAGCACCACCCTCCACCACCAGATCGCCGAGTTCTGGCAACTGGACCGCCCGGTAGGAGCCATCTGCCACGGTGTCCTAGCCCTGGCCCGCACCCAGGACCACACCGGCCGCTCCGTCATCGCCGACCGCCAAACCACCTGCCTCCCCAAGTACATGGAACGCAGCGCCTACTACCTCACCGCGTGGCGCAGGGGCCGCTACTACCGCACCTACCCCGCCTACGTGCAGGACGAGGTCACCGCGGCCCTGACCAGCCCCACCCAGTTCCACCGCGGCCCCACCGAACTCTCCCGCCGAGGCACCGCCACCGACGACACCCCAGCGTTCACCGTCCAGGACGGCAACTACGTCTCCGCCCGCTGGCCAGGCGACGCGTACCTGTTCACCCGCCACTTCCTGAACCGCCTCCACTCGATCGAGTGAACCCCACCCCCTGACCCACGAAACCCCCGATTTTTGTCGGACCCCCTCGCGACCATCGACGCATGACAACTCGCAGGATCGGCGGACCAGGCGGCAGCCTCGCCGCACGACCGACAGCAAAAAGGCAGCCCGCACCGGCGACACCACCACGGCTGAGCGTCGCCTGGGCATGCGCGAACTCAAGAAAACGGCCAAACAGGACCTGGAGTGCGTCACCGCGTCCCACGGCCAAGCGCACCGTCGGCGACACCGAGGGCACCAGCGCGATCGTCTCGGTCGTGTGGGTCGACTTCCGCGCCACCCACGACATGACGGCCTTCAAGTCCGTGATGGACAGACAGAGCAGCGGCGACATCCGTCCACTCGCCGCACCTCTGCTGGGCTTGGCGGACATCCGGTTCACCGGCCTCAACTACGACTCCGAACCCAACGGGAGTCCATCGCCATAGCCGAAACCGAACAAGCCACGGGCACCGTCGCCCCGACTTCCTAGACGCACTGGCGGAGGTGGCTTCCCAGTTCTCCAAGCCTTGACTTGCGCTCGACCACAGTGGCCCCACGAGCCGGACGGACTCAGCGGCGGGGCCGGGCCGGGGTGGCGGGTTCGATCACGGGGCTGCGGATGTGTTCGTAGACGACGCTGGTGCGGACGTCCGCCACCTCGGGCCGCTGGGTGAGGCGGTCGATGACGAAGGCGTAGAGGTGCTTGTTGTCGGGGACGGCCACGTGGAGGAGGAAGTCCTCGCCGCCCGCGACGACGAACACGCCCACGGTTTCCGGGAGGCGGGCGGCCCATTCCCGGAACGCCTCGATGTTCACGCGGGAGGGAGGCCGGACACGGACGGCGATGAGGGCTTGCACGGGGCGGCCGACCTCTTCCAGGTCGAGGTCGACGAGGAAGCCGCGGATGACGCCGCGGTCGCGGAGGGAACGGACGCGTTCGAGGGAGGTGGACGGGGAGACGCCGGTGGCGGCGGCGAGTTCGCGGTTGGTGCGCCGTGCGTCCTGCTGGAGTTCCCGCAGGAGTGCCTGATCTAGTTCGTCCAACTCGGCCATGTCGACCCTTCTGCCGAATTAAGTTCGATGAGGATTCCGGAGTCCGCACTTCGAGCTTAACATCGGCGAATCGGCCTCCACTCGTGTGGAGATCACCGATCATCGCCGAATGAAGGAGTCGCGTGACAACCGCTGTCGTCCCCTCGCTCGAACCCGACGAGATCCGCACCGACCGGCCGACCCGCGAGGCGCGGTTGAAGTGGGTCGTGGTCGTCGACACCGCGCTCGGCCCCGGGCTGATCGCGAACGCCGCCGTGTGCTTGGCGGCGGCTGTCGGGCACGCCATCCCGACGCTGCTCGGGCCGGGCACGACCGACGCGTCCGGCACGCACCACCCCGGTCTGCCGTGGACCGGGTGCTCGATCCTGGCCGGGGACGCTGCGACGGTCGGCGAGATCCGCGCGAAAGCGCTGACGAAGGAGGGGCTGCTGGTCGTCGACATGCCGGAACAGGCGCAGACCAGCCGGGTGTACGACGAATACCTGGCCGCGGTCGCGGGCACGGATGCCGCTGATCTGACCTACTACGCGGTCAGCATCGTCGGGCCGCGCAACAAGGTGGACAAGCTCGTCGGGAAGTTGGCGTTGTTGCGCTGACGGCGTGTGCGGGCCGGGGTCATGATCGTGAGCCGATAGGCTCGTCGCCCCCGGCTAGTGCGAGGTGCGCGATGACCGATCGTCCCGCCTGGGTGCCGGACTCGATCAACACCGAGTTGCCCAGTGCCGCCAGGGTCTACGACTACCTGCTGGGCGGCGGGCACAACTTCGCGATCGACCGGGTCGTGGGTGAGAAGGTGTTGCAGGTCCTGCCGAACGGGGGCCAGATCGCCGGGTCGAACAGGGCGTTCCTGCGGCGCGCGGTGCTGTTCATGATCGAGCGGGGCATCACCCAGTTCCTGGACCTGGGGTCGGGCATCCCGACGGTCGGCAACGTCCACGAGATCGCGCAGCACGCCGACCCGAACGCGCGCGTGGTCTACGTGGACTACGACGAGGTCGCCGTCACGCACAGCGAACTGCTGTTGCAGGGCAACGACAACGCGACCGTCGTCGCGGCCGACGCGACCAGGCCGGACCGCGTCCTGTCCGCCCCGGCCGTGCGGGAGATGCTGGACTTCAGCAAGCCCGTCGGCCTGCTCATGGTGGCGGTGCTGCACTTCATCCCGGACGAGAAGAAGCCGCGCGACGTGCTCGCCCAGTACATCGAGGCACTCCCCTCGGGCAGCCTGGTCGCCCTGTCCCACCTGACGGCCGACGGCAAGCCCGAAGAGATGGCCGCCGTGGTGGAAGCGATGAAGAACAGCCGCGACCCGATGTACTTCCGCTCCCACGCGGAATTCTCCACCATGTTCGACGGCCTGGAAGTCCTAGACCCCGGCATCGTCAGCGCCCCGCACTGGCACCCAGAAGTCGACTACGACACCAGCCCCGAAGACGTCTACGCAGCAGTAGGCCGCAAGCCCTGACCCCACACCCGGTCCCACAACAGAAGACCGGGTGTCCACCACACCGAGCGACGACCTCCCCGACCCACAGACCTCACCGCTCGGCCCCAGATTCCACCGGGCACTCCGATCAATCGATGCCCCCAGACTGTCCGCCTCGCCGCAGATCGGCGGAACATCGCCTGCAAAGCCGCCGATCGGCCAGCCCGGCTTGGCGGCGGCCGTCCATCCAAGCAACAGCCAGGCAGGCAGCCGAACGAACAAGGAGGCGGGCATCCGGCCAGGCGAGCATCCGAACGGCCAGCCGGGCAGACAGGCTGACCGGACGAGCGGGCGAGCAGGCGCCCGGACAAGCAGGCAGATGGGCGGCTGGCAGTCGAGCGGGCAGCCAGCAGACAGGCGGGCAGGCGCGCTGCCGGACGAGCGGGCGGGCAATAACCACCCCATCCGGGCAGACGGGCAAGCGGCCGGAAAAGCAGGCGGATAACAACCCATCCGAGCAAGCAGGCGAGCAGGCAATAGCAAGGCAGACAGCCAAGCGGCCAGCCGGGCGGGCGGGCAGCCAGCCGGGCGGGCAGCCAGCCGGGCGGGCGACCGGGTGGGCAAGCAGCCAGCCAGCCGGGCAGGCAGGTAGGCGGGCAAGCAGCCAGCCGGGCAGGCAGGCAGGCAGAAGGCAGGCAGGCAGGCAGGCAGGTAACAGCCAAAAGGGTGGGCAGCCCAGCAGGCAGGCGGCCGGACAAGCGGGCGGATAACAACCCATCCGGGCAAGCAGGCGGGCAGGCAATAACTAGGCGGGCAGGCAGCCAGACGAGCAGCCACCCAGGCGGGTGGGTGGCTGCCGGGCAGGTGGGTGGCCAGCCGAGCAGGTGGTGGGCAGCCGAGCGGGCGGCAGGCGGATCGGTGAGTGGGCAGGCAGGTAACGGCTGACTGGCGGTGGACTGCCAGGCAGTGGCCGGGTGTAGCGCTGCTGACCATGCCGTGGTTGGGCGAGCCGTGGTCGGGCTGAGCGCGGTCGACCTGAGCCGTGACCGGCTCTCGCCGGGTCAGGGGATCAGGACTAGGCGGATGGGGTCACCCGTTCGGGTTGCCAGCATGCGGACTGCGTCTGCTGCCTCTGTGAGGGGGACGTGGCCGCTGATCGAGTCGGCGAAGTCCAGGCGGTGGTAGGCGGTGAGGCCTACCAGGGCCTCGACGTCTTCCGGGGTGGAGCCGTAGTGGCCTAGTAGGCGTTGGCCTCGGACGCTGAAGCCGATGCCGTCCGCCAAGGTCAGGGGGCCGCCTACCAAGCCCACCAACACCAACGCGCCCGCGATGCCCAACGACCCAGCTGCTTGTTCGCGTACGGCGGGTACGCCTGCGAAGTCGAACGCGTAGTCCAAGCCCCTGCCGCCGGTGGCGGTGAGGACGCGGCTGGTGAAGTCGGGGTCGGCCGGGTCCAACGCCAGGTCGGCTCCGAAGGCCAAGGCGCGGTCACGGGCGGTTGGCAGTGGGTCGACGGCGATGATCGGGGCGGCTCCGATCAGGCGCAGCAGTTGCACGGCGTGTGCGCCTAGGCCGCCGATTCCCCACACCCCCGCGGACTGGGCGGGGCGGACTCCGGCGGTGGCGTTGATCGCGGCGTACGGCGTGGACACGGCGTCGGGGATGATGGCCGCCTCGTCGAACGGCAGGTGGTCCGGGATCGGTACGAGCGTGTCGTGCCTGGCCAGTGCGTACTTCGCCCAGCCGCCGTCGTAGTTCACGCCCCTGGTCAAGCCGGTCAGGCACGGGCGTTGGCGGACGCACAGTTCGCAGCGGCCGCACGTCTGGCCCGCCTGGAGGATCACCCGGCGGCCGACCGTCACCGACGGCGGCACGTTCGAGCCGAGCACGGCGACCGTACCCGCGACCTCGTGGCCCAGGGTCAGCTTCGGCTGGTCGTTGTTCCACACGCGAAGCGTGCCGTCGATCAGGTGCAGGTCGGACAGGCACACGCCTGCCGCCGCCACGGCCACCAGCACCTCGTCGGGGCCGGGCTCGGGGATCGGCACCTCCTCCACGGCGAACTCCAGCGTGGTGAGGTTCAGGCGGGCCGCGGGCATCGTCACGGCCCGAGTATGCGGCCGAACGTGCCCGCGACCTGCCGTTCCGGCGAAACGCTGGGGCCCCTAACCCGCCCGGTGCGCGCGCAGCGCGGCGAGCAGCCACTGGAACGCGGGCACGGTCGGCGGACCGGGGACCCGTCCGTTCACGAGGCTCAGCAACTGCCAGTAGCGCTCGATCCTGGCGTCGACGACGACCTCCAGCCACGCGACCAGGTCCGAAGAAGGCGCGTCGGTCGGGACGATCCGGTCCAGCACCACCCGCCCGAGGACCGAGTCCGCCGCGATCCCCTCCTCGACCGCCCCGCCCGCGTGCTCCAGGACGACGGGCCGGATCGCGAGACCGAACTCCAGGCGCTCGCTCCCCCCGCCGTGGAGCACGACGTGCCGGAGCTTTCGCCCGAAGTCCTCGTCCGCGACGAGTTCGGCCAGTTCCACCCACGCGTCGACCTGCTCGGGGCTCGGGTCGTCCGGCAGTTCGCGCATCCACTCCGCGACGATCGCGGCGTCCTCGCTCCGCACGTCGGCGAAGACGCCGCCGATGAAGTCGTCGATGATCCGCTGCCGTTCCCTCGCCGACAGCGTGGCCAACCTGTGCATCAGTGCCATCCCCTCCGTTGTGCCGCGGCGCTGGACCACCGCGTTCAGGACGGCGCGGCGCAACCGCAGGGCGCGCATCTCGGCGTCCAGAGCCCGGACGTGCACCGCGGCCACGTCGGCCAGGTCCACCTGCCGGTCCAGCACCCGGTGGACCTCGTCGAGCCCGAGCCCGAGGTCGCGCAACGTCCGGACCAGGTCGAGCCTGGCCACGGCCGCCGCGTCGTAGAGCCGGTACCCGCCCGCCGACCGGGTCGTGGGCGGCACCGCCCCGCCGTCCGACCAGAACCGGATGGTGCGCGCCCGCAACCCGGTCAACCGGGCCAGCTGCCCGATCGTGAAGAGCTCCGCGCCGTCGTCCATGGCCACCAACCTGCACCTTCCACCCGCTGGAACCTCAAACCGCTAGGACGTCCTGAGCACTTCCACCAGGTCACGCGGGATGCCGTGGGTCTCGTGCAGGTACCGGAGGTCGTCCTCGGTGAGCGGCCCGCGGTAGCGCGACACGAGGGAACGGCCGCGGGTCATCAGCGAGCGGAACCGGCGTTCCTCGTCGCGCAGCACCTCGAACACCCGGTCCGACGTCTGGCCGAAGTGCCTCAACGTCCCGCGCACCAGCGGTTCCGGCAGGTCCGACAGGGTGTGCGAGGGGTCCTCGCGCCACAGGGTCGTCAACGTCCGGCGCAGGAGCCTGCGCAGCACGTACCCGCGGCCGGTGTTCGACGGGGTCACGCCGTCGCCGATGACGACCACGCCGGAGCGCAGGTGGTCCACGACCGGACGCGGGTCGGGCAGGTCCCACGGCAGCACCCACCCGGACAGCAGGTCGGTCTCGAACACCGACCGCTTGCCCTGGAGCACCATCAGCAGCCGCTCCAGCCCCATCCCGGTGTCCACGGTGGACTCCGACAACGGGCTGAGCGACCCGTCCGACCCTCGCCGGTAGCGCATCATCACGTGGTTCCACACCTCCACCCACCGGTCGTCCGTGGTGGGGGTGCCTATCGGCGGCCCGTCGCCGGTCCACACGAACACCTCGCTGTCCGGCCCGCACGGCCCGGTCGGCCCGTTGGACCACCAGTTCTCCGACCCGGTCAGCTCCACCGGCACGCCGAGCGAGGTCCACGTGTCGAGCGACCGGGTGTCCGGCCCGACCTGCTCGTCGCCGCCGAACACCGTCACGTGCAGCAGCCCCGGATCGACGCCGAAGCCGTCGCACAGCAGTTCGTGGCCCCACCGCAGGCTTTGCCGACCGTCGTAGGAGCCCAGCGACCACGAGCCGAGCATCTCGAACACGGTCAGGTGCGTCGGGTCTCCGACCTCGTCCAGGTCGGTCGTGCGCAGGCAGCGCTGCACGTTGACGAGCCGGTCCCCCAACGGGTGCGGCCTGCCTTCGAGGTACGGCGTCAGCGGGTGCATCCCGGACGTCGTGAACAGCACGGGGTCACCGGGTGGCGGCAGCAGCGTGGTGCCCGTGACGCGGCGGTGGCCGCGGGAGGTGAAGAAGTCGAGGAACGTGTCGACGACGTGCTGGGAGTCCATGGCGGTAGTCCTTTTCCGGAGAAGGGGACAACCGGAAAGGGGCCGAACCGACGGACCGTTTCCGGTCGCCGGGGGATGTCGGGTCAGGCAGCGGCGGCGACCGACGAGCGGAGAGCTCGCGCGGCCGCGGCGACGTGCTGCGGGTGCACCGACATGCCTCCACGATAAGCCCCGGCGCAAGTCGTTTAACCGTCCACAGTGGAGCCGCTGCGCCTTCCGGGTGAACTGGACGACTGTCCAACAACCACGTCTCCGCTGGTCAGAACGCCCGCCGAGGCAAAACGACCGCATCCGCCCCGACATCCCACCGTTACACGGACGGCACCGGGCCCGATGTCAGGACCATGGTGACCCGATCGAGGTGCGCGAGGCGGGAACGGCCCCAGCCGTTCGCGGTCTCCGGGGTCATCACGCTGTTGTTCCTCGCGAGCGTCTACGTGTGGACGTCGGTCCTCTCCCCCGAGGGCCGGATCGCGGCCGTCACCAGCATCGGCGTGCGGGACCACTGCGCGTCGGGCTGGGTCGTGCCGGACGCGGGCGACGCGCCGATCCCGATGGCGGGCAGGCCATCGGGGTCGGTGCTGGGCAGCGGTGGAACGGTCACCGTCACGGTGCGCGGCCTGACCGGCGGAGCGATCGTGCTCGACCAGCCGGTCGTCGAGGTGGTCAGCCGCCGCCCCGCGCTGCCGGGCGTGTTCCTGCCCGTGCCGTGCGACCCCACCCCGGTGTCCGGGGTGCTCACGGTCGACCTGGACGAGCCCACGGCGGTGCTCGGCCCCGACGGCGCTCCCGCCGACTTCCCCTACCGGGTCACCGGCACCGCGCCGGACCGCTTCGTGATCCGGCCCGTGTCGACCACCGACGACGTCGAGTGGCGGCTGCGCGTCCCGTGGCGCTCGGGCGTCGGCGCGGGCGAACTCGTGGTCGACGACGACGGGAACCCGTTGCGCACCACGGCCACGAGCGCGGCCCGGCCGTTCTGCGTGGAGCAACCGGACAGCGCGCGCTGGGTGTCCTGCGGAATCGGGTGACCCCGAACGGCCCAGGTGTGGCACGGTGAGGCGGTGTCCGATGTCGAGAAGCGCCACCAGGTCCGCCGGAACTGCACCCGCTCGCTGTCCGGCCACGACGAGCCGACCACGCGCGAGCGGCTGGCGAGTCTGATCGCCCTGCCGGAGTCCGAGGGCTACCCGGACGTCTACAGCGTCGGCGGCCCCGTGACCGTGCTGGAACGGCGGGTCGCCGACCTGCTGGACAAGCCCGCCGCGCGGTTCGTGGTCAAGGGCGTGATCGCCCAGCAGGCGGCGCTGCGGACGTGGACGGACAGCAGCCGCACCGGCACCGTGGCGCTGCACCCGCTCAGCCACCTCGACCACGACGAGCTGGGCGCGTTCGAGCGGCTGCACCCGTTGCGCGGCATCCGCTTGGGCGGCAAGCGCGGGTTCGGCGTGGAGCACCTGGAGCAGGTCGGCGAGCCGCTCGGCGTGGTCGTCGTGGAGCTGCCGCTGCGCAACGCCGGGTTCGTGCTGCCGGAGTGGGACGACCTGGTCGCGGTGTCGCACTGGTGCCGCAAGCACGGTGTGCCGCTGCACTTCGACGGCGCGCGGCTGTGGGAGTCCGCGCCGTACTACGGGCGGGGCCTGCCCGAACTGGCCGATCTGGCGGACTCGGTGTACGTGTCGTTCTACAAAGGACTCGGCGGGCTCGCGGGCTGCGCGCTCGTCGGCTCGGAGGACTTCCTCGCGCGAGCCACGCCGTGGCTGACCAGGCACGGCGCCAACGTGTACGCGAGCTACCCGTACGCGCTCGCGGCCATCGACGGGCTGAACCGGTACCTGCCCCGCATGGGGGCCTACCTCGAGCGCGCGACGACCCTGGCCGCGGCCATCGCCGAGGTCGACGGGCTGAGCGTGACCACGCCGCAGACCAACGGGTTCCGGGTGTTCCTGCCCGGCACGGCCGGGTCGCTGCGGGACGCGCACCTGCGGTTCGCCGAACGCACGGGCACGTGGCTGTTCCAGCGCGCCGACGAGACCGACGTGCCGGGGCTGTCCGTCGTGGAGGTGGTGGTCGGCGAGGCGACCGAGGCGTTCACCGACGCCGAGGCCGCCCGGCTGTTCGCCGACTTCCTGGCCTCAGCCGAGGGTGACCGGTAGGGCGGCGAAGCCGTACATGAACGGCGAGATCCGGTGCGCCAGCGAGGCGCGGTCCACGCCGAACCCGAGTTCCGGGAAGCGGGTGAACAGCGCGGTCAACCCGATCCGGGCCTCCAGCCTGGCCAGCGCCGCGCCGACGCAGTGGTGCGGCCCGTAGCCGAACGACAGGTGCGGCGGGTCGGTCCGGGCGATCCGCAACCGGTTCGGGTCGGCGTAGACCTCCGGGTCGCGGTTGCCCGCGGCGACGAGGAACCCGATCGTCGCCCCCTTCGGGATCGTGACGCCGTGCAGCTCGACCGGTTCCAGCGCGAACCGGAACACCGGCGACAGCACCACCGGACCGGAGTGGCGCAGCAGTTCCTCCACGGCCCGGTCCGTCACGATGCCGCGCGGCTGGTCGGGGTGGTGGAGCAGCGCGACGACGGCGTTGGCGAAGAAGTTCGCCGTCGTGTCGTACGCCGCGCCGAGCAGGTTCGCCGCGACGGCCGCGACCTCGTCGTCGTCCAGCCCGTCCTCGCCGTCGGAGGCCCTCAGCAGCAACGACAGCAGGTCGTCACCCCGTTGACCGCGCTTGACCTCCATCTGGCCGCGCACGTAGTCCAGCGTCGCCAGCAGCGCCGCGTTGGCGGCCTCGCGGTCCGGGCTGGTCGCCGCGTCCGACCAGCCGCGCAGCTTCTCGTGGTCGGACTGCGGCGCGCCCAGCACCGTGCCGATGGTCGTGATGGCGAGTGGGTAGCCGAACGAGCGCAGCACGTCCGGCTCGTCCTCCTCGGCCATCGCGTCCAGCAGCGTCGAGGCGGTCTCGGCGATGACCGCCTCCCACCCGGCGATGACCCGAGGGGTGAGCGTCCCGCCGACCACCCGCCGCTGCCGCGTGTGGTCCGGCGGGTCGAGAACGAACGCCCGTTCCCACCCGGTGCCGACGCCCATCGCCAGTCCCGAGGCGAGGAACCGCTCCCCCGCCGACCGGGTGTCCGCGCTGAGCCGCGGGTCCGTGGACAGCGCCCGGATGTCGTCGTGCCGGGTCAGCAGCCACAGGTCGAGGTCCGCGAACGGCAGCGCCACCTCGGCGGCGGGCCGGTGCTCCCGCAGCCACGCCAGCGTGGGGAACGGGTCGGCGTAGTACTCCATCGAGAACAGGTCGGGCGAGAGGCTCGTCATGGCAGTTCCTCCACCGTTGTCCGACCTCCGGCTTAGCAGGGGTGGCGGACGGCGTTTCCGCAATCAGGCGGTTTCGCGGCGGTCGCGGGGGTAGAGGGCGGCGAGGAGCAGCAGGACCGCCATCGCGAGCGCCATCCCGCCGAACGCCCACTGCACCGCGTCCGCGTAGTCCGTGCGCACGGCGGCCATCACCTGGTCCCGCACCGCCGACGGCGCTCCACCGGTCTCGCCGCCCGCTCCGGTGACCAGGTCGACGGCCTTGCGGGCGTCGGCCGCGGTCGCGCCCATGGCCTCGAAGGACGTGGTGAGCTTGGTCGTGAGCTGACTGGTGACGAGGGTGGTGAACACGGCCATGCCGAACGCGCCGCCGAAGTTCCGCATCGACTGCGACAGGGCGGTGACCTCACCGTAGGAGGCGCCGATGGCCCGGTTCACCGCGTCCGCGCTCGCCGCGCTGAGCATGAAGCCCACGCCCGCCCCGGCCAGCGCGATCGGCCAGGTCTGCTGGTTGAAGAACGCGGAGGCGTCGAAGTCCAGGTCGGTCGCGATGGCCGCGAGCCAGCCGAAGCCGACGAGGCTGAGCGCGCCGCCGATCGCCAGCACCGGGCGGGCGCCGACGCGGTCGAACATCGACGAGCCGAACCGCGAGGCGATCACGAACCCGAGGAACAGCTTGAGGAACAGCAGGCCGGTGGCGGTCGCGGACAGCCCGAGCGACACCTGGCCGTAGACGCTGAGGAAGAAGAACACGGCGATGAACGCGACGGAGGCGACCATCGTGGCCAGGGTGGCGATGGTGAAACCGCGGTCGCGGAACACCCTCAGGTTCACCAGCGGCTCGTGGGTGGTCAGCTCGTACCGGGCGAAAGCGGCCAGGAACACGACGCCGCCGACCAGCGCGGCGAGCACGCCGGGGGACGTCCAGCCCCACCCGCTGGCCTGCTGCAACCCGAACACCAGCAGACCCATGCCCAACGCGACCAGCACGGCGCCGATCCAGTCGATGCGCTCGGCACGGCGGGGCGAAGGAGCAGCGGAGAGCCAGACGACGACCATCGCGGCGACCGCGATCGGCACGTTGACCCAGAAGATCGAGCGCCACGTCCACGCCGCGAGGTAGCCGCCCGCGATCGGGCCGACGGACGTCATCGCGCCGGTGATCGCGAAGAACATCGCCATCGCCTTGCCGCGGCTCTCGCGGGGGAAGCTCTGCACCAGGATGCCGATGGCGGCGGGGAACATGATCGCGCCGCTCACGCCTTGGAGCACCCGCGCGCCGACCAGCCACGCCTCGGCGAGGTCGCCCGCCGGGGCCAGGCCGCACAGCAGCGACGTGACGCCGAACGCGGCGGTGCCGATCAGGACCATCCGCTTGTGGCCGAAGACGTCCGCGAGCCTGCCGCCGAGCAGGAACGCCGCCGCCGTGGCCAGCAGGTAGGCGTTGACGGCCCACTGGATGCCCTCGTGCGAGAGGCCCAGCTGGCTTTGGATCGTCGGCGCGGACAGCGCCACGATCGTCTGGTCGATGGTGGTCATCGACACCGCGAGGATCAGGCCGACGAGCGTGCGAACGCCCGCCTTGCCGGTGGTGCCGCTGGTCAGGGCGGTCATGGGAGGAACTCCGTTTCACCTGTCAGTAGTGACAGGTGGAAGTTAGACGTTCCTACTCAGACATGTCAAGGATGGACTATGCTCGTGCCGTGAGCCTCAAACACGCGACCCTCGGCCTGCTGACCTACGGACCCGCGAGCGGGTACGACCTGCTCCAGTCGTTCCGGGAATCCCTCGCGAACGTGTGGCCCGCCACGCAGAGCCAGCTCTACGGCGAGCTGGGCAAACTGGCCGACGCCGGTCTCGTCACGGTCGCCGCCGAGGGCCCTCGCGGTCGCAAGGAGTACGCGATCACGGCCGAGGGCCGGGCCGAGCTGCGGCACTGGCTCGGGGAGGTCCCGCCCGCGCCGAACCGGCGCAGCGAGGTGCTGCTGCGGGTGTTCTTCCTGGGGATGCTGACCCCGCAGGAGGCGGAGGACTACCTGCGGGGACGCGCGGCCGTCGCGATCGACCTGCGGGCCGAGCTGAGCGAACTGGCCAAGACGATCAACCCGGAGAGCGGCCCGCTGGCCGTCTACGGGCGGCTGGCGCTGGAGTGGGCGCTGCGGTACGCGGCGATGCAGGAGGAGTGGGCGACCTGGGCCGTCGAGGAGGTCCGCCGCGCCCACCAGGGGGCCGAGTAGCTCAGCCGGAGAGCACCTCGACCGTGCCGCGACCGCCGTCGACGCGCACGCGGTCGCCGGTGCGCAGCCGGAGCGTCGCGTTGCCGGTGCCGACGACGGCCGGGATGCCCAGTTCGCGCGCCACGATCGCCGCGTGCGAGAGAGGTGCGCCGATGTCGGTGACCACGGCCGCCGCGCGCGGGAACAGGGGCGTCCAGCCGATGTTGGTCACCGTGGTCACCAGGACCTCACCGGTCTCGAGCGCGTCGCCGTCGGCGACCGACGTCACGACCCGCACCACGCCCTCGACGATCCCGGCCGCGCCGGGGAAGCCGGTGACCGCGTCACCGAGCGGCGCGACGTCACGGGTCTCGTCGAACACGTCCACGCGGCGGTCCGGCGAGGCGGCCCAGCGGAACGGGTCGAAGTGGCCGCGCACCAGCGTGGGGTACGGCGGCAGGGCGGCGTAGCGCCGGTGGGTCTCGCGCCGGGCCGCGACCCGGTCCAACGGCGTCCGGTCGCCGTCCAGCACGGTGAGCAGTTCGGTCGCGGACAGGAAGAACACGTCGTCGCCCACGCCGGTCACCTCGCCCGCGCGCAGGAAGAACGCCCGCAGCACCCAGAACGCGCGGATCACCTCGGACCGCCCGGCCTCCCGCCCCCGTGCGGCCTCGCCCGCGCGGGCCATGCGCTTCTCCAGCGTGGCGACCTTGCGCGGATGCCGGGCGCGGAAGCGGTCCAGCGCCTCGGCACGAGCCTGCCGCTGCCGGTCCAGCAGCGTGCGCACGTCGGTCACCGCGCCCCGCACGCCCTCGATCTCCCGGTCGAGCCACGCCGGGTCCTCGGCGGGCCGCGGCACGGAGACCTCGAACTCGTCCGGGCAGCGGTGGCCCCAGTCGCGGACGAAGTCCTCGCGGCTGATCTCGCCGCGCGCCACCTGGTCCAGCCCGACCACCGGCCCGAGGCTGGCCAACGGACCCGCGGTCGTGTGCAGACCGGTCAGCAAGGCGTTGGCGTCGCTCTCGTCCACGAGCTCGAGCAGCCACGGCCGGATCCGCACGAGCCCCGCGCCGTCCAGCCTCGCCCCCGCCGCGAGCATCCGGCTGGTGTCGCGCAGCAGCGGGTCGACCTCCGCGCGCCACACCGCGGTCAGGTCGGTGGCCGTCGCGAGCCGCCGCCGCAGGTCGTCCGACCGCCGCCGGGCGTTCGCCACGAGCGCGGAAAGGTCCTTCTGGTACGGCCGGATCCGGCGCAGGAACCCGACCGCCGTCGGCAGCACGTCCCGCAGCACCTGCCACCGCGTCATCGGCAGGTGGGGAACGTCCACATCGACCGGGAAGCGGCCGAAAGCCTGTTCCATGGCCCGTTTCGCGAAGTTCTCGACGCCCATCGCGGCGCTCGCGGCCGTGGCCAGGCTGAGGTTCAGGTAGAACCGGCCGCCGATGTTGCCGTCGATCCGGTGCGGCCCGATCCGCGGCACCGACATCACCTCGGACATGAAGACCTCGACCAACGACCAGGTCGCGGGAGTCATCACGCTCGGGATCGCCTCGCCGAGGTTCGCGCACGTCCACAGGTAGTCGCCGCCGAGGCTGTCGTTCCACTCCTCGTGCGCCGCCACGGTGATCGGCCGGGCCTGCACGACGAACACCGTCCCGCCGTGCTCCGCCCACTCGACGTCCATCGGCCGCCCGTACAGCTCCTCGATCCGCCTGCCGAGCACGCCGAGTTCCGTCGCGGTGTCGTCGTCCAGCACCCGGTCCCCGTGCCGCTCGGAGATCCCGTGCTCGCCCAGCACCACCACCTCCGGGTCGGCGTCGCCGGACACCAGCGCCTCGCCGAGCCCGCGCACGGCGTTGACGACCATCCGGTCGCGCGCGCCGGTCACCGGGTCGGCGGTGAACAGGACACCCGCGGCCGTCGCCGGGACCATCCGCTGCACGACGACGGCGATGGCCACGTCGTCCGGCGCGACGCCGTGCCGGGCGCGGTAGTCGACCGCGCGCTCCGTCCACAGCGAGGCCCAGCAGCGCTTGACCGCGTCGAGCACCTCGGCCGTGCCGGTGACGTCGAGGAACGTGTCCTGCTGGCCCGCGAAGGAGGCATCCGGCAGGTCTTCGGCCGTGGCCGACGAGCGGACCGCGACGGCTCCCCCGCCCAGTGCCTCGTACGCGTCGGCGATCCCGTGCGCGAGGGCGGGCGGCAGGTCGTGCGCGGCGAACAGGGCGGCGACCTCCCGGTGCGACGCGCCCGCGATGCGCGCGGCCAGGTCGTTCTCGGCCACGAACGCGCGGTAGGCCGCGGTGGTGACGTGGAAGCCCGGCGGCACCGGCAGCCCGGCGGCGGAGAGCTTCGCCAGCGACTCGCCCTTGCCTCCGACGGTGAGCAGGTCGGCGGCCGGATCGGCCAGGTCCAGGATCATCAGGTCTCCCCCAGCGCTTCGGCCAGTTCGCGGTTCGCGACGGCGAAAGCGGTCTCGAAGTAGGCGTCGGTCGCGCGGTCGAGCGCGGCGGGGTCGTCGCCGTCGGTCAGCCCGAGCGTGCGGACGATCGTGTCGGCGATCAGGTCCGCCTGCTCGGCCGCGGACAGCCGCATGTCCTCCGGCATCAGCGACGCCGTGGTGAGCACGCCGAGGTAGGCCGCGTTGACCAGGGTGATCTGCGCGCGCTCGTCCCACTCGCCGCCGATCGCGCCGTGCTCCCGCAGCGTGTCCAGGTAGTCGGTGAACGACGACCGCCAGCCGGACCCGGCCCGCATCCGCTCGGCCAACCGCCCCAGCACCCCGAGGTCGTTGAGCAGCACGGCCCGGAGCAACGGCCTGCTCAGCAGCGCCGCGGCCAGGTGCCGGAACAGCGCCCGAGGCCCCGACCGTTCGGCCAGCCCGTCGCGGACCGCCTCCAGCATCAGCACCCGCTCCCGCCGCAGCACGGCGACGAACAGGGCCTCCCTGGTCTTCCAGTGCAAGTAGACCGTCCCTTGGCGATGCCCGCTGCCCGCGCGACGTCCTCGACGGTGGTCTTGTCGTAGCCCCACCGCTCGATCAGCCCGCCCGCCGCCGCCAGCACCGCGTCCGCCCGCGCCCGACGCCCTTCGACGTCGTCAGTCCGCACCCGTCGTCCCGCCACCCGACCAGCATCCCCCTAGCTGACCAGATCGGCAAATCCGGTCAACTAGTCATACTGGACCAATCCCGCCTCGGGCTCACCGCTACGTACGGCGAACGAGGACGGTTCAAAAGTGAGCGGAATTCTTTTTCCCTGCCAGGACGAGTTATTTCGCAATATTGCGGACACCATTCTTCGGCAACCCCGACAAAACCGCCCACTGCCAGCAGTTTTGCCGGTCGGGCACGCAGGCCGAAGTGGACAGTGCGGACAACCCGTTGCGGCGCAACCGTTTCCCGACCGTGGACCGGTCGGTCTGTCCCAGTGGACAACAAAAGGAAATCTCGTCTCAACAGGACCAATACCGGCCGACTACCCCCTACATTGGCAGCGATCGGTTTCCCCACCCTTGGAGAACTGCTGATGATTTCCGCACGTCGTTCCAGCACCAGGCTCACGGCCGCCGCCGTGGCGGTAGCGGGTGGCCTGATCGCGCTGGCGCCCGCCGCCGCGCACGCCACCCCCGCTCTCACGGCGCCGACGGTGCCCGCGGAGCTCGCGGTGCCCGCCGGGAACCACGTCACCGCCCGCTACGACGCCGTCGGGTACCAGGTCTACGAGTGCGGCACCGCGGGCGCGTGGACGTTGCACGCCCCGAAGGCGCGGCTGTCCACGAGAGGCGACGTCGGCGTCCACTTCGGCGGCGTCGACGCGAACCTCCCCGCGGGCCCGTACTGGCAGTCGCTCCGCGACGGCAGCCGCGTGCACGGCGGCGGCGCGGTCAGCGCGGCCAACACCGGCGCCATCCCGCTGCTCCGCCTGACCGGCCTCGACAGCACCGGCACCGGCGTGTTCGCGGGCGTCACGTACATCCACCGCCTCAACACCGTCGGCGGCGTCGCCCCCACCACCTCGTGCGACCCGGCCGACAAGACGTTCAAGAACGTCTACTACAGCGCGACCTACTACTTCTACAAGAAGGACTGACCCGCGCCGAACGACCAGGGCCCGCCCCGAAACCTCGGGGCGGGCCCTTCGTCGTCAGGTCTGCGGGGGCAGTTCCGGACCGGTCGTGCCGAGCTGTTCGGCGGCGATCACCTGCGGGACCGGCCAGGTGACGCCGGGCGGCGGCCAGTGTTGGCCGGTTTTCGCCAAGAAGTCGGCCGGGGGTTCGTAGAGCGGCGGCTGGGTGCCGTCCGGGATCATGCTCTCCCAGTGGACGCCCGCCGTGCGGTCCGCGAACTCCTTCTTCATCGCCGCCAGCACGTCCGGCTGCGTCAGCAGGTCCACGGCCGTGGCCGCGAGGTACTTCGCCGCGGACAGCATGGCCTGGTGGCCGATGTTCGTCGCGGCGCTCGCCGTGACCGCCCAGTTGTGGTTGGGCACGCCCGGCGGGAACGTCGCCACCAGCACGGTGACCTTGGGGGTCTTCCAGCTCACGTCGGCCGCGTCCGTCGACGGGCCGCCGAGGAACGCGGGCGCGGGCGGCGTGAGCGGCACCAGCGTGGTCGGCATGCCGACTTCCGGCTTGCCCAACGACTTCTGCAGCGTCTTGGCGAACGCGTGGTCCTCGGCGGTGAACGCGGGCGGGCCGATCTTCACCATGTTGTCGTTCGCCAGCTCGGCCCCGACCTTGTTGCCCAGCGAGTTCCACGTGGCCGCGTGGAACTTGTGCAGCAGCTTGGTCTGGCTGGCCTGCGCGGCGGCCTTGGCGCACTCGACGATCTTGTCGTAGAGCACCTTCACCCTGGCCGGGCTGCCTTCCCTGATGAAGAACCAGATCGAGCACATGTCGGGCGTGACGTTCGGCGCGCCGCCGCCGTTGATGATCGCGTAGTGGAACCGGCCGGACGCGGCGACGTTCTTCTCCCGCAGGTACTCCGACATCGTGGCCATCAGCAGCGCGCCGTCGAGACCGCTCTTGTTGCCCAGCGGGGTGCCGCCGTGGCCCGCCGCGCCGAGGAACGTGAACGTCGCCGACGCCAGCGCGCTGGTCGTGCCCCACGTGGTGAGCGTGGCGTTGAGCGGGTGCCAGTCCAGGTAGGCGTCCAGGCCGTCGTACACGCCCGCCTTCACGCCGTAGGCCTTGCCCACCAGCTGTTCCTCGCCGGTGGAGCCGAACACCTTCAGCGTGCCGGGCAGGTTGTTCGCCTTCATGGCCTTCGCGACCGCGAGGGCCGCGCCCACCGAGCCCGCGCCCAGCACGTTGTGCGCGTCGCCGTGGCCGGCGCCGTACGTGGGCCCGTACGCGTCGTAGTTGTAGACCAGCGGATCGTGACTGCCCGCCGCTCGTTTCTGCGACAGTCCGGGCAGCGCGTCGTACTCGACGTTGAACCCGAGCACCGGTCCGCCCGACCCGTAAGTGGCCGTGAAAGCCGCCGGAAAACCGCCGGACCCCCATTGCACGGAGAATCCGTTCGCCTGGAGCAGGTCGGCGACGGCGGTCGACGAACGCCATTCCCGCAGCGACAATTCCGCGTGTTCCCAGATGCTGTCGTTCAGCCCCTTGAGCACGCCCGCGTTGCCGTCGATCCAGGCGAGCGCGGCGGCCTTCGCCGGGCTGTCCTTGGCCAGACCCGTTGGCGTGCGGTAATTCTCGGGCGTGACGCCGGTCTTGTCCTCGTAGGCGAGCGTCGCCCCCAGCACCGGGTCGGCGGCGAGCATCGAGGCGGCCGTGGCGGTGCCGGTCAACCCGAACAACTGCAGCACACGACGACGGCCGAGATCGTGGTTGGTCACCGGTCACATTCCCCTTCATTCGGCAAAACCGAATTCATGCGATCATGATCGATCCTATCCACGGCGACTCGCGGAATGGCAAGACCGTCTCAATAGCGGATTTCTCAATTCACGCGGACTTCACGGGACATGCGCTTGCTCACATCCTCGCCGCACCCGTTGACAAGGGGGCAGTGCGCGTGGGTCTTTCGGGCAGAGTTCGCCCACTACCGCGCGGTACTGTGCTGGACTCGGTGCGTACCGGACCAAGGAGGCACCCGATGTCACCCCTTCCACTGCGCCGCAACGACTTGCCGGACGCCGACATGGGGCACGCGCTGACCTGGTACCGGGATCAGATGGGCTGGGACGTCCGGCTGGTCGACGGCGCGCCGAACCTGTCGTTGACGCACGGGATGACCGGTTTCCTGTTCCCCTGGTCCTGGTTCCCCGCCGCGGCGGCGCTCATGTCCACAATGGACGTCCAGGGTCCGGTCGTCGGTTTCCTCGACGAGGTCGAGCCGAAGGCGGTCGCGCTGGCCGACACCAACGACTGCGTGTTCAGCCAGGCGCAGATGCCTCCCGGCGTCACCCTGCTGCGCACCCCCGGTCTGGTGCCGCTGCCGCCGAAGACCGGGTCCCGTTGGCTGATCGAGCCGCACAACGAACGCCGTTGGCTGCCGTCCGCGACCGCCGTGCTGGCGGTGCTCGCGTCCGCGACCCAGGCCTCCCCCGGTCCGCGCCCCCGCAGGCCGTTGCCCTACCGGCAGCTCCAGACGGCCCGCCGCTAGGCGAACGTCTGGGTGCCCAGCACCCGCAGCAGGTCGAGCCGCTCGGCGCTGCCGGTGCCGGGTTGCGGGCGCAGCGAGACGAGCCGCAACCCGGTGTCCGGGCTGAGGATCATGTCGCACTGCATCTCCAGCACCCCCACGGCCGGGTGCACGTAGGTCTTGCGGCTCGACCGCAGCGGCCGCACCTCGTGCAGCTCCCAGACCGCCCGGAACTCGTCGCTGACCTCCAGCAGATCGGCGACGAGCGCGGCGGACACCGGGTCCTTGCCGCGGCGCACCACCGACGCCCGCAGGTCGGCCACGTACCCGCGCCCGAGCTTCTCGTGCTCGGCGGGCAGGTAGACGTCGCGGCTCGCGGGATCGGTGAACCACCGCCACACCGTGTTGTCCTCGCGCCCCGCCGTGCCGGTCATCGGCCCGAACAGCGCCGCCCCCAACGGGTTCTGCGCGAGGACGGTCGTCAGGTCGTCGCACACGATGGCGGGCACGGTCGTCAACGCGTCCAGCACGTGCATCAGGCCGGGGTCGACGTACCCGCTCGGCACGTGCGCGACCGGCGGCGGGTACCCCGCCAGCACGTACAGGTGGTCCCGCTCGTCGGTCGACAGCCGCAGCGCCCGCGCCAAGCACGCCACCAGCGGCTCCGACGGGTGCGGCCCACGGGCCTGCTCCAGCCGCTCGTAGTAGTCCGTCGACATGCTCGCCAGCAGCGCCACCTCCTCGCGCCGCAGCCCCGGCGTCCGCCGCCGCGCGCCGGGCACGAGACCCACGTCGGCGGGCCTGAGCGCCTCCCGGCGCACCCGGAGGAACGAAGCGAGCTCGGCGCGGTCCATGCCCCGATCGTCCCAGGAAACCGCGCGACTATCCCCGGACTACCGGTCCCCCGATCCGGGTCACCCCGAGATGGCGACCTCGGCCTCGATCTCGACCGGGATGCCGAACGGCAGTTCCGCCACGCCGATGGCCGACCTGGCGTGGCTGCCCGCGTCCGGGCCCCAGAGCTGGAGGATCAGGTCGGAGAAGCCGTTGATCACGGCGGGGGCGGTGCCGAAGCCCGGTGAGGCGGCCACCATGCCGAACACGCGCAGCCACGCCGTGACGCGGTCGAGGTTGCCGAGTTCCCGTTGCAGGCTGGCCAGCACCGCCAACGCCGTCAGCTTGGCCGCGAAGTAGCCCTGTTCCGGGGTGACGTCGGCGTCGATCTTGCCGAACGGGCCCGCGAGCGTGCCGTCGGAGTTCAGCGGGCCGTGGCCGGAGACGTACGCCCGATTCCCGTGGACCCGGACCCAGGGGAACGGCAGGAACACGCCGGGTGGCAGCCTCAGCTGTTCCGGGAGCAGCAGGCCGAGTTCCGCGAGCTTGTACTCGATGCGCACCGACCGAGGCTAACCCTCCCGGTCGCGGTCCTCCAGGTATCGGGTGTGATCGGCCTGCCGCTGGGCGTCGGCGTCGTGGAAGCGCTCGGCGGTGCGCACGACGTCGGCCTCGATCAGGTCGAGCTGGCGCAGGAGTTCGGCGTCGGACTTCTTCGCGGCGACGTACCACCACGGCAGGTTCAGGAAGTTCTGCACGGACAGCGGCAGGTCGGTGCCGATCACCCTGGTGGCGGTGTGCAGGGCGTCCGGGTCGGCCCGCAGCTCGCGCGGACGGTCCAGCAGGCCGCGCAGCACGTCCGCCACGCGCTCCAGGCGCGGTTCCACGCCGAGGGGCACGCGGCTGTGCGCGACCCGGTCGACCAGTGCGTCCAGGTCGCGGCGCAACCGGGACGCCTCCTCCGTCGGGTCGGTCACCAGCACCACCCGGTCCGGCGGCGCGAGCAGCGCGCCCGCCGCGTACAGCGCAGCCACGACGGTGGGCCAGAACGGGCCCGCGAGACCGGCGAAGTACAGGCCCAGCCCGAGCAGGCCGCCGAGGCAGCCGACGATGTTCCGGGTCGAGCCCAGGTACCTACTGATAGCCACGGATCTCCTTGAACGCCTCCGCGAGGGTCCGGCTGCGCGCGTCGAACACCTTGCCGCCGCTCTGGGCGGCGACCTGGTTCATCTCGTCGTTGGCGCTCTCGCCGAACAGCACGGGGAAGATCGGCACGCCCCGCAGCGCCGGGTCGAGTCCGTTGTGGAACGCGGTGAAGTCGGCGAAGCCGTCGCCGGAGGTGTTCTCGCCGTCGGTCATCAGCACGATCGAGGTGAACCGGTCCGGATCCGTCGCGGCCTGGGCGCGCAGGACGGTGTAGGCCTCCTTCAGGCTGCTGTAGATCGCCGTGCCGCCGCCGGACTCCAGGCTCGACGCGGCGTCCTTGATCCGGGCCAGGTCGGCGTCGCCGGTCACGGTGAACTCCTGCGGCGGGTGCGGCGAACTGGCGAACGGCAGCAGCGTGACCTGCTCGCGGCCGTGGAACTTGCTGAACTTCCCGGACAACGAGGTGTCCGCGCCGGTCAACCCGACCACGGCGGCCCGGAGGCCGTCGATCCGCTCGCCCTCCATCGACCCGGACGTGTCCAGCACGTACAGCGTGCGCGACGGCCTGCGGAGCTGGTCGAAGTACGCGGTGACCAGCCCGTCCACGGCCGCGCCACTCGCCGGGAACGGCAGCTCCACCAGGTCGCGGACCGCGAACCGGGCGTCGAGCTGGACCTCGGGGCTGGCCGGACGGCGGCCGGTCAGCTCGGAGATCCGGCGCTGCGCGTCGGGCGAGCGCAGGTGCTCGGTCAGCCGGTCGTACGCCTCACGGGCGTCGGTCCCGGCGGAGCCGAGCAGCGTCAGCGGGTAGTCGGCGGTGACGACGCCGTCGTTGGGGTAGATCAGGGTCAACGGCTCGGGCAGGGCGTTCGCGGCGTTGAGCGAGAGCAGCACCGACTCGTAGTTGACCAGCCCGTCGACCTTCGTGCCGGGGTCCTGCCCGCGCGCCCGCCGCTGGTAGGCGTCCGACAGCCAGCCCGACGAGCCCGCGGACAACGTCTGCGCGGAGAAGAAGTCCTTGAGGCGCGGTGCGACCGACGAGATCGCGGCGGCGTCGAGTGCCGTCCCGCCGCCGGTCAACGCCGACGCGATGCCCACCAGCGCGGAGAACCCCGAGTTCGACGTGGACGGGTCGGTCATGCCGTAGGTGAACCGCTTCTGCCCCGCGGCCTCGGCGATCTCGGCCCAGCCGACGCGCTTGGCGTCCCAGCCCAGTTCCTTCGCCTTCGAGGCGGTCAGGCCGAGCACGACCGGGGAGTTCATCACCTTGGTCGGCTTGCCGAGCCGCTTCGCCGCGTCCGGCAGGAGTTCGAGGTACCGGTTGGAGGAGAACCAGACGGCGTCGTAGCCCTGCTCGGCGCTGCCGTTGGCGACGCTCTCGGCGCCGTCGAGGGTGCCGGTGAAGGTGAACCTCACCGTGACGCCGGTGGCCTTGGCGGCCTCGTCCAGCACGGGTTGCAGGTCGGCCAGCTCGCTGCCGGCGAGCACGCGCAGCACACCGGGCCGCGGGTCGCCGAGCGGCGCTCCGGCGGGAGGGTCGGAGGAACACCCGGCCAGCAGCGCGAAGGCGACTGCTCCGACCAGGACACGACGGGTCATGCGGGCTCCTCGGTGGTGCGCACGCGGGTCAGGTGGTCGTGGACGCGCCGGATCTCGTCGTCCAGCGCGGAAACGGTGCCCGCCATGTTCTCGGCGGCACGGGCCTTGAAGGTGTCGATGGCGTCGATGGTCGCGTAGACCTGGTCGAACGAGGTGCGGATCGCGTCGACGCCGACCGCCGGTGTCGAGGCGATCCGCTGGATGTCGTTGCCCTGCAACGAGAGCAGGTCCGCGTTGGCGCGCAGCAGGCCGTCGGTCAGCCCGCGCACGGCGTCGATCTGGTCGACGACCTCGCGCTGGTCGGCGAGCGCGGCGGCGACGACCATGCCGATCCGCAGCGCGGTGACCGTGGTGCCGACGGCCCGGTCGACCCCCTTGATCAGCTCGTCGTTGCCGCGTCGGATGACGTCGAGCGCCAGGTAGCCCTGCGCGCAGACGGCCAGCTGCGTCAACAGGTCCTGGTGCCGCTGCCGCACCGGGTACAGCACGTCGGCGCGCAGCGAGGTGGCGCGCTGGGGGTCGGACAGCTCGACGATCCGGGCCTGCTGGTCGACCGCCTCGTCCATCGCGGACACCAGCAGCGCGTCGGACGACAGCCGGGTCATGACGGCCCAGAGCCGTTCCCGCTCACCGCGGACGGCCGCGTTGTCCCGCCGCAGCTCGTCCTGCCCGCCGCGCAACTTCAGCACGACGGCGTTCAGCGGGGCGTCCGCCGCGCGGAACCGGGCGAGCAGCCCGCGCGCCGAGTTCCCCAACGGGATCAGGCCCAGCACCTTGCGCCCGGTGAGCTTGCGCAGGTCCTTGGGGTCCAGCTCGCGGACGGTGCGGCGCAGCTCGTTGAGCCCGCCGGTCACCCGCGCCTGCCCGCCGGGCGCGGCGAGGGCGGCCAGCGACCGGTCCAGCAGCCTGCCCGCGACCTGCGCGGCGGCCCGCATGTCCGCCTCCCCGAGCATCAGCACCCGGTCCAGCAGCACGGGGAACTCCGGCGAGTGGACGTCCACAGCGGACAGTTCCGCGACGAACTCCTCGGCCCTGCGGGCGGAGTCCCGGCGCGCGGCGTCGTCGACCGGGATCAGGCCCGCGGCCCGCTCGACCGGGACCGGGGCCACCGGTTCCGGCGCGGTCAGCACGAAGTCGGCGTCCACGTCAGTACAACTTCCCGATCGCTTCGAGCATCCGTTCGAGGGTCTCGTAGGACGGCGGCTCGACCACGTCGACGACGGTCTCGGGCACGGCCACGCCGTGCTCCTCCACGACCTGGTCGAAGTACCTCGGGTCGGCGGTGCGGAACCCGAAGGTGGCGGCCAGCTTCCCGAGGTCCGCGTCGGTGGTGAGCAGCTCACCGACCTTGTCGCCGCTCGGCCGCAGCGGCACGAGGGTGTGCTTGGACAGCACGGTCGGCGACGGGTAGAGCAGCGTCATCCCCGGCCGGATCGTCGAATCCCCGCGCACCACCCGGTCCACGAACTGCGCCTCGTAGGCGAGCACCATCGGCGTCTTGCCCATCCCGGTGGACAGGTAGTCCTCGAACGGCCCGTCGCTGGTGCTCTGCGTGTACCCCTGCTCCAGGAACAGCTTCCCGACGGCGGGCAGCACCTTCGCCTCGGCCTCCGGCGAGGCGACGACGCCCCCGTTGGCGACGAACGACGTGATCGCCAGGTACATGGCGGCGGAGTTGGAGTCCCGCGGGTCGGTGGTCGTGACCAGCACGTTCTTCCGCGCCGGGTACGCGGTGTTGCCCGGCAGCTGGTCCCACCGGGTCTCCGCGGCGGTCAGCTCCAGGTACTTGGCCACGTCGAACACCCGGCCCGGCCGCACCACGCCCTCCGCGGTCAGCAGGGACACGATCGGGTCGAAGGTGGCGATCACCATCGGTGACGAGAAGGGCGCGTACGTGCGGCCCGCGCCGCGGGCCCGTTGGATCTGCTCGGCGGCCGGGGCGCTGGAGGGGAACGCGAAGTCGTAGCGGTTCAGGTCGACCGAGTTCGCGATCTGCCGCGACCCGGCCGGGTCGACCTCGACCTTCAGCCCGTGCCGCGCGAACGCGTCGCGCACCCGCTGGTCGGCGAAGAACGCGAGCTTCTCCGAGCCGATCACCCCGCGCACGGTCTCCAGGTCGGGCGAGGCGGCCTCGCCCGACCGGCCGCGCACGACCGCGAACACCACGCCCACCAGCAGGACCACCGCGAGGGCGATACCCCACAAGCGCTTCACCCGTGCCACCCCGTGAGAGTCGTTCACTGTTCGGATCATCCGTCAGTGGGACGCACTCCAGTGGCACTCGGTCGCAACTCGTGACGTGAACAGTGGGTGAACGCGCCGAGGTCAGGCGCCGAGGGCCGCGACCACGTCCTTCGAGGTGACCGGCAGCGAGAACATCGGGTAGTCGAAGGCGATCGCGTTGTCGTGCTCGGCCTGGGAGGTCGCCGCCACGCAGTCGGTGAGCGTGATCACCCGGTAGCCGTTCTCGTACCCGGTGCGCATGGTCGACTCGACGCAGCAGTTCGTCAGGAACCCGCCGAGCACGATCGTGGTGATCCCCTTGCTCCGCAGGATGAAGTCGATGTTCGTGCTGGCGAACGTGTCCAGCCCGCGCTTGCCCTCGATCACGATGTCGCCGTCCTGGGGCGCCACGTCCTCGACGATCGCCGCGCCCCAACCGCCCTTGACGAACGCGTTGCCGTCCACGACGCCCTTGAGGATGCCGTACGGGTGCGACGAGATCTCGTGGTAGCCGGCGGCGAACGTGATCGGCGCGTGCATGATCGTCGCGCCCGCGCGACGGGCGGCGTCGACCAGTTCGACCGTGTTCGCCAGCATCCCCGTGGAGTCCATCACCTCCGAGACCGCGCCGTGCAGCACGCCGCCCTCGGTGGTGAAGTCGTTCTGGTACTCGATGAGCACCACGGCGGTGGTCTTCGGGTCGAGCCGCAACGCCTCGGTCATCAGGTGCACCCGTTCCTTCGTCGTCCGTCGAACCGCCATCGAACAGCGCCCGCCGCACGGCGGCAATACGGAGTGCGGGCGGTTCCGCGCGCGGACGGGTGAACCGGCTTTTGTCGGACCCCGGTGTTAGCGTCCGATTATGACCAGGTCAGCGGGGTGTCGAGCGGTGGAAGTGGGCGCGGCGGGGCGGGGCGACGCCATCCCGGTGCTCGTGTTCTACCCGACCGGGGAGCCGGAGCGCGCAGAGGCGCTCGGGCCGTTCCCGGTCGAGGTCGCGCTCGACGCGGCCCCCGATCCGGGCGCGCACCCGCTGGTCGTCATCTCCCACGGCACGGGCGGCTCGCACCTGCTCCACCGCGGCCTCGCCGCGCACCTCGCGCGCGCCGGGTACGTCGTGGCCGTGCCGGAACACCCGTTCAACAACCGCAACGACAACCAGCTGGGCGGCACCGCCGAGATCCTCGCGAACCGCCCGAAGCACGTCCGGCAGGTCGTCGACTGGGCTTCCGAGGAGTTCGACATCGGTCAGGTCGCGGTCGTCGGCCACTCCCTCGGCGGGTACACCGCGCTCGCGGTCGCGGGCGGCAAGCCCACCGCGTTCCCGCACGAGACCCCGGACCGGCTGCCGCACCCCGTGGAGGTCGCGCCGGACGACCGGGTGGGCGCGATCGTGCTGCTCGCCCCCGCCACGCCGTGGTTCGCCGAGGAGGGCGCGCTGGCCGAGGTCACCGTGCCGGTCCTGCTGCTGAGCGCCGAGCACGACGAGCACACGCCGCCGTGGCACGCCGAGATCGTCATCGGCGCCCTCCCGCGCACGGAGCACCGGAAGGTCCTCGGAGCGGGCCACTACTCGTTCCTCACGCCGTTCCCCGAGCACCTGACCAGCCCGACGTTCCCGCCGTCGCAGGACCCGGAGGGCTTCGACCGACCCGCGTTCCACGAGGAGCTGAACGCCGAGGTGCTCGACTTCCTGCACCGCGCGTTCCACCGGTAGACCACTTGTCCCACGGGTACAACACCGGTGCCGCAGCGGGTTCCGCGCGACGGACGGTGACGCGGCGGTCACCGGGGGAAGCGGTTTCCCTTGCGGGCAAAGAGGTCGGACCTGCCAGCGGCCTGGTTCACCGGCTGGACCAACCGCTAGTTGGCCAGCAGTTCCCGCATCGCGCGGCGGGCCGAGGTGGACCGCGACTTCACCGTCCCGATGGGCAGGTCCAACGTGTCCGCGGCCTCGGCCATGCTGCTGCCGCGCAGGTACACCTCCACCAACACCTCCCGGTGCTCGGGTCGCAACCGGACGAGGGCGTCGCGGACCGTCACACCGTCCACGACGGACTTCGCGTGGTCGCCGGGAGCCTGTGCCTCGTGCGTCACACCGTTCGGCGTGATGGACACCTCGTGCGGGCGCACCTTCCTGCGCCGGGAGAGGTCGATCACGATGTTGGTCGCGGTGGTGAGCAGCCAGCCGCGCACCGATCCCTTGCCGTTGGCCAGGGCCTCGCTGTGCTGCCACGCGCGCACCAGGGTCTCCTGCGTCACGTCCTCGGCCGCGGCCCTGTCCCTGGTCAGGCTGGTGGTGTGGGCCAGGATCGCACCCACGTGCTCGGAGTAGAGCTGGCGGACCAGCGCATCGGCCCCGGTGCGTCGCGACGTCACGGTTCTCCCCTGTCTAGTCCGTCGACGACCGGCGGACGTGCCGGTGTTCGACGGCGTTTCTCACCCCTGGAACAGGTGGTTCTCGTCCCCGGAGAACGACGTGCGGACAGATCCGCGGCCACTGCGTATCCGGGGCGCGTCGGGCCACTCCTGTGTCGGAGAAGGCCAACCACTGCTCGCAAACCGTAATTCGCCCGACTTGATGACCAATGACTAAAGTGTGACCACGTGCTCCCCCGCGGGGGAGCCACCTACCGCGGCGGAGCGAAGTTGTTCCCAGAACCCTCTCGAAGCAGTCTGCGACTGGCCGTGCTCGGTCCTCTTCGCGCCTGGCTCGACGGTGTCGAGGTGGAACTGGGGCCACCTCAACAACGTTCGGTCCTGGCCCTGCTCCTCGCCCACGGCGGACAGCCCGTGAGCGTGGCGTCACTCGTGGACGCCTTGTGGGGCGAAGACCATCCGGGCAGCGCGGTCAACCTCTTGCACCGGTACGTCGGATCCTTGCGCAGAGCACTGGAACCCGAACTGGGCCACCGGGAAACGGGCCGGTGGCTGATCAGGGGCGCGGGCGGCTACCGCTTCACCACCGACGCCGCGACCCTCGACCTCCTGCGCTTCCGCGACCTCATGGGGAAAGCGCGTTCCGAGCGCGACGCGGGCTCGGAACGCCAGGCGGTGCACACGTTCGCCGAAGCACTCGCGCTGTGGGACGGTCCCGTCGCGGCGAACACCCCGGCCCCCGTCCGCTCGCACGCGGTGTTCACCGCGCTGGAACGCGAGCACGTGGCGGCCGTCAACGAGGCCACCGACCTGGCGCTGCGCTGCGGTCTGCCGAAACCGGTGCTCGTACCGTTGCAGTGGGTGACGTCGCAGCACCCGTTCGACGAGCCCTCCCACTCCCGACTGATCCTCGCCCTCGCGGCGGCGGGCTACCGCGCGGACGCGCTGGACGCGTTCGCGAACATCCGCGCCCGCCTGGCGGACGAGCTGGGCATCGACCCCGGCGCGGAGCTGCGCGCCGCGCACGAGGCCGTGCTCCGCGAGGAGGCCGAGCCCCAGCAGGTCGACGTCCACCACGAGACCGAACCACTCGTGGACGCCCCCATGCCCGCCCCGTCGGTGATGCCCGCGCAGCTCCCGCGCGACCTGACCGTGTTCGCGGGCCGCAAGGACGAGCTGGAGCACCTGCTGGCCGAGCACGACGACCCGGTGGGCGCGACCGCCGTCACGCTGATCCGCGGCATGGCGGGCGTCGGCAAGACCACCCTGGCGGTCCGGTACGTGCACCGGATCGCCCACCTCTACCCGGACGGCCAGCTCTACCTCAACCTGCGCGGCTTCGACCAGACCGGCGACGTCGTGCACCCGGAGGACGCGGTCCGGCGGTTCCTGGACGAGCTGGGCGTGCCCTCGGCCCGCATACCGGTCGGTTTCGACGCCCAGGTCAACCTCTACCGCAGCGTCCTGGCGGAACGCCGCATCCTCGTGGTCCTCGACAACGCCCGCGACGCCGAACAGGTCCGCCCGCTGCTGCCGGGAGCCCCCGGCTGCCACGTGGTCGTGACCAGCCGCAACCAGCTGCTGTCGCTGGTCGCCGTCGAGGGCGCGCGCCCGCTGCTGCTCACCCCGCTGTCCAAGGTCGAGTCCCGCGAGTTCCTGACCAGGCGCCTCGGCAGCCGGTCGGCCGCGTCCGACCCGGCGGCGGTCTCGGAGATCATCGACCTGTGCGCGGGTCTCCCGCTGGCCTTGGCGATCGTCGCCGCCCGCGCGGCCCTGCAACCCCTGCACCCGCTCAGCGCCGTGGCGGCGGCACTCCGCGACACCAGGGACAGCCTCGACAGCTTCACCGACGCCGACTCCATCATCGACGCCAGGGCGGCGTTCACCTGGTCCTACCAGGCCTTGGGCGAGGGTGCGGCGGACATGTTCCGCGTCCTGGCCCTCCACCCCAGCCCGGAAATCCCGGCCAGGGCCGCCGCCAGCCTCCTCGGCGTGCCAGTCGCCAAAGCAGTGCCCCTCCTGGACGAACTGGAACGCGGCCACCTGATCGCCCAGTACGCCCCCCGCCGCTACACCATGCACGACCTCGTCCGCGTGTACGCGACCGAACTGTCGGACGCGATCGACAGCCCGGACGTCCAACGAGCCGCCCGAGGCAGGGTCCTGGACCACTACCTGCACAGCGCGTTCACGGCAGCGGCCCTGATCGACCCGCACCGCCCCCACATCGACCTCCCGCCCTTGGGGGAAGGCGCGGTGGTCGAGGTCCTCCACGACCGCGCGGCCGCGCAAGCGTGGACAACGGCCATGTCCGCCACGCTGTTCGCCGCCATCGAAATGGCGGGAGACCACCACTTCGACGAACACACCTGGCGCCTGGCCTGGACGTTCGATCCATACCTGGACCGCAACGGCCACTGGCACCAGAAGGTCATCGCCCAGGAAGCCGCCTTGGCGGCAACAGCACGAGCGGGCGAGGCACAAGGAAAGGCGTACGTCCACCGCAGCCTCGGCTACGCCCACAAACACCTCGGCAACCTGGTCCGCGCGGCAGGCCAGTTCCGCTCGGCCCTGGAGCTCTACGTGGACCTGGGCGACCTGCGCGGAGAAGGCAGAACCCACCAGAACATCGCCGACCTGTGCAGCAAGCAGAACATGTACCAGCAGGCGCTGGAACACGAGGTCAGGTCCCACGAGATCAGCAGGCTCCTGGGTGACAAGCTGATGGAAGCGGACTGCCTCAACAACGTCGGCTGCGCCCACAGCGACCTGGGCGACCACGACCAAGCGATAGACCTGTGCGAACAGGCCTTGGTGCGGTCACGGGAACTGGGGAACCGCCCGCTGGAGGCAGCGGCCCAAGACAGCCTCGGCAAGATCCACCACCGGGCTGGGCGGCACGGGACAGCGGTGACGTACTTCAAGCAGTCACTGGAGATGCACCGGGATTTGCAGGACCTGTACAACGAGGCAGTGACGCTGAGGAACCTGGCGGCAGCGCACTTGGCGCAGGGGGACAAGCGGGCGGCAGAGGAGTGCACACGGCTAGCAGCGGCGGTTTTGGGCCAGCCACTGCCTTTCACCCTGTCGACGGCGGCCAGCGCTTCGTGAGCAGGCCCGCGCAACTTGCCCTTGGCGCAACAGGGGCCGGTGCATTGGGACCGGGGCGGTGTTTTACAAGCGGCTCAACGCGACTGGTGGCGCAGCACGCTCAGGCGGGACAGCGGTGTTTTAAAAAGCGGCCCTGCCTGACCGACCCCGTGACCAAAGCGGGAGCACGCAACCTGGGCGACACCCAGACCCCCGCCACCACCCCGATCCTCAGCGCAGTTCGTGCTTTTCACGCTTTGTCAAGTCGTCTTTCCAGACTTGACAAAGCGTGAAAAGCATCGA
>Ga0247771_1000037_pt1 | contig 66875 bp, 64 predicted proteins | sample UWRJL197509C6_FD_179948 | JGI IMG/M metagenome (GOLD analysis project Ga0247771, IMG submission 179948) | Plant litter microbial communities from Arlington Agricultural Research Station in Wisconsin, United States - UWRJ-L197-509C-6 | ecosystem: Environmental > Terrestrial > Plant litter >... | reverse complement strand
AAGCGAAAGAGGGTGGGGGCGCAAAAACAATCGGGGGGGGTGGCCGGGGTGGGGGTTGAAAGAACCTGCCGGCATGGTCCGGTTTGGTCCCGGTGCATGTGCCGGCCGGGGGCCGGAAGATATTCGGTCCAGTCCCGCACGGTGCGAGTGCCGGCCGGGGGCCGGAAGATTTTTAGGCCAGTCCCGCACGGTGCGAGTGTCGGCCGGGGGCCGGAAGAAGACAGCGCAGTTCCGATCGGTGCCAGTGCCGGCTGGGGGCCAGAGGTTCCGGCAGTCGATCCCGGTGCGAGTTTGGGCTGGGGGCTCAGAGGGGCCGTGGCGGTTGCGATCAGTGCGAGTGCCGGCCTGGGCGGAGGATTTAGGTCCGGTTGCGTTCGGGGCGGGTGAGGGTCGGGTCCGGCTGGTCACGGGGTTCAGGTGGGGCCGGGAGCCAAGGTCAGTGGCTGTGGCGGTTGGTGGGAATGTGGACCAAGGGTTAGCGCTGGTTGATCGTGCGGTCTTGTGCCGCCCTGCGTGGCGGATGGATGGCTACAAGGGTCGGTTGCGGTGCGGCAAGGCAGTCAGGGCGGCGTTCCGTGCGAGTTCGGTCGGGGGCCAATCGTGCCGGTTGTGTCTGGTGCGGGGTGTGCCCAGTTCGTCCGAGGCAGGTTGTGGCCAGGTCGGATCGCGGAACGTCGCCACCACCCCTCATCTGCGCTGGTCTGGTCCCTCGGGGGTGGAACCTTGGCTTCCCTACCTCGCCTGTCACCCGCCAGCCAAGGACACAGCCCCTCCAGCCCTACCGCCGCCGGACCACGTCCAGACCCGGCCCCAGCCACGCCTGAGCCGCACACCGACCCACGCCATTGCCCCTGGGCGCAACCTGCAACTGATGCGGGCAGGCGTGCCCACGGCGGCGATCGCACCGCTCGTGACCAGCACGGACGTGGGGGCGGGCTCAGCCTAGGACGTTGGGTTCGTCCAGTAGCCAGAGCCAGGTGCCGTCTGGTTGCCTGCGGGCTACCTCGGCTGTGGCGCCTCGGCCTCGTCTGGTTGAGGTGAGGGCCAGGTTGCCGTTGTGGAGGGCTGTTCGTTGTTCGCCCGGTACGAATTGGGGGCGGTCTTCCAGGAGCATCGTGTAGATCTCGCGGATTTCGTCCGCCCCCGTTGCCCTGCGGCCGTCGGGTAGGGCTAGTACCGCGCGGGGTTCGTAGAGGGCCACCAGGCCGTCGATGTCGCCTGCGTTGGCGCGTTCTACGAAGAGGCGGCCCAGGTCTTCCGGGGTGGTGGCTCGTGCTTGGTCGTTCGGCATGTGCCGAGCATGTCAAACGGGTACGACAGTTTTCGCGCGGCGTTCCACCACGACGGACAGGGCGGCGATGGCCAAGCCCGCGAGGCTCAGGGCGACGCCCACCCACGCCGTGGAGACGTAGCCCCACCCGGCCGCGATGGCCAGGCCGCCGAGCCACGCGCCCGCGCCGTTGGCCATGTTGAGGGCCGAGTGGTTGGACGACGACGCCAGTGACGGGGCGTCCGGGGAGGCGTCCATCAGGCGCATCTGCAACGCCGAGGCCAGCACCGTGGTCGTGAAGCCGATCAGGAACAGCAGCAGGAACGACGCCACGGGGATGGTCGCCAGCAGGCCGAACAGGGCCAGCTCGACCGTGGTGGCGATGAGGGTGCCGAAGACCGTTCCCATGACCGAGCGGTCCAGGAAGCGGCCGCCCAGCCACGCTCCCGTGGTCATGCCGAGGCCGAAGACGGCCAGGATCCACGGGACGGCTCCCGCGCCAAGGCCGGTGACCTCGGTCGTCGTCGGTGAGATGTAGGAGTAGACGGCGAACATGCCGCCGAAGCCGACCATGCCCGTGACCAGCGCGAACCACACCTGCGGGCGGCGGAACGCGCGGAGTTCGGCACCGACGCTCGCGTCGTGCGCGGCGGCGATGCGCGGCACCCACTGGGCCAGCGCCAAGGCGGTGACGACCGAGACGACGGCCACGGCGGCGTACGCGCTGCGCCAGCCGATCTGCTGACCGGCGGCGGTGGCGAACGGGACGCCGATGAGGTTCGCGACGGTCAGGCCGACCATCACGCGGGCGACGGCCGTGCCACGGCGTTCCGGGGCGACGATGCCGGAGGCGACGACGGCGGCGATGCCGAAGAACGCGCCGTGCGGCAGGCCCGCGACGAAGCGGGAGATCATCAGCAGGGTGGCGTTCGGGGCGATGGACGACAGGCCGTTGCCGAGCGCCACGCCGAGCATCAACGCGATCAGCAGGCCCTTGCGCGGGAGTTTCGCGGCCAGTCCGGCGATCAGCGGCGCGCCCACGACCACGCCGAGCGCGTACAGGCTGATCGAGTGGCCCGCGGAGGGGATGGAGATGCCGAAGGTGTCCGCGATCTGGGGCAGCAGGCCCATCGTGGCGAACTCGGTGGTGCCGATGCCGAAGCCGCCGAGTGCGAGGGCGAAGAGTGCCGGGCCGACTGCTCGACGGGTGGCGGTGGGCTCCAGGGTCGTGGTCAAGCCGGACTCCTGACGGGCAGCAGGGCAGAACTGGTTGAATACTGAACCGATTCTACCGGCACATATCCCCAGTTCAGCCGTGCGTCTGCTCACAAACGCCCTATCGTCCCAGGCTTGCCAGGAGGTTGATCATCGTCGCGATGATCACGGTCCCGAACAGGAACGACAGCAGCGCGTGGCGCAGCGCGGTGGCCCGGATCGCCTTGGCGCGGATGGCCGTGTCGGACACCTGGAACGTCATCCCGATCGTGAACGCGAGGTAGGCGAAGTCGGTGTACGCGGGCGGCTCGTCGGAGTTGAAGTCGATCCCGCCGTCCGGGCCCGAGTAGTACAGGCGGGCGTACCGGGTCGCGAACGTCGTGTGCACCGCCGCCCACGCCACCGCGACGCTGCCCACGCTCAACGCGGCCCGCACGTCCGGATCGTGGCCGGACGACGTGAGTAGCAGCCCCACGGCCGCCAGGCTCGCCACCGCGGACACCAGCACCAGCGCGTCCATCACCGCCCGGCCGGGGTCTTCGCGCACGGCGTGCCGCGCGGTCGTCGGCGCGTCCATGGGCCAGATCGCGATCCACTTCCACGCCAGGTAGGTCGCCCCGCCCGCCATCCACCCGACGAGCACCGCGAACGGCCACGCCGCCCCCACGACGGACGCCACCACACCGACCACGAGTCCGACCGCGATCGCCACGAGCAGGTGCGTGTGAGCGGGCGCGCCCGGAGCGCCGCCCAACCCCTCTTGAGGAAGATCAGCCACGCCCGCAGGTATACACGCGCGTGGCGGCCGTCACCGGTTGGAAACCCCTGCCCGGCGGCAGAATGTCCGCATGTTCTCCCCAGACGCGGCAACGGCGGCGGCGTGGACCGCGCTCGGAGGCCCGGCCGACCTGCTGGACGCCGTGTCGTACGTCCCGTCGAGCGGGGTCCTGCCGTCCAGGCTCCCGGTCCGCGAACTGGCGCGGGCGACCGTGGGCGTCTGCTCGCTGGCCGCCGCCGAACTGCTCGCCCACCGCAACAACACCCCGGTTCCGGCGGTGAGCGTGCACGAGGCCGCGGTCGGCACGGCCTTCGTCAGCGAACGACACCTGCGCGTCGACGGCCGTGCGCCCACGGTGTTCGCCCCGTTGTCCGGCTTCTGGCGCGCGTCCGACGGCTGGGTGCGCACCCACGCCAACTACCCGCACCACCGCGAACGCCTGCTGGCGGCGTTGGGGATCACGCGGGACGCCGACCTGGCCGACGTCATCGCCACCCGGCAGGCCGAGGACGTCCAGGAAACCGTCTACGCCGCGGGTGGTCTGGCCGTGGCCGTGGGCTCGGAGACACCGCGCCACCCGCTCGCCGAGATCCACCGTGCCGACGGCGGCCGCAGCCTGCCACCGGCGGCACTGCCCGCCGAGGGCGTGCGCGTGCTGGACCTGACGAGGGTCATCGCCGGCCCGGTGGCCACCCGCACCCTTGCGCTGCTGGGCGCGGACGTCCTGCGGGTCGACTCCCCACACCTGCCGGAATCCGCCGACGCGCACGCCGAAACGGGCTTGGGCAAGCGTTCCACCCTGCTCGACCTGGCCACGGACCGCCAGGTGTTCGACACCCTGCTGTCGCAGGCCGACGTCGTGGTCACCGGTTACCGTCCCGGCGCACTGGACCGCTTCGGCCTGTCGCCCGAGGCCCTCCGGGAACGACGGCCGGGTCTGGTCGTGGCGCAGCTGTGCGCGTGGGGGTGGACGGGTCCGTGGGCGACCCGACGGGGCTTCGACAGCCTGGTGCAGGCCAGGTCCGGGATCGCCGAGATCGAGGGCGACGACCGGCCGGGAACCCTGCCCGCACAGGCCTTGGACCACGGCACGGGCTACCTGCTGGCGGCAGCGGTGTTGCGAGCGCTGACCGAGGGCGGCGGCCACCACCTCCGACTCTCCCTCGCGGGCACGGCGTCGTGGCTGGTGCACGACCTCCAGCGGACACCCGAGGAAGGCCCGCCGTTCGACCCTGCGCCGTGGGTGACCGACTCCGGCCCGCTGCGCCACGCGTTGTCACCTGTCCACTACGCGGGCGGTCCCACGAACTGGACGAAACCCCTGTCTCCCTGGGGAACGGACGCACCACGCTGGAACTGAGTCCATGCTGGGGGCATGGACCTGTCGAGCGAGCTGCTGGGTTTCCCACCCGACGCGCGGGTGCTGATCGTCAACGCCGACGACCTGGGGATGTACCACGCCGTCAACACGGCGATCATCGACACGATCGAGCAGGGCGTCACGTCGTCGTGCAGCCTGATGCCGCCGTGCCCGTGGGCGCCCCACGCCCTGCGCCTGCTGCGCGACCGGCCGGAGATCCCCTTCGGCATCCACCTGACCCTGGTGTGCGACACGAAGGACTACCACTGGGGACCACTGTCCACAAGGGACAAAGTGTCGTCGCTGGTGGACGAGCAAGGCCGTTTCTTCGCCCCCACGGGAATTCCCGAACTGCTCGCACGGGCCCGGCTGGAGGAGGTGGAGGTCGAGATCCGCGCGCAGATCGAGTCCGTGCTGGCCACCGGTCTCTCCCCCACCCACCTGGACTGGCACTGCCTGGCGGACGGCGGCCGTGACGACATCCTCGACCTCACCTTGGCCTTGGCGCGCGAATACGGCCTCGCGGCACGGGTGTGGCTGGACGCCGGTCGCACGAAGGCGCGCGGCAGGGGACTTCCGGTGGTGGACCACGACTTCCTGGACAGCTTCTCCCTGGACCTGGAGGGCAAGCCCGCGCGGTACGCGGAGCTGCTCCGCGCGCTGCCGCCGGGCCTCACCGAGTGGGCGGTGCACCCCGGTCTGGGCAACGACGAGGCGAAGGCGATCGACGGCGGCTGGCGCGTCCGGAGCACGGACTACGAGTTCCTCATGTCCCCGGAGGCACGGGAAACCGTTGCGGCGGAAGGGATCGCGGTCATCGACTACCGCACCCTCCAGCAAACCTGGACCAGCGTGACCGCACTGCCGGCGGAGGTCCCCCGTCCGTGAGAACCCCCCGATTCACAAGCTAGCAACGGGGTACGACAAAGAAGTCCCCTCCGCCCCGAGGAGGGACGGAGGGGACCTCAGGGCTTACGCGAACGGCTGGACGTTCGGCTGGAAGACCTGGCCGCTGGCCGGGACCTTCAAGCGCACCAGGTAGTCCGTGGCGACCGTGTCGGCGCCTGCGCTGTCACCGAGGATGCAGTGGCCGAACGCGTCGACGCTGATCAACCGGGCGTTGCCCAGTTCCTTGGCCATCCGCTGCGCGAACTTGTACTGCGTGGCGGGGTCGTAGTAGTTGCCGACCACGAGCACCGGGTTGGGCGTCTTGCGGTTCCACGGGCCCGCCCACCGGTCCGGGTGGCGGACCGGCCAGCTCGCGCAGGTCAGCAGGTCGGACGCGGCCTGCGACCGGCCGAACGTGGGCGACTGCCTCTCCCACTGCTTGGCCACCAGCGGGAACAGCTCCGGCACGCGCAGGAACGGCTTGTCGGTGCAGTTGACGCCGTAGTACGAGTCGTCGAACGCGTACGGCGTGTCCCCGAGCGCCCGCACGTCGGCGAGACCCCGGTTGTTCGCCAGCAGCGGCACGTCGACGGAAGCGGCCGCCAGCGAGGCGACACCGTTGATGGCGTTGTGGATCGACTGCAACCACGCGGCCAGCGCCGTGAACGTCGACGGCGAGTACAGGTTGCTGCTCACGCGCCCGATGACGTCCGCGAACGTCACCACGGCGCCACCGGGCAGCGTGACGGGCTGCGTCCGCAGGTGGTCCCGCAACGCGTCGAACTTCGCACGGGGGTCGCCGTCGCTGAACGCGCACTTGGCCCCGACGGTGTCGCAGCGCTTGAGGAACGCGTCCAGGGCGATCTCGAAGCCCTGCGCGCGCTGCTTGTCGTACTCGGCGCCGTTGCTCGTGCGCAGCGCGGGGTCGACGTTGCCGTCGATCACGATCGCCCGCGACTTGCTGGGGAAGATGTTGGCGTAGGTCGCCCCGAGCAGCGTGCCGTAGGAGAACCCGACGTACGTCAGCTGCTTGTCGCCGACGCCCTGCCGCATCAGGTCGAGGTCGCGGGCCACGTCCTCGGTGGACATGTGCTGCAACAGCGGTCCGGCCACCTTGCCGCACGACTTCGTGTAGTCGAGCGTGGCGTCCATCGTGTTCCGGATCTCGGTCTTGGTGACCGGGACCGGCGACATCCGCCCGAAGACCTCGTCGGCCTCCTCCTGCGTGGTGAAGCACTTCAGCGGCGCGCTGCGGCCGACGCCGCGCGGGTCGAAGCCGATGAGGTCGAACCGCTGCATCACCTCCGGCTGGAAGAACGAGCTGCCGTAGGCGGAGTAGATGAGCCCGGCGCCGCCGGGGCCGCCGGGGTTGATGAACAGCGAGCCGATCTTGTGCGCCTGGTCGTCCGCCGGGCGCTTCATCATCTGGATGTCGATGGTCGCGCCGCGCGGCTTGGCGTGGTCGACCGGCACCGGGTAGGCGGCGCAGCTGACCTTGTCGCGCTGGGCGGCCGGGATCTCGGCGAGCACGTCGGCCGCGCAGGTGGTCCACGAGGCGGGCGCGCTCTGGGGTGCGGGTTGTGCGGCGGCGGATCCGCCGATGGCCAGCCCCGACCACACGACCCCCAGGGCCAGTGCCGATGCCAGCGTTCTGCGTGCGTTTGGTAGTGCCACGGGTGATGACTCCTTGGTCTCCGCGTGCGTCGCCCCTCGCCTGACTTACGACGCAACCGCCGGAGAATGCCACCCGTTCGAGTGTCGGCACACCCGCAGATCGGGGGGTTTCGGTCGCTGTGCCGGCCTGGATGACCACGCACAGCGACCGTTCACCCGACTAGCCCACAGCTCGTGCCAACGAGAGGGCGAACCTCCCCTGGGCATCCGTCCACCACCGGTGCAGCTCGAACCCGGCCTCCTCCAGCTCGGACCGCACGCCGTCGGGCCGGAACTTCGCCGACACCTCCGTGCGCAGCTCCTCGCCCTCGGCGAACTCCACGTCCAGGTCCAGCTCGGCCAGCCGCACCCGCACCGGGCGGGTGGCGCGCAGCCGCATCTCGATCCACTCCTGCTCGGCGTTCCACAGCGCGACGTGCTCGAACGCGTCCACGTCGAAGTCGCCGCCCAGCTCGCGGTTGATCACCCGCAGCACGTTGCGGTTGAACTCCGCCGTCACGCCCTGCGCGTCGTCGTACGCCCTGACCAGCACGTCCGGGTCCTTGACCAGGTCCGTCCCGAGCAGCAGCCACTCCCCCGCGCCCAGCACGTCGCGAACCGCGGCGAAGAACTTGCGCCGTTCCTCCGGGATCAGGTTGCCGATCGTGCCGCCGAGGAACGCCACCACGCGCGGCGCGTCGCCGGGCAGCCCGGCCAGGTGCTCGGTGAAGTCGCCGACCACGCCGTGCACGCCGAGGCCGGGGTAGTCGGCCAGGATCGCCGCCGCGGCCTCGGTCAGCGCCGTCGTCGACACGTCCAGCGGCACGAACTCCTTCAGCGTCCCGTGGTCGCGCAGCGCGTCCAGCAGCAGCCGGGTCTTCTCCGACGACCCGGAACCCAGTTCCACCAACGAGTGCGCGTCGGTCGTCGCCGCGATCTCGGCGGACCGGGCGATGAGGATCTCCCGCTCGGCCCGCGTCGGGTAGTACTCCGGCAGCCGGGTGATGTCCTCGAACAGCTCGCTGCCGACCGCGTCGTAGAACCACTTCGGCGACACCCACTTCGGGGTCGCCGTCAGACCGGCCCTGGCCTCCGCGCGCAGCGCGCGGGCCGCGTCCTCGGGTGTCAGGTGCACGTCCACCACTGGCTCTGTCATGGTTTTCCTGTTCTGCCTCGTGGGCCGATCGGCCGGATGTCCACGGTGGACGGGAACGCGCGCACCGTGACGACGGAACCGTCGGGGATCTCCCGCCAGCGCTCGTCGGAGTCCCACGGCTCGGACGCGAGCGCGACCGAGTCGGGGGTGGAGCGGACCCACAGCGCGTGCGTCCACGTCGTGCCGACGAGCACGGTTCCGTTGGTGAGCAAGAGGTTGAGCCGCGAGCCGGGTGCGGCCGCGGCGACGTCGGACACCACGCCCGCCAGCACGGCGGTCGGGTCCTCACCGGCCGCGAGCCGCGCGCGGACCAGTGCCCACAGCAGCGCCGCGTCCGTGGGCGCGTCCAGGGTCAGCAGGTCGGTCACCGGCAGCGCCTTCGCGAGGTCCGCGACGGACTCCGGCCAGTCGGTGATCCGGCCGTTGTGGCTGAACAGCCAGTGCCCGTCGGTGAACGGCGCGCACGCCGTCTCCACGATGGGCATGCCGACGGTGCCGGACCGGACGGCGGCCAGCACCGCGCCGGACGTCGTGGCCCGCGTGACGGCCGCCAGCGAGGCGTCCGCCCAGATCGGCCCGGTCCGCCGGTAGCGCACGGCGGCGCCGTCCGGCGAGTACCAGCCGACGCCGAAACCGTCGACGTTGACGGTTCCGCCGCCCCTCATGTCCGCGGGCGCGTACGACTGGTGCACCAGCGAGTGCGGTGGGTCCTCGATCAGCTCTGCCACGGGCACGGCGGTGCCCAGGTAGCCCAGGTGGCGGCACATGTCAGCTCAGCTCGGCCGCCTTCGCGTCGCGCGCACATCGGAAGCCGGCGAAGATCTGCCGTCGGATCGGGTAGTCCCAGTTGCGGAACGTCGACCGCACCGCCGCCGGGTCGGCCCCGAACGAGCCGCCGCGCAGCACCTTGTACTCCGGCCCGAAGAACACCTGCGAGTACTCGGCGTACGGGAACACCTCGAACCCGGTGTAGCCGTGGAAGTCCGAGCTGGTCCACTCCCACACGTCGCCGATCAGCTGGTGCACGCCCAGCGGCGACGCCCCGGCCGGGTACGCGCCGACGGGCGCGGGCTGGAGGTGCCGCTGGCCGAGGTTCGCGTGCTTCTCGGTCGGTTCCTCGTCGCCCCACGGGTAGCGGCGCGACCGGCCGGTCGCCGGGTCGAAGCGGGCCGCCTTCTCCCACTCGACCTCGGTCGGCAGGCGTTTGCCCGCCCACGCCGCGTACGCCTCGGCCTCGAAGAAGCTGACGTGCACCACGGGTTCGTCCGGCACGACCGGCGCGACGACGCCGAACCGGTCGCGGTACCACTCCGAGCCCACGCGCTCCCAGAACCGGGGTGCGACGAGCTTGGCGTGCTGCACGTGCGCCCAGCCCGCTTCGCTCCACCACCGCTGGTCGGCGTAGCCGCCGGAGTCGATGAACGCCGCGTACTGGGCGTTCGTGACCGGCGCGGTGTCGATGAAGAACGGCTCGGTGTGCGCCTGGTGCGCGGGGCGCTCGTTGTCCAGCGCCCACGCCTCCGTCGACGTGCCCATGGTGAAGTGCCCTCCGGGCACCAGGACCTCCTGGACCGGGAGCGGCCTACCGGGCGGCGGCGGCGGCGCGTCCAGCACCGGTGCGCCGACGCGGAGCTGGTGGGTGGCCAGCATCGTCTCGTCGTGCTGCTGCTCGTGCTGCACGATCATGCCGAACGCGAACCCGCCGTCGAGCAGCTTGCGCCCCTCGAACCTCGCGGTCTCCAGCACGTCGAACACCTTGTTGCGCACCTCGCCCACGTACTGCCGCGCCTCGGCCGGGCTGAGCAGCGGCAGTTCGGGTCGGGAGGAGCGGGAGTGCTTGAACGCGTCGTACAGCTCGTCGATGTCCGCGCGCACGGGCTCGCGCCCGCCGACGTCCCGCACGAGCCACAGCTCTTCCTGGTTGCCGATGTGCGCGAAGTCCCACACCAGCGGGGACATCAGCTTCGAGTGCTGGCGCACGAGGTCGTGCTCGTCCACCGCGTCCGTCAGCGCGACGCTGCGCGCTCGGGAGCGTTCGAGCTGGGTGGCCACGTGCTCGCGCAGGCGGTCGGTACCGAGATCGTCGATGCTGGTCATGGCGTGACTCCTCCGGACTTCTCGGCGAGCGTGCGGTGCAGGTCCTCGGCCACGGCGGCGGCCTGGCCCATCGACAGGTCCGTGCGGTCCAGCGCGCGGCAGCCGATCTCGACCACGGCGTGCGCGGCCTCGTCGACGGTCCGGTCGGCCAGTCCGTACCGCGCGGCGGTGAGCCACCGGCCCGCGACGGACTCGGTCGCGGCCAGCACCTCGTCCACGACGGACGCGTCGCTGAACAGCGCGGCCATCAGCACGACCGGCGGGATCCACTGGCCGTGCGGCGGGGTGTCGAGGTAGCGGACCTCCATGTACCCGCGCGGCCGGACCGGCGGGAACAGCAACGACAGGTGGTAGTCGAGGTCGTCGCTGGTGGGCACGCGGTCGAGCGCGCCGTCGACCCACTCCGCGAACGTCAGCGGTCGCGGCGGGATCCAGTTCGGACCCGGCTGCCGGATCGCGATCACCGGCGTGTCCAGCACCCGCCGCGACCACGCCCCGGCCGGGTCCTCGCAGTCGCCAGCGGCGGGCCGCGTGCGCACCGGGTCCGTCCCGTACAGCGTCCGCATCCGCGCCGACGCCCAGTCCGGCCGCCGCCCGTTCACGCCGGGCGAGTTCGCGAACAGGGCGTTCAGCACCGGTCCGAGCGCGTGGACGGCGGCCCACCGCGCGTTCAGGTGCTCCTCCAGCCCGAAGTCCAGGCACACCTGGAGGCCCGCGGTGCTGCACATCATCGTGATGCCCTCGGGTCCGATCGGCTCGAAGGCGTGTTCCATCGCCGCGTAGCGGGGGACGCGCAGCATCCTCGTCGGCGGCCGGAACGGGTCGGCTCCCCGGTCGCCGAGCACGAGGTCGGCCGACGCGAGGAGGTGCTGGAGCTGGGTGACGTCCTCCCCCACGGTCTTCAGCAGCTCGGTCAGCGAGGTGCGCGGCGGGGTGGAGATCTCGACCTGGCCACCGGGTTCGACGGTCACCGGGGTGCCGCTGGGCAGCGGCCGCTGGGGGCTGTCCGGAACCAGGGTGGGTGGTGCGTGCCGACCCAGCGCGGCCGCGAGGGCTCCCGCGTCGAGCTGTCGGGTCGGGTCGTCTCGGTGGTGGACGGTCCATTCGATTTCGACGCCGAACAGGCGTGGTGGGCCGTGCTTGAAGCAGACCGAGGCGACGTACGCCTCGGCCTCGGCACGGTCCCGGAACACCTGGGGGCCGGGCCCCGGTGCCGAGACATTACGCACAGCAGTCAATTCGCGCACTCCCCGTGATGATTCGTCGCTTTTCGACGCTACACGGGGGCACCGACAGTCGCACCCGTCGAACTTGGACGACTTCCTTACGGATCAGGGAAGACCGGACATTTCCCGTTCATCGCGGGGTTGACACATTCCCATATGGGTATATGTTTCTCGCATGGCACGAGCGGCGACCACGACGGACGCTTTCAACGCGGTGGCGGAACCCCGCCGACGGCAGATCCTCGACCTGCTGGTACTGGGCGAACGCCCGGTCAACGACCTGGTGGACCAGCTCGACCTGGCACAACCGCTGGTGTCGAAGCACCTGCGGGTGCTCAGGGAGGTGGGCCTGGTGGAGGTGCGGGACTCAGGGCGGCAACGGCTGTACCGCCTGAACGCGGCGCCGTTGAAGGCCGTCCACGACTGGGTCAAGGCGTTCGAGCGGTCGTGGGAGGAGCGCTTCGCGGCGCTCGACGACGTGCTGGAAGAACTCAAAGCGGAGGAGAGCAGTGATGACGAGCACGACTAGCGGGACCGCGGTGGTCACCCTTCCCACCGACACGCAGATCCTGATCACCCGGACGTTCAACGCGCCCAAGCACCTGGTGTTCCGCGCGTCGACCGAACCGGACCTGATCAAGCGCTGGTGGCACGGCGGGCACGGCGAGATGACCGTGGCGGAGGTCGACCTGCGCGTCGGCGGCAAGTGGCGGTACGCGCTCGTGACGCCGGGCGGCGACGAGGTGGCGTTCCACGGCGAGTACCGCGAGATCGTGCCGAACGAGCGGATCGTGGCCACGGAGGCGTTCGAGGGCATCCCGGACCCGGACGGGAACGCGGCGGTGTGCACCTACGAGTTCACCGAGGAGGACGGTCGGACGACGCTGCGGATGCTGATCGAGCACAAGACGAGGGAAGGCCGGGACATGCACATCGAGTCCGGGATGGAGTCGGGGATGCAGAAGGGCCTGGACCTGCTCGAGGAGACCGTCGTGTCGCTGGCCTGACGCCGTGCGGTCATCGAGCCGTGGGGGACGTGGGGATTTCCGAGCTGCTGGTGATCGTCCTCCCGCTGGTCCTGGTCGTCGCCGTCGTCGTGGCGGCACGACGACGGCGCTGGACCGTGGGCGGCCCACCGGGGCCGCCCACGGTCCACATCAGACCGCGTTCAGCGCTTTGCCGCCGGAGTAGACGATGTCGATGCGCAGCACGCTGTCGTTGCCCACCGCGCCGTCCTTGTCGGCCGTGGTGGTCAGCCAGATGTCGCCGTTGCGGTCCGTCTCGACCGTCCGCAGGCGACCGTAGGTGCCCTGGAAGTAGCTGGACTCCTCGACCAGGTTGGCGTTGGCGTCGATGCGCATCCGGTACAGGCGTTGGCCGACGGTCGTGGCGACGAACACGTAGTTGTTGATGATCGTCAAGCCGCTGGGCGAGGCCTGGCTGGTGGACCAGATCTTCTTCGGCGCGATGAAGCCGCCGCAGCTCCCCTGGTTGCCCTCGCACGACGGCCAGCCGTAGTTGCCGCCCTTGGTGATCAGGTTGACCTCGTCGAGGCTGGTGTTGCCGAACTCGGCGGACCACAGGCGACCCTGGGCGTCGAAGTCGAGGCCCTGCGGGTTGCGGTGGCCCATGCTCCACACCGCGTTGCCGAACGGGTTGTCCGACGGGATCGAGCCGTCGAGGTTGATGCGCAGGATCTTGCCGTTCAACGAGTTCCGGTCCTGCGCGTTGTTGCCGTTCTGGGCGTCGCCGGAGGTGATGTACAGCTTGCCGTCCGGGCCGACGCGCAGGCGGCCGCCGTTGTGGAACCGGTTCTTCGCCAAGCCCTGCAACAACACCGTGTACTCGACGAGCTGGTTGTTCACCAGGCGCATCCGCGCGACGCGGTTGCCCTCGTTGGCCGTGTGGTAGATGTACACGAAGCCGTCGGACGCGAAGTTCGGCCCGACCTCCAGGCCCAGCAGTCCGCCTTCACCACCGGTGCCGACGACGTTCGGGACGTTGCCGACGTTCGTGCGCTGGCCGCTCTCGGTCAGGCGGTACACGGTGAAGAACTCGCGTTCGCTGAACAGCGCCGAGCCGTCCGGCAGGAACGCGATGCCCCACGGGACGTCGACGCCGCTCGCCAACGTCGTGACCGCGCCGGGGTTCGGCACGCCTGCCGGGCCGGAGGCGCTGGGCGTCACGGCGATCTCGTTGCTCAGCCCGGAAACGTTGCCCGCCGCGTCACGGGCGCGCACGCGGAACAGGTACTGGCGGCCGGTGGTCAGACCGGCGACGGTCGACGAGGGACCGTCGGACGTCCCGGTCTGCACGCCGTCGCGGAAGACGTCGTAGCCGACGACGGCCACGTTGTCCGTGGACGCGGTCCACGCCAGGTCGACGCTCGTGGCGGTCTTCGACGGCGAGCGCAGCGAACCGGGCACGCTCGGCGCGACGGTGTCCGCGGGCGCGGGGTCGGTGCGGACCAGGACGTTGTTGCTGGCCGGCGAAACGTTGCCCGCGGCGTCCTTGGCGAACACGGTCCAGTCGTACTCGGTGTTCGGGATCAGCCCGGACGCCGTGCCTTGCAGGACGTTGCCGACGCTGGTGACCAGCTGGCCGTGCTGGTAGATGTCGTAGCCGACGACGCCGACGTTGTCCGAGGCGGCGTTCCACGCCAGCGACACGGTCGTCGACGACTTGCCCGTGGAGCGCAGGCCGGTCGGCGCGCTGGGGGCCTGGGTGTCGGCCGGGGCGACGAAGTCGACGGTCAGCTTGTCGGCGTTCGGGCCGCCCTGCGCGGTGGTCGCGGTGCCGCGGATCTTGTTGCTGCCCGCGGCCAGGACGACGGTGGTGGACGCGGTCGCCCACGTGTCCCAGGTCGGCGTGGCGGGAAAGGACAGGGATTTCGGCGTGCCGCCGTTGACGGAGAGGTTCAGCGGGCGGTCGACGCCGGAGCCGTGCGCGTAGCGGAACACGAGCGAGTACGTGCCCGCCTGGGCCGCGGAGACCGTGTACTCGACGTAGCTGCCGACGACGTTGTCGTAGTTGACGAAGCCACGACCGGTGTAGCCGGACCAGTTCGACTCGACCACGCCCTGGGACACCACGGCGTCCTCGGACTGGTAGTCGACGGGCGCGGCGGACGCGGGGCTGACGACCGACAGCGTCAGCACTGACGCGGTCAGCAAGGCAAGCGCTTTCCGATAACTCACTGAGGGACCTTCCACAGGCAGGGCTGGGTGGACGGACACGTCAGCGGCGGATGCTCGGTGCCTCAGGCATCACAACACCGACCTACTGACCAGTCAAGGCAATCGGGCAACCGGAACAAAGCGGTGGGGCGTCCCGACGACCGGAACGCCCCACCTCTGGTTTAGGCCGAGGCGTTCGACCGGCCGCGCAGCACGGTGTTCGCGCTGCTGGCGTTCTTGATGGCGGTCTCGATCTGCGCCATCGTGGAGCTGGACGTGATCCCCGGAACCGTCGCCGTGTTCAGCGCGTACAGCGTGAACGTGTACGGGTTCGTGGGCCCGCCCGGACAGGGGCCGAAGTACTTCAGCGAGTTGGCCCCGCTCTCCATGGCCTTCTGCTTGGCGCCGCCCTGGTTGGGCACGGTGAAGCCCGCGCCCAGGTTCTCCGGCAACGACGTCGTGCCGCCGGGGATGTCCCAGATGGCCCAGTGCAGCTTGTTGCCGTTGTTCGCGCGGTCGGCGAACACGATCGCGTACGCCTGCGCGCCGGACCTGGCTCCCCAGCTGAACGGCGGGGAGACGTCCTGACCGGGCGAGTGGTCACCGGCGCACGTGTGCCGGGCCGGGATCATCGCGTCGTCGGCGAAAGCGCTGCTCTTCAACGAGAACGCGGTGCCACCCGCGTACACGACGTCCACGAGCAGCACCCGGTCGTTGTTCGGGACGCCGTCCTTGTCGGTCGTGGTGGTCAGCCAGATGTCGCCGTCGTGGTCGACCTCCACCGTGCGCAGGCGGTTGTAGGTGCCCTGGAAGTAGATCTTCTGGTCGACCAGGTTGCCGCTGCTGTCGATCGTCATCCGGTAGACGCGCTGGCCCACCGTGGTGGCCACGAACACGTGGTCGTTGATGATCGTCAGACCGCTGGGCGAGGCCACGTTCGTCGCCCACACCTTCTTGGGCGCGATGAACCCGGCGCACGAGCCGCCGGTGCCCTCGCAGTTGGGCCAGCCGTAGTTGCCGCCCTTGGTGATCAGGTTGACCTCGTCCTGGCTGGTGTTGCCGAACTCGGCCTCCCACAGGCGGCCCTGCGAGTCGAAGTCCAGGCCCTGCGGGTTGCGGTGGCCCTTGCTCCAGACGGCGTTGCCGAACGGGTTGTCCGACGGGATCGAGCCGTCGGCGTTGATGCGCAGGATCTTGCCGTTGAGCGAGCTGTTGTTCTGCGCGTTGGCGCTGTTCTGCGCGTCGCCGGAGGAGATGTAGAGCTTGCCGTCCGGGCCGAAGCGCAGGCGGCCGCCGTTGTGGTAGCGGTTCTTCGCCAGGCCCTGCAACAGGATCTGGTATGTGCTCTGCACGAGCGCGCTGTTCTCGTACTTGATCCGCACGACCCGGTTGCCCTCGGACGCCGTGTGGTAGATGTACAGCCAGTGGTCGTTGGCGAAGTTCGGCGACAGTTCGAGGCCGAGCAGACCGCCCTCGCCGTCGGTGCCGACGGCCTGGGAGATGCGGCCCGCGAGGGTCTTCTGGCCGCTCTTGGTCAGCCGGTAGATGTTGAAGGTCTCGCGCTCGCTGAACAGCGCCGAGCCGTCCGGCAGGAACACGACGCCCCACGCCACGTCGACGCCGCTCGCGAGGGTGCTGACCGCGCCGGGGTCGGGGGTGCCGGAGGGGCCGCCCGCGCTCGGGGTCGCCTTGATCTCGTTGCTGAAGCCCGAGACGTTGCCCTTGGCGTCGCGCGCCCGGACCTTGAACGCGTACTCGGTGCCCGCCGTCAGCCCCGCCGAGGTGGTGCTGGTGGCGTTGCCGTCCGCGGTGCCGGTCTGGACGCCGTCGCGGAAGATGTCGTACCCGGTCACGGCGACGTTGTCGGTCGACGCGGTCCACGCCAGGTCGACGCTGGTCGCGGTCTTGCCGGTCGAGCGGAGGGTGCCCGGCGTGGTCGGCGGGACGGTGTCCGCCGGGGCGGGGTCGGTCCGGACGATCACGTTGGTGCTGGCGACCGAGACGTTGCCCGCGGCGTCCTTGGAGAACACCGTCCAGTCGTACTCGGTGTCCGCGATCAGGCCGGTCGCGGTGGCCTGTAGCACGTTGCCGACGCTCGTGACGAGCTGTCCGTGCTGGTAGACGTCGTAGCCGACGACACCGACGTTGTCGCTACCGGCGTCCCACGCGAGCGAGACGGTGGTCGCGGTGTGCCCGGTCGAGCGCAGGCCCGACGGCGGCAGCGGCCGCTCGGTGTCGGCCGGACCGCTGAAGCTGATGCTCAGCTTGTCCGCGTTCGGGCCACCCTCGGCGGTCGTCGACACCGTGCGGATCTTGTTCGTGCCCGCGACCAGCGGCAGCGTGACGGTGGCGGTCTGCCACGTCGTCCACGCGCCGGTCGGCGGGAACGCCACGGTCTGCGCGGCGCCGCCGTTCGCGCTGATGGCCAGCGGCCGGTTCAGCGCGGTGCCGTTGGCGAAGCGGAACGCCAGCGCGTGCGACCCCGCCTGCGCGGCGGTCACGGTGTACTCGATCGAGCTGCCGACCACGTTGTCGTAGTTGACGAACCCGGTGCCGGAGAAGCCCGGCCAGTTCGACTCGACGACGCCCTGCGAGATGGTCGCCGCCTCGGACTCGTAGTCGGAGGCGGGCACGCCAGCGGCGTCCACGTCGAGGTAGTCGATGTTCGCCGCGCCGGTCGCGCCCGCGGAGGTGATGCGGATCTTGTTCGCGCCGGGCGCGAGCTGGGCCGTGGTCGTCAGGCTGGCCCACGTCGTCCACGCGCCGGTGCCGGGGAACGCCAGGTTGTCCTGGACGATCTCGCCGTTCACGCTGATGTCGGCGGGCCGGTTCTCGGCGGTGCCGTTCGCGTAGCGGATGGTGAGCTTCGCCGGACCGGCCTGCGCGGCGGTCGCGGTGAACTCGACGGAGCTGCCCACGACGTTGTCGACGTTCACGAAGCCCGCGCCGGAGAAGCCCGCGTGGTTGGACTCCACGACGGCCTGGGACAGGGTGCCGTTCTCGGCCTCGTAACGGGTGGGCGCGGCCGAGGCCACCCCCGGCAGGGACACCGCGGCCAGTGCTGTGGCCACGGCGACGGTCAGGGCGCCGACGGCGCGGAGCCGTCGACTGTTCCTCGGTACCACTTGAGTGCCTCCCGCGAGCAGGGGTGAGACGTTCCGCGGCGGCGGTTGGGTCACTAACAGTAAGTAAAGTTTCCTTACAGTCGGATCACACCACCAGGCAGTGCGAGTGTCAATGGTCTATACCAAGCGAATGGAAAGCGATTTCCTCACCCTAGGTGATCACGACCGACCGCGCGCGCCGAGCGCAGGACCTCGGGCAGGTCGTCGGCCAGGTGGGACAACACCCGCCCGACCGCCTCCGGGTAGCCGGGCACGAACTCCCCCGCCAACCGGACCGCGCCCTTCTCGTTGGTCAGGTAGCGGCGCTCGCGGGCGAACAACACCTGCGTGAGGCACGCGAACGCCCGGAACGCGCACCCGGCCACGTACGCCACGTCCCCACGGCGGGCCGCCGACTCGGCGGTGTCCAGCGCGAACCCGAACTCCCACCCGAACCGCGCGATCAACGCCTCGGCGAGGGGTTCGGGGTACGGGTCGACGAGCCTCCTCAGGTCGGTGAGGATCCCTTCGGGATCGTGCAGCGGCACGCACTGGGCGACCTCGCCCGCGTAGATCGCCGTGACGAACCCGTGCGGGTGCCCCACCTGGTAGTGGACCTCCGGCCTGCCCGCCACGCAGTCCTCCACCACCTCGCGCACCCGGCGGGCGTCCCGGAGCAGGACGTCCACCTTCACGCCGTCGATCCGCGACCAGATCCCACCGTTGATCCACGGCCCCCACTCGCCGTACCGCCCGAAGCCGACCACCTCACCCACACGGGTGACAGCGGCGAGCAGGACGTCGAAGTCCGGCGGCGAGTCGTAGTAGACCCCGATGTCGTAGTCGGAATGCGGACTCGCGTTACCCCTCGCCCGCGACCCGCCGAGGGTCAGGGCGATACCGGGAACGCCCGACAGGGCATCGACGATTCGCTGTTCGATCAGACCTCCTTCAGAGTGCTCAGAAACGCCTTCCACTCCGCCGCGGGGAAGACGAGAACCGGGCCGGGGTTCTTGGAGTCACGCACGGACGACTCCGCCACCTCGACACAGTTGGTGCCGCTCTCGTCGCTGTAGCTGCTCTTACGCCATACGGCCTGCCCTGTCATCGCTGCCCCGCAGTCGCTCGTAGTGGTCCGCCCAACGGGCGAACTCCGAGCGGGATTCTTCCGCACTCAGCGCCGAGGCATGGAGTAGATCGCTCACCGATCGGTGGCGTTCGACCACCTCGGACCGCTCGGACAGAACGCTGAAAGTGAGGTTGGCGGCATGGATGACCGGCTCGCTGTCCTTGAACTCCATCATCCTGAAGGAGAAGGGAGTCCAGGCCTGGCCGCCCATCCGGAAGGGCACGATGCGGATCTGGAGGTGCCCCCAAGCGCTCAGCAACGCGAGTTGGAGCATCTGGTCCGCCATGACCTCCCAACCGCCGACCCAGGAGTGCAGCGCCGCCTCGTGGATGAAGAAGGCCGTCTGCGCGGGCTGCGGTCTGCGCAGGATCTCCTGGCGCTCCATCCGGGTCTGCACACCGGCTTCCACCGCCGCCAGCGGGTCGCTGCCGGACAGCATGACCGCCCGCGCGTAGTCCTCGGTCTGGAGAAGGCCGGGAATGCGCATCGCCTCGTAGTCGATCATCGCCACCGCTTTGCGCTCGCTGGCGATGAGCGCGCGGAGACCGTCGGGGACACCGTCGAGGTGGGGTCTGATCATGTACCCCTTCTCGCCCTCCCTGGCGATGGTCAGGACCCGGTCGAGCGCCGCCTGGTCGCCCTGGCAGTAGCCGACGAGTCTGATCAGGTCCACCACGTCGCTGCCCCGTGCGCCGTTCTCGAGTTTCGACAGCTTGCCCTTCGACCACCCGAGGCCTTCGGCGAGCTTGGTCAGGCTCAGCCCGCTCCGCGTCCGGACGTCGCGCACCTCGTCGCCCAGTTCGCGGGTGTAGGCCGTCGACGGCCGGATGTCTCCCAGTGCTTCCACGATTCGTGACGATATTGCTGCCTGACCTGGGATTTCGACACCGACAGCCCAGATCCACTCCAAAGGATCACCTACGGGGGTTTGTGTCCCAGTGGGACACCCGCGTCACAATCCGTACGTACGGATTGGATTTCCGGGGGCGGTGCTGGGACCATCGCGGGATGCCCAGGGTCAGCCAGGACCATCTCGACGCTCGCCGCCGCCAGATCCTCGACGGGGCGCGCACCTGCTTCGCGCGCTACGGCTACGAGGGCGCGACAGTCCGGCGCCTCGAGGAGGCTACCGGCCTGTCCCGCGGGGCCATCTTCCACCACTTCCGGGACAAGGAGTCGCTGTTCCTCGCGCTCGCGGAGGACGACGCGCTGCGGATGGCGGACGTCGTCGCCGAGCAGGGCCTCGTGCAGGTGATGCGGGACCTCCTCCTGGTGCAGGAGCCGTCCACCGAGGACCACCCCGCCGACTGGCTCGGCACCCGCCTCGAGGTGTCGCGGAGGCTCCGCACCGACCCGGAGTTCCGCGCCCGCTGGGCGGAGCGCTCGTCGCAGCTGACCCAGGCCACCCGCCAACGCCTGCTGCGCCAGCGCGAAGCGGGCAACCTGCGCGACGACGTGGACGTGGACGTCCTCACCAGCTTCCTGGAACTGGTCCTGGAGGGCCTCGTCTCGCACCTCGCGATGGGTCTGCCCGCCGACGACCTCGGCCCCGTGCTGGACGTCGTGGAGGAGACGGTGCGCCGGACCCGGCGCACCCCCTGACCCGGCTCAGACGACGAGCGCGGCCTTCACCTTGGTGATCGCCGCGCTCTCGGTCTGCGACACGCTGCCGTCGGCCGCCGCCGCCGCGTCGCACACCGACACGACCGCCGCCGGGAACGTCCGGCCGACCCTCGGCGCCTTCGCCTTGAAGATGGCCATCGACTCGCGCAGCGCGGACAGCACGGCGTCCTCGATCTGCGCGATGGGACCTCTCGGCAACCGGGGGAACTCCGTGCCGAGCGCTTCCCGCAACTCCGGGGAGAGCTCCTTGATCGCCTTGGCGCTCGCGGACCCCTCCACCTCCATGGAACCCGGATCGGCGTTGGACACCAGCAGTGCCGCACCGTAGACCGCGATGCGGAGCGTCTGGCGTTCCTCGTCGGTGTACTCAGTCATGTGATCACCGTAAAACGCGGTACACGCGAAGTCACCGTCCCCGTGCGGTACGTACTCGAAATGGCTAAGCCCTTCGACCGTCCGTGCATAGGGTGATCGGATGCGCGTCTACCTGCTGTCCGCGGGCCTCGCCCGGTTGGCGGACGAGATGGTCGGGCTCGCGCTGGTGCTGTTCGTGTTGGCGCGCACCGGTGACCAGGCGTTGGCGGGGGCGACCGTGGCCGCCTACACGGTGCCGTCGATCGTGTCCGGGCCACTGCTCGGGGCGTGGCTGGACCGGACCCGGCGGCCGCTGATCGCGTTGGCGGGCAACCAGTTCCTGCTCGCCGCGACCGCGGCCGGGCTGCTGGTGGCGGTCGAGCACCCGCCCGCGCTGCTCGGGTTGGCGTTCCTGGCCGGGACCACGCTGCCGATGACCAGCGGCGGGTTCACCAGCCTGCTCCCCCGGCTGGCCACCGACCTCCCGCGCGCGACGGCCGCGGACGCGTTGCTGTTCAACGCGGCGGCGCTCGGCGGGCCCGCGCTGACGGGCGTGCTGGCGGCCGTCGGCGGCGGGAACAGCGCGGTGGTGGCGATCGGCGTGCTGGCGCTCGTGGCGGGCCTCTGCACGCTCGGCCTGCGCGTGCCGCCGCACGCCGCGACCGAGCACCCGCCGCTGTGGCGGGCGATGCGCGCCGGGACGCGGCACCTCGCGACCACTCCCCCCTTGCGTGGCGCGACGCTGGCGACGGTGCTCGGCCACGGCGCGATCGGTCTGCTGGCCACCGCTCTGCCGGTGCACGTAACGACGCTGGGCCGCCCTCAGGGCGCGGCCGGGTTCGTATGGGCGGCGATGGAGGTCGGGTGCGTGGCGAGCCTGCTGGCACTGCGCCGCCACCTGCCGAGGTGGCGGCCGGAGCACGTGGTGTTCGCGACGGTGGCGGCGTCCGGCCTGGCACTGGCGACGTGGCCGCTCGCGCCGAACTTCGTGGTGCTGCTGGCGTTGGGACTGCTCGTCGGACTCGCCCAGGGCCCGACCCTGACCTCGATCATCACCACCCGCCAGCGGTACACCCCGTCGACGCTCCTCGGCCAGGTGTCGACCACCGGGGCGAGCCTGAAGATCGGCGCGTTCGCGGTCGGCGCGGCCGTCGGCGGCGGTCTGCACGACACCTCGGCGGTGTTCCTCGCGGCGGCCGCGACGCAGCTCGTCGCGGCCGGTCTCGGGCTCGGCGCTAGTGCAGCGCGTGCCGAGCCCAGTGCGAGTCGGGGCGGACGACCCTGAGGTGGCCGAACGTCGAGTTGCCGGTCACGGTGATCACCGGGCCGCCCAGTGCGGTCGGCGCGCCCGGCAGCGCGCGCTTGCCGAAGCGGGCCGTGCCGCCGTCGAGCACGACGGCCGCGGCGGACACCAGCACCGTGACCTTGCCGCAGAACGAGGACGCCTCGACCTCGAACCGCTCCCCCGCAGGCAGGCCGGACAGGTCGAGCACCAGCGCGCCGAACGTCGCCCTCGCCTCGATCCGGTGGGAGACGGGCGCACTGTGGATCTTGCTCGCGACGGCGTGGACCCGTTGCGGCGCAACGACCACCGCGAGGCCTTCGAGCACCGGCACGAGGTCGGAGGAGACCTCCGCGGTGTAGACGGCCTGGACGCGGTCGAAGTGCTCCTCCCACGTCAGCCGCCCGTCGGAGACGGCCTGGTTGAGCACCACGACGGCCTGTTCCCGCTCCTGGTCGGACACCCGGAGCACCGGCTGGGTCACCACGATCACCTCTTGTTCGCTAATCCTCTTAGTTACTGAGATTCTCAGCCCTTGAGGTCATCCCCGTCAAGGGCAGCGACGGACCGGGTACCGACCGTGACGAAACCGTGCTTGGCCAACGCGTCGGGATCGGTCAGGATCCGAGGCATGGCTCCCGCGCGCCCCGCCCACGTCCACCGGGTGCGGGTGCGCCCGGCCGACTGCGACCACCGGGGCGTCGTGCACAGCTCCCGGTTCCCCGTGTTCTTCGAAGCCGCGATGGTCGAGACCCTGCGGTCGCTACTGGGCTCCTACAAGGAGTTGGAGCGCAGCGGGATCGAGTTCGTCGTCGAGGAGGCGTCCCTGCGCTTCACCGGCTCGGCGCGGTTCGACGACCTGCTCAAGATCGGCGTGCGGGTGCGGACGATGGGCACGACGTCGGTGACGCTCGGGTTCGACGTGGACGTGGACGGGGTCCCGGTCGCGACCGGGTGGCACCGGTACGTCGCCGTGGGCACCCTGGAGCTGCGGAACACCGTGATCCCCGAAGGCGTGCGGAAGGTGTTCCAGGTTCGGGAACCCGCACGCCGCGAACCCGCGCGCCGAGGTACTTGAACACTCTTCGCGTTGGCGTCACCGTTGACGCATGCCGTCTCAGTTGAAGGACAGCGCCATCCTCGCCCTGGGTCGCGGGATGGTGGCCGTGTACGGCGCCCTGGGCGATCCGGGCGCGAAGCTGTTCCGGAAGTCCTCGAAGAAGGACCCCTACCCGCTGTACGAGAAGATCCGCGCGGGCGGGACCCTCGTGCCGACCAGGCTCGGGCTGCTGATGACGGCGGAGCACGCCATCGCCGCCGAGGTCCTGCGCGACCCGAGGTGGGGCATCCTGGCCCCGGCGGACATGGCGATGATCGACGAGACCGCCTACGCCGCCGACGGCCGCGTTCTGGTGAACCCGTTGGCGACCTCGTTCCTGATGCGCAACCCGCCCGACCACACGCGGCTGCGCCGCAACGTCGGCGGCTGGTTCACACCCCGCGCGCTGCGGGAGCAGATGCCCGCGATCGAGCGGGTGATCGAGGACTTCCTGGACCGCGCCGAGGAGAAGGGGACGTTCGACCTGGTCGACGACTTCGCCAAGCGCGTGCCGGTGCAGGTGATCGCGGACCTGCTGGGCGTGCCGTCGAGCGACCACGAGAGCTTCATCCGGTGGGGCACGGCGCTGGTCAACTCCATCGACGGCGTGCGGGACATGAAGGAGCTGCGGCTGCTCCAGGACACCCTGCGCGAGTTCGACGCGTTCCTCGGCGGGCTGATCGAGCACCGGAGGCGGACGCCGGGTGACGACATCGTCAGCCACCTGGTCGCGACCGACGACCTCGCTCTGGACGACCTGATCGCGACCACGGAACTGCTGCTGGTGGCCGGGTTCGAGACGACGGTGAACCTCATCGGAACGGCCACCAACGCCGTGCTGGGGCACCCCGAGGTGCGGGAGGAGCTGATCGCGGACCCGTCGTACGCCGAGCGCGTGGTCGAGGAGACGCTGCGGTGGGACCCGCCGGTGCAGTACGTCGTGCGGGTGCCGTTCGAGCCGCTGGAGCTGGCCGGGCGGCGACTGGCCGCGAACCAGCCGGTGATGATGATCCTGGCCGCCGCCAACCGCGACCCGGAGGTGTTCGCCGACCCGCACCGGTTCGACCCGGACCGCGAGGACGTCGGCAAGCACCTGGCGTTCTCGTCGGGCATCCACTACTGCCTCGGCGCGAACCTGGCCCGGATGGAAGCCGCGGCGGCGGTGCGCGGGCTGTTCCGCCGGTTCCCCGGACTGCGGGCGGCGGGACCCGTTCGGCGACGACCCTCGCCCACGATCAGGGGTGCTCTCCACCTACCGGTGAACACGGGAGTGACAAAGCGGTCACTCGCCGTCGATAAGAGCTAGCGTCACCCACTCGTTTGGTGAAAGAAACACCCGCGGCTCGACTTCTTAGGGCATTGTGGAATCAAGCGGAAGACCCGCCGCACCGCCGCCGCGGCGGGCCTCCGCGTTTTACCCCCTCGTTCAGTCGACGCCGGCCATCAATTCCTTGATCTTCGGCGCGAGGACGAGCAGGAGAACTCCGAGCCCGAGCGCGATCGCGCCGAGGATCCCGAAGTACGCGACCGCCGTGTCGTCGCTGTACCACTTCACCACCTGCGCGCCGATGCCCTGACCTGCGGCGCTCGACAGGAAGAACAACCCCATCGTCTGCGCCGCGAATGCCCGCGGCGCCAGTTTGGTGGTCACCGAAAGACCGACCGGGGAAAGCATCAGCTCACCGCAGGTCATCACGAAGAACACCAGGACGAGCCAGAGGGGCGACACCTTGTCGTCCGGTCCGCCGGACTGACTGGCCGCCATCGCGACGAGGAAGGAGAGGCCGATGAACAGCAGACCGCCGCTGAACTTGCGCGGGGTGGCGGGCTGACGCGTGCCGAGCCTGGTCCACAACAATGCGAACAACGGCGCGAAAACGATGATCATCACGGGGTTGATGGACTGGAAGAACGAAGGGGGGAACTCGACGCCGAAGATGCTGTTGCGGACGCTCGTGTCGGCGAACGCGGCGATCACCGTGGAGGTCTGCTCGTAGAGCAGCCAGAAGAACACCGCGGCGGCGAACAGCGGGATGTAGGCGATCAGCCGGGTGCGCTCGACGGGGGTGGTCTTGTCGCTGCGCATCATCACGGTGAAGTAGACGATCGGCAGCACGACGGACAGCACGCTCAGCAGGTTGACCATGCCCTCGCCGGACAGCACGCCGAGCACGATCAGCAGCACGAGGACGACCACGACGGCGGCGGAGACGCCGACGATGCGGCCCAGGATCCGGCCGCGGTCCTCGTCGGGCAGCGGGTTGGCGGGCCGGTCGCTCAGCTCGCCGAGGTTCTTGCGGCCGAGCTGGTACTGGACGAGGCCGAATGCCATGCCGACGGCGGCAGCGCCGAAGCCCAGGTGCCAGTTGATCTGCTGACCGAGGAAACCGCAGATCAGGGGTGCGACGAACGCGCCGAGGTTGACGCCCATGTAGAAGATCGAGAAGCCCGCGTCACGACGGGGGTCGTGCTGGTCGTAGAGGCCGCCGACGATGTTGGAGACGTTCGGCTTGAGGAGGCCGGTGCCCAGGACGATGAGGATCAAGCCCGCGTAGACGCCCGCGAGGCCGATCGGCAAGGCCAGCGCGATGTGGCCGAGCATGATCAGGACGCCGCCGTAGAGCACCGCGCGTTGGCTGCCGAACACCCGGTCGGCGAGCCAGCCGCCGCCGACGCCCGCCATGTACACCGACGAGCCGTAGATGGCGACGAGGGACAGCGCGGCGCTCTTGTCGACGCCCAGACCGCCTTGGGCGGCGGAGTAGTACAGGTAGTAGGCGAGGATCGCCTTCATGCCGTAGTACGAGAACCGTTCCCAAAGCTCGGTGAAGAACAATGTGCTCAGGCCTCGGGGGTGCCCGAAGAACCCGTGCTGCGGTGCCTTGGCGGCGCTGTCGGCGCTTGTGGCGCTCAAAGGTCGACTCCCTCACGTCGTGTCGGCACATCGGTGTGCCAACCACGCAGATTAGGCCGTACGGGTGTACCGGACGAACCGGGTGGTCCACCAGGTGGCCCAGCCCACTTTCTCGAGGTGCGTACCCCGAAATCCTTTGGTCCACTCGTGAGGTGGAACTGATCGAGGCACACGGGCTGGCCATCACCGAGTTCGACCGACGGGTGCGTCGGGTGCGTCCGGAGCAGTGGACGCTCGGCACGCCGTGTGAGAAGTGGTCGGTCAGAGACCTGGTGGCCCACCTGGTGCACGAGCAGCTGTGGGCCCCGGAACTGCTGGCGGGCTGCACCGTGGAGCAGGTCGGCGACCGCTTCGACGGCGACGTCCTCGGCGTGGACCCGCTGCACTCGTGGGTGCTGGCCGCGGCCGCCGCGCGCGAAGCGTGGATCACGCCGAAGGCGCTGCTCCGGCCGGTGCACCTGAGTTACGGCAAGACCACCGCCGTCGAGTACGGGTGGCAGATGACGGCCGACCTCACCGTGCACGCGTGGGACCTGGCGCGGGCCATCGGGGCGGATGTCGAGCTGAACGCCGGGCTCGTGTCGGCCGTGCTGGAGTACCTGGAGCCGAACGTGCCGGAATGGCGGGACGCCGGGGTCTTCGGGCCCGCCGTGGACGTTCCGCCGGATGCCGATCCGCTGTCCCGGTTGCTCGGGTTGACGGGTCGAACGCCCTAAAGGGGACATAACTTCCGGATTCGCCCACGGCCCTTGACCAGGTTACTGGTCTGGACCATAGTCGGACTGCCGCCGCATTTAGGAAGTAAAGTTTCCTATCGAATGAGGTGGCTATGCGTAGGACTTCCCGCTTCGGCGCCGGTCTGCTCGTACTCGGCGCACTCCTCGCGTCGACCCTGATGTCCACCGGAGCCCAAGCCGTACCCGTTGCGGCCCAAGACGTTTCCGCGGCAGCGGGTCCCTCCGCCGCCGCACTGATCGCCAAGCTCACCTCGTGTTCGCAGATCTCGTCCGGGAAGTACCGGTCGGACGAGGAGACGTCCGCGAACATCCCCGTCTGCGGCAAGACCGGCGCGGTTTGGTACAAAGCCGACCTCGACGTCGACTGCGACGGGAAGGTGACGTCGAAGTGCAACTCGTCCACCGACCCGTGGTTTCAGGACGACACCGCGTTCCACGACAGCAAGGGCGCGCCGTTGCAGGCGGACAAGCTGCCGTACGTGGTCGTGCCCAGCCCGAGTGGGACGTGGGACTACCGGAAGTTCGGAATCCAGGGTGGCGGGATCGTCGCGGTGATCGCGAACAACAAGGTCACTTATGCGGTGGTTGGCGACACCGGGCCTACCGCGATCATCGGTGAGGCGTCGTACGCGACGGCTGTCGAGCTGGGGATCAACCCGGACCCGGAGAACGGCGGGTCGGACGGGCCGGTGCACTACATCTACTTCAAGAACTCGAAGGTGTCGCCGATCGAGGACCATGCGAAGGCGTTGTCGCAGGGGGCGGCTCTGGCACAGCAGTTCATCGATCAGAACTAGGGGTTGGTTGGGCTGTCCGGGATGTGGGCCCCGCTGCCTGGCACGCTCCGGGTGGCGGGGTTCGCTTTGGATCAGCAACTAGAACTGTAGACGCCGCAGGTCGAAGTCTCGGACTCCGATTGGCTGACCACCAGCAAAATCACACCGATTGCGAGCACCAGCGACGGGATGATCACCGCGGTCCACATCAGGATGCGGCGGATCGAATGCAGCAGCACAACCGCTTCGGTGATGGCCTGCGCATGCACGGCTTCCGGTGTCTCCGCGTTGCCGATGCGAGCCAGGGATGCCTTCACGTAATAGCCGGACCAGGACGGGCCGGTGGCAATCCCACTGTCGGGACTTACCTCGGCATCGAAAACTGGCTGGTCAGGGCTGGGAACATTTGTGGTTTCGGACATCGCGGCGTCCTCCTCGCTCGGTGCACACCGTCCGTCGCGAGCGAAGCTATCCACGTTACCGATGTCACCCAGCCGTGAAGAGCTGTGAGTGGCAGGTCGGGTCATGGGGTTGCCCATCGGGAGCGTCCCCATGACCCCTACCTGGCACGGGCGGGGCTCCCGAACCATGCTTTTTTCCCGCGGTCCGCTCCCTGGCGACTCCCCCATCGGCTACGGGGAGCGGACCGCGTTCTGTGCGGCTGTCGTCTTGCCCCTGACAACCCCCGAGCTGCCGCACAACCCCATGTCTAGTCGGTTGGCGTTGTCCGGTGTCGGGGTGGCGGAGCCTGACAACCATCTCCGGACAAACGTCACGGGCCGGTGACGCCTGAGACCCAGCTGGTGGGGTGGCCGCTTTCCGTCAGCAGCAACTGCCAGTCGGCGAAGCCCGCTGGGGCGTCCGGTTGCCACGGCCACTGGCCCTGGGCGGTGGGGACGATGATCTGGACCGCTGGGAAGTCGCCCTTGCCGTAGAGGAGGAAGGCGCTGCCGAAGAATTCCGGGTAGAAGCCCTTGAACACCTTTTCCACGGTGATGGGGATTCCGACGAAGAAGTCGTGGTGCAGTTCGCCCGGTACGAACCTTTGGCCTCCACGGGCGCGGTCGACGTAGGCGGCCAGCAACACCGTGGCGGCTTCCTGGGGTAGGCCGACGACCACGGCTTCCGCCACGCCGAACCGTCGCCACGCGCCCACCGTGAACGAGTAGGGCGCGCCCTCGGCGTCCTGCGGCACGCAGATGGTGGCGTGCCCGTGCAGGTCGGCCTGCTCTAGCAGCCACTGGCGCAGCCGGATTTCCTCTTCGGGGTACGGGGGGATCGTCACGTCCGCCATTCTCCCCGAAACGGCGAAGGGACTCCCACCGGTAGCGGGAGTCCCTTCAGCACGGGCGTTCTAGTCGATCTCGGCCATGACCTCGTCGGACACGTCGAAGTTCGCGAAGACGTTCTGCACGTCGTCGCAGTCCTCCAGGGCGTCGATCAGCTTGAAGATCTTCCGCGCGCCCTCGGCCTCCAGCTCGACCGTGACGGACGGCAGGAAGTTCGAGTCCGCGGAGTCGTAGTCGTAGCCCGCGTCCTGGAGCGCCTTGCGCACGCCGACCAGGTCGGTCGCCTCGGACACGACCTCGAACGTGTCACCGAGGTCGTTGACCTCCTCGGCGCCCGCGTCGAGGACGGCCATGAGGACGTCGTCCTCGGTCAGGTCGTTCTTCGGCAGGATCACGACGCCCTTGCGGCTGAACATGTACGCCACCGAGCCGGGGTCCGCCATCGAGCCGCCGTTGCGGGTCATCGCGGTGCGCACCTCGCCCGCGGCGCGGTTGCGGTTGTCGGTGAGGCACTCGATCAGCACGGCGACGCCGTTCGGGCCGTAGCCCTCGTACATGATCGTCTGCCAGTCGGCGCCGCCCGCCTCCTCACCGCCGCCGCGCTTGCGCGCGCGCTCGATGTTGTCGACCGGCACCGAGTTCTTGCGCGCCTTCTGGACCGCGTCGTACAGCGTCGGGTTGCCATCGAGGTCACTGCCACCGGTCCTCGCGGCCACCTCGATGTTCTTGATCAGCTTCGCGAAGAGCTTGCCCCGCTTGGCATCGATCGCGGCCTTCTTGTGCTTGGTGGTAGCCCACTTGGAGTGGCCGCTCATCTTTCCTCCGTCACATGCGACACAACACGCTCAGCCCGCTGAGCGAACGATTTCCACGAAAAGGCGGTGCACCCGACCGTCACCGGTGAGTTCCGGGTGGAACGCGGTGGCGAGGACGTGCCCCTGCCGGACCGCGACGATCCTACCGGCGGCCTCGCCCGCCGTCGGGGATTCCGGCACCCGCGCGAGCACGTCGACCTCGCCACCGGCGGATTCGACCCACGGCGCGCGGATGAAGACGGCGTGCACCGGGCCGCCCTCGACGCCCTCGAAGTCCAGGTCCTCCTCGAACGAGTCGACCTGGCGGCCGAACGCGTTGCGCCGCACCACGATGTCCAGCCCGCCGAGCTGGTGCTGGTCGGGCCTCGCGTCGATGGCCTTGTCCGCGAGCAGGATCATGCCCGCGCACGAGCCGTAGGCGGGCAGCCCGTCGGCGAGGCGGGCGCGCAGCGGTTCGAGCAGCTCGAACGTCGCCAGCAGCCTGCTGATGGTGGTCGACTCGCCACCGGGCAGGACGATGCCGTCCAGTTCGGAGAGTTCCTCGGGACGACGTACCGGGCGGGCGACCACGTCGCACTCGGCGAGCGCGATGAGGTGCTCGCGGACGTCGCCCTGGAGGGCGAGCACACCGACGACGGGCTGGGCTGCGGACACGGCTGCGGTTCCTCGGGTGGTCGTGGACTGGTCGCACCACCCTAGTACTAGGGGTGATCACGGCTGGTGAGGGGCTGGAAACACCCCGAGCCCGCACTGCGCGAGCAGGAAGCCCGCGGGGACCGGTTCCCAGGGGGAGGAACGCCGAAACCCGGCCGCCGCGAGCGTGGGGCTCGTGGTGGCCGGGTTCGGGGCAGTGCCGTCGGACCGCTCAGTGCTCGCCGACCGAGACCGGCTCCTTGTCCTCCTGGACGACGGGCCTGCGGGACTGGACGGCCTTCCAGCCGAAGAACAGCACGACCGCGAGGACCGGGATGGACCAGAAGGCCACCCGTTCCGCCGTGCCCGCGAAGGCCATCAGGACCAGGACCAGCGCCAGGAAGCCGAGGGTCGCCCAGTTCGTGTACGGGGCGCCCGGCATCCGGTAGGACGGGCGTTCGATCTCGCCGCGGAGCGCGGACTCGCGCAGCCGCATCTGGCAGACGATGATCGTCGCCCAGGTCGCGACCACGCCCAGCGAGGCGATGGCGATCGCGATGTCGAACGCCTCCTTGGGCACCAGGTAGTTCAGCACCACACCCGCGAGGTAGACCACCGAGGTGAACAGCACGCCGCCGTAGGGCACGTGGTTCTTGCTCATCTTCCCGGTGAACGCGGGCGCCTCGCCCTTCTGCGCGAGGGACTTGAGGATGCGGCCGGTGGAGTACAGGCCGGAGTTGCACGACGACAGCGCGGCGGTCAGCACGACGGCGTTCATCACGTCGCCGACCCAGCCGATGCCGAGCTGCGAGAAGACCGTCACGAACGGGCTCTCCAGGCCGCTGTAGGCGTGCCACGGGAGAAGCAGCGTGAGCAGCAGCACCGAGCCGACGTAGAACACCGCGATGCGGTAGACGACGCCGTTGATGGCCTTCGGCATCACCTTGTGCGGGTCCTTGGTCTCGCCCGCCGCGATACCGACGAGTTCGATGGCCGAATAGGCGAAGATAACCGCCTGGAGGGTCATCAGCGCGATACCCACTCCGGCCGGGAACAACCCGCCGGTTTCGGTGATGTTGTGCACACCCGCGGTCGAGCCGCCGATTTCGGTGCCCTTGACGACCAGCGCGATGCCGGTGAACAGGAACGCGATGATCGCGGTCACCTTGATGACGGAGAACCAGAACTCCAGTTCGCCGAACAATTTCACCGAAAGCAGGTTGATGACGACCAGGAACGCGAGGGCCACCAGTGCGGTGATCCACTGCGGCAGGTCGGGGAACCAGCGGTGCATGTAGATGGCGACCGCGGTGATCTCCGCGATGCCCGTCATCGCCCAGTTGAGCCAGTACATCCAGCCGGACGCGAACCCGGCCCACGGGGCGATGAACTCACGGGCGTACTCGACGAAGCTGCCGGTCGTCGCGCGGTGCAGGACCAGCTCTCCCAAGGCCCTCATCACGAAGAACGCGGCCAGACCGCACAGCGCGTAGGAGAAGATGAGCGCCGGTCCCGCGGCGGCGAGGCGCCCGCCCGCACCGAGGAACAGGCCGACGCCGATGGCGCCGCCGATCGCGATCATCTGGACCTGGCGCTTGCTCAGCGACTTGGCGTACCCGTCGGCATCGGGCAAATCTTTTGCCCTTTCGGACACTTTCTCCTGCGAATCCACGAGAACTGGTTCCTTTCCATGAACCACATGTGCCGGAACCTCCCGCGTTCCGACCCGGACCAGTGGAGTGACGCCGACCACCCACTGGTTGCAGGACGTTAGAGGGTGTGCGCAGTCAGTGGGAAATCACTTGGGGAAGACTTGATGTAATCGACATCACAAGGCGCGCACACCGTGGAAAGGGCCCGGTCGAGGTCGTCCCAAATGTCCTCCACGTCCTCCAAACCGACGCTTACTCGCAATAGGTTCTCCGGCACTCCGCACGCATTCCGATCGGCGCTGGGCACGAGTCGGTGGGTGAGGGCGGCGGGGTGTTCGACGAGCGTGTCGACCGAGCCCAGGCTCACGGCGGGGGTGATCAGCGAGAGGCCGCGGACCACCTCCGTGGGGTCCTCGCGGGTGGTGAACGCGAGCACCGCGCCGGGGCCGCGCAGCTGGCGGCCGAGCAGGCCGAGCGGGTCCGCTCCCGGCAGGCTCGGGTGCCGCACCACGCCGACGGCCGGGTGTTCGGCGAGCCTGCGGGCGAGTTCCACGGCGGTGCGCTGGGCGGCCTCGACGCGCAGCGGCAGGGTCGCCAGGCCTCGGTGCATCAGGTAGCCGCCGAGCGGGTGCAGCACCGCGCCGGTGACGATCCGGACCTGGCGCAGCGTGCCCGCCCGTTCCGCCGAGCACGCCACGACGCCGCCGAGCACGTCGCCGTGCCCGCCGAGGTACTTGGTGCCGGAGTGCAGCACGTAGGTCGCGCCGTGGGCGGCGGGGTTCTGGAGCACGGGCGTGGCGAAGGTGTTGTCGACCATCACCGGCACGTCACCGGCCTGCGCCACGGCGGCGGCGATGTCGACGAGGTCGAGGTTGGGGTTGGCCGGGGTCTCCAGGACGACCAGCCCGGTCTCCGGGGTGATCGCCTCGGCGATCCGGTCGGCCGTCGCGTAGGTCGTGCGGACGCCGAGCAGCCCGGACGACAGCAGGTGGTCGGTGCCGCCGTAGAGCGGTCGCACGGCCACGACGTGCGGCTTCCCCGCCATCACGGCCGCGGCCTGCACGACCGCCGTCACCGCGGCCATGCCGCTGCCGAACGCCACGGCCTGCTCGGTGCCCTCCAGCAGCGCCAGCGCCTTCTCGAAGCGCGCCACGGTCGGGTTGTGCAGCCGCGCGTAGACCGGCGAGGCCGCCTCGGCGACGCCGTCCGCGAGGGCTTGCAGCGCTTCCCCGCCCGCCGCCTGGTCGGGGACGGGGTAGGTGGTGGACAGGTCGATCGGCAACGCGTGCACGCCCAGCGCCGCGAGGTCGTCGCGCCCGCCGTGGACGGCCATCGTGTGGAAACCCGCCATTGTCGGCCTCCGTGGTTCGTTCGGTCCGGTGGCACGATCGTGGCAACCGGGGCAGGTTCCACGGGGAAGTTCCGCACGCGCTGCGGCCGTCGAGGAGGAGGACCGTGATGGATTCGGTGGACGCGGCGATCGTGCAGGAGTTGCAGAAGGACGCGCGGCTGCTCAACAAGGACCTCGCGGACCGGGTCAACGTGGCCGCCTCCACGTGCGTGGTCCGGCACCGGGCGCTGCGCGAGCGCGGGGTGATCACCGGGTACCACGCGGAGGTGGACCTGAAGGCCGTCGGACGGCCCGTGCAGGCGATCATCGCGGTCCGGATCCGGCCGCACACCCGCGCGATCGTCGGGCCGTTCATGGAGTACGCGCTGGCGCTGGAGGAGACCCTCGCGGTCTCGCACGTGACCGGCCCGGACGACTTCCTGGTGCACGTGGCCGTCGCCGACACCGCCCACCTGCAACGGCTGGTGCTCGACCGGTTCACCGCCCGCCGAGAGGTGACCGAAGTGCACACGAACCTGCTGTTCGAGCACGTCCGCAAGCACACGGTCCCGCCGCTCCCGGAACCGTGAGCCAAACTACAAAGGCAAACTTTGCAGTTTGCCTTCACGAGGTCTAGCGTCGGAGGCGTGGAAGACCAGGAGATCGCGGCGCTCGCGGCCGATCTGCGCGTGGTCGTCGCCCGGTTGCGGCGGCGGTTGCGCGAGGAGTCCGGCCCCGGCGACTACACGCCGTCGCAGGCCGCCGTGTTGCTGCGGCTGGAACGCGACGGGCCCGCGACGGTGACCGAACTGGCCCGCGCCGAGGGCGTCCGACCGCAGTCGCTCGGCGCGAACGTCGCCGTGCTCGAAGCCGCCGGGATGGTCGCGGGCACGCCCGACCCGTCCGACGGCCGCCGCACGATCCTGTCGCTCACCGACACCGCCCGCCACGCGCTGGCCTCCATCCGCGCGGCCAAGCAGAGCTGGCTGGTGCGCGGGGTCCGCTCCACCTTCACCGACGCCGAACAGGAGCAGCTGGCCGCTGCGGTCGTGCTGCTCCAGCGCCTCGCCGACTCGTAGGAGAACCGCCATGACCGTCACCGCGCTCGACCCGAGGACCGCGCTCGTGGCCGTCGACCTCCAGAAGGGCATCCTCGGCCTGCCCACCGTCCACCCGGTCGCCGACGTCGTGAAGAACGCGGGCGCGCTCGCCGACGCGTTCCGCGCCCGCGGCCTTCCGGTCGTGCTCGTGACGGTCGACGGCGGCGCGCCGGGCCGCACCGAGCAGTCCTTCGGCCGCCGCGAGATGCCCGCCGACTGGGCCGACCTCGCGCCCGAGCTGAACCAGCACCCGAGCGACAAGACCGTGCTCAAGCGGACGTGGGGCGCGTTCACCGGCACCGACCTGGACGCCTACCTCAAGGGCGAGGGCGTCACGCAGGTCGTGGTCGTCGGCGTCGCCACCACCGCGGGCGTCGAGTCGACCGCGCGGCACGCCCACGAGAACGGCTTCAACGTCACCCTCGCCGTGGACGCCATGACCGACTTCAGCCCCGAGGCGCACGACAACAGCGTCCAGCGGATCTTCCCCAGGATCGGCGAGACCGGCACGACGGCGGAGATCGTCGCGCTGCTGCCGTGACGACGGCGACCGCGCCCACCGGGACCTTCCGGTCGTTCGCGGGGTTCAACTACCGGGTCTGGGCGGGCGGCGCCCTCGTCTCGAACATCGGGACGTGGATGCAGCGCACCGCACAGGACTGGGTGGTGCTGACCCAGCTGACGCACAACAACGCGACCGTCGTGGGCGTCGTGATGGCGCTCCAGTTCGGCCCGCAGGTGCTGCTGCTCCCCCTCACCGGCTACGCCGCCGACACCCTGGACCGGCGGAAGCTGCTGATGGCCACGCAGGCCACGATGGGCGCCCTCGCGCTGGGGCTCGGCCTGCTCACGGTCACCGGGACCGTGCGGCTGTGGCACGTCTACGTGTTCGCCCTGCTGCTCGGCTGCGTGGCCGCGTTCGACGCCCCCGCGCGGCAGACGTTCGTGGCGGAACTGGTCGCCGGGCCGAACCTGTCCAACGCGGTGGCGCTCAACTCGACCTCGTTCAACCTGGCCCGCACCATCGGCCCCGCCATCGCCGGGCTGCTCATCGCGGGCATCGGCTCCGGCTGGGTGTTCCTGCTCAACGCCGCCACGTTCGGCGCGGTGCTGCTGTCGCTGCGGACGCTGCGGGTGTCGGAACTGCACCCCGTCGTGCGGGCGCCACGGGCGCGCGGCGGTCTCGTCGAGGGCTTCAAGTACGTGTGGAGCCGCCCGGACATCAAGGCGATGCTGCTGATCCTGTTCCTGATCGGCACGTTCGGCCTGAACTTCCCCATCTACATCTCCACCATGTCCGTCACCGTGTTCCACGAGGGCCCCGGCGAGTTCGGGCTGCTCACATCGGCGCTCGCGATCGGGTCGGTGATGGGCGCGCTGCTGTCCGCCCGCCGCGCCAGCCCTCGCGTCGGGCTGCTGGCGGTGGGCGCGACGCTGTTCGGCGTCGGCTGCGCGCTCGCGGCCATCGCCCCCACCTACTGGGTGTTCGCGCCGGTGCTGACGCTGGTCGGCGTGGCGTCGCAGACGATCACGACGACGGCGAACGGCGCGGTGCAGATGGCCACGGACCCGGCGCTGCGCGGGCGGGTCATGGCGATCCTGATGGCGATCCTCATGGGCGGCACCCCGATCGGCGCGCCGATCGTCGGCTGGGTCGCCGACGCGTTCGGCGCGCGGTGGGCGATGGGCGTCGGCGCGCTGGCCGGTCTCGCGGCCGCCTGTGTCGGTGTTCACCACGTCGTGAAACGGCGGCGGTCCTGACCGCGTGTTAGGAAAGGACATGGAGATCGACGTGCTGCGCGACCTGCTCGACGGCCGGTGGGCCGATCTTCGGCGGAGGTCGCGGGACCTGCTGGGAACGCTGGAACCGCCGCCGGTGCTGGACCTGGACGCCCAGCGGGCGCTGGTGTTCGAGCAGTTGCGGCTGCTGGCCGAGGGCGGTCACCCGTTGACCGGGTTCCCGAAGGCCCACGGCGGGCACGACGACGTGGGCGGGTCGGTCGTCGCGTTCGAGGTGCTGGGCTTCGGCGACCTGTCGCTGATGGTCAAGGCGGGCGTGCAGTGGGGCCTGTTCGGCGGGGCCGTGCAGGCGCTCGGGACGCGGGTGCACCACGACAGGTACCTGCCCTCCATCATGAACCTCGAACTGCCCGGCTGCTTCGCCATGACGGAGACCGGGCACGGGTCGGACGTGCAGCACCTGCGGACGACGGCGACCTACGACCCGGACACCGAGGAGTTCGTGGTCCACACGCCGGATCCGGGCGCTCGCAAGGACTACATCGGCAACGCGGCCCGCGACGGGCGGATGGCCGTGGTGTTCGCCCAGCTCGTCAGCGGCGGCGAGGAGCACGGCGTGCACGCGCTGCTGGTGCCGTTGCGCGACGAGGACGGGCGGGCGTTGCCCGGAGTGTCCATTGAGGACTGCGGGCCCAAGGCGGGGCTCAACGGCGTGGACAACGGGCGGCTGACGTTCGACCACGTGCGCGTGCCGCGCGAGGCGCTGCTCGACCGGTACGGGTCGGTGGCCGCGGACAGCACCTACAGCAGTCCGATCGAGGGGGTCGGGCGGCGGTTCTTCACGATGCTGGGAACGCTGGTGCGCGGGCGGATCAGCGTCGCGGGCGGGGCGGGCAGCGCGACGAAGAAGGCCCTGGCCCTGGCGATCCGGTACGGCGAGACGCGCAAGCAGTTCACCCGGCCGGACGGCGAGGAGGTCGTGGTCCTCGACTACCTCGCCCACCAGCGACGGCTGCTGCCCGCGTTGGCGCACAGCTACGCGCTGCACTTCGCGCAGGAGGAACTGGTGTCGGCGCTGCACGACCTGGGCGACGACGACCGGGCGCAGCGGGAACTGGAGTCGCGGGCCGCCGGGCTCAAGGCGGTGGCGACGTGGCACGCCACGGCCACCATCCAGACGTGCCGGGAAGCCTGCGGTGGCGCGGGCTACCTGGCGGAGAACCTGCTCCCCCAGATCAAGGCCGACACGGACGTGTTCACCACGTTCGAGGGCGACAACACCGTGCTGCTGCAACTGGTCGCGAAAGGACTGCTGACCAGCTACCGCGACCACGTCGGCGACCTGGACACGCTGGGCATGGCGCGGTTCGTGGCCGACCAGTTCGTCGGCGCGGTCATCGAGCGCACGGCGGCCCGGTCGATCATCGCCCGCCTGGTCAGCGGCTCGGACGACGGGCTGCTGGAACGCGGGTGGCAGGTCCGCCAGTTCGAGTTCCGCGAGACCCACGTGCTGGAAGGGCTCGCGCGCAGGCTGCGGCGGGCGGGCGACGGCGAGCAGGACCCGTTCGAGACGTTCAACAACGCCCAGGACCACGTGCTGCACGCCGCTCGCGCGCACATCGACCGCGTGGTGCTGGAGGCGTTCGTGGCCGCCGTCGACCGCTGCCCCGACCCGGAGACGGCCGCGCTGCTGGACCAGGTGTGCGACCTCTACGCCCTGTCGGTGATCGAGGCCGACCGCGCGTGGTTCCTGGAGCACGGCAGGCTGACCGCCGCGCGCTCGAAGGACGTGTCCCGCGCGGTCAACGACCTGTGCCGCCAACTCCGCCCGCACGCCCGCGCCCTGGTCGACGCGTTCGCCATCCCCGAGTCGTGGCTGGCGGCCCCGATCACCCGGTGAAATCGTTCGACGACAAGCACTTCGCGGGTCTACGGTCCGCACCGTGGCCGCCGGAGCGCTCGACCCCGAGATCGCCGCGGCGATCGTCCGCCACGTCGACCCGGCCGCCGAGGTCGTGGACGTGGTGGCGCGGACCGGCGGGCAGCTCAGCGCGGTCTTCGAGGTGCGGTGCGCCGAGCGCGGCGTGATCGTGAAGGTCTACGCCGACGACTGGCGCTGGGCGCGCGCCAAGGAAGTGCACGTCTACGGGTTGCTGGCCCGGCACGGTGTCGGGCCCGCGCCGGTGGTCCTGCACACGGGCGACCACGCCGGGCGGGCGTTCACCGTGCTGAGCCTGGTGCCGGGTCGGCCGTTGTCCGAGACCGACCTGGATTCCGCCCAACACCACCGGATCTACCGGCGACTGGGCGAGATCCTGGCGTCCCTGCACGGCATCCGCCAGGACGCCTACGGCTACCTGGGCACCCACGTCCTGGACCCCCGGCCCACCAACACCGCGTACATGACCGGCCGGTTCACCGAGAGGCTGCGCGAGTTCGACGGCTTCGGCGGGGATCCCGCGCTGCGCCGGGCCGTCGAGGCGCACGTCGCCGAGCGGGTCGGCCTGTTCGCCCACTGCCGGGCCCCGGTGTTGTGCCACAACGACTTCCACGACGGCAACGTGCTGGTCGCGGAGGGTCCGAACGGGTGGGAGGTCACCGGGTTCGTCGACGTGGAGAACGCGGCGGCCGCCGACCCGCTGGTCGACCTCGCCAAGACCGACTACTACTCGATCCAGGGCGACGAGGCCAAGTTGGCGGGACTCGTCGAGGGCTACGGGCCGCTGTCGGACGGCTGGCGCGACCGCGTGGCGCTGTACCGGGTGTTCCACGCGCTGGAGCTGTGGACGTGGTACGCCTCGATCGGCGACACCCGGTTCCTGGCCGACCTCGCCGACGACGTCCGGCGGCTGGTGGAGGCCTAGGCGCACTTCGCGTTCGTGTCGCGGAGCTGGAGGTACACCACCTTCGAGTCCACGTAGTCGAAGTCCATGACCCACCCCGCCCGGCCACGTGCGGGCATCTCGTACCGGCCCGGCGAGGTCAGCCCCAGTCCCCTGCCGAGGTAGGTCTTGCGCAGGTCGTCGACCGTGGAGCCGTCGCCGATGCCGTCGACCGTGCGGGCCGAGACCGGAGCGCCGATCACCCGGATCCGGCCGTCGGCGAACGACACCACCCCGGCGGGGTTTGCGGGGCCGACGATGTCGTCCGCGCGCTCGCTCAACGCCGACGCCAGTTCCGCCACGCCGCTGACCGCGCGTGCCGCGTCGGCGCTGCGGGCGAGCCACGCGACCTGGTCGTCGGGCGACGCCTCGGGGGCCGGTGACGGGCCGACGCGCGCGATCAGGTCCTTGGCGCGGAGAACCGCGTTCTGGTGCGCCTGGTCGGCCGCCTCGTCCGCCGCGGCCCACGCGGGGTCGGGTCGGACGCCGCCGGTCATCGAGTAGTACGTGCACCCGGAGAGGACGGCGATGGGGTCCGGGTCGAGTTCCCCGGTGGCGAGCGCGTCCTGCTTGGTCATCCCCGGTTTGAGCGCGCCCCAGCCCTGCGCTCCGAACGCCTTGACCACCGGCGGCTCACCGTCGGTCGCGGGCGTGCACGCCGACACGGCGAGCACCGCGGCGATCGCGGTGAGCCCGGCTAATCGCCCAGTGTTCACAAAGATCGACGGTAGAGCAGAAAACCGTTGTGGCGAAACGGTTTCCACCCGAATGCCGAATACCGGGGGTCAACTCACTCCGGTAAGCCGCAGTCCTGCGGTAACAGCGGCCGCCAGCACGACGACTAGGACGAATGGAGCCTTCCTCCACGCCGCCAGCCCGCCCACGGCTACGCCGATCGGCAGGGCGAACCCGGCGAAGTGATCACCCTTCACCAGGGTCGCCGTCGCGATGAGCGCGACCAGCAGGACGGTGGCGGCGATCGACATCAGCGAACGGACGCCGTCCGACAGGGTGATCCGGTCGCGCAGCAGCGGACCAGCCAACCGGATCGCGTAGGTGCCGACGGCGAGGGCGAGGATCGCGAAGACGGTCATCGGCGCACCGGCACCGGGAGCCGCAGGGCGAGCAGACCGGCGAGCGCCAGCAGCACGGGCACACCCGCGGGCACGAACGGCGTCGTGACCAGCGCGATCACCGCGCCGACCAGCGCGGCCCGCACGGTCGGCGCGTCGCGCAGGGCGGGCAGCACCAGCGCCAGCAGCGCGGCGGGGAACGCCGCGTCCAGCCCGAACACCGCCGGGTCGCCGATCGACTGCCCCACCAGCGCACCCGCGAGCACCCCGATGTTCCACGCGGTGAACAGCGCCACGCCGCACGCCCAGTACGCGGTCCGCGCGCGGGCGGGGTCGCGCTGGGCCAGCGCGAACGCCACCGACTCGTCGGTCATCAGGTGGCTGCCGACCAGCTTGCCCGGCAGGCCCGGCCCCAGCACGCCGCCCACGGCCAGCCCGAACGGCAGGTGGCGGACGTTGAGGACCAGCCCGGCGAGCACGGCCGCGACGGGCGACCCGCCCGCCGCCACGACGCCGACCGCCATGAACTGGCTGCCACCCGCGAAGATGACCACCGACATGAGCACCGGGACCCACCACGGGGAGCCGGAGGCCACCGTGATCGCCCCGAAGGAGGCGCCGCTGACCGTGACGCTGGCGGCTATCGCCAGGACGTCGCGGAGGAGCACCGGATCGAGTGTTCGCCATGTCGAACGCATGTCCATTAGAGTGAACACCAGGCAGTCGTTCGTCAAGACGAACGAAGTGACTGTTGTACCGAACACAGGAGTGCCGTGAACCGCACCGCACCGCTGGAGGTCATCTCCGCGTCCCTGCGCCGCGAACGCGCCCGCGTCGGCCTGTCCCTCAGCGAGCTGGCGAAGAAGGCGGGCGTCGCGAAGTCGACGCTCTCGCAGCTGGAGTCCGGCAGCGGAAACCCGAGCGTCGAGACGCTGTGGGCGCTCGCCACCGTGCTGGACATCCCGCTGAGCAAGCTCGTCGACCCGCCGACCGCCCGCGTCCTGGTGATCCGGGCCGGTGAGGGCCCGGCGATCTACTCCGAGCGCGCCCACTACACCGCGACCCTGCTGGCGTCGTGCCCGCCCGGCGCCCGCCGCGACCTCTACCAGGTCGCGCTGGAGCCCGGAGCGGGCCGCGAGTCCCAGCCGCACCGGGCGGGCACCGTCGAGCACCTGGTCGTCGGCTCGGGCAGGCTGCTCGCCGGACCGGCCGACAGCCCGGTCGAACTCGGGGTCGGCGACTACCTCTCCTACCCCGGCGACGTGCCGCACACCTGCCGGGCGCTGGAGCCCGGCAGCGTCGGGATCATGCTGATGGAGTACCTCTAGGCGTCGAGGACCTCGCGGAGCCGTTCGGCGAACGCCTCGGGCTTGCCGGGGCGGCCGTACTCGTCGCCGAGGAACCCGCCGTGGTTGCTCGGGAACACCGTCGCCTCCTGCCCGAGCAGCGCGGCGGTCGCCAGCGTGGTGCGCCCGGTGAAGGTGTCGCCGGACTCCTCGGCGACCGCGATCACCACGCGCGTCGACGCGGCCTTGAGCGCGTCGGCGTCCGGCCGGTAGCCGCTGACCGCCCAGGACCGGTCGGACAGCAGCACGTCGTCGCGCTGCCCGTCGTCCTCGGTCGGCAGGCCGAACATCGCCGGGTCGGCGGGCGGCTGGGCGAAGTAGGCGTCGGTGTACTCGCCGCTCCACGACGTCATCGCGATGAAGGCGGCCATCCCGGCGCCGAAGCCCCTGGCGTTGTAGGCGTCCGTGACGCCCGCGCGGGCGCGTTCGGCGGCCTCGGCGTCGGACACCAGCGGGATCAGCGGCGGCTCGTGCGCGACGAGGGTGACGACGTCGTCCGGGTGCGCGGCCACCAGCGCGAGCGCGGTCACGGCGCCGCCGCTGCTGCCGAACAGGTCGACCGGCCCGGCCCCGAGCGCCCCGATCAGGGCGTGCACGTCACCGGCCTGGACGTCCGGCGTGTTGTCGACCCGGCCGTCCGAGCGCGTGCTGCGGCCGAGGCCGCGCGGGTCGTAGGTCACCACCGTGCGGTCGGGGAAGTGCGACGCCAGCGTGCCGAACCCCTCGGCGGTCATCGGCTGGCCGATCATCAGCAGCGGCGGGCGGTCGTCGGCGGGCGGCAGCGGGCCGCGGACGTCGTAGGTGATGACCGCTTCGCCGAGGTCGAGCTGGTGGGTGGTCATGGCCGCGCCTTCCACGTGGGGAAACGCCTGCCACCCTGAACCAGCGGGTCCCGACGCGCAACCGACACGCGGAAGCCCCCGCACGGGAGTGCGGGGGCTTCCACCGATCCGGGTTCGACTACCAGCCGCGCTCGGCCAGGCGGTGCGGCTCGGGGATCTCCTCGACGTTGATGCCCACCATGGCCTCGCCCAGGCCGCGCGACACCTTCGCGATGACGCTCGGGTCGTCGTAGAACGTGGTGGCCTTGACGATGGCCTCCGCGCGCTGCTCCGGGTTGCCGGACTTGAAGATGCCGGAGCCGACGAACACGCCCTCGGCGCCGAGCTGCATCATCATCGCGGCGTCGGACGGGGTGGCGATGCCGCCCGCGGTGAACAGCACGACGGGCAGCTTGCCCGCCTCGGCGACCTCGCGGACCAGGTCGTACGGCGCCTGGAGCTCCTTGGCGGCCACGTACAGCTCGTCCGGGCTCAGGTTCTGCAACCGGCGGAGCTCGCCGCCGATCTTGCGCATGTGGGTCGTGGCGTTCGAGACGTCGCCGGTGCCCGCCTCGCCCTTGGAGCGGATCATCGCCGCGCCCTCGGTGATGCGCCGCAGCGCCTCGCCCAGGTTCGTCGCGCCGCAGACGAAGGGCACGGTGAACTGCCACTTGTCGATGTGGTTGGTGTAGTCCGCCGGGGTGAGCACCTCGGACTCGTCGATGTAGTCGACGCCGAGCGACTGGAGGACCTGGGCCTCGACGAAGTGGCCGATGCGGGCCTTCGCCATGACCGGGATGGACACGGTCGCGATGATCTCGTCGATCATGTCCGGGTCGCTCATCCGGGACACGCCGCCCTGCGCGCGGATGTCGGCCGGAACGCGCTCGAGCGCCATCACGGCGACCGCTCCCGCGTTCTCCGCGATCTTCGCCTGCTCGGCGTTGACCACGTCCATGATCACGCCGCCCTTGAGCATCTCCGCCATGCCGCGCTTGACGCGCGAGGTCCCGGTCACCTGACCGGTGTCGGAGTTGGAAGAAGTGGTCACGGCCAGCCTTTCGAAAAGGGGTGTTCGGACCAGGCCATCCTACGACCGACGTGGACCGCCGGCGCGGGCCAATCCAGCCCGTTCCCGGCAGTCCACTTCGCTTTCCGCCGCAGGTGGTGGCCTACGTCATACCGAAGGGCCACCGCGTCGGCATGCTCAGGTCCACGCCCCAGCCGAACACCACCCGCGGCCGCACGAGGAACGCCGCCCCGACGGTGCCGTCCCGGTCGCGCACGCCGTCCCCGTCCGGCTCGAACGTCCACGAGTACTTGGCGTTGTACGCGGCCACGGCGTCCTCCGGCACGGCCGCGACGGCCCGGCCCTCGACGATCACCACGTCGTCGGTCGCGGCCGGGTGGACGGTGATCTCCGCGTTCTTCCCCAGGTTCCGCGCGGCCGACGACCCGGTGGAGAACCAGAACCCGTCGTCGAGCCACACGCCCCACACCGGCCGGGTGTGCGGGCTGCCGTCCGGCCGGGTCGTGGCGATCCAGTAGTCGCGCGCGGCCGCGAGCCGGTCGCGCGCCCACGACCACGGCAGCAGGTCGCCCTGCGGCACGGGCTGCCCGAACAGCACCGGATGCTCCGGAATCGGCTCCAACGTCTTGTCCCCTCTGCCCGTGCGGGTGTGAGATCGAACACTAAACACTTGCAACCGATGACGTGTGCGAGTTGTGGAGGGCAGTTCCATGGGAGCGAAGAACAACGACAACGGCCACTCGGCAGGCTCGGTCGCTGTGGACGACCCGGCCAAGGTCCGCAACGTCGTGCTGGTCGGCCCCTCGGGAGCGGGCAAGACCACCCTGACGGAGGCGCTGCTGACCGCGAGCGGCGTGCTGACGCGAGCCGGGTCGGTCACCGAGGGCACCACCGTGTGCGACCACGACCCCGCGGCCGTGCGCCAGCAGCGGTCGGTCGGCCTCGCCGTGGCCCCGCTGCGGCACGGCGACATCAAGATCAACCTCATCGACACCCCCGGTTACGCCGACTTCGTCGGGGAACTGCGCGCGGGCCTGCGGGCCGCCGACGCCGCCCTGTTCGTGGTCAACGCCTTCGAGGGCGTGGACGCCTCGACCACGACCCTGTGGGCCGAGTGCGCCGCCGTCGGGATGCCGCGCGCGGTCGTGATCACCCGCACCGACCACCACCGCGCCGACGTGGCCACGGCCATCGCGGCCTGCCAGGAGGCGTTCGGCGCGGGCGTGGTGCCGCTGTACCTGCCCAAGGACGGCGGGCTCGTCGGGCTGATCACCGGCGACCCCGAGGGGTTCGAGGCCGAGCGCGCCGAGCTGATCGAGGCGATCATCGCCGAGAGCGAGGACGAGTCGCTCATGGACCGCTACCTCGACGGCGAGGAGATCGACCAGGCCACGCTGATCGCCGACCTGGAGACGGCCGTGGCGCGTGGCTCGTTCCACCCGGTGCTGCCCGTGTGCGCGACGACCGGCGTCGGCCTGCCCGAGCTGCTCGACGGCATCGCCCGCGCGTTCCCGTCGCCGCTGGAGCACCCGCTGCCCGAGGTGACCGGTCTCGACGGCATCCCCCGGCCGCGGCTGGCCGCCGACCCGGAGGGGCCGCTGGTCGCCGAGGTCGTGCGCACCGCCGTGGACTCCTACGTCGGCCGCGTGTCCGTGGTGCGGGTGTTCTCCGGGACGCTGCGGCCGGAGAACGCGGTCCACGTCTCCGGGCACGGCATGGCCGACCGGGGGCACGAGGACCACGACGCGGACGAGCGGGTCGCGCACGTCTACTCGCCGCTGGGTTCCGCGCTGCGCGAGGTGCCGTACTGCGTGGCGGGCGACGTGTGCGCGGTGACCAAGCTCGGCTCGGCGGAGACCGGCGACACGGTGTCCGCGCCGGACCGGCCGCTGCTGGTGTCGCCGTGGTCGATGCCAGAGCCGCTGCTGCCGGTCGCGGTCGTGCCGCGCAGCCGCAGCGACGAGGACAACCTGGCGCGCAACCTCAACCGGCTGGTCGCGGGCGACCCGACGCTGCGGCTGGAGCGCAACGCGGAGACGCACCAGATGGTGCTGTGGTGCATGGGCGAGGCGCACGCCGACGTCGTGCTGGCCCGGCTGCGCGCGGGCGGCGCGGAGGTCGACACCGAGCCCGTGCGGGTGTCGCTGCGCGAGACGTTCGGGGCGGTCGCGAAGGGCCACGGGCGGCACGTGAAGCAGTCCGGTGGCCACGGCCAGTACGCCGTGTGCGACATCGTCGTCGAACCCCTGCCGCGCGGCGGCGGGTTCGAGTTCGTGGACAAGGTCGTCGGCGGGGCGGTGCCGCACCAGTTCATCCCCAGCATCGAGAAGGGCGTTCGGGCGCAACTGGACCGCGGTCTGCAGGCCGGTCACCCGGTGGTCGACGTGCGCGTGACGGTGGTGGACGGCAAGGCGCACTCGGTCGACTCGTCGGACGCGGCGTTCCAAACGGCGGGGTCGCTGGCGCTCAAGGACGCGGCGGCGAACTCCCGGATGTCGTTGCTGGAGCCCACCGACGAGGTGTCGATCCACCTGCCGGACGAGCACCTCGGCACGGTGCTGGGCGACCTGTCCGGCAGGCGCGGGCGGGTACTGGGCACGGAGTCGGACTCCACGGCGCACACCACGATCCGCGCGGAGGTGCCGAGTTCGGCGCTGCTGCGGTACGCGGTCGAGCTGCGGTCGCTGACCTCCGGCACGGCGTCGTTCACCCGGCGCTTCGTCCGCTACGACCCGCTACCCGACTGAGTTTTCGCCTGGTATGCCGCCGGTGTCCGTTATTCCTCGCAAATCGTTAAGGAAGTTTCCTAACTAATCTTGCGCTCGGGTGGCTCCACCCAGGACTCTGCTCAGCACGCCGCCAAGTCCAGGGTTCCGCGGAGGCACCATGAGTCCGAGAGCGCTCCTCTCGACCGTCACGACCGCACTGCTGGTCCTCGTCGCCGTGTTCGCGGGCGTCGGCACGGGACAGGCGGCCACGTCCACGCAGCAGACGTTCCTGACGTTCTACGGCTGGTACGACAACACCCCGCCCGGCGGGGACATCTCCTACCCCCAGATCCACGACACGGCCGGTGGCGTCGGCACCTACGCCGACCCCATCACGTTCGCCACCTCGACCTCGGAGCTCAAGGCGGGCACCAAGGTCTGGGTGCCGCGCGTGCGCAAGTACTTCATCATGGAGGACTCCTGCCAGGAGTGCGGTGCCGACTGGAGCGGCAACGGCCCCAACGGCGGGCCCGGCCTGTGGCACCTCGACCTGTGGCTCGGCGGCCAGGGCGGCAACGCCATGAACGCCATCGACTGCGAGGACGCGCTGACCCACTACAACGCCGACAACACGCCGACGTTGGAGCCCGTGGTCATCGACCCGCCGTCTACCGAGCCGTACGACTCGACGCCGATCTTCAACACCAGCACCGGCGCCTGCTACGGCGGAGCGCAGCCGAACACCACGATCGGCCAGTACCGCAACGGGTCCAACAGCCTGTGCCTGGAGGGCTCGACCTCCGGCGCGCAGCTCAAGACCGCGGCGTGCACCGGCGGCGCGGCGCAGAAGTTCACCTTCCACGGCGCGTTCCTGGTGCTGAACAACCTGTGCGCGGCCATGTCCGGCAGCAACGTCGTGCTCCAGACGTGCACCGGCGGCCCGCAGCAGCAGTGGTCGATCAACCCGAACGGCACCATCTCCGACATCCAGACCGGCAAGAAGTGCGTGCGGGTGTCCGGCACGAACGTCGTGGCGGGCAGCTGTTCCGGCGCGCAGAGCCAGTGGGCCTTCACCTCGGCCTCCCCCAACGACTTCTCCGTCAGCGTGAACCCCACCTCCGGCACGGTCGCCGCGGGCGGGTCCACGACGGCGGCGGTGTCCACGGCGGTCACCGCGGGAAGCGGGCAGCCCGTCGCGCTCGCCGCGACCGGTCTCCCGTCCGGCGCGACCGCGACGTTCTCCCCCGCGTCGGTCACGGCGGGCTCGGGCGCGACCGTCACGTTCGCCGCCCCCGCGGGCACGGCGGCCGGGATCTACCCGGTGACGATCAACGCCACCGGCGGCTCGGGCGTGCACACCGCGTCCTACTCGCTGACCGTCACCGGCTCCGGCGGCAACCCCGGCACGCCTTCCCTGCTCTCCCAGGGGAAGACGGCCACGGCGTCCTCGACCGAGTCGTCGGCCTACGCGGCGGCCAAGGCGTTCGACGGCAACCTCACCTCCACCCGCTGGGCCAGCGAGGAGGGCGTGGACGCGGAGTGGCTGCGCGTCGACCTCGGCGCCACGGCGAGCATCAGCCAGGTCAAGCTGACCTGGGAGGCCGCCTACGGCAAGTCGTACTCGATCGAGACGTCCGCGAACGGCTCGACGTGGACGCCGATCTACACGACCACGACGGGCAACGGGGCCACGGACGACCTGACCGGGCTGTCCGGCACGGGCCGGTACGTCCGGATCAGCACCAAGGCCCGAGGCACCGCCTACGGGTACTCGCTGTACGAGTTCCAGGTCTACGGCACCACGAGCTGACCGGGTTCCCCGTCCTGCCGTCGCGTCACGGCAGGACGGGGGTGGTCGGTCACCAGCGCGACTGCCGCACGACCTCCGCGGACCGCGGGCCCGCCATGCGCAGGCGGAACACGGTGGTGCCGTTACCCGCGCGGATGTCCACGGTCTCGCAGATCTGCCGGGTGATCCACAGCCCGTCGCCCGGCTCCGTCGGCGCGCGCACCTCCGGCGGGCGGAACCCGGCGAACGGGTCGAGCGAGGCCCCGGACGCACCGCTCAGCTCGCACACCACCGTGCCGTCGCTCGGCCACATCGCCACGTGGCCGTCGTCGCGCAGGAACGCCAGCGTCTCGCCGACCGCGACGGTCAGCATCGCCGCGCGCTCCTCGGACAGGCCGAAGTCCATGGCCCGGCCGACGATGAAGCGCCGCAACGCGTTCAGGTCGCCCCGCAGCGGCAGCACGACCGCGTCCGCCGGGCGCTCCGACAGCGGCACGGCGTCGCACTCCCGCGCGTACTCGACCGGGTCGACGTAGTCCGGCGACGGGATCGGCTCGGTGCCCCGCACGTCCGCGGGATGGGTCTTGAGCGCGTGCGCGATGCCCTCCTCGCTCACGACCCTGGTGTCGTACGGGCAGATCATCCACACGTTGGTGGAGGCGAGGACGACGTTGAGGCCGGACTCCATCCGCCGCCACGCCCGCACGTCGTCCGGGGTGCGGCCCGCCCACAGCGGCTCGGCCAGCACCCGCACGTGGCGCGCGGTGCTCGACACCGCCTTCCGCTGCCAGTAGCGGAAGAACTCCGTCGCGCGCTCCGGCGGCCTGCGCCCGAAGTACGCCGTCTCCGCGTGGTCGAACCCGTTCGCGTTCGGGCCCAGCGCGTCGCGCAGCAGGGTGATGTTCGCGGGAGTCGTGGTGACCAGCACCGGTTCGCCGCGCTCGACGCCCTCGGTCACGAAGGGCACCGCCATCGCCAGGAACTCGTGGTCGTCGGCGTACACGGCCGCGTCGTGCCGGAAGTTCTCGTGGTTCATCGCGGCGCTTCTCCGTTCGCCATGACCAGGCCGGGGGCGTTGGCCCACCCCACGGCGCCGATGGCCCATTCGTGATGTGGCGCGAGGTTCAGCACGAGGCTGCGCCCGTCTTCCGCCAGTTCCCCGGCCGTCCGCACCAGCGTGCGGACCGTCGCGAGCAGCAGGAAGGGGACCTGGCGCATGTCGACCCTGACCTCGCCGCCCGGCGTTCCGGTCAAGAGGGTCGCGCGGAGCGCTTCCAGGTCCGCCGCGTCGATGTTCCCGGTCAGCACCAGTCCGGGTGGGTCGCCTTGAGGCGTGATGACCACTTCAGGGTTCTCCTAGCGCGAATTCCGTCCCGCACCAGGACCCCGGAACCCGGTGCGCACGTACGGATCGACAGTACGCGATTCCGCGCTCGGCACTCAACTTCCCGAATGGCGACCGCGTATTCCACTCGACCCGGCGCGAAGGGGGCCGCAGAATTGCGGCGGCCCCCTTCGCGGGAAATCAGCTCACGGGCACCAGCGCGATGGCGTTGATCTGCGGCTGGTCCTCCGCGCCTCGGAGGAAGTCCAGGGTCACCGTCCCGGACTCGCCGACCACGGTGGTGAAGTCCTTCTCCACGCCGAAGTTGTTGCCGCCGTCGGCGCCGCGCGCGATGGCGTCGGCGATGATGTCGAAGCCCGTCAGCACCTTCGTGCCGTCGATCGCGACGTCGAAGCTCCGCTTGCCGGGCTTGCCCTTGAAGTACCAGTCCATGAAGTACAGCCGCACCTCGTAGGTGGTCCCCGGCGTCAGACCGGGGACGGCATAGGACGACTCCAGGTAGCGGGAGGTGTGCCAGAGCGCCGTCGGGATCGGGTGGGCGGCCCGCCAGTTGGGCAGGCTCGGCGCGCCCGCGGGCAGCGTGTCGAGGAGGCCGCCCGAGCCGAACGCGTCGGGCCCGAAGGTCGCGTCGCCCGCGCCGCCGACGTCGATGGTCACGGTCGCGGGCTCGGCCTGGGCCACGCCGGCGCCGCCGAGCACCAGCGCCAGTGCGGCGACCACGGCGGCCGTTCGTCGGAATTGCCTCATAGGGGGTTCTCCAGCGTTCGCAGGGATTTACCTGGAACGTCACGCTAGAGCGCCCGCCCGTGAAAAAGAATGGCCCCAGGGGCAGAATGGGCTACCCGGATGAACTTCCAACCAAGACGCGAAACAGGGGTCGGAAAATGGTTATGGGGCGTGAACCCCATAACCACTCCCGATTTCCCGTGGGTCAGGTGTTCTGCGGGAACCCCAGGTTGACGCCGCCGTGCGACGGGTCCAGCCACCGGCTGGTGACGACCTTCGTGCGGGTGAAGAAGTGCACGCCCTCCGGGCCGTAGGCGTGCGAGTCGCCGAACAGCGAGTCCTTCCAGCCGCCGAACGAGTAGTACGCGACCGGGACGGGGATCGGCACGTTCACGCCGACCATGCCGACCTCGATCTCGTTCTGGAACCGCCGCGCCGCGCCGCCGTCGTTGGTGAAGATGGCGGTGCCGTTGCCGTACGGGTTGTCGTTGACGACCTCCACGGCGTCGTCGTAGGTCGACACCCGCAGCACGGACAGCACCGGCCCGAAGATCTCGTCGGTGTACACGCTCATGCCCGTGCCGACGTGGTCGAACAGCGTGGGCCCGAGCCAGAAGCCGCCCTCGTCGCCGTCGATCGGGTGGCCGCGCCCGTCGACCACCAGCGACGCGCCCTCGGCCACACCGGCATCCACATAGGACACGACCTTGTCCCGGTGCGCGCCCGTGACGAGCGGCCCCATCTCGCAGCCCTGGCGACGACCGTCGCCGACGTGCAGATCCGCGATCCGGTCGCGGATCTTGCCGACCAGCTCGTCGCCCACCGGGTCGACCGCGACGACGACGGAGATCGCCATGCAGCGCTCCCCCGCAGACCCGAAGCCCGCCGACACGGCCGCGTCCGCCGCGAGGTCGAGGTCGGCGTCGGGCAGCACGACCATGTGGTTCTTGGCCCCTCCCAACGCCTGCACGCGCTTGCCCTTGGCCGTGCCGGTCTCGTAGACGTACCGGGCGATCGGCGTGGAGCCGACGAACGACACCGCCTTCACGTCCCGGTGCTCCAGGATCCGGTCCACGGCCACCTTGTCGCCGTGCACGACGTTGAGCACGCCGTCCGGCAGCCCGGCCTCGGCGAACAGCTCCGCGATGAAGTTCGCCGCGGACGGGTCCTTCTCGCTCGGCTTGAGCACCACGGTGTTGCCGCACGCGATGGCGTTCGGCACGAACCACAGCGGCACCATCGCCGGGAAGTTGAACGGCGAGATCACCCCGACCACGCCCAGCGGCTGGAGGATCGAGTACACGTCGACCTTGGTGGAGGCGTTCTCGCTGAAGCCCCCCTTGATCAGGTGCGGGATGCCGCAGGCGAACTCGACGGCCTCCAGCGCCCGCTGGATCTCCCCGGCGGCGTCCGAGAGCACCTTGCCGTGCTCGGCGGTCACGATCGCCGCCAGCTCCGCCTTGCGGGCGTTGAACAGCTCGCGGAAGGCGAACATCACCGTCGCCCGCTGCGCCAGGGAAGCGCCGCGCCACTTGGTGAACGCCGCCTTCGCCGCCGCCACGGCCTCGTCCACGTCCGCCGCGCTCGCGAAGTCGACCTGGCTCACGACCTGCCCGGTCGCCGGGTCGTGGACGTCACCGGTGCGCTCGGCCGTGCCGGTCCACGGCTTGCCGCCGATCTGGTGCGTGATCCTCACGCGGACGCCTCCTCGATCGCTCCACGCAGCGCCACGAGCGCCTCCTCCGCCTCGTCCGCGGTCAACGTCATGGGCGGCGCGAGCCGGATCACGTTGCCGTACAAGCCACCCTTGCCGATCAGCAGCCCGCGGTCGCGAGCGCCTTCGAGCACCGCCACCGCCGCCTTCGGCGCGGGCTTGCCCTCGCCGTCGACCAGCTCGATGCCGATCATCAACCCCTTGCCGCGCACGTCACCGACGACGGGGTTGTCCGCCGCGATCGCCCGCAGGCCCTCGAACAGCCGCGCGCCGAGCTTGGCCGCGTTCGCCTGGAGGTCGTGCTCCAGCACGTAGTTCAGCGTCGCCAGCGCACCGGCCGTGGACACGGGGTTGCCGCCGAACGTGGACAGCGAGTTCGCGCCGAGGCAGTCCATCAGGTCGCCGCGCGCCACGACGCCGCCGATCGCGAGCCCGTTGCCGAGGCCCTTGGCGAACGTCATCGCGTCCGGCGTCACGCCGTGCGCCTGGATGCCCCAGAAGTTCTCGCCGGTCCGGCCCCAGCCGGTCTGCACCTCGTCGGCGATGAACAGGATCCCGTACTCGTCCAGGACTTCCTTGAACGCGCCGAACAGCCCGTCCGGCGGCGTCGCGAACCCGCCGACGCCCTGGATCGGCTCGACGATCATGCAGGCCACGTCGCCGGAGGTGGTCACCTCGATGACCTCGCGCAGGTCGTCCACGCAGGCCTTGACGTAGTCGGCGTCGGACAGGTGCTTGAAGGGGCTGCGGTACCGGTAGCCGCCGTGCACCCAGCTGACCTTGACGGGGCTCAGCGAACTCGCCGACCAGCCGCGGTTGCCGGTGATCGCGACGGTCGCGAACGCGCGGCCGTGGTAGGAGTTGCGCAGCGCCATGACCTGGTCGCTGCGGCGGTACTGGGTGGCGAGCATGAGCGCCGTCTCGTTGGCCTCGGTGCCCGAGTTGGTGAAGAACACCTTGGCGTCCGGGATGCCCGACAGCTCGGCGATCTTCTCGGCCAGCTCCACCTGCTTCTCGATCAGGTACAGCGTGGAGGTGTGGAACACGCCGGTCGCGAGCTGCGCGCGCACGGCCTCGCTGATCTCGGGGACGTCGTAGCCGACGGCGTTGGTCAGGATGCCCGCGAAGAAGTCCAGGTACGTCCGGCCCTCGCGGTCGGTCACCCGCCTGCCGCTCGCGCTCGCGATCTCGATCGGCTCGTCGTAGTACAGGGCCATCCAGTTGGGCATGACCGCACGGTGCCGGGCGAGCAGTTCCCGGTGTTGCCCCATAGCGTCCTCCGTGGCAGTAGTCCTGGCTCCGAGTCTGCTGGGACCGATGGTTCGCCGCCATGCACAACCTGTACCGCTTTCCGGGGGATCGCATTACGTTGTGTCCATGTACCCCACGGTCGCCGAAGCCCTCGCCCTCCCGGTGGTCCGGCGCGGCGGTCCGACGGTGGTCGCCGGCGCCGCCGGGATGCAGGCGCGGGTGCGGTGGGCGCACGTGGCGGAGGTCGCCGACATCGCCCACCTGCTGCGCGGCGGCGAGCTCGTGCTCACCACCGGGATGCTGCTGCCCACCGACGACGCGGGCCTCACGAGGTACGTGGACGACCTGGCGGCCGTGGGCGCCGCCGGGCTGGTCGTGGAACTGGTGCGGCGGTGGAGCGACGAGGTGCCCGGCGTGCTGGTCGCCGCCGCCGAGCGGCACGGGCTGCCGCTGGTCACGCTCGCGCACGAGACCCGGTTCGTGACGGTGACCGAGGCGGTCGTGGCGCTGATCGTGGACGCGCAGCTGGCCGAACTGCGGGCCGCGGAACAGGTGCACGAGACGTTCACGGCGTTGACGGTGGCGGGCGCGGAACCGGCCGAGGTGCTGCGCGAGGTCGCCCGCACGGCGGGCCTGCCGGTCGTGCTGGAGACCCTGGGCCACGAGGTGCTCGCCTACGACGCGGCGGGCGCGGACCCGACGGCGCTGCTCGCCGACTGGGGCCAGCGGTCGCGGTCGGTCACGGTGTCCGAGCGGACCGCCTACCACGAGGACGCGGGCTGGCTCGTCACCGTCGTCGGCGCTCGGGGCGCGGACTGGGGCAGGCTCGTGCTCGTCTCCCCCGAGGCGCCGCCGCACCGGCACGTGGTCGTGGCCGAGCGCGCCGCGTCCGCGCTGGCCGTGCACCGCCTGGTCGCCCGCGACCGCGAGTCGCTGGAACGCCAGACCCACCGCACCCTGCTGGCCCAGCTCCTCGGCGAGCCCCAGCCGCCGCCCGACCTGTCCGCACGGGCCGCCGCGCTCGGTGTCCCGCTGGAACGCAGGCAGCTCGTCGGCATCGCCATCCGCCCCGGCACGTCCCCCGCCCCGGCGCAAACCCTTGCCACGCAAGAGGTCCTGCGCGACCTGGCCGAGGCGACGGCGTTGGCGGCCCGCCGCGTGACCGTGCCCGCGCTGGTCGGCGTCGTGGACGACACCAGCGTCCGCGCCCTGCTCTCCCTGCCCCCGCAAGCGGGCCTGGACGGCGTGCTCAAGCGCCTGGCCAAGGAGGTGCACCGCATGGCCGCCACCACCCAGCACGGCCTGCCGGTGGTCGTCGCCGCGGGCACGACCGTCACCGCCGTGTCGGACGTCCGCCGCAGCCTCGGCGAAGCCGTCCACATCGCGGGCGCCGCACTCCGCTCCCCCGGAACCAGGCTCTACCACCGCCTGGACGACGTGCGCCTCCACGGCCTCCTGCACCTGCTCCGCGAGGACGAACGCCTGCGTGCCTTCGCCGACCGCGAACTCGGCCCGCTCCTGGCCCGTGACACGAACCAGGGCAGCAGGCTCGTGGAACTCTTGCGCTGCCTGTGCGAACACGGCGGCAACAAGTCCGCGGCGGCCGCAGCGGCCCACCTGTCCCGCACCGCGTACTACCAGCAGTTGGCCCGCATCGAACAGGTGCTCGGGGTATCACTGGAAGACCCGGAGTCCATCCTGTCCCTGCACGTCGCCCTGCTGGTCCACGACCTGGGCGCGTGACCGGGCCGGTCGGATCCTCGTGGTGGACCGTGCCGCTCGCACACGACGAGCCCATGACGCAGGTGCCACTGCGCCATGGGCTCGCGAAAGCGTGAGGTCAGCCCCCGAGCGGGAGCCCACCGAGCGGGAGCCCGCCACCGAGCGACGACAGCTGGATCGGCAGCTCGTCGGTCGACGGCAGCTGGTTCAGCGGCAACTGGTTCAGCGACAGCTGGTCGACCTGGACCTGGTCCAGGGACGGCGCGGTCGGGAAGGCGCGCCCCTGTGCGGGCGGGAGGAGCGAGGGCGCGCCGGGCAGGGCGTGGGCGACGTCCGCGATCTGCGGCGCCTCCGGCAGACCGGCGACCGGGGCCGTGGGAGCCTGCGGCAGCGCGTCGGGCGTCGGGAGCTTCACGGTCTGGCCGCTCGCGATCTTGCCTGCCTCGTCCGCGACCTTGGTGGTCAGCTCGGGCGCGTCGCCGACCTTGCCCTCGAGTCCGTCGAGCGACGGGGCGGGAGCGGCGGCGGACACGCCTGCGAGCAGCGGGGACACACCGACGGCGAGGAGGGCGGCGGCACGGAGGGAACCGCGCGGGCGGGTACGAAACACAGTGTTCCTAACATTGAGGGAACCTGAAGGGGGACCTCACTGTCATCGGCAGGGGGGACCCCGACCTATATCCACACGATGGGGTGATGCGCCCGCTACGGGCCTCACCCGTTCGGGAAAACGGGGAACCGAAGGAAAACCGGCCGCGAACACCTTCCCCTTCGGACAGACTGACCTGATGCCCAGCCCTGACGAGCACACCCGCCACCTGGCAGCCACCAACCCCAGTCCCACCGGCTGGTTCGAGGAGCTGTACGTCGAGGCGGACGAGGGCCGCGCGACCGTCCCGTGGGACCGCGACCCCGTGCCGGCCCTCACGGCGTGGGCGCGCGACAAGGACGGCGAGGGCCGCACCGCCCTCGTCGTGGGCTGCGGCCTGGGCCGCGACTCGGAGCTCATCGCCGCTCGCGGCTACCGCACGACGGCGTTCGACATCGCCCCCACGGCCGTCGCCACGACCCGCCGCCGCTTCCCGGATTCCCCCGTCGACTACCGCGTCGCCGACCTCCTGTCCCCGCCACCGGAGTGGCACCGGGCGTTCGACCTGGTCGTCGAGAGCCTCACCGTGCAGTCCCTCCCCATCGACCTGCACCCCCAGGCCACCACCGCCGTCACCGACTTCGTGGCCCCCGGCGGCACCCTCCTGGTGATCGCCGTGGCCCGCGACGAGACGGTCCCCGAAGGCCCCCCGTGGCCACTGACCCCCACCGAGATCCAGGCCTTCGCCCAGAACGGCCTCCACGCCGTCACGGTGGCCCGCTCGGAAGACCGCTGGTGCGCGGAGTTCGTCCGCGGGTAGAACAGGCCGATGCACAGCAACAAGGTCACCGGCGCCGTCCACGGCCCGGTGGTCCAGGCCAAGACCATCGGCACGGTGGTGATCAACCCGCCCCCGCCGCGCCCACGCCCCGCGCTGGCCGGGCTGCCCCCGGTGTCCGGCCCCTTCGCCGGACGATTACCCGAACTCGCCGAACTCGCGGCGAGCACCGGCCTGACCGTGGTGTCCGGGCTCGGCGGCGTCGGGAAGACCGAACTCCTGCTCCGGTACGCGCACCAGGAGCGGGCCCGCTTCCCCGGCGGCTTCCTTCCCCTCGACCTTCACGGCTACGACGAGCAGCGCCGCGTGGAGCCCGCGCAGGCGCTGCTGCACTTCCTGCGCAGGCTCGGCGTCGAGGACGAGGTCATCCCGCCGGAGGAGGACGAGCGCTCCGCGCTGTTCCGCAGCGAGATGGCGAACCGCGAGACCACACTGGTGCTGCTGGACAACGCGCACCGGTCCGCGCAGGTGGAGCCGCTGCTGGTGGACCGGCACCGGGTGGTCGTCTCCAGCAGGCACACGCTCGCCAGCCTGCCCGGCTCCCACCTCGCCCTCGGGATGCTCGACCCGGCCGAGGCGCTGGAACTGGTGGGGGACGCCGAACTCGCCGACCTGTGCGGACGGCTGCCGCTCGCGCTGACCATCATGGCCGCGCTGCTGAGGTCCGAGCCGTCGACCGACTGGGCCGCGGAGCTGCGGGAGGCCCGCCTCGCCGTCCTCGACGACGGCGACTCGAACGCCGTCACCGCCACCTTCGCCCTGTCCTACCGCTCCCTCACGCCCGACCAGCGGCGGATGTTCCGCCTGCTGGCCCTGCACCCCGGCGACGCGGTCTTCGCCGACAGCGCGGCCGCGCTCGCGGATCTGCCGCCGGTGCGGGCCCGAAGGCTGGTGCGGGACCTGCGCGCGGCGCACCTGCTGACCGAGGACCACCGGTTCCACGACCTCGTCCGCCTGTACGCGGAGCAGTGCCTCGACGAGGACCCCGAACCGGAGGCGGTGGAGCGGGTGGTCCGCCACTACCGCCGGACCGCCGCCGAGCACGCCAAGGGGATCCAGGTCCACCGCTGCGACCCCGACGCGGTCGCCTGGATGGACCGGCACCGCGCCGCCGTGCTGGAGGTGGCCACCACCGCGCGGGAGCGAGGGCTCGGCCGGGAGGTCGTCGCCATCGCCGAGGCGATGTTCCGGTACTTCTCGCTCCGCAAGCACTTGGCCGACTGGTACGCCCTCCAGCGGATGGCCGTGGACGCGGCGGAGCCCGGTTCCCTCGCCATGGCGTACAACCGGCTCGCCACGATCCACCGGCAGGCCCGCCAGTTCCCGTCCGCCGTCGAGTTCGGCGAACGCTCGCTCGCCCTGTGCGAGAAGACCGACAACCCGATCGGGGTCGGGGCCGCGCTGGTCGTGCTGGGCTCGACCTACCGGGAGATGGGCCTGCGGGACGCGGCGCTGGCCTGCTGCGAGCGGTCGCTGGGCATCCGGCGGGTGGTCGAGGACGTGCGGGGCCTCGGCATCAGCCTGGCCAACGTGGGCGAGTGCCTGCTCATGTTCAACCGGGTCGACGAGGCGCTGGAGCACTTCGAGGAGGCCCTGGCGCACCAACGACGCCACGGCCAGGAGGGCGGGGTGGCGATCACGCTGCACGGCCTCGGCAAGGCGCACCGCGCCGCGGGTCGCCTCGACCTGGCCGTCGAGCACCTCACGGCCTCGCTGGACGTCCAGCGGAGGCGGGACGACCGGTTCGGCACCGCGATCACCCTGAAGAGCCTCGCGGACACCTACGTCGAACTCGGGCGCGCGGAGGAGGCGGCCGAGGCCTACCGGGAGGCGCTCGCCGGGTACGAGGAACTGGGCGACGACCACCGCGCCCGAGAGGTGCGCACCCTGCTGGACCGGTGAGTCAACGATCGACGTGCAACCGACAGAGTGTTCACTGATCATGGGAAGCGTGGACACTTCGACACTGCCCTCGGCGCACCCGCCATCCCAGGATTCCGGGATGGAAAGCGCACACCGACCACGCTGTTTCGCCAGCGTAACAGGGATGTGACCGATGGCCGTCGACCCGTCAGAGCCCACCTCAGCAAGCCAGGTCACAACGACCAAGCAGATCAGTCACCCGGATGGCCGAGTCGAGTTGCGCGACTTCTCCGCCATCTCGGAGAGCCGGTACTTCAACCCCGAACTGGCGCCGGTGCCGCTGGAGCAGCGGACCTGGACGACGTACAACTTCTTCGCGTTGTGGATGGGGATGGCGCACAACATCCCCAGCTACACGCTCGCGGCGTCGCTGATCGCGTTGGGCATGGACTGGGTCCAGGCGTTCATGACCATCACGCTCGGCAACCTGATCGTGCTGGTCCCGATGCTGCTCAACAGCCACGCGGGCACGAAGTACGGCATCCCCTTCCCGGTGTTCGCGCGAGCGTTCTACGGGGTGCGCGGCGCGAACCTGGTGGCGCTGTTGCGGGCGTTCATCGCGTGCGCGTGGTTCGGCATCCAGACGTGGGTCGGCGGGCTGGCGCTGCACGTGATCGTCGGCAAGCTGGTCGGCGGCTGGTGGTTGACCGCACCCGTCGTGCTGGGGCAGCACTGGACGCTGTGGCTGTGCTTCCTGGGGTTCTGGGTCGTGCAGATGCTGATCATCTGGCGCGGCATGGACGCCATCCGGCGGTTCGAGAACTGGACGGCGCCGCTGGTGTCGGTCGGGTTCCTGATCCTGCTGGCCTACGTCGCCGTGAAGGCGGGCGGGTTCGGGCCGATCCTGTCGGAGCCGTCGAAGCTGGGCTGGGGCTCGGGCTTCTGGAAGGTGTTCTTCCCGTCGCTGATGGGCATGATCGCGTTCTGGTCGACGCTGTCGCTGAACATGCCGGACTTCACCCGCTTCGGCGGTAGCCAGAAGAAGCAGGTGCTCGGCCAGGTGCTCGGCCTGCCGACGACGATGTCGTTCATCGCGATCGTGGCGATCCTGACGACGTCCGGCTCGATCGCCCTGTACGGCGAGGCGATCTGGGACCCGGCGACGCTCGCGAGCCGGTTCGACAACCCGCTCGTGGTCGTCGTGGCGCTGGTCGCGCTGGTGCTCGCCACGATCTCGGCGAACCTGGCGGCGAACGTCGTCAGCCCGTCCTACGACTTCTCCAACGCCTTCCCGAAGCGCATCACGTTCGCGGTCGGCGGCCTCATCACCGGCGTGATCGGCGTGGTGATCCAGCCGTGGCGGCTGATCTCCGACCCGAGCATCTACATCTTCGCGTGGCTGGGCTTCTACGGCGGCCTGCTGGCGTCGGTGGCGGGCGTGTTCATCGCCGGGTACTGGCTGCTCGGCAAGACCCGGATCGAGCTGGACGCCCTGTACATGGACGGCAGGGGCGCGTACTGGTTCGCCGGCGGCTGGAACTGGCGCGCGGTCGTGGCGACGCTGGTCGGCGCGGTGCTCGCGGTCGGCGGCGCCTACGGCGGCCCGTTCCCGGAAGGCGGGCTCATCCCGTTCCTCAAGCCGCTCTACGACTACAACTGGGTGGTCGGCCTGGTGGGCGGACTCGTCACCTACCTGGCACTGTCGCGGACAGCGACCGACCGCACCAACGAGGGAGTGATCAAGTGACGAACATCGTCCGAGCCGGTCTGATCCAGGCGAAGTGGACCGGCGACAAGGAGTCGATGATCGCGAACGCGGTCACGGCCATCGCGACCGCCGCCTCGCAGGGCGCGCAGGTGATCTGCCTCCAGGAGCTGTTCTACGGCCCGTACTTCTGCCAGGTGCAGGACGCGGACTACTACTCCTACACCGAGCAGATCCCCGACGGCCCCACCACGCGGCTGATGTGCGAGGTCGCCGCGCAGCACGGTGTCGTGCTCGTCGTGCCGATGTACGAGGAGGAGCAGCCGGGCGTCTACTACAACACCGCCGCGGTGATCGACGCGGACGGGACGTACCTCGGCAAGCACCGCAAGAACCACATCCCGCAGGTCAAGGGGTTCTGGGAGAAGTTCTACTTCAAGCCCGGCAACCTGGGCTACCCGGTGTTCGACACCGCGGTCGGCCGGATCGGCGTGTACATCTGCTACGAGCGCCACTTCCCCGAGGGCTGGCGCGCGCTGGGGCTGGCGGGCGCAAAGATCGTGTTCAACCCGTCGGCGACCAGCCGCGGCCTGTCGGAGTACCTGTGGCGGCTGGAGCAGCCCGCCGCGGCCGTGGCGAACGAGTACTTCGTCGGCACGATCAACCGCGTGGGCGTGGAGCCGTTGGGCGACAACGACTTCTACGGCCAGACGTACTTCGCGGACCCGCGCGGCCAGCTCATCGGTGAAGCGGCGTCGGACACCGAGGAGGAGATCGTCGTCCGCGACCTGGACATGGACCTGCTGACCGAGGTCCGCGACCTGTGGGCGTTCTACCGCGACCGCAGGCCCGACACCTACGACTCGCTGGTGCAGCCGTGAGCACCCTCATCCGCGGCGGCACCGTCGTGAACGCGACCGGCGCGGTGGCAGCCGACGTCCTCGTGCAGGGCGAGAAGATCGCCGCGCTGGTGGCTCCCGGCTTCGAGGTCCAGGCCGACACGGTCATCGACGCCACGGGCAAGTACGTGATCCCCGGCGGCATCGACGGCCACACGCACATGGAGATGCCGTTCGGCGGCACGTCCAGCGTGGACACGTTCGAGACCGGCACGATCGCCGCCGCGTGGGGAGGGACGACGACGATCATCGACTTCGCCGTGCAGGCCAAGGGAACCTCGCTGCTGTCCACGTTGGACAAGTGGCACAGCAAGGCCGACGGCAACTGCGCGGTCGACTACGGGTTCCACATGATCGTCTCCGACGTCAACGACACGTCGTTGAAGGAGATGGAGTCCTGCATCGACGCGGGCGTGAACACCTTCAAGATGTTCATGGCCTACCCCGGTGTCTTCTACGCCACGGACGGCGAGATCCTGCGGGCGATGCAGAAGGCCCGCGAGACCGGTGCCACGATCATGATGCACGCGGAGAACGGCATCGCGATCGACCAGCTCGTCGCGCAGGCGCTGGCGAACGGCAAGACCGACCCCGTGCAGCACGGCCTGACCAGGCCGCCGGAGCTGGAGGGCGAGGCCACGTCGCGCGCCATCGCCTTGGCGAAGGTGACCGGGTCGCCGCTCTACATCGTCCACCTGTCGGCGTCGCACGCGCTGGACGCGGTGACGAAGGCCCGTGACACCGGCCAGAACGTGTTCGCCGAGACCTGCCCGCAGTACCTGTTCCTCTCGTTGGAGGACTTGGCGAAGCCGGACTTCGAGGGCGCGAAGTACGTGGCCTCTCCCCCGCTGCGGCCGAAGGAGCACCAGACCGAGCTGTGGCGCGGACTGCGCACCAACGACCTGTCGCTGGTGTCGACCGACCACTGCCCGTTCTGCTTCAAGGACCAGAAGGAGCTGGGGCGCGGCGACTTCTCCAAGATCCCCAACGGGATGCCGGGCGTGGAGCACCGGATGGACCTGCTGCACCAGGGCGTCGTGCGCGGCGAGCTGTCGCTGGAGCGCTGGGTCGAGATCAGCTCCACGACGCCCGCCCGCATGTTCGGCCTGTACCCGCGCAAGGGCGTCATCGCGCCGGGCGCGGACGCGGACATCGTGGTGTACGACCCGACCGCCGAGCAGACCCTGTCGGCGGCCACGCACCACATGAACGTGGACTACTCGGCGTACGAGGGCATGGAGCTGACCGGCAAGGTCGACACGGTGCTGTCGCGCGGCAAGGTCGTGGTCGACGGCGACGGCTTCCACGGCGGCGCGGGCCACGGCAGGTTCCTCGGCCGCGACCTCAACCAGTACCTCGTCTAGGAAGGGCGCACAGTGGACTTCGGCGTAGTGCTCCAGACCGACCCGCCCGCCAGCGACGTGGTGGCGGGCATGAAGTCGGCCGAGGACAACGGTTTCGCGTACGGCTGGACGTTCGACTCGGCCGTGCTCTGGCAGGAGCCGTTCGTCATCTACTCGCAGATCCTGGCGAACACGACGAACCTCGTCGTGGGCCCCATGGTGACCAACCCGAGCACCAGGGACTGGTCGGTGACGGCGTCGCTGTTCGCCACGCTGAACGACATGTTCGGCAACCGCACGGTCTGCGGCATCGGCCGCGGCGACTCGGCACGGCGGGTCATCGGCCAGCCTCCGGCGTCGCTCGCGACGCTGGGCAAGGCGATGACGGTCATCAAGGAGCTGGCCGAGGGCCGCGAGGTGGAGCACCACGGCACCCCGGTCCGCATCCCGTGGGTGCGCGACGGCAAGCTCGAGATCTGGATGGCCGCCTACGGCCCGAAAGCGCTGAAGATGGTCGGCGAACAGGCGGACGGCTTCATCCTGCAAACAGCCGACCCCGACATCGCCCGCTGGACCATCGGCTCGGTCCGCGACGCCGCGACAGCAGCGGGCCGCGACCCGAACACCATCACCATGTGCGTGGCGGCCCCGGCCTACGTAGGCACGGACCTGTCCCACCAACGCGACCAGCTCCGCTGGTTCGGCGGTATGGTCGGCAACCACGTGGCTGACCTGGTGGCCCGCTACGGCGACTCGGGCGTAGTCCCCAAGGCCTTGACCGACTACATCAAGGGCCGCGAAGGCTACGACTACTCCCACCACGGCAAGGCAGGAAACAGGTCAACGGACTTCGTCCCGGACGAGATCGTCGACCGCTTCTGCCTCACCGGCCCAGCCCAGTCACACGTGGACCGGTTGCAGGAGCTGAAGGAGATCGGCGTGGACAACTTCGCCCTCTACCTCATGCACGACGACAAGGACAAAACCCTGGCCGCCTACGGCAACGAGATCATCACCCACATCTAGCCCCACCACCCGCCCTCCTCCGCCCTCTATCGGGGCGCGGGGTGGGGGCAGGGGGCGGACCAAACCGGCGCGGGCGCGGGGCGGGCAGGGTGGGTAAGGCAAACCAGGAAGGCGCGCCAGGGCAGGAAAAGCAGGCCCGACCGAACCCGAGCCGGCACAAGGCAGACCGGCGCAACGCGGGCAAGCAGGCAGACCGGCGCGGAGGCTCAGTGGACCGGACCTACTCAACCCGACTCCCACACTCCAAACGGCCCCACACAACCCGAGTGCCTCACTCCAAACGGCCCCACACAGCCCAAGTCCCACACTCGAAACGGACGCACTCAACCTGGGCAGCCACCCAGACCCCCGTCCCCACCCCGATCCGAAGCGCCCTCATGGACCAACCGCTTTGTCAAGGCATCTTTCCCGCCTTGACAAAGCGGTTGGTCCATGGAGACACTCGCGCGAGCGGGGTGGGGACACACCCACCAAAGCACCCACCCACCAAGCACCTACCGCCCAGCCAACACCGCCACCATCGCCGCCCGAGTAGACACGTCCAACTTCGCGAAGATCCTCCGCAGATGCGTCGACACCGTGTACAAGCTGATCCCCAACGACGACGCGATCATCTTGTTGGTGAACCCCATCCCCACCATCCGCGCCACTTCGAGCTCTCGCGGGCTCAACACCCCCACGTCGACCCGCACCGCAGGCGTGAGCACGACCCGCAACCCCAACTCGGACACGTCCAACACCGGAGCCCCACCCTCCACCGGCCCCAGTTCCCGCACCCGGCGCACCAACGCGCTCAACAGGGTGCGGACACGTTCATCCTGATCGACAGCTTCCCCCACAACGCCCTCCCCCGGCGTAAGACCCCACACCAGGAAAGCCCATCCCGAGGCGAAACGCATCAGCATTACGGCCGACCACCCGTTTGCCGCAACACCCTGTCCTACCGAACACCTACCGGACAGCTCCTACCGAACACCTACTACCGGACGGCGCGCAGCGACCCGTCCCACGACGTCCCGAGCAACTCCGGCAGCAGGTCGGCCAACTGCACCGGGTAGATCGCCTCCTCGGTGGCCCGCAGCTCCTCCGCCGTCCACCACCGGTGCCGCCGCACGGTCGCCCGTTCCGCGTCGTTGAACCCGGACGTGTCCACCACGAACTGGTCCGGCACCGGTCCACCGGCGAGGAAGAACCACTCCTCGGCCGCGTAGCTCAGCCCGTCGAAGCTGAACACCGTGTGCCGCTTCCACACCGGCCCGACGAGGTCCTCGGCGGCCAGTTCCAGCCCGGTCTCCTCGGCCACCTCACGCACCGCCGCGGCCCGCAGTTCTTCACCGGGATCCACCCCACCGCCCACGGTGAACCAGAACGACTCCTGCGGCCGCGCCGGGTCGTGCCCCTGGAACAGCAGCACCCGCCCGGTCCCGTCCACCAGCAGCACCCGCGCCGACGTGCGAGGCGTCAACACGGTCGACTCGGCCGCCTCCAGCGGTTCGGCGATCTCGAAGTACTCCGGCTGCGGCGCGGTACCCGCGAGCTTCAACCACCGGCACACCCGCCGCTTCCGCAGCGCCAACGTGTCGCGCACGGCGTCGTTGTGCACCCTCCGGGACAGCACGACCCGCTGCTCCGCGTCCGCCAACTCGGCCGCGAGCACCGGGGGCAGCTCACCGCGGTCCAGGTCGGCCAACAACCCGCTCAGCTCGTTCTCGGCGGCTTCCCGCTCCGCGCGCGGCGCCCGTTCGGCCCGGTCCGCCACGTTGCGCAGCATGGTCGCCACGTCCGGGTCCAGCACCGGGGCCACGGTCCGGGTCACGACCGCCCGACGGGCCAGCGAGGCGTCCAACCCGGCCCACGCGGCGTCGGTGCGCACGTGCAGCCGGTCGAGCCGGTTCGCCGTGCCCAGCACCCACGGCCCGATCAGCGCGACCACGGCGAGGACGATCAACAACGTCGTCGCGAACCACGAGCTGCTCACTCCGAGGCCTCCACGACCCGACGGGGGTCGGCGGCCATGGCGCTCTCGTAGACCCGCAGCACCTGGTTCGCGACCACGGACCAGTCGAACGTCATCACCCGCTGCCGGGCGACCGCCACGTACTCGGCCCGCCGGTCGGCGTCGGCCAGCAGCTCCCGCAGCCCCTCGGCCAGCGCGGCGGAGTCCTCCACGGGGGTCAGCACCCCGGCCTTGCCGTCGTCCAGCACGCGGCGGAACGCGTCCAGGTCGCTGGCCGCGACGGCCGCGCCCGCGGACATCGCCTCGGTCAGGATGATCCCGAAGCTCTCGCCACCGGTGTTGGGCGCGCAGTACACGTCCACGCTGCGCAGCGCGCGCGCCTTGGTCTCGTCGTCGACCTGCCCCAGCAGCACGATCCGCTCGGCCAACTCCGGACCGGCGTCCTTGAGCAGCTCCTCGTCGTCACCGCGCCCGACCACGAGCAACTGCACGTCCGGCAGCTCGCGCGCCAGGGTGCGGAACGCCTCCAGCAGCACCGGCATCCCCTTGCGGGGCTCGGTGAACCGGCCGACGAACCCGACCGTTCCGCCGGGGCGCGGGTAGCCGTCCAGCGGCTTCGCGTCGGCGAAGAACCCGACGTCCACGCCGTTGGGGATCTCCACGGCGTCCCCGCCGAGGTGCTCGACCTGCACGCGGCGGGCCAGCGCGGACACGGCGATGCGGGCGGTGATCTTCTCCACGAACGGCTGGAGGACCACCTGGAACGCGGCGAGGATCTTCGACCGCGGCGTCGAGGTGTGGAACGTGGCCACGATCGGGCCGTCCGCCACCATGAGCGCCAGGAACGACAGGCTGGGCGCGGTCGGCTCGTGCAGGTGCAGCACGTCGAAGTCGTGCTCGGTGATCCACCGGCGGACGCGGGAGTACGACACCGGGCCGAAGGACAGCCGCGCCACGGAACCGTTGTACGGGATGCCGACCGCGCGGCCCGCGGACGTGACGAAGTCCGGCAGGACGGTGTCCTCGTCGGCCGGCGCGAGCACGTCCACCTCGTGGCCGAGGCCGATCAGCGCGCGGGCCAGGTCGACGACGTGCGCCTGCACCCCGCCGGGGACGTCGAGCGAGTACGGGCAGACGATGCCGACCTTCACGTCGACTCCCGCTTGCGGGCGAGCGCGCGCTGCCTGCCCTCCGGCAGGTCGGACAGCCACAGCTTCTGGAGCATGTGCCAGTCCGCCGGGTGCGCGGCGATGTCCGCCGCGAAGACGTCCGCGAGCGCTTGCGTGGCGGCCGCGACCTGCGCGGTCCCCGCCACCCGGATCGGCGGGTGGATGCGGAACACCCAGCCGTCCTCGGTGAACCACAGGCCGACCGGGAGCAGCGCGGCCCCGGTCGTCGCGGCGAGGTGCGCCGGGCCGGCGGGCATCATCGTCTGCTCGCCGAAGAACGTCACGGGCACGCCGGTCGCGGTGAGGTCGCGGTCGGCGAGCAGGCACACGACCTTGTTCTCGCGCAGGCGTTCCGCGAGCACCTTCGCGGGCGCGCGGTCGCCGCCGGTGAGCGGCAGCACCTCGAAGCCGAGGGTCTCGCGGAACTCGATGAACCGCCGGTACAGCGACTCGGGCTTGAGCCGCTCGGCGACCGTGGCGAACGTGCCGGAGTGGCCGACCAGCCAGACGCCCGCCATGTCCCAGTTGCCGCTGTGCGGCAGCGCCAGCACCGCGCCCGACCCCTGCTCCAGCGCGGCGTCCAGGTTCTCCTGGCCGCTGACGAGCGAGTCGCACGTGGCGTAGACGGCCTTGAGGTCCATCGACGGCAGCCGGAACGCCTCGCGCCAGTACCGGGCGTAGGA
>Ga0247771_1000036_pt1 | contig 66879 bp, 49 predicted proteins | sample UWRJL197509C6_FD_179948 | JGI IMG/M metagenome (GOLD analysis project Ga0247771, IMG submission 179948) | Plant litter microbial communities from Arlington Agricultural Research Station in Wisconsin, United States - UWRJ-L197-509C-6 | ecosystem: Environmental > Terrestrial > Plant litter >... | reverse complement strand
CTGCCGGTCGTGTCGCGTGTCACGACCTTCACCCGGTACTGGCCGTCGGGGACCAGCCCGGTCAGGGTCACCTGCTTGTCCACCGGCGTGGCCACCACGGTGTCGTTGACGTAGACCTGGTAGTAGGCGGTCGGGAACCACCAGCGGTTGGCCTGCCATGTCAGCGTCGCCGTGGATGCCGTGGCCGCGGTGACCGTCAGGTCGGTGGGCCGCAGCGGCCGGTCGGCGTTCAGGCCGAAGGACTGGATGGACCCCATCAAGACCGAGTCACCCGTGTTCGGGGTGCACTGTGCGTCGACCTGGGGCAGCGGCGAGCCGTCGGAGGCCTTGGGGCGCAACGACATCGACACGGGGCCGAGGCGGATCTGGTAGGTGCCTGCTGGGTTGAGGTACAGCGGGGCCAGCCCGCCTGCCGCGTGCAGCCACTGCGTGTCCTGCGTGGCCGCGAACTTCAGGTGGCCCTGGACCTGCTTCGTGGTCGGGCCGACGGCCGAGGCCTGGACGACCGCGGTGCTGTCGCCGTCGACCCGCCCGCTCACCAGGCTGGTGATGTCCAGGTCCAGGTCGACGTAGGAGTACTGCGAGTAGGACACGCCGTTGGTCCCGACGTCGTCGGGCAGGCCTCCGCCGAAGTGGACGCCGACCGGCACGCTCCGCCCGGTCGAGGTGACGCAGGTGTAGGAGCCGACCACGTCGACACCCGCGGCGGTCGCGGTACCCGCGGTGACGCTGGACAGCGCCAGCGCGGCGGCCACGACCAAAGCCGGACGAGCAGGAATCATCATCGTTTCCCCTTCGTCTTCCTTGCCCCGCTCCAGTGTGGCCGCGCCGGGTGGGGACGCGAAACCATCAACTGGCGTAAGGATTTCCCGAGGGAGTGGGACGCGGTCATCGCGGTGCTGGACGTGGCGGCGACCAGCCATGGCCACCACAAGCACTCTGAGCTGCCCCGGCTTTGATGGAGACCGGGTTGTGTGGATCAAGCGGTCATCGGGGTATCGACCGAACTGTAATACAGGGCCTCGTATTCGACCGGTGGGACGTGACCGATCGAGCTGTGTAGCCGGTCGTGGTTGTACCAGCCGACCCACCGCACGACAGCTCGTTCGACGGTGGCCTGGTCGGGCCAGGTACGTCGGTCGATCAACTCGGCCTTGAACGTGCCGTTGAGCGCTTCGGCCATGGCGTTGTCGTAGGAATCGGCCACCGACCCGACCGAGGCGGTCACCCCGACCTCGGCCAACCGCTGCCCGTAGCGAATCGACAGATATTGACAGCCCCTGTCAGAGTGGTGGATCAAGCCGTCACCGGGTCGGACTTTTCTTCGCCACAGAGCCATTTCCAGTGCATCGAGGGGTAGGTCGGTGCGCAGGTGACCGGCCAACTGCCAGCCCACGATCATCCTGGAGTACACGTCCAGGACGAACGCGACGTACACCCAGCCCGCCCAGGTCCGGATGTAGGTCATGTCCGCCACCCACAACCGGTTGGGCCGGTCCGCGGTGAACCGGCGGTCGACCAGATCCGGCGGTCGGGGCGCTGCCGGTTCCGGGGTCGTGGTCCTGCGCTTGCCGCCCCGGATCACACCCTCGATGCCGTGTACGCGCATCAACCGCTCGACGGTGCAGCGGGCGACCTCGACACCGTCACGACGCAGCTGGTGCCAGACCCGTCGGGCCCCGTAGACGCCGTGATTGGCCTCGTGGACGGCACGGATACGGGCGAGCAATTCCTCGTCGCGCTGGGCCCGCGCCGAGGGACGGCGGGTCTTGTGGGCGTAGTACGTGCTGGGCGGGAACTCCAGCACCCGACAGATCGGCTCGACCCCGAAGCGGCCCTTGTGATCATCGATCATCGCGGTCACTTCGTCCGGGGACGGTCGAGCTCCTTCGCGAAATACACGCTGGCCGCCTTGAGGATCTCGTTGGCACGGCGCAGTTCCGCGACCTCGCGCCGCAACCGGGCCAGCTCGTCCTTCTCACTGGTCGTGGCCCGGTCGGTGCGGTCACCGCGGTCGGCCTCGGCCTGGCGGACCCAGGTGCGCAGAGCCTCCGGGTGGATGCCGAGGTCACGGGCGACGTGCGCGGTCGGGCGGCCGGACTCGGCAACCTCGCGCACCGCTCGTTCACGCAGCTCGTCGGGGTATTTCTTCGGAGGGGCCATCGACGGTCGATCTCCCATCTGCCAGGACGATCATCCTGGTTTCAAGGTCCCCACCAAACTCGGGGCAGCTCAGATTGCCGACCAGTGGACCGCATTCGCAGTGGACCCAACGATGTTGATCACGCAATCAGTGATAGGGCCATAATCAACGAGCATCATCATGATTGGGCCTCACAGCAGGTCGAGATCGTCCAACTGCTGTTGGATGCGTTCGACGTCGATGATGCGGCCCTGCCGCCGGTACAACCCCAGGGCTTCCCTTCATGCGTTACGGGCCTCTTCATAGTGGCCCAACGCGGTAGAGGGATGACCGAGGTCGTCGAGAGTGTCTGCGATCGAGTCAATGTCGCCGAGAACGTCGAATACTGCAAGTGCCTGTCGGTAGTGGGCGATAGCCTGCTCGGGATTGCCAGAGTGATCATTGATGAAGCCCAGATTACGCAAGGCTGCCGCCTCTCCGGAACGATTGCCGTGCCGTCGATGAATGGTGAGGGCGGATTCGCAGTGATTGCGGGCGGTGTCGTACTCGCCGAGGTGCGCGGTGTACCGACCGAGGAGATTGATCGCGGCGGCTGCTCGCACCGGCAAATCGAGGCTGCGATAAAGGCTCCAGGCGCGCATGATATGACGCAGGGCCTGTCGGTAGTCGCCCCGCCGTTCCCATGTCCACGCAAGGTAGTGATGGATGTGGGCTTGTTCGGCGGTGTCATAGTGTTCTTCGGCCAAGGCCAGTGCTCGACGCAGATGTTTGGCACCAGTGTCATGCTGGCCCAGCTTGGAGTAAATGTTTCCCAGATGGCAGTGCACCTGTATGTGGGCTGTGGGGTCGGGTAGGTGCGCGAGGGTGTCGGCAGCGGCTTGCCACACGGCGAGGGCGTCGTAAAACTGTCCTGTTCGGCGATGCAGTGCCTCCAGCGCCCAAGCCAGCTGCCACACCGATTGATACCAGTGATGGACGGCGGCGGTGTGTTGGGCGGCCAGCAGGTTGGTGTGCTGGGTATCCAGCCAGGCCAGGGCATCCGCCATGTCGGATAGCGGTTGTAGTTGGATACCGGGCGCGAGCGTCGCCAGTCGCAGAGGTTGGATAAAAGGAGCCACAAGAGCGTGGGCGTTGTGGGCGGTGTGCAGGTAGTAGTCGACCACGCGCCCCAGCGCTGCGACCCGAAGGTCTCTGGCGAGGCCTTGGCGGGCGGTGGCGGCGGCGTAGGCACGGACCAAGTCGTGCATCGTGTATCGGCCGAGCGGGTGCCGGTCGAGCAGGGAACTGTTTTCCAGGGCGCGTAGGGCCTTGCGTGTCTGTGTCCAGGACAGGCCAACGAGGGACGCTGCGGCAGGCAGGTCGGTATCCGGGCCGGGAGCGATTCCGAGCAGCGCGAACACCATCTGTTGCTGTTCGGTGAGGATGCGAAGGGACCAGGACAGCACTGCGGGGAGGTTGGCCGTGGGGTCGGTATCGTGGTCGAGCATCTCCAAGCCCAGATCGCGAAGTTCAGCGGCAAACTCGGCTAAAGGGATGGTTGAGCGTGTGGCGGCATGGCGAGCTGTGATCGCCAGTGCCAGCGGGTGTCGTCCACAGAGTCGGACTATCTCATCGGTCGCGTCGGGTTCGGCGTCGATTCGCTGTTGGCCGAGGCGCCGCGCCAACAGGTTCCGGGCCTCCTCGTGGTTGAGCACATCCAAGGGCAGATGGCGGGCGCCGTACCGGTCGATCAGAGAAGAGAGGGTGGTGCGGCCGGTCACCAGCACCGTGCAGGTGGGACTGCCGGGCAGCAGCGGGAGGATCTGGCTTGTGGTGGCGGCGTTGTCCAGCACGATCAGCATCCGTCGCCCGGAGACCAGACCGCGGTACAGCGAGGCCTGTGCGTCCAGATCTGCGGGGAGGTGATCGGAGTCGACACCGAGCGCCTCAAGGAATCCTCGCATCGCATCGGCCGGTTCGGTTGGTCGCCCGGCAGGACTGAATCCGTGCAGGTCTACGAACATTTGCCCGTCGGGAAAGCGGTCGAGGTTGTGGTGAGCCCAGGCCAGTGCCAGCCAGGTCTTGCCGATCCCGCCCACCCCTCCGATCGCTGAGATCATCACTGCGGCGCCTGCCACTGAATCTGCCGAATTCCCCCTCGGCGCGGGGTTGGTCAAAATGCGATCGAGCGCATCCAACTCTGATGCCCGTCCGGCGAACACCATGGACGTGGCAGGCAGTTGACGTGGAACCACTGGTATAGATGGCGATACCGCGTGCAGATGCACGTCACCGTGTAGCACACCGGCCTGCACCACCCCGCCAGCGCGACCCTGCACGGTGTTGTGCGCAACAGGTCCACTGTCGTCGTGGGCAGCAGGCGTGAAATCGTCAGGTTGCTCCGGCACGGACCTCATCACACCCGGACACCTCCCTGGAACGGTCATCAACTGGAAGGCCTCAGCGTTCCATCGCACCACCAAGTCACTGGCTGGCGGCGGTGAGAATCACCCGACCGCCTGAACTCCCCATCACCTCGTAAACCGGTACTTGCCGGAAAGTACGTCTTTGCGGAGGCCGGATCGATCGGGTTGCCGATCCCGACCCACGCATCAGGCTGTGATCCTCGACGCCCGGATGCCGGGCATCCCGAACCTCGGCGACCTGCGCCGCATCGACTGGGCCGCGATCGGGCCGGCCAACGTGATCGTCGCGGGATTCCCCTGCCAGGACATCTCCGCCGCAGGGAAGCGCGCGGGCATCGAGAAGGGAGCCCGCAGTGGGCTGTAGACCGCCATCGTGGCGCCTTCGCGTACTACGACCCGCGCTCGTCGTGGTGGAGAACGTCGCCGCGCTTCGCTGGCGCAACGCAGGATTCCACCGTGTGCTCGGCGACCTGGTCGAAGCGGGTATGACGCGCTCTCGCGTAGCGTCCGCGCCGCCGACATCGGATGTGCCGCTCGAAAGTCGTCATTGCTGGTCAAACGGCACGTCTGTACTCGTTGATGAGTCCGCCGAGGATGCGGGTGCGGAGCACTCTGCGGGTGTCGGGGTCGTGCACTGCACGGGGTGTCGCTGATCTGCGGGTGATAGCTGGTCGCGGACTTGGTGGGGTCTGTGTCGGTTGTAGTGCACTTCGTAGGTCTTCAGGACTTGCCGTGCGTAGTCCTCACCCATGATCAGGATGTGGATCGAGCAGTTCGCGTCGAAGAGTGCCGATGGCCCGTTCGCAACGGACGTTCATCAGAGGCGCTTGCGGCGCGCTGGTGATGACGCGCACATCGTCGGCGTGGTAGACGGTGTCAAACGCCTGAACGTACTTGCCGTCGCGGTCGCGGAGCAGGAATCGCAGGGACTCGATACGGGTGCAGAGGTCGACGGCGGGGTTCCTGGCCTGCTGCGTTGTCCACGCCTAGGTCGGGTGGGCGGTGACGCCGGTGATGTGCAAAGCGCTTGGTGTGGTGTTTGAGGAAGGCCAGGGCGTAGAGGCGTGTGCCGAGCACGGTATCGAGGTGCAGGAGGTCCGCGGCGATGATGCCTTCGGCTTGGGCGGTAGGGAATTCCCGCCAGGTGTGGCCACTGCGGTGTGATGCCGGGTCGATGTCCGCGTTGTGCAGGATCTGCCAGACCGTCGAAGGGGCGATCCGGTGGCCGAGCCTGACCCGTTCGCTGTGGGCGCGGTGATGTCCCCACCGGGAGTTCTCTCTGGCAAGCCGCACGACGAGCGTCGCGATCGCTGCGCGCGTTGGTGGACGCCCGATGCGTCGATGCGCGGTGTGGTCCCACTTACGATCGATGAACCCACGATGCCAGGCGAGCGGGGCGCCCGGCGTGACAGGGACGGCCTCCCCAACGGGGACGATCCGTCAATCCGGACAAGGCGCCGAGCCATAGCCGGTCAGCAGGCTCGGAGCGGTCAGGTTATGGCTCGGCGCCTGTCGTCGAAGTATCGCTTTCTCGTGCCGCAGCACGAGCAGTTCGGCATCCTTGACCGGTCTCGACGCGCAGCAGCACCGACGGGACGGACAGCAGCTTCCTGGTCACCCTGTACAGCAGGGGGCAGGGTCACCAGAACATGCTCCAAACACGGTGACACCCTCGCTCCACCGGTGGTGATGGCTTCTCGAGCGCCACAGGCGACGGGGTGTTCGAGGCCAGGACAGGGCCTCATCGATGGACAGAGCCCGGTCCTTTCAGCCTTTGCTTGCAGGGCCGCGGGCAGCCGCTGCAAAACTTCGTGAACCCGCGCCATTTGGCCGGTCCTTGTGCAGAGTGGTGGCTGCCATGATCCGCGTGCTGGCTTGCGGTTGCCTCAGGGAGCAACCGCAAGCCGGCATCTGAACCGAGGGCGTCGACAAGATCCTCAACTACCGTGCATTGCTGCGACTCCAGCGCCGTCAGAGTTCGGCGCGTGGTGGGAAGTCGGAGCAGGCTTCGGCCATGGCTTGGGCGATCTTGTCGTGGTAGCGGTCGTTGATCACACCGTTGGTCAGGAAGTTCGGGTCGATCTTGCTGACGTCATCCGCCTTGCGCACCGCCGCATCGAAGTCGACGAACTCGTCAGCGCCGAAGTTGTTGGAGTTCGTGGTGATCATGGTGTTCAGCTGTCGCCGTTCGGCCTCGCGTGGATCGTTGGCGGCCAGTCCGAGCGGCGGCACCGTGGTCATGATCAGGTGGATGGGAGTGCCGTCGTAGCGCAGTGTGCGTTTGAGGCCGTACGGACTGCCCGCGTCCATCATGTTGGTGAGGTCGGTTTTCACCGCTGTGGCGGATACACCTGCGAGCAGGTCGTTGGCGCCGACCGAGACGAGCACCGTGCGGATGTTGGGAGCGCTGAGCGCGGATCGTTCGAGTGCCTGCTCGATGTTGCCCGCGGCGACCGACGCGTTGTTGGGGTAGGGGCCGTAGCCGGTCGCGCGGAACTCGGAGTAGGTCTGCACCGCGTCCTTCGGTGTCAGTGCCCGCTGGTAGGCGCGGACGTCGGAGATGGAGCCCGAGAGGTGGTCGTCCGGGGAGCCGTTGAACTTGGCGCGGCCGATGATCAGCGGTCCGTTGGCGCGGAACGTGGGCACGCTGCTGATGCTGCCTTCGAGGTTGCCGTTGACGTAGAGCCGGACTGTCTTGCTGGGGGCGTCGTAGACCCCGATCAGGTGCGTCCACTTGTTCAGCTCGGGTGCGTTGACCGAATAGGCGCGTGAGCCTGGTGGATCGTTTTGGTCCAGCTGGTGCACCGTGAACGCCCAGCGGTCCTCTTCTGCCGAGTACTGGAGGAAGAAGGCGCTGGTGACGTTGCCGTCCTGGCTGATGGCGGTCTGGTAGGCACCCCGCTTGGTGATCTTGAGCCAGGCGGAGACGCTGAAGCTGGTGCTGGTGTCGAGGACCTTGGTGCTGGTGGCCAGCGCGCCGGTGGTGCCGTTGAGGTTGACCGAACCGTTGTGGTCGGTGCTCCAGGTGACGCCGCCCGACGTGGTGGCGTGGTTCTGGCCCGCGCTGTCCCTGGCGATGGTGCCGGTGCCGTCGTTGAGCTTCCACCGGCCGGTGTCGGGGATGCCGTTGCGGCTGGCGTTGACCAGGCCGCCGGGGAGCGGGGTGCTGACGGCGTCCAGCTTGGCGGGCAGCTTGTCGACCCAGGTGTCGCGTTGGCCGGAACCGGCGGGACCTGCGGCGGTGAACTGGTCGCCGAGCACGACGACGGTGCCCTGGTTGGCGTCGGTGGTGGTGAGATCGAGTCGGGACAGGTAGTAGCTGCCGGTCAGCGTGGTGGTGAACGGTGCGCCTGTGGCGTTCGCCGTCTGGTTTCCGGTGGCCGAGTAGGACGGCGCGGTCGCCCCTTCGTGGACGGGGGCGTTGGCCACGGCGTTGGGCAGGTGCACGCTGACGACGAAGTTGCCACTGCCGCCGATGGTGGAGGGTGTGGTGATCGGATCGCTCAGCACCTCACCGCCTGCTGGGATGGTGACGGTGGCGTTGCCTCCGAACTTCAGCGCAACCGGCGTGGCCAGGGTGGCGGACTCCGTGCCGCTCTGAGCGCCGAGACTGGCGGCGCCGATGGTCACGGGGACGGTGACGTTGTCGTTGGAGAGCCGGATCCGAACCGAGGCTCCCGTGATGGTGGGGTGCACGACGGTGCGCAGCGTCCTGTTGGCGAAACCGGTTCCACCTGGAGGTGGCACCGCCGCGTCGGCGGGAGCGGACCAAGCGCTCACCCAGCCGGTGGGTGCGGTCCTCGGTGCCATCGAGAGCACGTGCAGTGCGTTGGACTGGGTGCAGGTGTTCACCAGGTCGCTGGTGCCGTAGTTGGGCAGTGTGATCGACTTGAGGGTTTTGTTCGGGTCGGCGGGCACGAAGATCGGATAGATCGTCGGCTGGTACACGAACTCCGGCGTGGCACCGGTGTTGCGGTAGGGGAGCGTGATGCCCGACTGGTCGAGCGGCAGGGTGGTCCAGTCCCGCACGGAGGGGAACATCGGGTGCGACGTGGAACCGTCTGTGTAGGTCACGGTGCCGGTGATGGGTTTCGTCGAGCCGCACGTGCTGGCGACGAGCAGGCCGACCCCGTTCGCCTTGACCTGGTGGGTGGTGGGGAAGGGGATCGTCTGTCCCATGGCGATCACGTTGTCGTTGCCGGTGGTGGTGTTGCGGGCGGGCATGGTGAAGGTGGCGCCGTTGATCGTGGCCGACGCGCCTGGCGCGAGTCCCGCTGCGGCCAAGGTCTGCGACGACAGGCTGTTACCGCTGGTGTCCAGGCTCGCACCGGTGGAAGAGCCGTCGGTGCTGATGCCCTTGTTGTTCGCGGCGTCGATGAAGCTCGCCGTGGTGACGTTGTTGATCGGTTGGACGGTGAGGTAGTCCACTCCGATCCGGTATCGGAGCTCCGTGCTCGCGGGGTTGGTGCCGACCGCGGTGAACGTGATCTTGTGTTCCCCGGCTGTCAGGTGGATTCCACCCAAGGGCTGGTAGACGCTGGTCACTGATGGGCGGTAGGCGTCGATCGGGTCGAGGTCGGTGCGCGCCAGGGGCGTGTCGTCGATGCTGATGGCGTACTTGCCCTGGTGGAAGGATTTCGTCATGCCCATGCCGACCGCGTAGTCGGCCTCGACGGGCGTGGTGAGCCGCAGCGTGAAGTACTGGCCGATCGAGTCGCCTTCGAATCGCAGTTGCGCGCCACCACGCCAGGACATGGTGCAGCAATCCAGTTGGGGTGCGATCGCCCGGCTCGATTCGATGAGCGGGAGGGCTTCGGCGTCGAGTTGGACCGTGGGCGAGAGCCTGACGTAGTCCAGCCCGGTCTTGAAGGTCGTGGCGGTTGATCCGGCCTTCTTGATGATCCTCAAACCGATGGTGTGGTTGCCCGCTGTCAGGCGGACTCCGGCCAGAAGCTTCGCCACTCGGCCGACCGTCGTGCTGGCTCCACCGGCGTAGAGGTTGCTGACAACCTTGCCGTCCAGGGTGTACTCGACCTGGTCCGGCAGGGTGGCATCGTCGATCATGCCGGTGGTGACGTCGTAGAAACCGTCGGACGTCACTGTGAAAGCGACGCTCAAGCCGCTGCCGTCGATGGTCGTGTTCGCCGCGAGGTACTTCCCGCCCGAGGCATTGGCGTGGCTTATGACGCTCTTCGTCGTCGCGCTGCCAAGGGTCGCCGTCAGGTCTTCGGCCTCGAACGTCTTCACAGGCGCGGCCGGGATGAGGGTCGGCGCCACGTAGAAGGTGTAGGCCTGGGACTCTGGCGAGAGCTTGTGGGCAGCGTCGAAGCTGCGCACGTGCACGGTGTGGTAGCCGGGGCTCAGCGTGGCGGGCACGGTGATGGTGGCAGACCCGGTCGCACTGGAGACCCAGCCGCCGTTGGTGCCGAACGTCTTGTTGTAGTCGCAGTCGGAGGAGGTGGGCACCCGTTGGGTGCCGGAGCCGGTGAAGCTGTAGGTGAAGCCCGCCAGGTGCTCCGCGCCGTTCGCGTCGAAGGTGAACGTGCCGGGCATGTCCTGCTGGCGTCCCCAGTAGTCAGCCGGGTAGTCGCTGCTCTTGATCGTCGGCTGCTGCGTGATCGGCTTGCTCAGCGCCGTGAACTTCAGCCAGTCCGACCACGCGCCACTCCACAGGTTCTTCTCGCTGTCACCAGGGAACTGGTTCTCGTCTGCCACGCGGAACCCGTAGTCGCCGTTGCCGAGATCCAGGTCCGCCGGCCACGCGCCGGTGGTGTCCGAGGCGATGGTCACCGCGTCGTCGTTGTAGGCGAGGCGGGTCGTGCCGCCTTCGGTGAAGAGTTCGAACCAGAGCCCGAGGTTCAGCGGGGGTTCGTTGTTGTCGGTCGCCGTCGCGGACAGGGTGGGGTGCGAGTCGGGCGTGACGATTTTTCCACCGCAGGTGATCGCGTTCGAGAGGGCGAGGCCTTCCGCGGGGTTTGGTGGGAAGGCGAACGTGACGTCCAGGTGGGGGTTGTTCGCGAACTTCTTCCACTGGTTCCGGTCGTTCTCGTTGTCGGGAAGCAGACCGAGGTTCAGCCACGGGGAGTTGAACGTGACGACGTCCTTCACGCTGTTGATCAAGTCGAAAGCGATGTCGCGAGCACCACCGCACTGGTCGCCCGCGCTGGACGACCCACGGGTCACCTCGTGGCTCAGCGGGCCGGGCCAGCGGGTGTTCTCGTCGAAGTCGAATGTTTGATGCACCGTGACCGGCTGCTCGGTGCAGGACGTTCCGTGCACCTGGGTGGCGTAGAGGGTGGCGTCGAACACCACTGCCTTGACCCCGTTGCGCACCTGCAAGTCGCTGGTGATGAAGCGGAAGTACGAGTGCGCCCGCCAGGTCCCGTTGCAGTCGGCCCAGCCGTTGCAGTAGCCGACCTGCGCGTTCATGTTGGCGTTCCAGTAGTGCCACCCGTTGTCGGTGACCTCGGCCCACGCTTCCTGGTAGCGGGACATGACAGGGTCGATGAACACCGGGTACTTCACGTCCTTGCCCGTCAACGCCGCGTGATCCGTCCCGACGACCACTTCGGCCGAAGAGGGCGTGACAGTCGTCGTGGTGAGGGAAAGCTTTGAAGTCTTGCCGCCGCTCGGATCGGTCGCAGTGGGAGCCGACCCTGGCTTGCCGTCCGAGGTCGAGTCCCACATGATCGGAGTCGAGCCGTGGAAGACCACGGCGCCCGTTGAATCCTTGGCGCTGAGCACATCATCAGCACTGCTGCTCAGGGTGAGTCCAGTTGTGGCCGCGTTCAGCTTCACCTCGGCCAAGGCCGGGTTCTTGGCCGCCTCGGCGGTGTGCACGACGAGAACCTCGGAGTACCCGATGGCACCTGCGGTGACTTGCAGGTCTACCCCTGGGTACACATCGGGGTAGGTCGCGGTCGGCCCGCTGATCGTCGGGACGGGCAACGGTGTCGGCCAGCTCAGTGCCAGCTTCTTCTCTCCGTCGACCAAGGTGACCAACGGGACCGTGCCGCCGCCGGAGAACGTCATGCCCGCGGGAGCGGCGACCGGGGCCAAGCTGCCGTCGCCGGTCGCTGCCAGCGTGGTGTCGACGCCTCGCCATGCGCCGTTCTTCTTGGTGCGCACCGGTTGGGCGTGTGTCCGCAGGATGAACGTGCCGTTCGGATTGATCAGCGTCGTCCGGGTCTCGGTAAGCTTGTCGGCCACCTCCACGGGCTGACCGGTGCGTCGCGCCTCCGTCAGAGCGGCAGCCTCGGCGGGCGACCCTGTGGCCTGCCGTGCGGTCCCGATCGGTGATCGCACCGGGGATGGATCGGCATGGCTGGACGGGACGGTCAGGCCCAATGCCAGAAGCGCGGCCGAGAAGACGGCAATTGCGCGCACTCCGCGCCGCGATGGGCCATGTGGCCGGAAAATTGCAGGACTAAATGGTCTACTACGCACAGCGTCCCCCCAGACGAACGAACCAAGAACCCCACCTTTGAGCCCGGCGCACCTTAACCAGCCATCGCGACCTGCGCATAGATGCGAACGTGTGATGGTAGGCACGGTCACATCAGCGAGCGGGCGCGAATCCCAACAGTTGGCCTTGGAAAATTCAAGCCTTTCGCAAACCTGATCAGAATGGCTAAGGTCTCGATTGTCGAGGCTGCTGCGGTCTCGTTCTCTGGGGGGCTTGGGACATGTTCGGTGTGGCTTCTGCGCGCGCGTCCATCGGTAGAAGATCCACATCACGGCGTTCAGGGCGCGTCCTGTCGCTGGTGATGGCTGCGGTGGTCACCGCGTCCCTGGTGACCGGACTGGTGTCGGATGTCGCGGTCACGGCGGACTACGCACCGCCGTTGGCGCAGACGACTCCGGTTCCGTACACGGAAGTCCCCCTCGCACAGCACGCGGCTACCGTCGACTCCTCGAACATCGAACTCAAGGACACGTCGTGGCCAGGTGCCGGTAGGGCGAGGACGTCGGGGGGACGCGCGGGTGAACTCCCGGTCACGGTGACGTCGAAGCGGAGGAATGACTTCGATGTCGAAGTCCTCGGTCAGGACGTCTCGCGCCGTATCGGTCTGACCGGCGTCGTCGTGGCCGTGAAGCCTGCCGACACGAGCAAGGACGAGATGTCGGTGGGGCTCGACTATTCGGGCTTCCGCAACGCCGTCGGTGCGAACTTCGGCGTCAGACTCCGGTTCACGCGCCTGCCGGACTGCGCGCTGACCAGCCCGGACGTGGCGACCTGCCGCCAGCAGACCCCGCTGCCGTCCAAGAACGACCCGGAGAAGCTCACCGTCAACACCGAGTTCAACGCCGCCGAACCCATGGTTCTCGCCGTCACTGCGGCGGCGGCCGGTGCCGAAGGCTCCTTCGCCGCGAGTTCACTGGCGCCGTCGGGCAGTTGGTCGGTCGAGGGGAACTCGGGATCCTTCTCCTGGTCCTACCCGATCGGATTGCCACCGTCGGCGGCAGGTTCCGCGGTCGCGCCGAAGATCGCGTTGTCCTACGACTCGTCCACGGTGGACGGGCGAACCGCGGCCACCAACAACCAGTCGTCCTGGATCGGCCAGGGCTGGGACATCCCGTCCAGTTTCATCGAGCGCACGTACCGCGCTTGCGGTGAGGACAAGACGCTGCCCGAGGCCCAGCAGACCGGAGACCTCTGCTGGGCGGGACAGATCGTCACCATGAGCCTCGGCGGCAAGTCGACAGCACTCGTGTTGGACGACGACACCCACACCTGGCACGCCGCCTCGGACGACGGTGCGCGAGTGGAACTGCTGTCCGGCGCGCACAACGGAGTTCACGACGGCGAGCACTGGAAGGTCACCACGACCAACGGCATCGCCTACTACTTCGGTCTCAACCGCGGACCCGGCTACACCAACCAGGACGAGACCGACTCCGCGTGGACCGTTCCGGTCTACGGGCCCCGACCCGGTGACCCGTGTTACGCCTCCAGCGGGTTCGCCGACTCCAAGTGCGACCAGGCATGGCGCTGGAACCTCGACTTCGTCGAAGACACGCACGGCAACGTCACGTCGTACTACTACACGCCGGAGACCAACTACTACGGCACCAACTTCAAGACCGTCGGGGTGCCGTACACCCGCGGCGGTGTGCTGGAACGCATCGACTACGGTCTGCGCAAGGTCAACGGCTCCATCTACGGTCAGGTGGCGCCGAACCAGGTCGTCTTCGACACGTCCGAGCGCTGCGTCCCGAAGGACGCGGTCACCTGTGACCCGTCGCAGTTCACTAAGGACAACGCCAAGCAGTGGCCCGACACCCCGCAGGACCAGGATTGCGACGCGGGTGCCACGTGCGACAACCACTCGCCGTCCTTCTGGTCGACCAAGCGCCTGAAGACGATCACCACCAGGTACGACCAGGGCGCGGGTCCGGTCAAGGTCGACCGATATGAGTTGGGGCACGAGTTCAAGGACATCGGTGACAAGGAGCTGTGGCTCCAGTCGATCACGCGCACCGGATTCGCCGCCGACGGCACCAGCCTGTCCACGCCGCCGATCACCTTCACCGGTCAGATGCTCGACAACAGGGTCAAGGGCTACAACAACATGCCCGCCCTGGCCCACTGGCGGGTCACGAACATCGCGACAGACACTGGCTCGTCCATCAACGTCTTCTACAGCCCCCCGGACTGCACAGCGACCACGGTGCCCACAGACCTCACCACGAACACGACACGCTGCTACCCCGTCTACTGGACCCTGCCGTTCAACCAGGACCCCATTCTCGACTACTTCCACAAGTACGTCGTCGACAAGGTCGAGGTCCAAGACCGCAATGGGCTGTCCCCGACGCAGATGACCAGCTACGCCTACCTCGACGGTGCGGCATGGCACTTCGACGACAACGAGCTGGTCAAGCCCGAGCACCGCACGTACGGCCAGTACCGCGGGTACGGCAAGGTCGAGACGCGGACGGGTAACACCGCGAACGCCTTCGACAACATTCCCGACCGCAGAACCCTGTCCCGTGCTACCTACTTCCAGGGCATGGAAGGCGATTCCCTGCCCAATGGCGGACATCGCACAGGCAAAGTCGTGCACAACTCCTTGGGCGAGTCGTACGAGGACAACAACCTGTACGCGGGAATCGCTTATGAGGTGGAGTCGTTCAACGGCGATGGTGGAACGAAGCTCTCGTCAGCCATCGTGGAACCGTTCGTTGTCGACACGACTGCTTCGCGTTCCAGAACCGACCTTCCCGCTCTGACCGCCAACATGGTCGCGCCCAGGAAGAACAGGACCATCGCTTCCCTGGCAGACGGTGGTACACGCACCAAGTCGGAAACCAGCCGTTACGACGACATCGGAAGAGCGGTCGCCAGAACTGATTCCGGCACAGGTGTTCCGGACGTCTGCACGACCATCCACTACGCCGACAACACGACTTCCTGGATCCGTGACCGGGTCAGCGAGGTCCTGAAGTCGGCGCAGGCCTGCCCGGCTCCCGGTGTCCTCACGGCACCGGTCCTCGGCGCCGTGAGGACCTACTACGACAACCAGTCCACGCTCGGTTCGGTGACCGGCCCCGGAGACTCGACCCGCATCGACACGGCGACCACGAACACCGGTGGCAGCCTTGCGTTCCAGACCACCGGCACCGCCGCCTTCGACATCTCAGGCCGCGAGATCTCGACCACGGACGCGCTCAACCGGACGTCCTCCGTCGCCTACACGCCCGCTGTCGGCGGGATTCTCGTCGGCGCCGTGGCGACCAACCCCAAGGGGCAGACGAGTCGAATCGACGTAGAACCCGCCCACGGCAAGACGGTCGCCTCGGTCGATGTCGGCGGCCGCCGCACCGACGTGCTCTACGACCCGCTCGGCAGGGTCGCCTCGGTGTGGGCACCCGGTCAGACGAAGGGCTTCACGGATCCGACCACCAAGTTCGAGTACCTCCTGCGCACTGACGGGCCATTGGCGGTGACCAGCAAGAGCCTCGTCGACTACGGCACCGGCACGAACTTCCTCGTCAAGGTGGAACTGTACGACGGCCTCGGGAAGCTCAGACAGACCCAGAGCGACGCCGCCGACGGCAGCGGACGAGTGGTCGCCGACGTCTTTTACGACTCGCACGGTTGGGTGCGCGCTAGCAACAACCGCTACCTGGCCACCGGCGCGCCCACGACCACGATGATCCAGGTGGCCGCCGCATCGATCGACGACCGCACCGTCAACGACTACGACGGATCCGGTCGCGTCGTCGTCGAGACCTCCTACCGCGGTCTGACCCCGACGTGGAACACCAAGACGGTTCACGGCGGCGACCGCACCACGGTGATTCCACCGCGTGGTGGCGTCACGACCACCACGGTCGCCGATGTGCTCGGCAGGTCGACCGAACTGCGCGAGTACACGTCCGCACCGACGGTCGACGGGAGCGTGGTCTCCGGCGGCAGCTACCAGGCATCGACCTTTCACTACAACACCGCAGGTCAACAAGACAAGATGACCGACTCGGTGGGCAACCAGTGGCTCTTCGGTTACGACTTCCTAGGGCGGAAGACAAGCCAGACCGACCCTGACTCCGGCGTGTCCGGCACGACGTACGACCTGGCGGGCCAAGTGGAGACGACCACCGATGCCAGGGGCACGACCTTGGCGTTCGAGTACGACGCACTCGGCCGCAAGACCACCGAGTACTTGGGGTCGAAGACGGGGACCAAGCTCGCCTCGTGGCTCTTCGACGGAGCCCAAAACGGTGTCGGCCTGCCCTACTACAGCACCCGGTACACACCGGAGGGCAACTACCTCAACGGGGTCAGTGTCTACGACGGCGCGGGCAAGCCGAACAAGCTCATCACGCAGATTCCTGCCGCGGAGAGTGGCCTGAACGCGTTGTACACGACGAAGTTCGGTTACACGTCCACAGGCCAACTCCGCTCGACCGAGCAACCGGCCGGTGGAGGCTTGAACGGTGAAGCCATCGGTATCACGTACAACAAGTACGGCTTGGCCACCACGAGCACCGGTTACAACGCCTACGTCACGGGGGCGTCGTACACGCCGTTCGGCGAGCCGTCCAGCTACACGCTGGGTGCGTCCAACAACACCTCGAGGCTGAGCTTCGACTACGACGCCCAGACCAGGCGGACCTCGAAGGTCACCTTCTCCACCCAGCAGGCCGACCCGCAGGTCGATGACACCCGATACAGCTACGACCCGGCGGGCAACCTCACGAAGGTGGTCAACACTCAGGGTGCCGAACGATTGGGTGTCGTGAGGACGCAGTGCTTCGGCTACGACACGTTGGACCGGTTGTCGGACGCCTGGACAGCGACCGACGGCTGCGCTGCGGCACCTGCGAACGGGACGAGCGGAGTGAACATCGGTGGCCCGACACCGTACTGGCTGTCGTGGACGTTCAAGCCCGGGGGGCTGCGCGCGGGCCAAGTCAGGCACGCGGTCCCCGGTGTGACCGGCGGGGACACCACGACCACGTACACCTACCCCGCGGCGGGGAGTCCGAAGCCGCACACCCTCAACGGCACCACGACATCGGGGCCCGCTGGCACGTCTAGCACCGGGTACGGCTACGACGAGGTGGGCAACACCACGAGCCGGACGCTGCCCACCGGAAACCAGACCTTGTCGTGGGACGTCGAAGGCCGACTCGCCTCCATCGTCGCCCCTTCGGGCACCACGAAATACGTCTACGACGCCGATGGCAGCCAACTGGTGCGCCGGGATCCGGGGAAGACGACGGTTTTCCTCCCCGGACAAGAACTGACTCGCGACACCACCACGGGGACAGTTGTCGGTACCCGGTACTACACGCACGACGGCGCCACGATCGCGATGCGTGTCGGCAACACCAACCCGAAGTTCGTGGTCTCGGATCAGCACGGCACCGCTCAGGTGCTCATCGACGCGGAGTCCCACGCGGTGACTCGGCGGACGATGGACCCCTACGGCAATCCCCTGGGGGCGGGTGAAGGTGGGGCGTGGCCGGGCGGCCGGGGGTTCCTCGACAAGCCCACCAGCACGGTCACCGGGCTGACAGACGTCGGTGCTCGGAAGTACGACACGACCACGGGGCGGTTCACCAGTGTGGACCCGCTCCTCGATCCGTCGAGCCCGGAGTCCTGGACCGGCTACACCTACGCGAACAACAACCCCACCACATTCGCCGACCCCACCGGGCTGTTCTGCGACGGCTGCGAGTACGCGGGTAGTGGCGACAACCACGGCGTTGGCTGTTCGCTGAACACCGACGGTGTCTGCGGTCCGGGCTATGCCGCGCCGCAGTACACGCAGGTCTACCAGGCGACCGTCAGCGTGATCACCGGGCAGAACGAGAATCCCGCCTTGCAGCCCGTGTACCACGAACGGCAGTTGCCGCTGTTCAGCCAGCTGAAAGCGCTCCAGCCCGCCGGTCACGGCTATGGTCCGGATGACTCTTATGGTGATGCCGTCAGCGATTGGGCAAAGAACATCTGCATGAATCCAGGTGGTGCCAACACCGAGTTCTGTGCGGGAGCCCGATCCGACGGATTGCTTGATCCGAACAATCCCAAGCTTCACGCGGCTATAGGCATTGCCGTTGCCGCTGCGGTCGTGGCGATGGTTGCGGTCGAATGTGTGGCATCCGTGGTTTGTGTGAATGTGATTTCGGGTGGACTTAATGCTCTCGATCCTGCGGCGGCCGCCATGACTGGTTCGGCTGGATCCGGAGTTGCTGTGGTGACGGCCGGAGTCGCTAAAGCGGCGGAAGTGAGAAGGATAATTGACGGCGTCATGGATGCGCCTAAGCTTCCTGATATTAAGCCGTATATTCCCGAAAGTTACGGCACTTTCGCCAAGTGGGGTGAAGAAATTTGGGGTAGTTCGCGTGGGAAGCGAGATCCGGCCGGGGCGGCGTACGACCTGATTGGTAAGCGGAATGGGGATGAACTTCGTGCGATCGGGCTGGACCTGGAGAGTGCGACGCTGCTGCGCAACTTCTACAGAACTGCTGCCAACGGTGGGCGGGGCACGAGCACTGCGCCGGCGCGCGAAAAGCTCATGAATGATATCATGGACAAATTGAGCAGGTAGTCAAAGGAGTGGAAATGGCCGAACTGGATGACCTTCCATCTTTTACCGTGACGACGTTCGAAAAAACTGGAAGCAAGGTCGTTTTCGAGCCGCTTGGCGTGCCCTATCATTTGGAGTACTCGGATATTCTCACGGTGCGAACCGCGGGTTTGCTCACGGGTGATGTCGATGTGGTTTATGGTGAGGGGCGCATCGTCGTGTGCTTTAATTCTGTGGATGAAGCTTTCGTGACAAACAAAGAGGGTCAAAGGATTGATGTCGGATAATGGCATCGAAGTCATCCTCGAAGGCCGGGCGTCAGATTTCCTGCCGTCCGGGTGAGATTTCGACTTGATCAGGAACCGGTCGCCTGTCGGCTGGAACCGCGGCCGCAGTGCCGGCCTGGGGACACCCACCACTTACCCGTCCGGTGGTACGAAGCCGCACACGCTCAGCGGAACGACGACCCACGTCTACGACGTCGATGGGAGCCGATTGCCGCGGCGAAGGATTCGGGCAAGCCCACCCTGTTCCGGCCTGGTCAGGAGTTGTTGCGTGACAACACCACCGGGTGGTTGTCGGGACCTGCTGCTGCACGTACGACGATCGCGACGAGGGTCTGCGACGCGAACCTCAAGTTCGTGATCTCCGACCGGCGCGGCACCGCCTGGATCCTGGTCAACGCGGAATCCCGTGCGATCACTCGTCGCGACCGCCTACTCCGATGGTTGTTCATAGCGTACGGCCCGCCCTGGGATGTGCTGATCGGATTATTCGTGATCTTCACAGCCACCTGGGGGTCGCTGTGGAGGTGCCGTGGCCGAGATTCGTGGCGGCCGCGGCCGGAATGACGGTCGGACTGCTGCTTGGTGGTCAGAGGATGTTCGGCCCGTTCCGCCTGCTACGCCTCGATACGGTCGTCCTGGTGGCCGCCGTTGGTGTGCTGTTGTCGATGTGGTGGGCGAGCGTCTGCATCGAGGCGATCCGACTGAGTCCCCCCGAGGGCGGGTGGGACAGGCTCGGGCGGGTCGCGGTCTGGGCGAAAGTGATGGCGGCTTCGCTGTTGTTGTCGGTCGCCACGTATGGAGAGCCCGGCAACACCCGCTGGGCCCTGGAGTAAGCGGAAGCAGTGGCGCTCACCGAACCGCGGCGCAGGAAGGACCCGATCCGCTATTCGTCGGAACTCGCGGTCGTTGATGAACCTGGCCACCGTGCGGCAGAGGTCGCGAAAGCGGCGTGCGTCGGTCAAGACCGCACGACGTGCGCTGAAGGTGCACGAGAAGCTGCTCGCCAACGAGTGCGAGTCGCACCTGCAGGATTACTGGATCACGCTGCTCGACCTCAATGAGTACAAGGCGTCCTGGGGAGAGTTCGCGTGGGCCAGGGTGTTGGTCAACTGCGCGGTGGAGATCGCCTGACAGCGGATGCCGGGGGAGACCTCGGCTACGCGTTGATGATTCGCGCGAGATCTACGCCAGCGGTCGGATGGAATCGGAGAACGGGCTGCTCGCGGATGTCTTCGCGGACCGAGGTGGCGGTGGGTGTCGACTTTCCCTCGGAGCGGGGTGGGGTTGTGATCTCGGCGAAGGTGTCCGCGACCCCGACCAGCGTGCTGGTCGACGTCGTGCGGTTCGCCTTGGAGCAGGCGAACATCGGCGGGTTCGACAACCCGCTGCTCAACGCCTTGGTCCAGGTGACGTACGAATGCGGTGGACGGCAGGTGCTCGGCCGCCCCGACCTGACGGACACCGCCCAGTTCGTGCGGGTCGCCATCGAGGCGATCGGCACCTGCGCCACGGAGATTCGTCGCCCGGACAGCGGGAAAGGATCCGCGCATTGGTCGCGGCGGTGGACCCGAAGGTGATCGGGTTCGGTGGTGTCGGCGCCTTCACCCTCGGCCTGACCTCCACCGAGCTCGGCGCCAAGGGTTTCGTCAACAAGGGCAACCTCTACAGCGGGATGACCGCGGAGTGCGTGAGGTATGCCAAAGCCGGGTCGCCGTTGACCTTCAGCGTCGAGTCGAGGACCGGGCGCGTGCTGTCCATCAACACCGCGGGTATGGATCCTTCGCTGCGCACGGAGATCGGCGGCATCCACCTGCGTTCCACGCTGGCCGACGTGCGGAAGGCTTTCGCAGGTTATGAGATCGAGGAGCACCTCGCCGCGGACTTCGGACAGGGTGGCAACGGTGTGATCGTCAACGGTCCGGGCGGATCGATCGGACTCACCCTCGCCGATGCCACGTCCGCCGACTACGCCTCCGGGCGCGCCGCGGTCAGCTTCCTCAACGGGGTTGGCGTGCCGGGGAACGCCCCGACCAACAGGGAGGACGGGTGCTGACACGCCGGTGAGGCAGTGTTACCCGCAGCCTGACTTGCGGCCAGTGGGTATAGCGAGGCATGGCTAGGAGAGGGTGGTGAGGAGTTTTGTGGTGCGGGTGATGCCCGGGTGGTGGTTGGTGGTTTGGTGTTGGGTCAGGGCTTGGGTTGCGTAGGTTTTTGCTTGGGTGTGGTTGGAGAGGGCGTGTTCTGTTTCTGCCAGGATTGTGGTTGATTTGGCTTGGAGGATTTTGTAGCCCAGGTCTTGGGACCTGTTGTGGGAGCGTTTTGCTTCCAGTAGGGCTGCCTCGTGTTCGCCTTGGGCCAGGTAGGCGTCTGCTAGGCCTACCTGGGCGTCTGTTAGGCCGTAGTGGTAGCAGGTGGGGGTTGTGGCCAGGGCTATGGCCTGTTGGTGGTGGGTTGTGGCTGTGTGCGGGTTTGCTGAAAGGGTGGCTATTCTGCCCAGGGCGTTGAGGATGTCCACCTTGTTGTTCTTGCGGCCCGCTGTGCGTACCAGGGTGAGGGCTTGGTTTCCTAGGGTGGTTGCTTGGGTGGTGTTGCCTTCTGTGCAGGCGATTTCCGCTAGTTTTGCCAAGGCTTGTGCCTCGCGGAAGCGGGAGCCTTGGGTTTTCGACAGGGACAGGGTTGTGGTGTAGAGCTTTTTCGCCTCTCTGGTGTTGCCCTGTAGCCAGTGGGCCCAGGCCAGGCCGGAGAGGGCGTCCAGTTCGTTGAGGGTGGAGTGGTGTTGTTTGGCCAGAGCCAGTGCCTCGGTGAAGTGGTGGATGGCTGTGTGGGGGTCGCCTGCTTCGCTGTGCATGTGAGCGACGATTCTCAGGGCGTGGATCATTCCTTCTGACGGGCCCTGGGTGCGCCACAGGGTGAGGGCCTGTTCGCCGTGGGTGCGGGCCTCGGTGGGGCGGCCTAGGCCAAGTAGGGCGTGGGCGGCGTTTCCCAAGGCTTTTGCCTCGCCCGCTTGCCAGTGGATGGTGTTGGCCAGGGTTGCGGCTTTTTTGCTGTAGGTGAGGAAGCGCTGGTCGTCGCAGAGGCTCCAGTGGACTGTGCCCAGGTTGAGGAGCATTGCCGATTGGGCCTGGTGGTTGGCTGCTTGTTCGGCGGCGGTCAGGCCGCCTTGGGCGAGGGCTTGCCACGTGGTGTTGTGGTAGGTGCGCGCTAGGAAGAAGCCGCGGGTCGCGTCGGCTAGGCGCCAGGCCACCGAGGGCATGTCGTGGGTGGGGGCGGTGGTGATGATCGCGCCCAGGTTGGGGAGTTCGGATTCCAGCCAGGTCCAGGCGTCCGACGTGGTGGGGAAGAGGGTGGGGTGGGGATCGTGCGGCAGCAGGGGGACGTGGGGGTAGAGGGCTTGAGCCGCCGATTCGGTCATGGTCGTGTGCCACTCGTAGAAGCGCTGGAGTGGTTCTGCCGTGTCCGTTGTGGACAGTTCGCGGGCGTAGAGGCGGACCAGGTCGTGCAGGCGGTAGCGTTGGGGGAGATGGGATTCCAGCAGGTTGAGGAGGGTCAGACCGTCCAAGAGGCGGGTGGTGTGGTCCTCTGGGGCGTTGAGGAGGGCGGCCACTGCCGCGGCGGTGAAGTCCGGGCCAGGGATGAGGCCCAGGTGGTGGAACAGGTGTTGTTCATCGGGGGGTAGTGCCTGGTAGGAAAGGCTGAAGGCTGGGCGGATGGCTGCTCGGGGGTCGCCGTCGACGGCTAGTGCCGTGAGGCGGTTGCCTTGGTGGAGGCTGGTGACTGCTGTGGCGAGGTCGTGTTTGGTGCGCACGCGGAGTTTTCCGGCCACCAGGCGCAGGGCCAGGGGGAGGCCGCCGCAGAGGCGGACGAGGGTGTCGGCGCTGGTCGGGTCGGCGGCGAGGCGGTCGGGGCCCAGGACGTTTTGCAGTAGCAGCAAGGATTCCGGTGCGTCCAGGGCTTGGAGGTGGAGGCTGTGGGCGTCGTCCACCGCTACCAGGCCGGTGAGTTGGTTGCGGCTCGTCACGAGGGTGAGGCACGACGCGCTGCCGGGTAGCAGGGGGCGGACCTGGTTGGCGGTGGCGGCGTTGTCCAGCAGCACGAGCAGGCGCTTGTCGGCGGTCACCGAGCGGTACAGCGTGCCCTTCTCCTCGGTGTCGGCGGGGATGCGGTTCGAGTCGACGCCCAGGGAACGCAGCAGCCTCGCCAGCACCGCGCCGGGGTCGGCTGGCGCCTGTTCGGCATCGAAGCCGTGGAGGTCCACGTAGAGCTGGCCGTCGGGGAAGCGATCCAGTGCGCGGTGGGTCCAGCGCACGGCGAACGCGGTCTTGCCCACTCCCGCCGTGCCGTGGATGACGGCCACCACCGTGCCGGGGCCCGCCGCCATCTCGTCCAACGCCGTCAGGTCGGCTTCCCGGCCGGCGAACGACGTCACGTCCGCGGGGAGTTGGCGGGGCACGGTCGTGGGTGGGGGAGCGGGGCGGAGTTGGGGCTCGTTGGCGAGGATCGTGGTGTGGAGCCGTTGCAGGGCCGGTCCTGGTTCGATGCCCAGTTCACGGTCGAGGCGGGTGCGGACCTCGCGGTAGCACTCCAGCGCGTCGGCCTGCCTGCCGACTCGGGACAGCGCGGTCATCAGCTGCTGCCAGAACCGTTCGCGGTACGGGTGTTGTGCCGTCAGCGCGGTGAGTTCGCCGATCACGTCGCCGTGGTGGCCCAAGGTGATCTCGAGGTCCGCGTGCCGTTCCAGCACCCGCAGCCGTTCTTCCTCCAGGCGCGGGACCTCGTCGCGCCGCAACGATTCCGACGGCACGCCCGCCAGCGCGGAGCCGCGCCACAACGCCAGCGCCTCACGGAGTCGAGCGCTCGCCTTTGCCGGGTCGAGGTGGCCTGCCTGCTCGGCGAGAGAACGGAAGCGGTGCAGGTCGACGTGGTCCGGTTCGACCTCCAGCCGGTACCCGTCCGACCCGGTCACGACCAGGCCGGGCGCGCCGAGTGTTTGGCGCAAGCGCATGACGTTGGTCTGCACGGTGGTTCGCGCGCGAGCGGGTGGCGCGTCGCCCCACAAGCGGTCGATCAGCTCGTCCCGCGAGACGGTGTGGTTGGCGCGCAACAACAACGTGGCCAACACGACTCGCGACTTGCCGCTGCGCACCGGGATCGAAGCCGTCCCGTGGACCGCTTCCAGCTCCCCGAGCAGCCGAAAACTCCAGCTTCCAAGCATGGTGTCCCCCGGCCGCCACGATACGCGGCGTCATCGGGATGTCAACAAGATGTCGCGGAGGTGTGAGCGCCTCCGGCCAGGCTGTCCGCGACCGGCGTGGCGGGAGGTCGCGCCGGTCCGAGTGAAAGGGAGGTGTCCCGTGGTCCGACTGATCGGGAAGCTCGGCGACCGGATGCTCGCGCGGGTCGTGCCGCAAGCCGTGGCCGCGGCCGCACCGCCGCCGGGGTGCTGGTGCGACCAGTGCACGGGGGCGTGGGCGTTCCGCTGTTGCAACATCAACGGGGTCGTGGTCTGCACGACCAAGTGCGTGTCCTGCTGATCCGACCGGAGGGTCGAGGTGGCGTCCCGGCGGACCGGGGCGCCACCTCGCGGACTGGAAGTGCGAGGTTTCGCGGTGACGTACCTGGTCGTCGGTGTGGTGCTGCTCTGTGTCCTGTGCCTGCTCGACCTGCTGCTGACGTTGGGGGTGATCAGACGGCTGCGGGAGCACGAGGCCCGGTTGGAGGGAGCCGCCCCGCTCGACAACGTGGCCAGCTCGCTGGTGCCGGGGTCCCGGCCCGAGCCGTTCGCCGCGACGGCGACGGACGGCGTCCTGGTGACGGACGACGACCTGGTCGACGGCACGGTCGTGGCGTTCATGTCGCCGCACTGCAAGCCGTGCGTGTCGAACCTGCCGTCCTTCATCGAGTCCGCCGGCGTGCTGCGGGACGACCGGCGCGCGGTGGTGACGGTACTGATGGGCGAGGAGGTCGAGGCACGCCCCATGGCCGCTCGGCTGGAACCCGTGGCGCGGGTCGTGGTCGAGCCGTTCGACGGGCCGTTGGCCACGGCCTTCAAGGTGACGGCGCTGCCGGTCACCTTCGTGCTCAAGGGGGACGCGACGGTGGCCGCGACCTCCTACGAGATCGGCGAGCTGGTCGGTCGGATGGCGGCGGTCGTCAGGTGAGGCCGCGGGTGCGGGGAGTGGCCGAGGCGATCGGCCTGGCGTGGCGGGCGGCGCCCCGGCTGTTCGCCGTCCACCTGCCCCTGACGGTTCTTGGCGCCGCGGTCCCGGTGGCCACGGCGTGGCTGGTCAAGCTCGTCCTGGACTCCCTGCAACGCGGTGCGCCGCTGCCCGTGTTGCTGACCCTGGTCGGGGGACTGGCGGTGGTGGGGGTCGTCGCCGGTGTCGTGCCGCAGGTGACCGAGTACGTGCGGGCCGAGACGGACCGCCGGATCACGCTGGTGAGCGAGGACCGGCTGTACGCGGCGACCGAGCGGTTCGTCGGGCTCGGCCGGTACGAGGACCCCGAGTTCCAGGACAGGTTGCGGCTGGCGCAGGAGTCCGGGCGGTCGGCGCCGAGCAACGTCGTCAACGGGTTCGTCGGGGCCGGTCGGGCGCTGGTGACGATCGTGGGGTTCGTCGGGTCGCTGGCGGTGCTGGACCCGGTGATCACCGCGGCGGTGCTGCTCGCGGGCGTGCCCGCGGTGCTGGCCGAACGCGCGCTCGCCCGCGGGCGTGCCGCGGTGTTCCTGGAGACGAGCCCGTCCGTGCGCCGCGAGCTGTTCTACGCCCGGCTGCTCACCGACACCCGTGCCGCCAAGGAGGTGCGGCTGTTCGGGATCGGCGGGTTCTTCCGGCAGCGGATGCTGCGCGAGCGGACGGCCGCCAACGCCGCGGAACGCCGGATGGACCGGCGCGAGCTGCGCGTGCAGGGCGGGTTGTCGTTGCTGTCCGCCGTGGTGGCGGGCGGGGGTTTCGCGGTGGCGGTCGTGTCGGCCGGCCGTGGCCAGCTCGGTCTTGGTGACGTGTCGATGTTCATCGCGGCCGTGGCGGGCGTGCAGGCCTCGCTGTCGACGCTGGTCGGCTCCTACTCGGTGGCCAGCCGGTCGTTGCTGCTGTTCGACCACTACCTGGCGCTGGTCGACGCCGAGCCGGAACTGCCGGTCGCGGCGGATCCGGTGGCGCTGGCGGAACCGCGCGGCGGCATCGAGCTGCGTGACGTGTGGTTCCGTTACTCGCCCGACCACCCCTGGGTGCTGCGCGGGGTGAACCTGGTGATCCCGGCGGGGCAAGCGCTGGCGATCGTCGGGCGCAACGGCGCGGGCAAGAGCACCATCGTGAAGCTGCTGTGCCGGTTCTACGACCCGACGCGCGGGGCGGTGCTGTGGAACGGCGTGGACCTGCGGGACGTCGCGCCCGCCGACCTGCGGGCCCGGATCGGCGCGGTGTTCCAGGACTTCATGGAGTACGACCTGACCGCGGCGGAGAACATCGCCGTCGGTGACGTCGACCGGCGCGGGGAGCGCGGGGAGCTGGAGGCCGCCGGGCGGCTGGCGGGCGTGCACGAGATGGTGGCGGGTCTGCCGCGCGGGTACGACACGCTGCTGAGCCGGACGTTCGCCGCCGCCTCGGAGGAGTCGGCCGCGATGGCGTGGCTGACCGACGACGAGTCCCCCGAGGTCGGGGTCGCGCTGTCGACCGGGCAGTGGCAGCGGCTCGCGTTGGCGCGCGGGCTGTTCCGCGGCCGTCGGGACCTGCTCATCCTCGACGAGCCGAGCTCCGGCCTCGACCCCGAGGCCGAGCACGAGGTGCACCGGACGCTGCGCTCGCACGCCGAGGGCACGACCAGGGTGCTGATCTCACACCGGCTCGGGGCCACGAGGGACGCCGACCACGTGGTCGTGCTCGACGAGGGTCGGGTGGCCGAGCGGGGCACGCACGCCGAGCTGGTGGCCGCGGGCGGGGAGTACGCCCGGCTGTTCGCGTTGCAGGCCGACGGGTATCGGGAAACGTCCGCGATCGGGTGAAAGGGGTATCGAATGTCCTCTGTGGACATTTCCTGCCGTTGTGTTCTGGTGCTGGTGTTCCTCGCCTCCGTCAACGGGAAGCGGGAGAACTTCGGCGGGTTCGTGGCCGCGATCCGCCTGCTCCACCTGGTGCCGGAGCGGTGGCCACGGACGGTCGCGCGGGTCGTCGTCGGCGCGGAAGTCGTGGCCGCTGGGCTGCTCCTGCTGCCGTCCGGGGTCGCCGCCGCCGGGTTCGCGCTGGTGATCCTGCTGTGCGCGGTGTTCGCCGTGGTGATCGAGGTGTCGGTGCGCAAGGACCTCCGGGTGGCCTGTCCGTGTTTCGGCGGGTCGGCGGATCTCTTGAACCGCAGGCACTTGCTGCGCGACGGGGTGCTCGTGGTGGTCGCCGTCGTGGGACTGGTCGGGGTCGACACGGGACGGCCGGGGTTCGTGGAGGTCCTGATCGGGGTGGTGGTGGCCGTGTTCGTCGCCGCGCTGGTGATCAGGTTCGACGACGTCGCCGAGGTGCTGGTTCCGCGGACGGCGGTGCGGCGGTGATCGTCGCGGTGGTGCTGGTGGTGGCGTGCGTGGTCGGACTGGTGGCGTTGAGGCGGCGGTTCCTGGTGGTCGGGGTGACCGGTCCGAGCATGCGGCCCGCGCTGTCGGAGGGCGATCGGGTGCTGGTGCGGCGGTGTTCGGTCGAGTCGGTGCGGCGGGGGGACGTCGTGGTGCTGCTGGGGCCTCGGATGCCTGGTCACGGGCTCAGCCCGGCCGAGTTCCTCTCCGGCGCGACGAACGACGAACGGCGGCTGATGATCAAGCGGGTCGTGGCGCTGCCGGGTGATCCGGTGGCGGACGGGTCGGGGGTGCTGCTCGCCGACGAGATCGTCGTGACCGGGGACAACGCCGGGATGAGCTTCGACTCGCGGCAGGCAGGGCCGTTCGACGCGGGCGGGGTGCGCGGGGTGGTCGTGCGCAGGATCGGCTGGTCGTGCGACGACCGCCGAGCCGGGTCCCTCATCGGCGGACCCACTCGTGGAAGGCGGTCGGGTCGACGTTGGCGCCGCAGACGACCGTGACGACGTGGCGGCCCGCGAAGCGGGCCGGGTCCTCCAGGATCGCGGCCACGCCCAGCGCGGCCGAGGGTTCGACGACCAGGCCCGCGTGCTCCAGCAGCAGGCGCATGGCCGTGGTGATCGAGGACTCGCGGACCAGGACGGCGTCGTCGGCGACGGCCAGGAGGTCGGTCAGGACCTCGGGGATGGGGTGGCGGCCCGCCACGCCGTCGGCGATGGTGTCGGTCGAGTCGGTGGTGACGACTCGGCGCGCGCGCCACGAGAGGGTGAGGGCTGGCGCGCCCGCGGGTTGGACGCAGACCACCTCGACGGCGGGCGTCAGGGTTTTCAGGACGTGGCCGATGCCGGTGGCCATGGCGCCGCCGCCCAGGGCGATCAGGACGGTGTCGAACGCGGGCGTCGCGGCGGCCAGTTCCAGCCCGATGGTGGCCGCGCCCTCGCAGGTCTCGACGTCGAGGCTGTCCTCCACCAGGCGGACGCCCCGCTCGTGCGCGATCCGCGACGCCAGGTCGCGGGCCGTCTCGATGTCGCCGTCGACGAGGACCAGTTCCGCGCCCAGCGCGCGGATCCGGTCCAGTTTGGTGGTGGGCGCCCGCTCCGACGCCACGACCGTCACGGCCAGGCCGCGGCGGCCGCCGGACCACGCCAGGGCCTGGCCCAGGTTGCCCGCGCTGGCGCACACGACGGCGGTCTCACCGCGGTCGACCAGGGTGCTCGTCACGAGTTCCGTGCCCCGCGCCTTGAAGCTGCGGACCGGGTTCGCCGTCTCCAGCTTGACGCTGACGGCACACCCCAGTTCGCGTCCCAGCGAGTCGCACGGGGTGAGCGGGGTGTCGAGGAACCTCGGGTCGATCACGGCGCGGGCGGCGCGGATCCGGTCGAGGTCGAGGCGCGTCCTGGGCACGCGGGCAGCCTACGGGCGGACCGGTTCGGGGAGTTCCGCGGTGATCTTCACGAGCAGGGCGTGCAGGGTGGCGCGCTCGGCTTCGTCCAGCGGGGCCAGGATCGTCCGTTCGACGGCGGTCATCGCGGTGTCGAAACCGGAGATGAGCTCGGCGCCCGCCGGGGTCGCGTGGACGCGTTTGCTGCGTTCGTCACCGGGTTCCGTGCGGCGCTCGACGAGTCCTCGGCGTTCGAGGCCTTGGAGGAGGCTGGAGACGCTCGCGGGGCTCGTGCGGCTCACACGCGCGATGTCGCGCTGGATCGCGCCGGGGTTCCGGACGAGGTAGCCGAGCACGAAGCTCTGCTCGTGGCTGAGGTCGCGTTCGCGGATCCAGTCCTCGCCCGCCTTCCGCTGGGCCCACATGATCCAGCGGAGCAGGCCCAGGCTGGTGCCGGGTTCGGCGTCGTCCATGATGAGAACGCTAACTGTTAGATATCTAACTGTCAACGGCCACCTTTACCGTGGTCGGCCGCTGATCTAGTCTCAGTGTGACTAGCGGAGGTGGCACCGTGACGCTCACCGACCACGCCCCGATCGGCACGGTCGTGCACGAGGACGACCGGGTTCTCTGCCACCTGTGCGGCCGCTGGTTCAAGTCCGTCCTGGCCCACCTGCGCGCCCACGGCCTGGACGACCTCGCCTACCGCGAGGCGTTCGGGCTGGAGCGGAACGCGCCGCTGGAGGGCGTGACCACCCGTCGGCGTCGGGCCGACTCGCTGCGCCGCCGCCGGGCGACCGACCCCGTGGTCCGGGCGTGGTGCGAGCAGGGCGAGCAGCGGGCCCGCTCCGGCGCGCTGACCGAGGCCGCCGCCCGTGCCGCGCGCGGCCGCAAGCACCCCGAGCAGCGGCGGCGCAAGACGTTGCGGGCGCTCGCCGCGATCTCCCCCGAGGCCCGCGCCGACGGCGTCCGGCGGCACGCCCTCCTCCGGCTGCGGACCGTCGCGGCCAAGGCCGCCGCCGAACTCGGGTTCCCGGACGTCGGCGCGCTGGTCGTCGACCGGGTCCTGGCGGGGCACAGCCTGGCCGCGATCAGCCGGGAGGCGGGGTTGCACAAGGACTGGCTGTCCCGGCACCTCAGGGCCGTGGACCCCGCGACCGCCGACGCCATCGCCGACCACGCCCGCGTCGCGCGGCTCGACGCCCCGTGGTTGCCGGTCCTCGCCGACCTCGGGTTCACGACCGTGCCGGACTACCTGCGCGACCGGCACGGCGACCGGGCCCTGTCGGTGCAGGCCATCGCGGCGGAGACCGGGCTGAGCCGCACCTCCGTGCGCACGGCGCTGGCTCGGCACGGCCTCGACCACGTCTCCCACGCGACCTCGCGCCGCCACGTCCAGGACCGCGCGGACGAGGTGGCGACGCGGTTCGGGTTCCCGGACGTCGCCGCCTACCTCGCCGACCGCCGTGCGGCGGGCCTGAGCTGGAAGGTGATCGCGGCCGAGTGCGGGCGGTCGCAGTCGTGGGTCCGCAGGCGGGCCGGGCTGATCCGCTGAGCGGGGTAACACGGCCCCTCCGAGCGTCGATGGATTCGTAGGCGTTAGGGGGGAGGTCCCCGTGGCGAACGTGTTCGTCAGCCACGCGGGCGAGGACCTGCGGGTGGCGGCCGAGGTGCGGGAGTGGCTCGTCGCGGACGGGCACCGGGTGTTCCTCGACCGGGACCTGCGGGACGGCATCGCGGTCGGCGAGGAGTGGGAGAAGCGGCTGCACGAGCGGCTGCGGTGGGCCGACGCCGTGGTCTGCGTCGTCACCGAGGCCTACGTGAAGTCCGCCTGGTGCGCGGCGGAAGTCGGGATCGCCCGGTCACGGGGGAGCAGGCTGCTTCCGCTGCACGCCGAGGCCGGGGTGGAGCACCCGCTGCTCACGTCGGTGCAGCACGCGGACCTGGCCCCGGATCCCGCCGCCGCCAGGCAGGCGTTGGCCGCGGCGCTCGGACGCGTCGACCGGACCGGCGGGCTCGGCTGGGTCGACGGCCGGTCGCCGTTCCCCGGCCTGCGGGCGTTCGAGGCGGACCTGCACCAGGCGTTCTTCGGCCGCGACGAGGACGTCGAGGCGCTGGCCGGGCTGCTCCGCTCACCCGCCGAGCGGGCGGACAACGCGCTGCTGCTGGTCGTCGGACCGTCCGGCTGCGGCAAGTCGTCGCTCGTCCGGGCGGGGCTGCTGCCCAGGATGGCCGACGAGCCCGGCGTGTGGACGGTGGCCGCGTTCACGCCCGGCGTGGACCCTCGGGCGGCCCTGGCGCGGGAACTCGCCGCCGCGGGCGGCCGGGACCTCGCCGGGATCCGGGACGACCTGGAGCGCGGTCGGATCGTCGAGGTCGTGGACGACCTCCTCCAGGCGAAGCACGGCAGGCGGTTGCTGGTCGTCATCGACCAGTTCGAGGAACTGCTGACCCAGACGCCACCCGAGCACCTCGCCCTGTTCGCGGCGCTGCTCCGGACCGCGCTGGGCGGGCCGGTGGACGTCGTGGCCACCCTGCGGCCGGAGTTCCTGGACCGGCTGCTGCTCGAACCCGACCTCGGGTCGCTGCCGGTGCGTACGCACGTGCTGCGGCCGTTGCGCCGGGAGACCCTGCGGACGGTCGTGGAGGGGCCCGCGCGGCTGGCCGGGATCGAGGTGTCCGACGAGCTGGTCGCCCGGCTGGTCGAGGACACCGACAGCGGGGAAGCGTTGCCGCTGCTGGCTTTCACGCTCGCGCAGCTGGCCGAGGGCGTGGGGGTCGGCGGGGAGCTGTCGACGGCGCGCTACGACGCGCTCGACGGTGTTCGGGGGGCGTTGATCCGGCAGGCCGACGCCGCTCTCGCCGAGGCGATCGCCGCAGGCGGACGGGGCCGGGACGACGTGCTCGCCGGTCTGCTGCGGGTCGTGACGGTCGACGAGCAGGACCACCCCACCCGGTGGCACGTCAAACGGGCCGACCTCCCGGAGCCGGTCGTGGCCGAGTTGGACGCGTTCGTCGCGCGCAGGCTGCTGACGATCGACACCGTCGACGGCGAGGCCGTGATCGGCGCGTCGCACGAGATGTTCTTCACCGCGTGGCCACCGCTCGCCGAGGCGATCACGAAGACCTCGTCCGCTCTCCGCGCCCGCCGCTCGGTCGAGGAGGCCGCGACGGGGTGGCGCGCGGCCGACCGGAGCGCGGAAGCCTTGTGGGAGCGGGGAAGGCTCAACGCCGCGATCACCGCGACGGGCGTGCGGGTCCGGGGTCGCGCGGTCGTCGACGGGCTGGTGGACCTCGGCCCGGACGCCCGCGACTTCCTCGTCGCGAGCGTCCGCCACGACCGGTCGCGGCGGCGCAGGATCGTCGTCGCGACCTCGGCGCTGCTGGTGCTCGCCCTGGTGGCGGGGCTCGTGGCGTTCGTGCAGCAGCGGAGCGCGGCCGACCAGGAGGCGCGAGCCCGTGAACAGGCCTTGCTGGTCACGACCCGGCAGCTCGTGGCGAAAGCCGAGGCCGCGCTGGACACGGACCCCCGCACGGCGGTGCGGCTGAGCGTCGCCGCCCACCGGATCCACCCCGACGCCGAGACCTACGCGTCGGTGCAGAGTGCGCTCGCCACCACGCCGTACGCGGGCCAGTTGATCGGGGTGACCAGCCGGATCAACTCGCTCGCCTACTCGTCGAACGGCCGGTACCTGGCGGTCGGGTCCGTGTCCGGCGCGATCGTGCTGTGGGACTTGGCCGACCCGCTACGCCCTCGACGGGTCGGTGAGCCGTTCATCGCGTTCGACCACTCGGTGACGGTGGCGTTCGCGGCGAAGGACAGCAGGCTGGTGACCGCGGGCTCCGGCGGCGAGGTCGTGGTGTGGGACCTGACCGACCCGGCGCGTCCCGCTCGGACGGGCACGCCGGTCGTGGGGCAGAAGGAGACCACGGGGGAGTCGTGGTTCTTCCCGGACGGAACCGTCCTCGCCACGTCGAGGAAGGACGTTCCGGGGATCCAGCTGTGGGACGTCACCGATCCCGCGGTGATCCGCCCGATCGGGGCTCCGATCGAGGGCGACCCGACCGGGGTCGGAGCCCTCGCGTTCTCCGCGGACGGCGGGGTCATGGCCGTGGCGCCGAACACCCACCTGGCCCCGGTTGTCCTCTGGGACGTCCACGACCGCGCCGCGCCCCGATTGCTCTCCCGAGTCGCGCCCGACCCGGCGGACATCGTGGACTCCCTTTCGTTCTCGGCGGACGGCACGGTGCTCGCCGTCGGCGGGCAGTTCCGCGGCACCGGGCTGTGGGACGTGAGCGATCCGGCCAACCCCCGTGCCGCCCCCGAGCCGATCGAGGTCCGCCTCGGGTCGAGGGTCGTCTTCTCGACCCGAGGTCGGACGCTGGCCGCGACCGGTGGCCGGGACATCGGGGTGCTGCTGTGGGACGTCTCCCGGCTGACCGCGCCGACCCGGACCGATCGGCTGGTCGCCGGGGAGAACGACTTGATCGTGGCGTTCTCCCCGAATGGTCGGATGCTCGCGACCGGCAGCGAGGACGGCCGGATCACCCTGTGGAACCCGGAACGCGCGGGCCGTCCCCGCTCGCTGGGGCCGCCGTTCGTCGGGCACGACGGTGATCTGCGACAGGTTTACGACCTGGCGATGAGCGAGGACGGCACGCTGGTCGCGACGGCGGGGCAGGACACGACCGTCGCCCTGTGGGACACCAGGGATCCCGCGCGTCCACGGCGGCTCGACACCCTCACCGGGCACCACGGCGAAGGCGTCGACGCCGTCGGGTTCTCGCCCGACGGGCGGATCCTGGCCACCGGTGACGGCGAGGGAACGGTGATCCTGTGGGACCTGACCGACCGCGACCACCCGCGCGCGCTGGGATCACCGCTCACCGGGTCGACGAACATCGTCCGGTCGCTCGTGTTCACCGCGGACGGCAAGACCCTCGTCGTCGGCGGTGACCAGGCCACGATCTTCTGGGACGTCCGGCAGCCCACCAACCCCGGCAAGATCGCCCAGGTGCTGGAGCGGGAGCGCGTGCTGGGGATCTGGCGGGTGCGGGACGGCCGCGTGCTCGGTCTCGTCGTGGGGTCCGGGACGTACTCGAGCCCCTCTTCCATCGCCCCGCCGACCGTGGTGACCACGACCGGGTCCGGAGGGCACGCGGAGGCCGGAAGCGCCAAGGCGCCGGAAGGAGGGCCGGGGGACCGGACCGGCACCCGCCTGTGGGACATCACGGACCCGGCGCACCCCCACCAGCTGGGTTCCGGGCTCGTCGGCCACGAGCATGACGTGTGGACCGCGGCGCTGTCCCCGGCGGGCGACCTGCTGGCCACCGGCGACGGCGAGGGCGCGGTCATCCTCTGGGACGTCGAGGATCCCGAGCACGCCCGACGGCTCGGCGACCCGCTCCACCCGCACGGCAGCACCTCCTCGGTGAGCGTGGCGTTCGCGCCGACGACGGACCTCATGGTGACCGGCGGCATCGACCAGAACGCCTACCTGTGGGACCTCGGCAGCCGGATCCTGCCCCGCAAGTTCGGCACCTCGCTGGCCGACAACCTCGACGACATCAGCCACCTGGTGTTCTCCGCGAACGGCGAACTCCTGGCCACCGCGGGCAGTCAGGGCGACGTCGTCCTGTGGGACATGCGCCCCACCTACGACCTGCGCGGCCACCTGGACGAGACCGCCTGCGAGGTCACCGACGGCGGCCTCGACCGCGACCAGTGGACCCGCTACCTGCCCGACCTGGAGTACCGGGACACCTGCGCCGGTCGTTAGGGTCGCGGTGTGGACCTGACCGCGCGGTACCGGAAAGCGCTGCGGCAAGCGGACTTCGGACGGCTGGACGCCGCCGAGGCCACGCTGCGGGAGGTGCTGGCGGCCGGACCGGAGGCCACGACGCGCGTTCGGGCTCTCGTGGTGCTCGGGGACCTGCTGTGCGGGACCGGCCGGGCCGCGGAAGCGTTGCCGCTGCTGGAGGAGGCGCTCGCCGGACCGGTGGAGGACGACCTGCTCGACGTCGAACTCGACCGGGCCCGCACCCTGCTGGCACGTCACGGCTGAGCGACGTCGGTGCAGGTGACGTCGGCGTCCGGCAGGTGGCCGGTGGTGAGGAAGTCGACGGTCGCGCCGTCCGCGCAGGCGGAACCGGCGTGGTGGACGTAGTGGCCGCCGTTGTCGACGCCGACGAACGCGGCGCGCTTGCCCAACGCCTTGCGCAGACCGAGTCCCGCGTCCCACGGCGTGGCGTTGTCGCGCTTGTTCTGCAGGATCAGCGTGGTGCGCGGGCCGTTGTCGGTGACGGTGACGGGCGCCTCGACGGGCGGGGTCGGCCAGAAGGCGCACGCCCAGACGTCGGCGGGCATCCCGGCGGTCAGCGGCCACTTCGCGCGGTCGGCGGCGGTGCGGGTGGCGTAGTCGGCGAGGTCGCGCGACCAGGCCACGTCACCGCAGTCCAGCGCGAGGAACATCGTGGCCTGGTTGTCGGCGGGAACGCCCGGCGTGGCGGGGTTCTCGGCGAACACCTGCTCCAGCACCTCGCCGTCGGCGTCGGTGGGGCGGCCGTCGGCCAGGTCCGCCGCGGCCTTCCAGAACTGGGCCAGCACGGGCAGGGTCTCGTTGTGCAGCATCAGGCTGTGGGTGACGTTGCGCAGCAGCGCGCCGGTCAACGCCGTGCCCGCGATCGGCGCGGGCGTGCGGTCGAGGCGGTCGGCGAGCGCCAGGTAGGTGCGGGTGACCTCGTCGACCGTGCCGCCCAGGCCGAGGACGCCGTTCTGCGCCGCGGCGACCCGTGCCGCGTCGGGGAACCGCTCGGCCACGCCCTTGCCCCACTGGCCCACGGACTCGGCCCAGACCTTGGTGGGGTCGACGTTGCCCTCCAGGACCATCCGGTCGACCCGGTCGGGGAACAGCGAGCCGAAGACCGTGCCGAGGTAGGTGCCGTAGGACTGGCCCCAGTACGAGACCTTCTCCTCGCCGAGCGCCTGCCGGACGCGGTCCAGGTCGCGGGCGGTGTTGGCGGTGGTGAAGTGCCGCAGGCGGTCGGCGATGCCGGAGCACTGCCGGGCCTGCGCGCGGCCGAGGTCGACGTTCGCCGCGGTGGAGCCGTCGGCGGAGGGGTAGGGGAACAGCCCGACCACGCTGGGGTCCGCGAGGCCGCAGCTCTGCGGGGTGCTGTGCGCGACGCCGCGCGGGTCGAAGCCGATCAGGTCGTAGCCCTCCAGCACGGACGCGGGCAGGGTGCGGGCGAAGTCGCCGGGGGTGTCGAGGCCCGGCAGGCCCGGCCCGCCGGGGTTGACCAGCAGGACGCCGTGCCGCTTGTCCGGCTTGGTGCTGGGCAGCCGGGAGATCGCCACGTCGATCTTCGGGCCGTCGGGCTGGTGGTAGTCCAGCGGGACCTGCACCGTGGCGCAGGTCAGCCGAGGGTCGCGGGTCGTCGCCGCGCTCACCTCCGGGCACTGGCCCCACGACAGGCTCGGCGCGACGGCGCTCGCGGGAGCGGGCATCGACTCCTCGTCGGCGTCGCACGCCGAGACCCCGGCCAGCGCCACGGCCACGAGTGCCGCCGCGACCTTCGGGAAGGCGCGATTTCGCTTGCCGTACCTGGATTTCACCGGTCGTTCCTCCGCTTTCGCCGTTGTCGATCAGGTCGAAGGCGAAGGTAGTGGCGGAGACCGGTCCGGCACGTCCCCTCGGTGGGGACAATCGCGGGTAGCTCGCTCGGGTGATGGGGCTCAGTCGACGCGCGGGAGGTCGAGGTGCACGGTCAGGCCGCCGTGCGGGTTGGGGTCGAGTTCCAGGGTGCCGCCGTGCGCCCTGGCCACGCCGGAGACGATCGCCAGGCCCAGGCCGTGGCCCGACCCGCGGGTGAGGCCGCGGCCCGCGGCCCGGACGAACGGCTCGGTCAACGACTCCACGGCCGCGGGCGACACGGTCGGGCCGGTGTTGGTCACGGTGACCCGCGCGGTGGTGTCGCGAGTGGACAGTCGCACGGTCGCGGTGCCGCCGGGTCGGTTGTGCCGCACGGCGTTGCGCACCAGGTTGGAGATGGCCTGGCGGACGAGCACCGCGTCGGCGGGCGCGGTGGCCGTGCCGGTCGGACGGACCAGCGCCACGCGCACGGACGTCGCCTCGGCGCTGAGGTCGCGCACCACGGCGTCGGCGATCTCCGTCAGGTCGACCGGCTCGTGGGTGAGCGGCCCGCTGTCGAGGTCCGCCAGGTCCAGCAGCGCGTCCACGGTCTCGATGCTCGACCGGTTCACCTCCCGCACGCGTTCGACCAGCGCGCGCAGCTCGTCGGCGTCGGGGCCTGGGCCCGCGAGGGTCACGTCGATCATCGTCTTGGTGGTGGCCAACGGGGTGCGCAGTTCGTGGGACGCGTTCGCGGCGAAGCGGCGGTGCGCCGCGAACGAGCGCTCCAGGGAGGCGAGCATCCGGTCGAACGTGTCGGAGAGGTCGCGGATCTCGTCCTTCGGGCCCGCCAGCCCCACGCGGTGGTCGAGGGTGCCGGTCGCCGCGCGGGTGGCGGCGGCGTTGATGACCGCGAGGGGTTTGATGATCCGGCCCGCGACGATCCAGCCGACGACGCCGCTGAGCACTGTCAGCACCACCAGTCCCACCAAGGAGACCACCAGCAGCAGCGAGAGGAACTCGGTGGGGCTGGCGATCGACATCGACTCGGGCCGCGTTGACCCCCAGACCGGCTGGGCCGCGGACGTGGGTTCGTCGACGACCAGGTAGCTCGGCACGAACCGCATGAAGAGGTAGACGACCGCGACGAAGACCGCGCCGCAGCCGGTGACCACGCCCGCGTAGCTCAGCGTCAGCCGGACGCGGATCGGCAGCCCCGCGCCGCGCGCCCGCACGTCAGGCCCCGAACCGGTAGCCGACACCGGACACCGTCTGGATGACCTGCGGCTCGCCCAAGCGCTTGCGGAGGTTCGAGATCGTCACCCGCGTGGTGTTGGTGAACGGGTCGGCGTTGGCGTCCCACGCCTTCTCCAGCAGCACCTCCGCGCTCATCACCCCGCCCTCGGCGTTCATCAGCACCTGGAGGACGGCGAACTCCTTGCGGCTCAACCGGACCAGGCGGCCGTCGCGGTAGACCTCGCGGCGGAACGCGTCCAGCTTCACGCCGTGGGACTCCACCACGGGCGGCCGGGCGGGCTGGGTGCGGCGTTCGAGCGCGCGCAGCCGGGCGACCAGTTCCGGGAACTCGAAGGGTTTCATCAGGTAGTCGTCCGCGCCGAGCTCGAAGCCCGCCACGCGCTCGCCGAGCGTGCGGGCCGCGGTGAGCATCAGCACCCGCACGCTCGGGTGGTCGGCCGCGATCCGGGCGCACACCTCGTCGCCGTGGACGCCCGGCAGGTCGCGGTCGAGCACGACGACGTCGTAGTCGTTGACGGAGACCGATTCCAGAGCCGCCGCGCCGTCGTGGACGACGTCGGCGGCGATGGTCTCGCGGCGCAGCCCGACGCGGATGGCGTCGGCGAGGTACGGCTCGTCTTCGACGATCAGGACGCGCATGCGGGGCTCCTCTGCCTGCTCCGGGACTCCCGCAGGCAACCACACCGGCTGTTTCGGACTCATAAGCGTTTTCCTGAACGTCCGGGGAACGCGCCGACCGGTCGACTCCTCGGTGTCCGCGGCGGAACCGTCGCGGCCCGCACACCGGAGGAGCCATCCCATGGCCACGCGCTGGACCACCACCCTCGCCGCCGTCGCGGCGGTACCCCTGCTCGTCGCGCTGCTGGGGGCGTGCGGCGGGGGCGACACGGCGACCAAGAGCCCCGCGCCCAGCACGTCCGCGTCGTCGGGGAAGAAGTCGTTCGAGTCGTTCGACGAGTTCCAGCTGGCGTTCGCGAGCTGCATGCGCGAGCACGGCGTCGCCATGTCCGACCCGTCCGGCGACGGCGGCGTCCAGCTCGACGCCGGGGGCGACATGGCCGCGTTCGAGGCGGCGTCGACCGCGTGCCGGGACCAGCTGGGCACCCCGCCCGCGCCGGAGGGGGCGGGCACGCCGAAGTCGGACGAGGAGCTGCTGGCCGACCAGCTGAAGATCGCCAAGTGCCTGCGCGAGCACGGTGTGGACGTCGCGGACCCCAAGTCCGGCTCGACGATCGAGATCCCGCCGGCCGTGCCCGAGGACGTCCTCACGACCTGCGCGCCCAACGGCGTCGTGGGCCGCGCCGGGGGCAAGTGATGACGGAGGAGCCGAAGCGGTCCCGGCGGCGGTTCGTGGTCGGCCTCGCCGCGGCCGTCGTCGTGGCCGCGGTCGGGTCGGGCGTCGGGATCGCGATGGTCCGGTCCGACGACCGCGGGCCCGGCCCCGCGCAGGCGTTCCGCGGCGCCACCGACGAGGTCGTGCGGGGTGACCTCGCGAGCACCACGAGCACGTCCGGGACGCTGCGGTTCGCCGACGCGCGCACGATCCAGTCCGGGCGCGGAGGCGTCGTCACGGAGGTGCCGACGCCCGGCGCGGTCGTGGCCCCCGGCGGGAAGCTCTACGCCGTCGACAACGTCCCGGTGTTCCTGCTGCGCGGCGGCGTGCCCGCGTGGCGGGACTTCGAGAGCGGCATGGACAAGGGCCCCGACGTGCAGCAGCTGGAGGAGAGCCTGCGCGACCTCGGCTTCTTCACCAGGCCGCCGGACCAGGAGTTCTCCTGGTACACCACCGACGCGATCCAGAAGTGGCAGAAGGCGAACGGCCTCGCGGTCACCGGCACGCTGCCGCTCGGGTCCGTGCTGTTCGCGAGCGGCGACCTGCGGATCGGCACGGTCAAGGCGCACGTGGGCGACCAGACGGGCCAGGGGGCCGAGCTGTTCGCCACCACGACCACGACCCGGATCGTCGACGCGTCCCTCAAGCTCGCCGACCAGCAGCTCGCGGTCGTCGGCGCGAAGGTCGGGCTGACGCTGCCCGGCGGCGTGCGGACCGCGGGCACGATCTCGTCGGTCGGGACGCCCACCGAGAAACCCGGTTCGGGGGACCAGAAGGAGACGGTGATCCCCGTCGTCGTCACGCTCGACGACGCGGCCGCCGCCGGGTCGCTCCAGGAGGCGTCGGTGACGGTCGGCGTGCCGAGCGCCAAGCGGGAGGACGTCCTGTCCGTGCCGGTCGGCGCGCTGCTCGCGATCACGCCGGACCAGTTCGGCGTGGAGGTCGTGGAGGCCGACGGCTCGACGCGGAAGGTGCCGGTGAAGACGGGGTTGTTCGCGGGCGGTCGGGTGGAGGTCTCCGGTGACGGCGTGGCGGCCGGGCAGCGAGTGGTGGTGCCGAAGCGATGACCGCGATCATCTCGCTCCAGGACGTCCAGCGCTCCTACGGCGAACCGCCGGTGCTCGCGTGCGCCGGGGTGTCGCTCACGGTCGAGCGGGGCGAGCTCGTCGCCATCGTCGGGCCGAGCGGCTCCGGCAAGTCGACGCTGCTGAACATCATCGGCACGCTCGACCGGCCGACCGCTGGCGTCGCGTGCATCGACGGACAGGTCGTCGCCGACCTCGACGACCGCGCCCTCTCGGCGTTGCGGGCGCACCGGATCGGGTTCGTCTTCCAGCAGTTCCACCTGGCCGACGGCGTGACCGCGGTCGACAACGTCGCCGACGGGCTGCTGTACACGGGCGTCCCGCGCGCCGAACGCCGTCGGCGGGCCGTCGCCGCACTGGACCGCGTCGGGCTCGGGCACCGGCTCGGCCACCGGCCGAACCAGCTCTCGGGCGGGGAGCGCCAGCGCGTGGCCATCGCCCGCGCCGTCGTCGGGGACCCGCCGCTGCTGCTGGCCGACGAGCCGACCGGCAACCTCGACTCGGCGTCGGGGGCCGCGATCGTCGAGCTGCTGCACGAGCTGAACGGGCAGGGCACGACCGTCGTGGTCATCACCCACGACGTGGAGCTGGCCGGGAGGCTGCCGCGGCGGATCGCCATCCGGGACGGGCGCGTGGTCGACGACCTCGCGGAGGCGGTGGCATGAGCACCGCCACCGCGCCGTCGCGGCTGCTCGGGCGGGACGTGCTGCGCCTGGGCACGACCGGGCTCCACGCGCGGCCGATGCGGGCCGTCCTCTCGGCGCTCGGCATCGCGATCGGCATCGCCGCGATGATCGCCGTCGTCGGGATCTCGGCGTCGAGCCAGGCCCGGCTCGACGACGAGCTGGACCGGCTCGGCACCAACCTCCTGACGGCCACGGCGGGCAAGAGCCTGTTGGGGCGGAACACGACCCTGCCGCCCGACTCGGTCGGCCGGATCGGCCGGGTCGAGGGCGTCGAGTCGGTGAGCGGTGTCGCCGCGCTGCCCGTCCCGGTGTTCCGCAGCCCGCTGTCGGACCCGGCGGCGACCGGTGGGATCACCACCACGGTCGCGGACGACTCGCTGCTCCGCGTCGTGTCGGGGAGCGTGCGGTCCGGCGCGTGGCTGAACCCGGCGACCGCCGACTTCCCCTCCGTCGTCCTCGGCCACGCCGCCACCGACCGCCTCGGCGTGGTGTCGCCGGGAACGCAGATCTGGTTGGGAGGCACGTACTTCACGGTCGTCGGCATCCTCGACCCGATCGCCCTCGCCCCGGACCTCGACCGCGCGGCGCTCGTCGGCGAGCCGGTGGCGAAGCGGCTGTTCGGCTTCGACGGGAGTCCGACGACGGTCTACGAGCGGTCGGCGGACGCGGCGGTGGACCGGGTCCGCTCGCTCATCGGCCCGACGATCTCCCCGCGCTCGCCGAGCGACGTGGAGGTGTCCCGGCCGTCCGACGCGCTCGCCGCCCGCAACGCCGCCAACCAGGCGTTCACCGGCCTGCTCGTCGGGCTCGGGTCGATCGCGCTGCTCGTCGGCGGGATCGGCGTGGCGAACACGATGGTCATCTCCGTGCTCGAACGGCGGCGCGAGATCGGCCTGCGCCGGGCGCTCGGCGGGACGCGGTGGCACATCCTCGTGCAGTTCCTCGGCGAGGCGCTGCTGCTGTCCGCGCTCGGCGGTGTCGTCGGCTGCGGTCTCGGCACGGCCGTGACGGGGGTGATGGCCCTGGTCAACGACTGGCCGTTCGCGCTGCCGCCGGTCACACTCGCCGCGGCGGTCGGGTCGACGCTCGTGATCGGCGCGGTGGCCGGGTTCTACCCCGCGGTCCGGGCCGCGCGGACCCCGCCGACGGCGGCGCTCGGGTCCTGACCCGCCACCGACCCCGTCGGGGCTTGACAGCCGCCCGACGGGGTCGGCTGGCCTCGTGCCGCGCGTCGGGTACGCGCCGGGACTCGCCGGAAGGCTCGAAGCCACCCCGTTTCGGTCAGGTCGACGACGGATGCCGCGCTCAGGTCCGTCCGTGCGAGTCCGGGCGGTGAGCGAGGTGCCCTCATGAAGACGTTGCCCGACAACCCCGATCTCGACCACCTGCGCCGCCAGGCGAAGGACCTGCTGGCCGGACTCCGGGACTCCGATCCGACCGTGCCCCTCGCCGCCGCGCAGGCGTCGCTGGCGCGGCAGTACGGGTTCCGGACGTGGACCGCCCTCAAGGCCGAGGTGGACCGCCTGCGCGGTCGGGCCGACGTGGCCGATCCCGTGCCGGCCCAGCGGATCGCGGTCCTGTTCGGACTCGGCGAGGTGACCGGTCCACTGAGGTCGGTGTCCCGGCCGGACGAGGTCGGACGGCGGTGGGCGCTGGACACCGACCGCGGCCGCTGGTCGCCGAGGACCGTCGACGACGTGTACCCGGTGACCGACGGCGAGGCCGACACCCGGTTCCAGGAGGCCGCGGCGCGGGCGGGTGTCACGCTGCCCGCCCCGGTGCGGAGCACGGCGGGCCGGGTGGTCGAGGAGATCGACGGCCACCGCTGGCGGGTCCACCGGTGGGTGAGTTCGGGTCCGCCGCTGGCCGCGCCGGTCAGCGCGGCCGTCACCCGCGAGGTCGGCGAGGTGCTCGCCACGCTGCACGGCCTGCGCCTGCCGGTGGACGGGATCTGCCCGTGGAACGCCCGGCCGCTGTCCTCGACGAGTTGGGAGGACCTGGCGGCGCTCGCCGCGTCGAAGGGCGCGGCGTGGGCCGGGCTGCTCGCGGCGGCGGTGCCGCGTTGGCCGAACTGGACTCCTTCGACGACGAGCCGACCTCGGAACCGGTGCTGTGCCACAACAACATCACGCCGGGCAACGTCCGTGTGGGCGCCGGCGGGCGGTTGGTCGTCGTGGGCTGGGAGCACGCGAGCGGGTTGCCGCCGGAGTGGGAGGTGGCCGCCGCGCTGGTCACCTGGGCCGTCGACCCGGCGGGCGGGGTGAACGCCGCCGGGGCCCGCGCGTTGCTGGACGGCTACCGAGCCCGTGCGGGTGGAGTGCCGGAGTTGAGCCTCGGGACGTTCCGCGGCAGCGCCACCGGCCTGCGGAACTACGTCTCCGGGCAGGTCCACGCGGTGCTCGCGGCCGAGGGCGTCGAGGAGCGGCGCTTCGCGGACCGCACCATCCGCCACCTGCTCGCGCACCTGCCGTCCAAGGCGACCTACCGGGAGCTAGCTCGTCGGTGAAGTCGTCTTCGTGGCTTCAGTGTCAACCGAAAGAAGCGTCGGTCGGCGGAGGCCGAAACCGCTGCGGTGGAAGACCAGCGGGTGGGTGTGCTCGACGTGGGCCACGGCGTGCAGGCGGAGCAGGACGATGGTGTGGTCGCCCGCCTCCACGTGGCGGTCGATCGTGGTGTCGAACCAGGCGATGCCGTCGGCGAGCGTGACCGCGCCGCCGGGCCCGACCGTGAGGTCCAGGCCGTCGAACCGGGTGTCGGCCCGGCCCGCGAGCTGGCGGGCGACGCCGTCGTGGTGGTCGGCCAGCACGGTCACGCCCACGTGGTCGGCGCGGCGCAGGGCGGGCCACGTCCGGGACGTGGTGGCGATCGAGAACGACACCAGCGGCGGGTCCAGCGACACCGAGGTGAACGAGCTGGCGGCCAGGCCGACGACCTGGTCGTCCACCCGTGCGGCGACGGCGACGACCCCGCTCGGGAACGCGCCGAAGGCGGCGCGCAACCGGGCGGGGTCCAGACCGCTCCCAACCCCGTGTCGGCTCATTCCGCACTCCTTCCACGCCGGGGTGTCCAGCGTCGCCCGCGGCGGGGCCGCGCGTCCAAGTGCGTTTCACGATGGTCACCCATGCGCGGCAGTGATGGGTTGGCAAGGGGTTCCCACATGCCGGTCGGGGTCTCGGGAAGGGGCTCTGATCGGCTGTAATCGCACCCATGACGACCTCACTGGACCTCGAACACCTGCGCACGCTGATCGCGATCGCCGAGTGCGGCGGGTTCAGCAAGGCCGCGGCCGTGCGCCACATCAGCCAGCCCGCCCTGAGCCAGCACGTGCGGCTGCTCGAACGCGGCCTCAAGCGCAAGCTCTTCGAGAAGGAGGGGCGCACCATGCGCTTCACCCACGAGGGGGAGCGGGTGCTGGCGGAGGCACGGCGGATCATCGGTGTCCACGACGCGTCGCTGCACCGCCTGGAGGTGGAGCGGGACCGGACGATCGTCATCGGGTCGACGGAGCACAGCGCGCAGCAGATCCTGCCGGAGATGATCCGGGCGGTGCAGGCGGCGTTCCCGGACTGCGCGACCCGCTTCGAGATCGGCCGGTCCACGCAGCTCGGCGAGGCGGTCGGCAAGGGCGTGGTGGACTTCGCGTTCGTCCTCGACCCCAGCGGTCACGGCGCCGGGCACCTCGTGGGACGGCTGCCGCTGATCTGGTACGCCGCGCGCGGCTGGTCGCCGCCCGAGCCCGGCGGGACGTGGCCGCTGATCGCGTTCGAGGAGCCGTGCGGCCTGCGGGAGCGGGCGCTGTCGATCCTGACCGGCGAGGGGCACCACGTCGAGGTCGCCGCGCAGTCCACGACGTTGGAGGGCGTGCTCGCGGGCGTGCGGGCGGGTCTCGGCGTCGCGCTGCTGCCGAGCGCGGGTGGGCGTCCGTCGGGGTTGAGCGTGTGCGGCGACCTGCCGGACGCGGGCACCACCCACCTGCGGATGGTGGCCCGGCGCGGCCTCGCGGCCGAGGTGGAGGAGACGGCGTTGGCGGCGGGCGTGGAGTTCTTCGCGCAGAGGCCGCACCTCCAGCTCGTCCCGGCCGCGGCCCAGGGCGCGTGACCCCGTCCATAACGCCGGGCTATCGGAATCCATCGCGCACTTGTCTTGGACGCCCGTCCAGGGCCCGACTTACGGTCGGCTCGTGACCAGCGCACCCGCCTTCGGCCAGCAGATCCCCGAGACCGCCTCCCGCAAGGTCGAGTTCATCAGCCTGTCGCACCTGAACCCGTCGACCGAGCTGAACCCGATCCCGACCCGCGGCATCGACCTGAAGTACTTCCGCGAGTACGTCCGCTCCCTGGAGGAGGGCGGCTACGACTACACGCTGCTGCCCTACGGTTCCGGCACCGCCGACTCGTTCGTCGTCGCGTCGGCCGTGGGACAGCTCACCGAGCGGATCAAGCCCATCGTGGCCGTCCGCCCGAACACGACGTTCCCGCTCGTCGGCGCGCAGAAGCTCGCCACCCTCGACCAGCTCACCGAGGGCCGCGCGGTCGTGCACCTCATCTCCGGCGGCAGCGACGCCGAGCAGGCCCGCCAGGGCGACTACCTGCCCAAGGACCGCCGCTACGCCCGCACGTCGGAGTACATCGACCTGCTGCGGCGGGCGTGGACCGAGCCCGCGCCGTTCAGCCACGACGGCGAGTTCTACAAGTTCGACGACTTCGGCCCCGGTTTCGCGCCGTACGACTCGCCCATCCCGATCTCCATCGGCGGGTCGTCGGACGAGGCGTTCCAGGTCGGCGGCGAGAAGGCCGACGTGTTCAGCTTCTGGGGCGAGCCGCTGGTGGACCTGCGGTCCGAGATCGACCGCGTGCACGCCATCGCCCGTGCCGCGGGCCGCACGACGTTGCCGCGGATCTGGGTGACGTTCCGGCCGATCATCGCCAAGACCGACGAGTTGGCGTGGCGGAAGGCGCACGAGTACGTGGCCAAGATCGCCGACACGTTCGGCAAGGCCGCCTACGGCAAGCAGCGGCTCCAGACGCCGGGCACGCCCCAGAACGTGGGGTCGCAGCGGGCGCTGTCGTTCGCCGAGAAGGCGGACCTGTACGACCGGGCGTTGTGGACGCGGACCGCCGCCGTGACCAACGCGGGCGGGGCGTCGACGGCGCTGGTGGGCTCCGCGGAGACCGTGGCCGCCGCGATCCTCGACTACGTCGACGCGGGCGCGGACCTCGTCAGCATCCGCGGTTACGACACGCTCGCCGACGCCGTCGACTACGGCAAGCACGTGCTTCCGCTGGTGCGCCAGGAGATCGCGCACCGGGAGGCGACCGGCAGGCGTGGCACGCTCCAGGCCGAGCACCTCGGCAACTACGCCGAGGACTACCGGCGGCACGCGACGGCGGGCCGGGCGTGACGGCCACGCACGTGCACGCCCTGCCCGTGCCGGACCTGTCCGAGGAGGCCCTCGCGGCGGTCACGGCCGAGGTCGCCGAGACGGCGGCGGGCTACGACCAGAGCGGCGAGGTACCGGTGCGGGGGTTGGAGGTCGCGCACCGGGCCGGTCTGCTCACCGCGACCGTCGGACGGCGGTACGGCGGCGTGGAAGCGGGCGCGCGGGACACGGCCCGCATCCTCACCGCGTTGGGCGAGGGTGACCCGTCGGTCGCGCTGATCGCGGCGAACACCCTGATGGCGCACGCCTCCCAGGCCGCGTCCGCGCACTGGCCGACCGCGCTCTACGACGACGTGCTGGCCCGCTCGGCGCGCGGGCCGGCCCCGGTCAACGCGATCCGCGCCGAACCCGAACTCGGGGCCCCGGCCCGCGGCGGGTTGCCGAAGACCACCGTCCGGCGCACGTCGTCGGGCTGGATCCTCAACGGGCACAAGGCTTACGCGACCGGCGGCACGGCGCTGGCGTACCACGTGGTGTGGGCGGTCGCCGACGAGCCGGACGGCGATCCGACCGCGCCGCGGGTCGGGCACGTGATCGTGGCGGGGGACCTGCCCGGCATCACGTGGGTCGACACCTGGGACCACCTCGGGCTGCGCGCCTCCAACACCCACGACGTGGTCTACGAGGACGTCGAGCTGCCCGCGGACGCGTTCGTGGAGATCCCGCGCGGCGCGGACGGCGTCTACCGGGACCCGGCGGCGGCCGCCGGGCCGGGCAGCTTCGGCCACCCGGCGCTGTACGTCGGCGTGGCCAGGGCGGCTCGGCGGGCGTTCGCGGACTTCGCCCGGTCACGGGTGCCCGCGGCGCTCGGCCGTCCCATCGCCACGACCGAGCGGATCCAGACCGTGGCGGGGGAGATCGACCTCCAGATAGCCCAGGCGGAAACGCTGCTGCACGGCGCTTTGCTGCGGATCGAGGCCGGGGACCCGACGATCGGCCCCCAGTTGTCGGTGCTCAAGGTGGCCATCGCGCGGTCGGTCGTGACGGCCGTGCAGACCGCCGTGGCCGCCCTCGGCAACCCCGCGCTGTCCCGCCGCAACTCCCTCGAACGGCACCTGCGGGACGTCCTGTGCGTCCGCGTCCACCCGCCGCAGGAGGACACGGCCCTCGTCGCCGCGGGCAAGCGCGTGCTCACGGCGTGAACAAGGGCGGTTCGTACGCGCGAACCGGTGGCACGGGACCGTCGTAGCGGGTGATCGCCACCAGCACGTGCGCGCCGCTCGTGGCCTGGGTCAGCGTCGAGGTGCCGACGTCCCGCGTGAGGACGTTGACGTTGCCGTTGACGCAGTCCGCGACCTCCGGCGCGCTCGGGTCGAACCACGCGCCGGTGTGCATCTGGGCGACGCCGGGCAGCAGCACGTCGGTGACGACGACCCCCGCGAGCAGGCTGCCCTGCGCGCTGCGGACCAGCGCCACGTCCCCGTCGACCAGGCCGCGAGCCGCCGCGTCGGCGGGGTTCAGCCGCACCGGCTCACGTCCGGCGACCTTCGTCGACCGGCTGGCCGCGCCCATGTCCAGCTGGCTGTGCAGCCGGTGCGTCGGCTGGTTGCACAGCAGGTGCAGGTCGAACTCCGCCGTCGACGGCGACCGCCACCACTGTGTCGGCTCCCGCCACACCGCGTGCCCGGCGATGTCCGGCAGCCCGAACCCGGCGAGTGTCGCGGAGTACAGCTCGATCCGCCCGCTCGGCGTCTCCAGCGGACGCCCGGCGCGGAAGTCGGCGAACACCGCGTCCCGGTAGGGGTTCCGCGGCAGGTCGACCCCGCCGTCGCGCCAGAACTCGGCGAACGGCGGCGCGGGCGGTGACGCCGGGGCGGCCCGCCACTCCTCGTAGATCCGCTCCAGCCACTGCCGCGAGTCCAGGCCCTCGGCGAAGTCCGCGCCCAGCTTGTCCGCCAGCCGCGAGTAGATCCACAGCTCCTCGCGGGCCTCGCCGCGTGGCGGCACGGCACGGGGTGACGCCCGCAGCCTGCTGTCGCCCGCGCCCGCCGCCACGTCGTCGCGTTCGAGGGTGCTCGCCACGGGCAGGACGATGTCCGCGTGCCGGGCGGTCGGCGTCCAGTGCGTCTCGTGCACCACGAAGGTGTCCAAGGTGGACAGTGCTCGGCGGAGCCTGCGCAGGTCCTGGTGGTGGTGGAACGGGTTGCCGCCCGCCCAGTACGCGAGCTTCGTCTCCGGGAGCCTGAGTGTGCCGCCGTTGTAGGGGATCTCCTCGCCGGGCCGCAGCAGCAGGTCGCTGATCCGGGCGCACGGGATGAAGTCCGGCACCGGGTTGCGGCCCTGGGGGAACGTCGGCAGCGGCGCGCCCGCGACGCCCACGCCGTAGTCGCCCATCGAGCCGAAGCCGTGGGCGAAACCGCCGCCCGGCAGGCCGATCTGCCCGAGGAACGCGGCCAGCGTGAGCCCGGCGAAGATCGGCTGCTCGCCGTTCTCCCCGCGCTGCAACGAGTACACGACGTTGACCAGCGTGCGGCCCGCCGCCATCCGGTGCGCGAGGTCGCGGATCGTGGCCGCGGGTGTGCGGCTGATCCCGGACGCCCACTCGGGGGTCTTGGGGACGCCGTCGGACTCGCCGAGCACGTACCGGCGGACCTCGTCGGCCCCGACGGTGTGCGTGGCGAGGAACTCGTCGTCGGACAAGCCGTCGACGACCAGGACGTGGACCAGCGCGAGCATGACCGCCGTGTCGGTGCCGGGCATGACCCCGACCCACTCGGCGTCGAGGTCGGCGAAGGCGTCATCGCGCTGGGCGGTCAGGGCCACGACCCGCGTGCTGCGCCCGGCGGCCCGCACGAGGTCCGTCCCGACGTGCCGCGCGTGCCCGCCGGGCACCACCCACGTGTTCGACCGGCGCGCGCCGCCGAAGGTGACGAGCAGGTCGGTGTGCTCGGCGACGTCGGCCCACGACGCGGGCTTGTACCGCAGGTCCAGGGCTTCGCGCGCGCCGACGAGGTGGGGGAGCAGCACGATGCTCGCGCCGCGGGAGTAGTCGTTGACCGACCGCGTGTAGCCGCCGAGGGAGTTGAGGAACCGGTGCAGCTGGCTCTGCGCGTGGTGCAGCCTGCCCGCGCTGCCCCAGCCGTAGGAGCCGCCGAAGATCGCCTGGTTGCCGAACCCCGACCGCACCCGGTCCAGTTCGCGGGCGAGCAGGTCGAGCGCGGTCTCCCAGTCGACCTCGACGTAGGTGTCGGCGGGGTCGCCGCGGCGGGTGTCCGGGCCGGGACCGCCGTCCAGCCAGTGGCGGCGCACGCTGGGCCGCGCCACCCGTGACCGGTGGCGGTGGGAGTCGGCGACGTTCCCGATCGCGGGCGCGGCGTCCGGGTCGTCGGCCTTCGGTCGGGCGGCCACGACGTCCCGGCCGTCCTCGGACACGTCGACGAAGTACGTCCCCCAGTGCGCGCTGGTCTCTCCCACCACTCCGATGCTAGCCACGTGTCCACCGGTTAAACGGGAGCCGTCGATCAGAGTCCTCGATGCATTCCCATCCCCATTTCGTCTTGGACCCCGTCCGCGACCCGCTCCTAGATTCGGGACACGCCTTCCACCGTCCCGAGGAGAAAGCCCCGTGAACACCTCCAGCGCGGCACGCCGCGTCCGACCCCCCGGCCGCACACCGCGGATGATCGCCGGCCTCGTCGCCGCCGTCGTCGCCCTGGCCGCTTGCGGGCCTGGCGTCGCGGCGAACTCCGGCGGAGGCTCGGGCGAACCGAAGCAGGGCGGGGACGTCACCTTCCTGATCGACTCGCTCGGCGACACGTGGATCCCCAACAACAGCGCCATTTCGAGCTTCCAGGGCCACATCTGGGGCCACCTCACCGACAAGCTCGTGTACGTGGACGAGAAGGGCGCGGTGAGCCCCTGGGTCGCGGAGAGCTGGGAGCAGAACGACACCGCGACGGAGTTCACCCTCCACCTGCGCAAGGGCGTGACGTTCTCGGACAAGACGCCGGTGGACGCCGCCGCGGTCCTGGCCAACCTGGACATCTGGGCGAAGGGCGACGCGGCGCGGGGCATCAACCCCATCGGCCTGTTCCCGAAGACCTACGACCACGCCGAGGCCGTCGACCCGGCCACGGTGAAGGTGTTCTTCAAGGCTCCGACGCTGGGCTTCATCCCGACGCTGGGCTACCACGGCTCGATCCTGATCTCGCCCAAGACGATCGCGCTGCCCGCCGCCCAGCAGGCCGACCTCGCCAACGACCTGGGCAGCGGCCCGTTCGTGCTGTCGTCGTGGAAGGAGGGCGACAGCGTCGTCCTCGAGAAGCGCGCCGACTACGACTGGGCGCCCGCGGCGCTGAAGCACCAGGGCCCGGCCTACCTGGACTCGATCACCTACAAGCTCGTGGCGCAGCCGTCCGTGCGCACCTCCGCCGTCCAGTCGGGACAGGCGGACGTGGCGTACAACCCGTCACCGCAGGAGCTGAAGTCGTTCGCGGACCAGGGTTTCACCACCGCGACCCCGCGCTACCTCGGCTTCGTCAACGGCTTCGCGGTGAACACGAAGGTCGCGCCGTTCGACGACGTCCGGGTGCGCCAGGCGCTCCAGCACGGCATCGACCGCAAGGAGATCATCTCCACGGTCTACACGCCCGACTGGCAGGCCGCGCAGTCGTTGTTCCAGAGCAACGTGCCCGGCGCGACCGACCGCAGCGCGGACTTCGCCTTCGACGCGGCCAGGTCCGCGAGCCTCCTCGACGAGGCGGGGTGGGTGAAGGGGGCCGACGGCGCCCGCGCCAAGGACGGCAAGCCGCTCACGTTGACGCTGTACGCGAACCCGTACCTGGCCACCTCGAAGTCGGTGGACGAGCTGATCGCGCAGCAGCTCGGCAAGCTCGGTTTCAAGGTCGACATCCAGGCGTTCGACGTCGTCACCTACGGCGAGCGGGTCAAGGTCAACAGCCCGAGCGTGGCCGCGTACGAGGTGACCCGCAGCTTCATCGACGCGGGCACGGTGGCCGGTGTCCTCACCGACGCCAACAAGGGCGAGAACTGGTTCGGCCTCGGGCAGAGCGACCCGAAGCTCGTCGAACTGGCCACCGGCGTGACGAGCGCCCTGAGCGTCGACACGCGTGCGCCGATCCTCGACGAACTCCAGGGGTATGTGTTGCAGCAGGGCTACTTCGTGCCGATCACGCAGATCGTGCAGCGGATCTACCTCCAGTCGCCCAAGCTGCACGGCGTCGCCTACAACGGCCTCGCCTACGCCAACTACTACACCGCCTGGCTCGGCTGACGGTGACGCCGTGAACCGGGACTACGCGAAGTACGCGGTCAAGCGGATCCTCCAGGCCGTCGTCGTCATCCTGCTGGCCTACGTGTTCACGTTCGTCGTGATCAGCGTCCTGCCCGGCGACCCCGTCACGAACACCCTGCGCAACCCGCAGAACGGGTTCACCGAGGAGGAGATCGGCCGGATCGTCTCCTACTACGGGCTCGACCGGCCGGTGTACGTCCAGCTGGGGGAGTCGTTGTCCCGCCTGGTGGTGGGCGACCTCGGCGTGTCGCTGCGGTCGGGGCTCCCGGTCGACCGGCTGATCGGCGATGTTCTCGGGTCGACGCTGCTGCTCGCCGGGTCGGCGCTCGTGGTGGCGCTGGTCCTGGCGTTCGCCATCGGCTTCGGGACGCAGTACCTGCCGAAGCGGTACGGGCAGGGCGTGCTGCGGGCGTTCCCGTCGCTGTTCCTGTCGGTGCCGAACTTCGTGATCGGCCTGGTGCTCATCACCGTGTTCGCGTTCCAGCTGGGGCTGTTCCGGGTGATCGACTCCGAGGGCGGCTGGGCGACGTTTTTCGCCGCGGTCGCCCTCGGTATCCCGGTGTCCGCCCAGGTGGCGGAGGTGCTGATCGCGAACCTCGACCACGAGGCGGGCCAGGAGTACGCGTCGGTCGCCCGGTCCCGCGGGCTCGGCCAGGCCCGGCTGTTCCTGCGGCACCTGCTCAAGCCGTCGTCGCTGCCGGTCGTCACGGTCGTCGCGCTGACCGTGGGTGAACTGCTCGGCGGGGCCGTCATCACCGAGCAGATCTTCGGCCGCACCGGCATCGGCAGCCTCGTGGAGCGGTCCGTGACGACGCAGGACCTCCCGGTGCTGCAAGCGGTCGTCACGCTCGCGGCGGTGATCTTCGTCGTGGTGAACCTCGTCGCCGATCTCGCCTACCCGCTGCTCGACCCGCGGGTGCGGCTCGGCGACGCGAAACCGCGGGAGCGGGAGGAGGTGGCATGAGCGTATCGGCCCTGTCCCGGCCACGGGTGGCGGCCCGCCGCAGGCAGGCGTCCCGCGTCCCTCCCACGGTCGTCGCCGCGTTCGCGGTGCTGGCGGTCGTGCTGTCGTGGTCGCTGGTCCCCGGCCTGTTCACCGACCAGGACCCGGCGCGCGGCGTCCCGGCCGACAAGTTCCAGGCCCCGAGCCTCGCGCACCTGTTCGGCACGGACCACCTGGGCCGCGACCTGTTCGCCCGCGTGGTTCACGGCACGTCGTCCTCGGTCACCAGCGCGCTGGTGGCGGTGGGCATCGGCGTCCTGGTCGGCGGGCTGATCGGGCTGGTCGCCGGGTTCGTCGGCGGCTGGGTGGACAGCGTGCTCGCCCGGCTGGTGGACGTGCTGCTGGCCATCCCGTCGTTCCTGCTGGCGGTGGTCGTGGTCAGCTCGCTCGGCTTCGAGACGATCAACGCCGCCATCGCCACCGGCGTCTCGGCGGTGGGCGTGTTCGCCAGGGTCATGCGGTCGGAGGTGCTCAAGACCCGGCGCGCGGTGTTCGTGGAGGCGTCCTACCTCCAGGGCGGGTCGCGGTGGCACATCCTCGTGCGGCACGTGCTGCCCAACGCCTCGCGCTCGGTGCTGATGCTCGCGGTGCTCCAGTTCGGGCTGTCGATCCTGATCATCGCGGGCCTCGCGTTCCTCGGGTACGGCGACCCGCCGCCCGCGTCCGACTGGGGCCTGCTGATCTCGATCGGCAAGGACTACCCACTGGCGCAGTGGCTGGTCTACGCGCCCGCGCTCGTCACGATCGCCACCGTCCTCTCCGTGAACAGGATCAGCCGATGGCTCCGCAAGACCGACTGACCCCGCTGCTGCGGGTCGAGGGCCTGTCCGTGTCCTACGGCGACACCAGGGTCGTCACCGACGTGAGCTTCGACCTCGGCCGCGGCGAGAGCCTGGCGCTCATCGGCGAGTCGGGGTCGGGCAAGTCCACCATCGCCCGCGCCGTGCTCCGCCTGGGGACCGGCCGCGCGAGCGGGCTGGTGGAGTTCGACGGCCACGACGTCCTCGCCCTGCCCGAACGGCGCTTCCGGCCGTTGCGCGGCAGGCGGATCGGCTTCGTGCCGCAGGACCCCGGCACCGCGCTCAACCCGGTGCGCACGGTCGGCTCGCAGGCCAGGGAGGCCGCCGCGCTGCTCGACGAGCCGGGCGGGCACGAGGACCTGGTGCTGGAGACGTTCGCGCGGGTCGGGCTCGACGACCCGCGCCGCGTCTACGACTCCTACCCGCACCAGCTGTCCGGCGGGATGCTCCAGCGGGTCCTCATCGGGCTCACGGTGCTGCCGCGGCCCGCGCTGATCGTGGCCGACGAGCCGACCTCGGCTCTCGACGTCACCATCCAGAAGCGCATCCTCGACCTGCTGTCGGACCTGCGCCGGGACCTGGACATCAGCCTGCTGCTCATCACCCACGACCTGGCCATCGCCGCGGAGCGCGCGGACTCCCTGGTCGTGCTGAAGGACGGCGTGGTGCGGGAGGCGGGGCCCACCGCGGAGGTGTTCTCCGCGCCCGCGTCGGAGTACACCCGCGGGCTGCACGCCGACGTGCCCGCGCTCAACCCCGACCGCTACCTGAGCCTGCGCTCGGTCCCCGTGCCGGGCGAGCGGCCCAAGATCGAGGTCAGGGGCGTGACGAAGTCGTTCACCGTCGACGGCCGGTCGCTCGTCGCCGTGGACGACGTGTCGTTCTCGGTGCCCGCGGGCACCACGCACGCGCTGGTCGGCGAGTCCGGCTCGGGGAAGACGACCACCATCCGGTTGCTGCTCGGCCTGGAGGAACCCGACCGCGGGGCCATCTCCGTGGCGGGGGAGGAGGTCGCGGGCCGCTCGCACGCGTCGCTCCGGTCGCTGCGCCGCCACCTGCAACTGGTCTACCAGAACCCGTTCACCTCCCTCGATCCCACGTGGACGGTCAAGCGCCTGGTGGGGGAGTCGTTGGACCGCTACCGGATCGGCACGCGGCGGGAACGGGCCGACCGCGTGCGCGAGGCGCTCGACTCCGTCGGGTTGGCGGAGAACCTGTTGTCCCGCAAGCCCTCCGCGCTGTCGGGCGGGCAGCGGCAACGGGTGGCGCTCGCCAGGGCGCTGGTGCTGCGGCCGGACGTGATCGTGCTCGACGAGCCGACGTCGGCGCTCGACGTGAGCGTCCAGGCGGGGATCGTCGAGGTGCTGCTGGCGTTGCAGGCCGAACTCGGCCTCACCTACGTGTTCGTCTCGCACGACCTGGCGCTCGTCCGCCAGCTCGCGCACACCGTCTCGGTCATGCGGCAGGGGCGGATCGTGGAGAGCGGGGAGGTCGGCGCCCTCTTCGACGACCCGCGCCAGCCCTACACCCGCGCGCTCGTGGACTCGATCCCCGTCGGCGCCGGGACTGTCGCAGGAGGAGTGTCGTGACCACCACCCAGCCCGTGACCGAGGCCGTTCCCCCGTCGTTCCGGCGCGGGCCGAGCCTCGGGTTCAACACGCGCGTGTCGTTCAGCGACGACCGCGGTCCGCGGCAGGGATTGCGGGACGGGATCGAGCTGTTCACCGCGGCCGAGGCGCTGGGCTACCAGTCCGGGTGGGTCTACCAGCGGCACTTCGACCACTACCTGTCGTCGCCGCTGCCGTTCCTCGTGGCCGTCGGTCGGAACACACGCCGCATCAGGCTGGGCACGGCCGTGCTGCCGATGCGGTACCAGGACCCGGTCCTGCTGGCCGAGGCCGCGGGCACCACGGACCTGCTCGTCGGGGACGACCGCCTCGAACTCGCCGTCGCCACCGGTGCCAACGCCACGTTCGACGCGGTCTTCGGGGCCGTGGACACCGACGCCCGCACGGAGGCCCACCGCCGTCAGGCGCGGTTCCTCGCGGCGGTCGGCGGCGAGGTGCTGCACACCGTGGACGGACCTGGTCAGGGTGCTCCGGTGGGCACCGAGCTGCGGGTCACCCCGCACAGCCCCGGTCTGCGGTCGCGGATCCGGCAGGGCGCGGCGAGCGTGGGCAGCGCGCTGCGGGCCGCCGAACTGGGGATCGGGCTGATCACCGGGACCGTGCTGCACGACCTGGCCGAGGGCGAGACCTTCGGGCAGTACCAGGCGCGGGTCATCGACGCCTACCGCACGGCGTGGCGGGACGAGCACCTCACCGAGCCGCCGCCGGTCGCCGTGGCCGCGTCGATCCTGCCCGCGACCACCGCCGAGCTGCGGGAGACCTACGCCGCCTACGACCTCCAGCGCCGGACCGAGGGCATGCACGCGTCCCGGCCGAAGGGGGCGCTGGAGCCGGTCGTCACGAGCGACCTCCCGGCGGGGGTGCGGATCAGCCCGGTGTTCCACGGCGACCCCGACGAGGTGGCGGACGCCGTGCTCGCGGACCCCGGACTCGCGGCGGCCGACGAGGTCGTGCTGTTCCTCCCGCCCGCTTTCGGGCTGGCCCAGAACATCCGGCTGCTCACCGACCTGGCGCACACGGCGGAATCCTCGCTCGGCTGGTCCAGGTCAGGCGCCTGACGCCTCGCGGGCGATCCGCTCGAACTGGGCCGCCATCGCCTCGGACAGGGCCAGCGCGGCGGACAGCGGGCGGACCATGACGGTGAGTTCGTCGATCAGGCCGTCCTCGTCCAGGTGCAGGAAGTCGCAGCCGTGGATGTCCTTGTCGCCGACGCGGGCCTTGAAGACCAGGGCGTGGTCGCGGCCCTCGCCGATCTCGCGGACGTAGTGGAAGTCCTCGAACACGCGGGTGACGCCGCGCAGGATCGCGGCGGTGATCGGCTTGCCGGGGTAGGGCGCGAACGCCACCGGGCTGGTGAACACGACGTCGTCGGCCAGCAGCGCCTCGATGGCGGCGTGGTCGCCCGCCTCGACGGCCGCGCGGAACGGGTGCATCGGTCCTCCATAGGCAATTAGTTGACTAGTCGCGTCGAAGATTAGTCACGGAAATGCTAGGTTGTCCAGATGGCGTTGCGCTACGCGGTACTGGCCGCGCTCCTGGAAGGCGAGGCGTCCGGCTACGACATGGCCAAGCGCTTCGACGCGTCCGTTGCCAACTTCTGGACCACCACGCCGCAGCAGCTCTACCGCGAGCTGGAGCGCATGGAGGTCGAGGGCGTGATCTCGGCCCGGCTCGTCCCGCAGGAGCGCAGGCCCACCAAGCGCCTGTTCACCCTCACCGAGGCCGGGGAACGGGAGCTGAGCGCGTTCACCGCCGCGCCCGCCAAGCCCGCCGCGCTCCGCGACGACCTGCTGATCAAGGTGCAGGCCGTGGACGTCGGCGACCCGGCCGCCGTCGTGGCCGCCGTCCGGGAGCGCGAGGAGTGGTCCCGCGCCAAGCTCGCCCGCTACGACCGGCTCCGCGCGCGGCTGCTGGACGGCCGCACCGAGGCCGAGTTCCTGGCCTCCGACGACCGGATCGGGCCGTACCTGACGCTGATGGGCGGCCGCGAACTGGAGGAGGCGACCATCCGCTGGTGCGAGCGCACCCTGGCGGTCCTCGCCGAGTCGACAGTCGCGCCTGCCTCCGGGGACGACCGGTCGCGCCCGCGTCCGCAGCGACCGCACCCGTGATCGTCGGCGCACGTGCGGTGGAGCGCGGAAACCGTTGGCGGACAAGCGATCCCGTGTCGCCATAGGCTGACCGGGTCGTTCTCGCCGGACCTCCGAGGAGCACCCGTGCGCTTGTCCACCCGCAACCAGCTGACCGGCACCGTCGCCTCGATCGAGGACGGCGCGGTCATGGCCGTGGTCACCGTGGACCTCGACGGCGGCCGGCAGGTCACCGCGTCGATCACCATGGACGCCGTGGCCGACCTCGGCCTCCGGGTCGGGCAGCTGGTGAAGTCCACCGAGGTCACGATCGGCGTCGAGTAGCACTCGGCGTCTGCCGTTCGGAGCAGTCGTTGCGATACTGGGCCGCGTGCACCCACTCGGCCTGCGGTTCGTCGGTCACTCCACGGTGCGGCTGGAGGTCGCCGGGCGGGTCGTGCTGACCGATCCGGTGCTCACCGACCGGGTCTCGGCGCTGTCCAGGGTGACGGCGCCGAGCACGGCCGCCGACCGGGCCGACGTCGACCTCGTCCTGCTGTCCCACCTGCACGGCGACCACGTGCACCTGCCGTCGCTGCGGCTGCTGGGCGACCACGTCCGGGTCGTCGTTCCCCGCGGCGCGGGGGCGTGGCTGAGGAGCAAGGGGATCCGCCGGGTCGACGAACTCGCCCCCGGCGAGGTGCTCGTGGACGGCGACCTGACCGTCACGGGCGTGCCCGCCGCGCACTCCGGGCACCGCTGGGGCCCCCGGTCGACGCGCGGGCCGCAAGCCGCCGCGATGGGCCACCTGATCGACGGCGACGGGGTGCGGGTCTACGCCGCGGGCGACACCGACCTGTTCCCGGAGATGGCCCGGCTGACCGGCGTGGACATCGCGCTGCTGCCGGTGTGGGGCTGGGGCCCGACCCTCGGACCGGGCCACCTGACCCCCGCGCGAGCGGCCGACGCGGTCGGCCTGCTGGCACCGCGGGTCGCCGTGCCGGTCCACTGGGGCACGCTGGCACTGCCCGGCCTGGTCCGCGCACCGGGCCGGATGGGAGCGCGCATGCGTCGACTCCTGGTCGACCCGCCCCGCGAGTTCGCGGCCGCCGTCACCGCCTCCGGCTCCACGACCCGCGTGCTGGTCACCGAACCCGGCGACGACGTGGCCCTGCCCGGCACCGTGCGGGGGTCGCAGGGGTGAACGGGGCGTTGGTGGGAGGGCCGGTCGGGGCCGCGTCCGGTGCCCGGAGTGATCGGCCGCTTCGCGGCAGGACCTCGTGGTGGGCGGGCGGCTTCGGACGTGCTGTCCGGCACCTCGCGGGGACCGCTCGGGTTCGCGGTGGCGGGAGTTCTTGGCGTGTTGTCCGACACCGTGCGGGGGTCGCGCGGGTGAGCGGGGTGTCGGTGGGGTGGCCGCCCACGCTCGCGGGCTGGCCCGAGTCGGGTGGTGCCCGACGTGGTGGGAGTTCGTGGTGGGGGGCGGGCCGGTGTGCTGCCCGGCACTGGTCGAGGGACGCGGGGTCGTCGCCAGGGGTCGTGGTGCTGTCCCGCGTGGTGCGCGGGGGTTCACGTCGTGTGTCTAGTGTGGACGGTGCGACGGTCGGCGTGGTGTGCGGGTGAGCGGGGTGTTCGGGGTGGACTGGGCTGATCCGTCGGCCATCGGGTATCCGGTGCTGTTCGGCGGGGTGTTGGTGGGGTCGGTGGTGCCCGTCGTGCCTACCGGGGTGGTGGTGGGGGCCGCTGCCGCGCTCGCGACGAGCACCGATCGGCTGAACATCGTGCTGGTGGTCGTGGTGGCGATGGCGGGGGCGTTGATCGGCGACCTCGTCACGTTCGCGGCCGCCCGTGGTGGGCGGTCGGCCATGCTGCGGTGGTTCTCGCGGCGGCAGTCGGCGGAGAAGCTGGAGGCCGCGCGCGTGCGGTTCGAGGCGCGGGGGTGGCAGGTGGTGGTGATCGGGCGGATGGTGCCCGCGGGCCGGATCCCGGTGCTGCTGGCGGCCGGGGCGCTGGGCTACCCGTGGCGGCGGCTGGTGCCCGCCGCGGCGGGGGCGTGCCTGTTGTGGGCGGTGGCGTACGCGGCGCTCGGGGTGGTCAGCGGCGGGCTGTTCGACCACCCGGTCGTGGCCACGGTGATCGCGACCGGGTTGGTCCTGCTGGTGACGGCGGTGTCGGCCCTGGTGGCCAGGAGGCGTGAGGCCAGGTGAAGCCGGAGACCGGGTCGGGGCGGTTGTTGCGCGGTGGTCGGGTCGTCGCCCGGCTGCTGCTGGTGTGGCTGCTGGTGGCGGTCGTGCTGCACGTGCTCGACGGGCTGCTGGAGGACTTCTCGCTGCCGCGGTGGTGGCAGCCGACGGTGTTCGCGCTGCTCTACGGCGTGCTGAGCGCGGTGGTGTGGCCGCTGGTGCTGCGGGTCGCGCTGCCGGTGGCGATCTTCACCCTGGGCATCGGGTCGCTGGTGCTGCTGGGCGCGGGGCTGTTGGCGCTGTCGTTCGTGGTGCCCGGCGTGGTGGTCGCGAACCTGCGCACGGCCGTGCTCGTGGTCATCGCCGTGTCCGCGGTGGGCGCGCTGGTCAGCAGCCTGCTGGCGGTCGACGAGGACGAGGTGTTCTTCCGCCGGGCCGCGCGCCGGTTCCGCCGGGTGGAGGACGGCGGCGGGGACGAGCCGCCGGGCGTGCTGCTGCTGCAGATCGACGGCCTCGGCTACGACACCGTGCGGCGGGCCGTGCGCGACGGCGACCTGCCCACGCTGGCGAGCTGGCTGGTCGAGGGCAGCCACGCGCTCACCGACTGGCACTGCGACTGGAGTTCGCAGACCGGCGCGAGCGTGTGCGGGCTGCTGCACGGCTCCAACGACGACATCCTCGGTTTCCGCTGGTACGAGAAGGACCGCGACCACGTGATGGCGTGCGCGCACCCGGCCGACGCGGCGGAGATCGAGCGGCGGCACTCCGACGGCCGCGGGCTGCTGTCCGGCGGCGGGGCCGCGCGCAGCGGGCTGTTCACCGGCGACGCCGAGCACGCGAGCATGACGATGAGCGCCGTGCCGCTGCTGACGCCCGCCCGCCGGGCGGCCCGGTCGCGCAACGCGGCGGGCTACTACGTGTACTTCGCCAACCCGGTGAACCTGGTCCGCACGGTCGGGTCCGCGGTCGTCGACATCCTGCGCGAGGTGTCCGCGTCGATCCGGCAGCGCCGGGCGGACGTCCGGCCGCGGGTGAAGCGCGGCGGCGTGTACCCGTTCGCGCGGGCCGCGACGACGGTGATCACCCGCGACCTGGTGGTGTCGGCGATCATCGGCGACATGCTGGCCGGACGGCCGGTCGTGTACGCCGACTTCCTCGGCTACGACGAGGTCGCCCACCACACGGGCATCGAGCGGTTCGACGCGCTGGCCGTGATCCGGGCGATCGACCAGCAGATCGGCCGCCTGCACCGGGCCGCCGAGCTCGCGCCCCGCCGGTACCGGCTCGTGGTGCTGTCCGACCACGGCGTCACGCAGGGGTGGGCGTTCGCCGACCGGTTCGGCGAGTCGATCGAGGCACTCGTCGGACGCCTGTGCGGCGCTCCGCCGCGACCCGGTGACGGCAAGAAGGCCAAGCCCACGCACACGTGGCAGCTCAACGCTGCCCTGGCGGAAGCGGACGGGCCGATCGCCCGCGGCCTGCGGGCCCGCGCGAGCAAGACCCCGGACCGCCACCGGACGCCGGAGGGGTCGCCCGGCCTGGTGACGCGCGCGGCTCCCGGCGTGGTCGTGGTGGTGTCCGGCCACGTGGCGATGGTGTCGTTCACCGAGCACGAGGGCCGCGTCGACCTGGAGACGGTGGAACGGGAGTTCCCCGACCTGCTGCCCGCGCTCGTCGACCACCCCGGCGTCGGGTTCCTGCTGGTCCGCAGCGCCGAGTCCGGGCCGCTGGTGCTCGGCCGCGACGGCGTCCACCGGCTCGACACCGGCGTCGTCACCGGCGAGGACCCGCTCGCGGGCTACGGCGTGCACGCGGCCGACCTGATTCGCCGGACCGACGGCTTCGCGCACTGCCCGGACCTGCTGATCAACAGCCGCTACAGCGAGTCGACCGACGACGCGTCCCCGTTCGAGACGCACGTCGGCTCGCACGGCGGCCTCGGCGGCGGCCAGTCCCGCGGCTTCCTGGTCCACCCCGCCGACCTGCCCGCGCCGGGCGAGATCGTCGGCGCAGAGGCGCTGCACCGGGTGATCCGCGGCTGGCTCACCCACCTCGGCCACCCGGAACCCGCGGCGCGGGACGTGGAGGTCACAGCGGGTTGAGGCCGGGGACGCGGTCCTCGATCAGGAACGACGCCTTGGTGGACACCTCCGCGCCGGGGCGGGACACGTGGTCGATCCCGCGGAAGTCGGCGCGGAACCCGTCGGCCGTGAGGTGGGTGCGGACGTAGCCCCGGCGGTTGTTGAAGTACTTGATGTGGGGGTTCTCGGCGAACCACTCCGGGGTCTCCGGGTAGTCCTCCGAGCCGTCGCCGCCGGAGGTGATGGACGTGCCCGCGAGTTCCGTGCCCACGGTGCGCGACGACGGGTCGTCCCAGCGCTCCTTGATGTCCACGCCCCACGCCGCGTGCACGTCGCCGGTCAGCACGACGGCGTTGCGGACGGCCGAGAAGCCCGCCACCACGCGGTCGCGGTCGGCGGCGTAGCCGTCCCACGCGTCCAGGTTGGTCTCCAGCACCGGGCCGCGCGTGTGGTCGTACTGGGAGAAGAACACCTGGTTGCCCAGGACGTCCCACCGGGCCACCGAGTCGCGGAAGCCGCCGAGCAGCCACGACTCCTGCTCCGGGCCGAGCATCGTGCGCTGGGGCTCCAGGCGTTCGTCGCAGACCTTGATGCCGTCGCCGCACGGCTGGTCGTCGCGGTACTGGCGGGTGTCGAGCATGTGGAACGTGGCCAGCCGACCCCAGCGGATCCGCCGGTACAGCTGGAGGTCGAGGCCGTGCGGGGCCTGCCGGATCGGCATGTTCTCGTAGTACGCCTGGAACGCCGCCGTGCGCCGCCGGGGGAAGTCCGGTTGGGGCTTCTCGGGTTTCGAGTAGACCATCCCCGCCCAGTTGTCGTCGATCTCGTGGTCGTCCCACACGACGCTCCACGGCGCGACGGCGTGCGCGGCCTGGAGGTCGGCGTCCGACTTGTACTGCGCGTACCGCTGCCGGTAGTTCGCCAACGTCGTGGTGCGCGGCCCGTCGACGCCTCGGACGTTGCCGTTCGGCGCGACGTGCACGCCCGCCTCGTACTCGTACTGGTAGTCGCCCAGGTGCAGCACCAGGTCCGGCTCGTCCTCGGCCAGCCGCCGGTACGCGGTGAAGTACCCGTGCTCGTACTGCGCGCAGGAGGCGAACGCCATCGTCAGCGGGGTGGTCAGCGTCCACGGCGAGGGCGCGGTGCGGGTCCGGCCGGTCCGCGACAGGTGGCCGTCGGTGGCGAAGCGGTAGAAGTACTCGTGCCCGGACTCCAGCCCGGCCACGTCCACGTGCACGCTGTGCCCCAGTTCGGGCCGCGCCCACTCGGTGCCGCGCCGGACGACCCGGCGGAACCGCTCGTCCTCCGCCAGTTCCCACTTCACCTCGACCGGTCGTGACGGCATCCCGCCCATCCCGTCCTCGGCCAGCGGCACCGGCGCGAGCCGCGTCCACAGCACCACGCCGTCCGGCGTCGGGTCGCCGGAGGCGACACCGAGCGTGAACGGGTCCACCAGGCGCGCGGACCCCGCGCCCAGCGCCGTGAGGGCCAGTCCTCCGACCAGCAGGGTGCGGCGCGTCAGGGTGCTCATGCCTTCAATACGGTTGAGCGACGTCGCCGGTTCGCCTCGGGCCGGTCTCCCTCGGGAGACCGGCCCGAGGCGACGGGTCAGCGCAGGGTGTAGCCCAGCAGGCCCTCGGAGGCCTGACCCTCGCAGTTCGGGTCGACGGACTCCATGTGGTCGCCGGTGCCGCGGACCACGCAGCGGTACAGCGGGCCGCTCGGCAGCGTGCCCGAGGCGGCGTCGAGGAAATAGCCGAGCACGCCCAGCGCGACACGGCCCTCGCAGCCGGGGTCGTAGGAGGTGAAGTAGTCGGTGTTCACCCGGCAGCGGTAGAGCGGGTGCGTGCCCGCGACCTGCGTCGTGTACGCCAGGCCGAGGCTGCCCTCACGGGTGTAGCCGCCGGGCGCGCCCGTGGTCGACGTGAGGTGGTCGCGACCGCTGACGTACCGCGAGACGTCCACGGTGGACGGACCGGACGAGCCGGAACCGAGGAACAGCAGGCGGTTCGGCGAGCCCGCGCCCGCGTCGGCGATCTTGTTCGGCGTCGAGTCGCCGATCAGCGCTCCCTGCACGGCGGCGGGGGAGTCGCCGGGGTGCGTGGCCAGGTAGGCCGCCGCGACGCCCGCGGTGTGCGGGGTGGCCATCGAGGTGCCGCTGATGGTGTTGGAGGCGTTGTCGTCGGTGTTCCACGACGAGGTGATGTTCACGCCCGGCGCGTACAGGTCGGTGCAGGTGCCGTAGTTGGAGAACGACGCGCGCCGGTCGGTGATGTCGGAGGCGTTGACCGTGATGGCCTCGGCGACGTTCGCGGGGCTGAAGGTGCAGGCGTTGGCGTTGGAGTTGCCCGACGCGATGGCGTAGGTGACGCCGGTGCCGATGGACGTCCGGATCGCCGCCTCCAGCGGGGCCGTGGCCGCCGACGCCGTGGCGCCCAGGCTCATGTTCGCGACGGCGGGCTTCACGGCGTTGCCGGTCACCCAGTCGACACCGCTGATGACCTGCGCGAACGTGCCGGAGCCCCCGCAGTCCAGGACCTTGACCGCGACGAGCTGCACGCCCTTGGCCACGCCGTACTGGGAGCCGCCGACCGTGCCCGCCACGTGCGTGCCGTGCCCGTTGCAGTCGGTGTTGTTGCCGTCGACCGCGTTGTAGCCCCAGGTGGCGCGGCCGCCGAAGGTGCTGTGCGTCGTGCGGATGCCGGTGTCGACGATGTAGGCGTGCACGTTCGCCGCGGTCGTCGGGTAGGTGTAGCCGCCGGACAGCGGCAGGTCGCGCTGGTCGATCCGGTCCAGCCCCCACGACGGCGGGTTCGGCTGGGTGTCGACCGCGCGCACCTCGGCGTCCTGGCTGACCGACGCGACCGCCGGGTCGGCCGCGAGCTTGCGGGCGTTGGCCGCGCTGGTGCTGATCGCGAACCCGCGCAGCGCGTGCCGCCAGGTCGCGTTGACCGTGCCGCCGTACTTCCGCGCGAGCCCGTCCACGGCCTGCTGGATCGTCGACTGCCCGACGGCGGAGTCCTTGAGCACGACCACGTACCGGTCCGGCACGACCTTCGCGCCCACGGCGGCCGCGATCGTGCCCTCAGGGGCCGCGGCGGCCGTGCCCGCGACCGCTCCGGACAGCGCGAGAGCGGCCGCGGCTCCGAGCGCGACGGTCGTTAATCGACGGGACGAGGTCATGGGGATTCCTCCAGTGCCGGGCGATGTCGGTGGCACCAGAGCGTGGCAGGGGAAGCGCGGACCCGACATCGGCCGGTCGGATTACCCGTGTCCGGCGCGCGGCACCCCGTTGGCGGAACTCGGTCGCGCACAGCGAGAACGCGCCTTGGACCACTTGGGCCAGTCCACTCGTCGTATGCGGACTCCTTGCGCCGCAAGGGATCCGTCTGCGTCGGCGCATGGGTCGAAGTCGAGGGGGCCGCACATCCGTTGGCGTTGCGCCATGTGGGTACCGCGGCGTGCCGTGCTCGGAGAACTCGGGAACAGCGGGAAACCGAAGCGTCAGGTCACCAGTCGTGACCGGGACGCGCGCCACATCGTGTGCTCCCGGCTCACCGCTTCCTCGGAGTCGGCGACCTCCTGGGACCACGCCCCCTCCTCCTCCACGCCGTCGAGGTGGGCGCGGGCGAGGGCGAGTTCGGCGGCGGCGAACGTGTACGCGCGGGCGAGCGTGGAGAACTGCCGCAGGTTCATCCACGCCGTCCCGGCCGCGATGAACGCGGCGACGACACCCGCCAGGTCGAGCGACACGAACCCGAACGCCTTGGCCAGCGCCGCGCCGATGCCCAGCACCTCGATGACCAGCAGCGCCTTGCGCCACCGGCCCGCCCGCCGCCGGTTGAACTCGGCCTTGCGGGAGTACCACCCCTGCTGGTCGCCGATCCGCGACCGCAGGTAGACGGCCTTGCGGGTGGTCAGGTCCGCGGCCCGCAGCAGCGTCATCCGCTCGGTGACCACCGGCCGGTCCGACGACGGCACGCTGGTCGTCGGGGCCTCCGCCAGCAGGCTCGACAGCTGCTCGGTGAACCGCCGCTCCACGCCCTCCTCGTCGACGCCCTTCGGGAAGGGGGTCGCGCCGACGCTGAAGCGCCACGCGAGGCTCTTGGCCGACTCAGCCAGCGCCCGCCCGTCGTACCAGCGGTCCTCCGGCCGGGAGGCCTTCACCGTCAGCTCGGTCACCAGGATCGCGGTCAGCGCGAGCGCCGTGCCGATCGCGGCGAAGTCGATCCCGCTCCCGCCGACCTTCCACGTGACGACCCCGGTCGCCGCCGCGACGATCGCGAACACCAGGCTCAGCCGCACGGTCCGCGCGTACTCCCTCTGCCCGCGCAGCGAGGCCGTGTCCGCCGACTCGAACAGCCCCGGCAGGTCGGCGTCTTCCAGGCCTTCGACGGGGTTGGCCATCCGGGCACCTTCCTGAATGGACATCGCTGGCAGATCCGTCCGGATCCTAACCGCCGAGCGCGCCTCCCGGATCTTGAACGGCGGACATGTGCCCTAGCACTCCTCGGCCGCGAACAGTCCGCAGAGTTGCCGCTTCAGCGCGGGAATCCCGACCGGGATCGCGATCTCCGCCGACGCCGACGGGCTGCCGCCGGACCGCACGCCGACGGACAGCCGGTCGCCGACGCGGCGGGCGGAGAACCCGGTCACGTCGTGCGGCGCGATCGAGGTGAGCAGGACCGGGTCGGAGGCGAGGAGACGGCCGGTGTCGACGTCGAACACCTCGAACCCGCCGTCGGGGCTGAGGGCGAGGACCAGCGACCCGCCGTCGACGACCTGCGCGGCGGCGATCGCCGGCAGCCCGGTCGGGATGCTCAACGCCGTGGTCCACGTCTCGCCGTCCCGGCGGTACAGCGTCAGGTGCCTGCCGCGGACCTCGTGGACCAGGGCCAGCCGCCCGGTCGGGTCGAACGACACCACGCCGTTCTCGGCGGGCAGCGACGGCCCGTCCACCGTGGTCGGGCCGGTCGCCTCGCCGCGCGTCCACGTCGTGACGGCCACTCGACCCGCCAGCCGCGTCACGATCCGCCCGGACGTGCCGCCGACGTCGTAGTCCACGACCTCGCGCCCCTGGTCCCACGCCACCTCGGAGCCGTCGCGGCAGTCGACGACCGTTCCCGAGCCGGTCCGCGCGGTGGGGATCTGCGCCTCCGCGTCGGCGGTCGAGCGGGCGAAGTCCTTGCGGGGCAGGTAGGTCACGGGCTTGCCCGCGCAGGCGGCCGCCGCGGGCGTGACGGTCGACCCGTCCACGAGCAGCAGCCGTTCCGGTTGGACCTCGACCAGCACCGCGCCGGTCCCGTCGGGTTTGGCGGCGACCAGGTCCGTGCCGCGCCGCACCGGGATCCGGCTCACGTCGCCGGTCGTGCCCGCGTTGAGGAACTCCTCGGCCCACACGCGCAGTTCGCGCTCGCCGAACGCCACCACCGCGCCGCCGTTGGTTCGGGTGACGTCCCACGGCCGGGGCAGCGAGGACGCGGGCAGCGTCGACAGCACCTCGATCGGGAACCCCGCCTTGAGCACGGCCACCTGCGCGCCGTTCGGCGACACCGCGACCGAGTCCGCGACCAGCGTCGCGCGGAGCAGGACGGGGGAGGCGGGGGGAGGGTCCGGC